>Ga0272446_1004039_pt1 | contig 17761 bp, 12 predicted proteins | sample YNPCB0061_FD_194587 | JGI IMG/M metagenome (GOLD analysis project Ga0272446, IMG submission 194587) | Hot spring microbial mat communities from Yellowstone National Park, WY, United States - YNP-CB-006-1 | ecosystem: Environmental > Aquatic > Thermal springs > Hot (42-90C) > Sediment | place... | reverse complement strand
AGCCAGGACTCAAACTGCACTCCCTGTCCGGCCAAAAGCGGGTTGCTCTGAATCTCGGGCAGGATCGTCTCCCGCCAGACGGTGGCTTGGTGACGGGCGAAGCCGGCGCTGCCGATCAGCCGAGCGATGAGCTTGTCGCGCTTCTGGGGGTCGGGGTCCCGCAAAAACTCGCGTACCGCCATCGTCGTCGGAATGCGCCCGGTCAGGTCCAGCGAGACGCGGCGGATAAACTCCGCGTCGCTAGTCAATTCCGCCGGGGTGATCCCGTGCTTGTTCCACTCGGCTTCGATGCGCTGGTCGATGGTGGTGACCAGTTGCCGCAGCACCTTCTCGCGCTTGGTCGGCGCGGGAGCGGCGGGCGGGTCGGCGTTGACCCAGACCACCCCCCAGCCGACGACGACGAGCGTGATCCACCAGTGGACCGAATTGGTTCGCGATGTCATGGCTTGGCCCCACGAGAAAGCGTGTCGATTGGACTTCTGACACCAAGACGCTTCGGACGCGCCGATATAACCGCCTCAATCCGTTTTTATTGACGGTGGACCGGCTGACCAAGCAAACAGTCGCCTCGTGGTGCAAGCAAACCTCAACGTCGGCTGATCCAGCGCCGCGGCTCACCGCCGCGCCACGCTGACCGTCGGCAGGCCGAGCAGCCGCTTCAGCGGCACTAGCTCGCCCACGTCGTTGCCCTCGATGAAGTGGCCGACGAATTGCAGCAGGTAGCCGACGCTAAACTGCACCAAGCCCCACTGCCAATGGCCCTCGTAGGCACTCCACAACGACCACAGCACTAGCGGAATGCCGATACAGTGCAGGGCAAAGTTGACCGGGTGGCGGTGCCGCTCCAGCCAGTTGTTGGCGAACCGGCGGGTCAGGCGGAGCAGAAAGCGGGCAATCGGAAACTGCCAACCACGTCTCGGTTGCGGGGTCATCTGATCCCTCCTTGGGGTGCGAGTTGGTTCGAATAAGTTAATTTTACTATAGAAGCGGCTGGCGTCGCTGTCGCAGAAAAAACCATGAATGCTGGGTATCTTGGCCTGCTGGCCGATTCATCTAGCCAGCAGGTGTGCCTGCCGATAGATTATTAACCAGGTCAATTTGGTGACTCTTTAGCGAGGCGAAGGATGACTCGTTGCTGGCGGATTGGCTGGTGGTGTTGCTGGCGATTGGGTTGGCAGTCGGCGGTGTGGGCGTGGCTAGCGGCGGGAGTATGCCTGACGTTGACGGGCTGTTTCGCGCCGCGTCCGGGGCTGCTGAATGTATCCTACGATCCGACCCGCGAGCTATACCGGGAGTTGAACGCCCACTTTGCCGATCAGCAAGCCCAACAGACCGGCACCCGCCCGACCATTCGCCAGTCGCACGGCGGCTCGTCCAGCCAAGCCCGCGCGGTGATCGACGGCCTACCCGCCGACGTGGTCACGCTGGCGCTGTGGTCGGACATCGACGCGCTGGTGCAACGCGGGCTGATCGCGCCGGGCTGGGAAGACCGACTGCCCCACCGCTCCTTGCCGTTCACCAGCACCGTGATCTTTCTGGTCCGCCGGGGCAATCCCAAGCGGATCGCCGACTGGCCCGACCTGGCCCGCCCGGGTGTGTCGGTCATCACGCCTAATCCCAAGACCTCGGGCAATGGCAAGCTCAGTTTCTTGGCGGCCTGGGGAGCGGTGGTGGTTCGGGGCGGAAGCGAGTTGGAGGCGCTGGCCCTCGTGCGGGGGCTGTATGCCAACGTGCCGGTGCTGGACACCGGCGCACGGGGCGCGACGGTCACTTTCGTCCAGAAGGGGCTAGGCGATGTGCTGATCGCCTGGGAGAACGAGGCGCTGGCCGAGTTGGCTCGGCATCCCGACAAGCTGGAGGCGGTCTACCCGCCGGTGAGTTTGCGGGCCGAGCCATACGTCGCCTGGGTCGATGCCAACGTCCAGCGGCGCGGCACCGCGGCGCTGGCGGAGGACTACTTGCGCTTCCTGTACACCCCCGCTGCCCAGGAGTGTGCGGCCAAGCATGGCTACCGCCCCAGCGATGCAGCGGTGCTGGCCCGTCACGCCGACCGCTTCCCGACCTTGACATTTTTCAGTATTACCGATGTGATGCACGGGCCGGGCCGACCGGCCAATCCAGGCGATTGGGGGGTGGCTCAGGAGCGGTTCTTCGCCGAAGGGGCGATTTTCGATCAATTGTTTACGCGGGACCGAAAGCGATGACCACGACCCGCCGAGTGCTACCGGGATTTCGCTTGTCGCTTGGATTGGTGCTGTTGTACCTGTCGGCGATGGTACTGATCCCGCTGTTGGCCTGCTTGGTCAGCGCTGCCTCGCTGACGCCCGGTCAGTTCTGGGCGGCGGTGTCCTCGCCTCGGGCCGTCGCGGCTTATCAGTTGACCTTCGGGGCGTCGCTGGCGGCAGCGGCGATTAACGTCGTGCTGGGGCTGTTGATCGCCTGGGTGTTGGTGCGCTATGAGTTCCCGCTGCGGCGATTCTTCGATGCGATCGTCGATTTGCCCTTCGCCTTGCCGACGGCCGTCGCCGGGCTGGTGTTCACCGATCTGTTCGCCCCGCACGGCTGGTACGGGCGGTGGCTAGTGCCCTGGGGCATCGAGGTGAACTTTACGCGCGGGGCGGTGGTGCTGGTGCTGGTGTTTATCGGCTTTCCGTTTGTGGTGCGCACGGTCCAGCCGGTGTTGGAGAGCATCGACACGGACCAGGAGGAGGCGGCGGCAGTGCTGGGGGCGAACCGCTTACAAACGTGGTGGCTGGTCGTCTTACCCATGCTCACCCCGGCGCTGTTGACCGGCTTTGCGTTGTCCTTTGCCCGCGCGCTGGGGGAGTATGGCTCGGTGGTCTTCGTCTCGGGCAATCGCCCGGGGCAGACCGAGATTGCCCCGGTGCTGATCGTCGGGCGGCTGGAGGCGTTCCAGTATGCCGAGGCTACTGCCATCGCCGTCGTGTTGCTGACCGTCTCGTTCGCGTTGCTGATTCTGATAAACCGACTGCAACGCACCCTCCAGGGGGCAAGCGAGGCATGAGCGCAGTCCGTGAGCCGATGATCGTCCGGTGGGGGTTGACCGCTGCGGCGGTGCTGGTGCTTCTGCTGCTGGTCGTCTTGCCGGTGGCTAATGTCTTCGCCAACGCGCTGGGCGATGGAGCGAGCGTGTACTGGTCGCACCTGAGCGACCCGGATACGCTGCACGCCATCGGGCTGACGCTCTCGGTGGCGGCTTGCGCGGTGTTGCTCAACGCCCTGTTCGGGCTGGCCGCCGCTTGGACGATAGCCCGCTTTCGCTTCCCCGGTCGCACCGTGCTGGTGACGCTCATCGACTTGCCGTTCAGCGTCTCGCCGGTGGTCGCGGGGCTGATCTTCGTGTTACTCTTCGGCGCGCAGGGGTGGTTCGGGCCGTGGCTGCGGGCCAACGGACTGCAAGTCCTGTTCGCCTGGCCGGGGCTAGTGCTGACGACGACCTTCGTCACCTTGCCATTCGTCGCCCGCGAGCTAATCCCGGTCATGGAGGCAATCGGTCCCGACGAGGAGTTGGCGGCCGTCAGTCTGGGGGCCAAGCCGCATCAACTGTTCTGGCTGGTCATTCTGCCTAACATCAAGTGGGGATTGCTCTACGGCTTGATCCTGTGCAATGCCCGTGCGATGGGGGAGTTCGGGGCGGTCTATGTGGTCAGCGGGCGCATACCGGGCGAGACTCTCACCATGCCCCTGCGAGTCGAGATGCTCTATCAGGACGGCGAGTTAACCGCCGCCTTTGCCGTCGCCAGCATGCTAACCGTCTTATCGCTGGCGACCTTGATTTTGAAGGTGATGGTCGAGCGTTTCAGTCGTCGCGCACAACGAGATCAAGCATGAGCATTACCGTCAAAGCCATCTGCAAACGATTCGGTTCGTTCACCGCCCTGGACAATGTCAGCCTGACCGCGCCCACCGGCTCGTTGGTGGCGCTGTTGGGGCCGTCCGGCTCGGGCAAGACGACCTTGCTACGCATCATCGCCGGGCTGGAGACGCCCGATTCCGGCAGCGTCTGCTATGCCGACGACGACGTGACCACCCAGTCAGCGCGGGAGCGGAACGTCGGCTTTGTCTTCCAGCACTACGCGCTATTTCGGCATATGACCGTCTTCGACAATGTGGCGTTCGCCCTGCGTGTGCGGGGCTGGAAGCGCGACGCCATCCGCCAGCGGGTGCGGGAGTTGTTGCACCTGGTGCGTATGGAGGGGCGGGAGCAGTCGTACCCGTCGCAGTTGTCCGGCGGGCAGAAACAGCGCGTCGCCCTGGTGCGGGCGTTGGCCGCCCAGCCGCGCGTGCTGTTGCTCGATGAGCCGTTCGGTGCGCTGGATGCGAAGGTGCGGCAGGAGCTGAGGCATTGGCTACGCCGCTTCCACGAGCAACTCAACGTCACCAGCATCTTCGTCACCCACGACCAGGAAGAGGCGTTCGAGGTGTCCGACCGCATCGTGATTATGAACGCGGGCAAGATCGAGCAGATCGGCACGCCCGCGGAGGTCTTCGATCATCCGGCCAACGCCTTTGTCATGGACTTTCTGGGCAACGTCAACGTCTTCCACGCCCACATCCAGGACGGGCGGGCGGTGGTCGGCAACCTCGAACTGCCGCTGCCGGAGCATTCCAGCGGCAACGGCAACGCTAACGGCAACGGCTCAACCAAGGTCTACGTCCGCCCGCACGAACTGACCGTCACCCGCCATGCCGACCTGGGCAACGGCCTGCCCGCGCGGGTCATGCACATTAACCCCGCCGGCTCGGTGGTTAAGGTGCGTTTAATGTCCGACGAGTTTAACCTGGTCGTTAACGTGGATATTAGCCCGGAACAATACGCCGAGATGCGCTTGCATGTAGGCGAGGTGGTTCGCGTCGCTCCGCGCCGCGTCCGGGTCTTCGCCCCGGAATACAACATCTAGTCTGGCCGCTGCTTACGTCCCACCCACCGCTGACGCCCACGCTCCCGCCGCCGCTCGCGGCCACGCTCCCGCTGCCGCTTGATCCTTCGGCCAGCCACCCCGGATACGCACAATCCCTACCCACAACCCAAATAATTCAGTGCAACCGGTGCAACGATGATTGACTGCCGCTTGGACATATCTGATAATCAACGCAAAGCACCGTTGATTACCTAGACAAATGCTTATCGTCCTCCAAGCAATCGACTATCGGGAAGAGTCCCCATGCCTACGCCCACGCCCGAATCGGTGTCAGCCAGACTCACTCAGCATCAACGCCGCCGCGAGCAGGGCACGCCCACCATCAGCGTGTTGATCGGGCCGCTGGGCGTGGGTCTGCGGGCATGGCGGGACTGGGCCAGGCAATCCGGGCGACTGGCGGTCCACGCCGCTGTCCCCGACCCCAGCGACCCCAGCGAGGCGCTGGTCGAGTGGCTGGCGGCGAGCCTGGGGCGTGACGACCGCGTGGACCTGGTCGCGGCGTGGTTGGCCGGGCTGCTGCACCGCCCCGCCACCGCGCTAGCGGCGGAGTTGGCCGGCGCGACCCACTACGACCTGGACCAACTCCGTCGCCAACTGCCGATGGCGTACTCCGACCCCGCCGCCGTCGCCGCGTTCACCGTGCTGGCTAACCGCGACGCCGGCGCTGTGACGCTGGCCCGTCGGGTGTTGCATGCGCTAGCCGTGGGCCAACCCACCGACCCCACCGAGTCGGCCCGCCGCGTCGCGCGGGCGGTGCTGGCGCTATGTCCGCCCGCGCGGGTGCCCGCCTTGCTCATCACCCCGCCCGCGCCGCCCGATCCAGCCGCCAACGGCTGGCTGAAGCGGGCACTAGCGACGCTGGAGCGAATCAGCAACGAACAACCGCGGCTGGCCCTGGCGTTGGCCGTCCCGCGTGACTGGTGCGACGCTCTGCTCGCCCAGTACCCCAACAGCCACGCCGCCACTTACCTACGCGAAGGGCGGATTGACTTGCCCGCTGTCGAGCAGGCGGAATTGGTCCAGCGCTTGCAGTCGGCCGGGGTGTCGCCCTTGCCCTCGCCCGAAAGCCTGCGTCAACTGCTCGCCCACGGCCTGCCCCCCGACACGGCTGACCTCTTGGTCGAGACTGCCAAGAGCTTGACCGTGGCCCCCGACGCCAGCCGCCCGCCCGGTGATTTTCGGTCGCGGGCCGAGCAGTTGGTCTACGAGCTGCTGGAAATCAACCCGGCGACGGCGGGGCTGTTCAAGCCCAATTGTCCCCTGGACTTTAAGCACGGCCACCAACCAGCCGAGGCGGACTTCCTGGCCGAGTCGTTGCGATTGGTTTTGGAGATTGACGGTGCCTACTATCATCTGAGGCCCGATCAATTTTGCCGCGACCGGCACAAGGACCGACTCTACCAGGAGCATGGTTACTTTGTGCTGCGGTTTTTGGACACGCAGGTTGTGCAGCAGTGGGACCAAGTGCTTCAAACGATTCACGAAGTGATCCAGCATCGCCAACGTCACCGAGCCTGAAGGAGACACCATGACCCCCGCAACTGCCCCGTCAGCCGGGCCAGACCCAGCCACCACCGCCAGCAGCAGCGGCAGTGCCGAGCCGTTGCCCGCGCAGCTAAGCGACCTGATCCTCGCTCGGCTGCTGCCGAGCAAAAACAGCGTGGGCATTAGCACGCTGCACAGCGACCTCAACCAACTCTACCACGGCAAGCTGAGCAAGCGGCACGTCGAGCAGGCACTGACGCAACTGCGTGAGGCGGGACTGCTGGAGTCGGTCAAGGGCCAACGCCTCAGCGACAGCGGCCGCAAGCGGGCGTTGGCCTACCTGGGCTTAAGCCAACTACCCGCCCGCCTCAACTGGCCGACCGTCCGCGACAAATATCTGCTGGCCAAGGCGCTGGGCGGGGCCGCGCCCGCGGACTACGACAAGCTCGCCGCCCTGCTGCTGAAGCGCCGACTCGATCTGCCCGTCGGCACCACCGAGACGCTCAACGGCGTGTTCGAGGCCATCGCCTGCCGGGTGTTGGGCTTCTGCGACTACCACTCGCTGCGGCAACTGCGGCCGCTCTTGTTGGCCAAGTCCGTCGGCAGCAACGAACCCCTGAGCGAGCCGGAGCGCGTGCTGCCGCGCGTGCTGCTGGACTGCCAGAGCAGCGGGCTGCGGGGCATGCGGCAAGCCGCCCTGAGCGAGTGGCTCGACCCCGCCGGGTGCAAGCCGGTCACGCTGCCCAATCTGCTCGCCGGTGCCCCGGCCAGCCCCGGCGACGCGGCCACTGGCACCGCCAAGCCCCGGTCCAAGCCCAAGTCCAAGTCCCAGCCGCAGCCGCAGCCGCAGACGCAGCCCACGGCACCGGCCAAGCCGCTGGACCTCCAGCAGTTCGCCCGGACGGTCCTCGCCGCTGCCCGCGCGTGCCCCACCGGCTGGTTCGGCGAGAATCGTGTGTTCATTAACCACGTCTGGCGGCAGCTCGCTAATGACGCCGAGATAGCCCAGCTTGGCCTAAAAGGCTTCAAGGAGAAATTGGTCGAAGCCCACCAAAACGGGTTGCTCGAACTCAGCGAGGCCGACCTGGTCCAACTGATGGACCCGCACGATGTCGCAGAATCTTCGACCCGTCTGAACAACGCCGACTTCAACTTCATCCGAGTCAATCGCCAATGAGCCACTGTTGACCATGTTCACCGATGACCAAGTTCACCCCTACTCAGGAGTCGCTAATGACCCAAACGATTGCGCCTAGTCCTCGGTCCTTGCGTGACCGATTGATCGCAGCCTATCTCAACCCCGAAGCCACCGACCCGTTTACCGGCGTGGTCGCGACCAACCAGATTTGGCAACCCGATCCCTTCGACGTGGAGAAAATCCACCAGGACGCCCGGCAAGCATATCTGCGCTTGCTCGACCGGGTAAGTCAGAGTCAGCAACTGAGCGCCGGCCAATTCCTGCTCATCCTGGGGCAAGCGGGCAGCGGCAAGACGCACCTGCTGCGGGCGCTGCGTGTCCAAACGCACCAGGAACAGCGGGGATATTGTGCCTATTTGACGCTCAACACCCGGGTAATCAGCTACACCGGCTACATCCTTGGCAAACTCGTCGAATCGCTGGAGCAGTTGTATCTCCCCGACGGCCGGGAGACGGGCCTGAGCCGGCTGGTCAGCCGCTTCATCCAGGAACTCCAACTCGATGCGAACGACCGCGACTTGCTGACCAGCAACACGCTCGAGGGCAAGGAGTTGGCCGACCATCTGTGGAAGTGTGCCAACCGGGTGGTGCGTTCGTCGGAACTGCGTAAAGTCGGCGTCGAGTTTGCCGTCGCCTTGCTGGCAACCCAGACGGTGGCCGAAACCGCCGCCATCAGTTGGCTGCGCGGCGAGGAACTGCCAACCTACCAACGCGAGTTGCTCGGCGGTATCCCCCAGCCGCAGACGCAAGGCGATGCGAGTCTGCTCAAGATCATCGAGAACTTTGGACTGATCCTCCGCCAACTCGATCAAGGTGCTTTGGTCCTCTTGGTGGATCAGTTGGAAGAGTTGGTCGAGCTGGACAAACAAGACCAGGACAAGCAGCATTTCAACGAAGTGGTCAGTACCCTCATCACCATCAACGAGCGGGTGCCCAACTCGTTCATCGTGCTGTCGTGCTTGGAAGATCACTTCGACACAGTCTGCGCATCCTTGCCCAAGCCTAAGCTCCATCGGTTGGACAAGGACCATCAGCCGGTCAAGCTCCTCACACCCCGCACGCTCGACGAGATTCGAGAGATCGTCAAGAGCCGGCTCGGCTATTTCTTCCAGCAGCAGGAGCTATTAGTCGATTCCGAGGAGCTTGTGGCGTTCTACGGCGAAGCCGCCTTGCAAAAACTCGAGAAGATGTCTGCCCGCCGAGTGATAGAAGCCCTGCGCATCCACCGCGAAAAGTCGATCGAGCAGGGGCGCTTCGTGGACGTGCCCCCGTGGCCTACTGGCTCGACACCGCCGAATATTGGTAGCAACTTGGATGCTTGGAATCAACGCTGGGATAATGCCTGTAGCCAGGCCAAGTCGCCCAATACGAGTACGCTGCTCGATCTGCTCACCTGGGCGATTGGCCAAGTCAACCAGGACTTGGCCGGTTCACCGCACTTCGGCGTGACCAAGTCCACGGACCATATGCTCAGCGTCGAGAGGCACACCGGCCCGCACGGCAGCAAGGTGGACAAGTTCTACGTCGCGCTGTGCGATGCCGGTTCTAAAGGTGGTGGTCTGAACAAGCAGCTCAACCAGGTCCTGAAAGTCGCCGGGGCTGACATCCCCATCGTCTTCGCACGCTCGACCTCCTTCCCCCGCTCCGGCCAAGCCCACGACTTGCTCAAGCGACACTGCACCGACTCAGGCAGCCGACGCAAGGTCGTCATCGCCGATAGCGATTGGCGGGCGATGGCTGCGTTCCGGGAGTTCGAGCAGCAGCATCGCAACGCCCCCGGCTTCGCCGAGTGGCGCAAGCAAGCCCGACCGCTCGCCGGGCTACAGGCGATGCGCGAGATCCTGGGCCTGGACAAGCCCACGCTAGCGGATAGCAAGCCGGGGACGACCGATCAACCCCCAACGAGCCAACTCACGACCGTCCCTGGCGCTACCGAGAAAACCGAGGTTACCCCGCCGCCCACAAAATTGCATGTGGGGCAGTCCCGCGAGTTGACGCCCCAGCCCGTGTGCTTGCCCGTCCAATCCCTCTGCACGCACGCCGCGTTCCTGGGTGGGTCGGGCAGCGGCAAGACGACCGCCGCGCTAGCGCTGATCGAGCAACTGCTCGAAGCGGGGGTGCCGGCGATTCTGGTGGATCGCAAGGGCGACCTGAGCCGCTACGCCGACCAGCAAGCCTACGCCAGCGCCGCGACCGGGCAGGACACGCCGCGAGCCGCCCGCCTCGCCGCCCTGGCCAGCCGCCTGGACGTGCGCCTGTACACGCCGGGCGAATCGCGCGGCCGCCCGCTCGGCTTGTCCATGACCCCGCCCGATCTCGCCAGCCTCAGCCCGGAAGATCGCAACGTCACGATCGCCGAAATCGCCGAGATGCTCGGCAGCGTCCTGGGCTACATCGGCAAGTCCGAGCAAAAGATGGCCGTGCTGGAGAAGGCGATTCAGTTGCTCGCCGAGAAAGACCCCGCCAACCTCAACCTGAGGACGCTCTGTCAAGTCATCCACAACCGCGAGCGGAGCCTAGTCGAGCATTTCTCCACTTACAAAGACAGCGTCTACAGCAGTGTGGCCACCGATATTGAGACACTCGAACGCCGACGCGGCAGCCTGTTCAACACCAGCGAATCGCTCGACCTGAATATGCTGCTGGGCAGGGGGCCGTTCGCTCGACCGGGCAAGACCGCCCTGACCATCATCAACACGCAGTTCCTGAAAGAGGACGCCGTGCAGATTTGGCTGTCGCAGTTCCTCAGCACCGTCCGCGTCTGGATGGTCAAGAACCCCTCCAGCACGCTGCAAGCGGTCCTGTTCTTCGACGAGGCCGACCAATACCTGCCTGCCGTCGGCAAGCCGCCGACCAAGGGGCCGATGGAGAATCTGCTCAAGCGCGGCCGGTCGGCTGGGGTCGGCCTGTTCCTGGCGACGCAAAGCCCGGGCGACTTCGACTACAAGTGCCGCGACCAGATCAGCACTTGGTACGTCGGCGGCATCAAGGAAACGCGGGCCAAGGAGAAGATCAAGCCGCTGTTTGAGCGAAAGCCCCACCTGCTCGACAAGGTCGCCACGCAGACCCGCGGGCAATTCATGCTCCGGACTAACGAAGACGTGCTGGAGATCGCGGTTGAGCCGTGCCTGATCCAGACCAACCAACTGGAGCAGGACGCCATCATGAACCTGGCCAAGCAGACCGCCAGCGGCAACGCCCCGGCAGCGGTGAGCCGCTAGCCGTCGCACGCCGGTAGCCATGACCGCGCCGCTGACATGAGCAGGGCGGTGTGACCCGCGTGGTCGGCGTGACCCGCGCGGGCGGCGGTCAGCGGGCAGCACTCGTGGGCCGGGTCGGGGGGCTTGCTCCCGGCCCGGCTCCTGGCGTAACCAGGGGCTGGGGCTGTGCCGGGCCGGGCGAGGGCAAGCCTTGCCGAGTGGGGCGATTTTGCCCTTGCAGTGTCGGGGCATCTTCGGTTAATCATTCAGTCGCCCGCCGCTGGGCACGCCTACAATGGCGATGGAACGTCGGATGGCCTGATTGGCTGTGGGCACGCGGAATGGGAGAAAATCGGATGCGAACCATCGGCCTGAGCTTGGCGATCACGCTGTTAGCAAGTCCCCTGTTTGCCCAGGGTCCCACCGGCGGCGCGGCCGGTCAACCGCCCGCGCAGCAACCGGCGGCGACGCCACCCGCCGCTAGACTCGACCCGACCCGCAACAAGCTCGACGCGCTGTTGCTCAACTGGGAACAGCAGATGCGCAAGGTCGAAACCATCGTCGCCGAGGTGCAGCGCATCGAGACGAACAAAATCAGCGGCTTCACCGATACCTACGTCGGCTCGGCCAAGCTGATGCGCCCGGGCTACGCGGCGCTGGAGATGAAGAAGACGACCAACCCGCAAATCTACGAGAAATACATCGCCACGGGCAACTTCCTCTACGAGTTCAACTCCATCGAGAAGGTCGTGCGCGTCCACGAAATGCCCGCCAACCCCAACGGCCCAGCCGACGACAACTTCGTGTCGTTTCTCTTCGGCCCCAAGGCTCAGATGGTCAAGGAGCGCTACGACCTGACGCTGGTGAAGGAAGACCAGTGGTACTACTATCTGGAGATCGTGCCGCGGCTGGCCGCCGACAAGGCCGAGTTCGCCAAGGCGCGGATGGTGCTATTCGTGCAGGGCTTCCTGCCGCGGCAGTTGTGGTTCGAGCATCCCAACGGCAACGAGGTCAAGTGGGACTTCCCGCGCGTGCAGGCCAACGTGCCGTTGGACAAGCGCGAGTTCACCGCCCCGCAAATCCCCGCCGACTGGAAGGTGCAGCGCATGCAAGCCCAGCCGCAGCCGCAGGGCCAGCCGCAGCCGCAATCGCAGGGCCAACCGCAGGGCCAGCCGCAGCCGCAACCGCAGCCGCAGCGGCCGTAAGTCCTGATCAAGCCCTTGCCTAACCTCTTGCCCAACCTTCAGCCGGGGTCATCGCCGCTGCACCATCGCGCCGCGTCGGCGGGTCGGCGGCATACCGCACCGTCGGCGCGGCGTCGGCGGTGAACCGTAGCCCCTCGCCAGCGGTGTGTCTATTGCATAGCATCATCTGTGTAAATGCCGCCACCGTAACCGATGGGCGAATGCCGCCACCGTGATCAATCATGCTGACTCGATGCACCGCCTGCTTGTGAAAGGTTCCCGCCGATGCTGAAGGTGTTGATTGGGCCGTCGCCGCTGGCCCAGAAGACTGGCCCGTTCCTCGATCTGCTCCGATCCGCCGGGTTTGAACCAGTCTACCCTCGGCGGCAAGCGCAGATGACCGAAGCCGAGTTGATCGAGCAATTGCCCGCGGTCGATGCGTCGCTGGCCGGCTCGGAGCCGTACACCCGCCGGGTGATCGAGTCGGCCCCGCGCTTGCGGGTGATCGCGCGGGTAGGGGTGGGCTACGACACGGTGGATGTCGCCGCCGCCACCGAGCGGGGCGTGCCGGTGACCATCGCCCCCGGCACCAACCATGACGCCGTCGCCGAGCATACCTTCATGCTGATGCTGGCGTTGGCCAAGAACCTCATCCCGCAGCACCTCGGCGTCAAAGCCGGCGGCTGGCCGCGCTACGCTAGCGCGCCGTTGCGGGGCAAGGTGTTGGGCATTCTGGGCTTGGGCCGCATCGGCAAGGCGGTCGCGTTGCGCGGGCGTGCCTTCGGCATGACGGTCATCGCCACCGAGCAATACCCCGACCGCGACTTCATGACCGCGCACGGCATCGAGCTAGTCGATGTGGACACACTCTTCGCCCGCGCGGACTATCTGACGCTGCACGTCCCGGCCACCCCGGAGTCAACGGGCATCGTCAACGCCCGCACCCTGGGGCGGATGAAGCCGACCGCCTACTTGATTAACACCGCACGCGGGGCGGTGGTCAACGAGGCCGACCTGGCCGACGCCCTGCGGAGCGGACGGCTGGCGGGGGCGGGGCTGGACGTGCTGGAGCAAGAGCCGCCGCAGAACTGCCCGCTGGTGGAGCTGGACAAGGTCGTGTTCACCGCTCACACCGCCGGGGTCGATCATCAATCGCTGATGGAGATGGCCTACTCCGCCGCCCAAGCGATTGTCGATATTTTCGCGGGACGCTGGCCGACGGAGAAGTTGGTCAACCCGCAGGTGCGCCGATGACCAAGCTGCTGCTAACCAACGACGACGGGATCGAGGCCCCGGGGCTACAAGCGTTGACGCAAGCGGCGTTGCCCCTGGGCGAGTGCGTGGTCGTGGCCCCGGCCGGTGCCCAATCGGGCTGTAGCCACCAAGTGACCACGGGCCGCCCGTTCCGCATCCAGTCCTGCGGGGTCAACCGCTACGCGGTCCACGGCACCCCGGCCGACTGCACGCGCCTGGCCTTGCACGAGTTCGCCAAGGATTTGGTCTGGGTGCTGTCGGGGATCAACGCCGGGGGCAATCTGGGGGCGGATATTTACATCTCCGGGACGGTCGCGGCGGTGCGCGAGGCGGTCATCCACGGTCGCAGTGGCATTGCCATCTCGCACTATCTGAAGCGGAATCTGCCGGTGGACTGGGACCGGGCCGCCCGCTGGACGCAGCGGCTGCTAGCCGACCTGATCGCGCGGGGGCCGACGCCGGGGCGGTTCTGGAGTATCAACCTGCCGCATCTGAAGCCGGACGACCCGGACCCCGAGGTCGTCTTCTGCCCGCTGGACCCCAACCCGTTGCCGCTGAGTTATCGGCCGGTCGAGGATGGCGGCTGGCACTATGACGGCGATTACCACAACCGCCCGCGTCGGCCCGGCTCGGACGTGGACGTGTGCTTCTCGGGGCGTATCGCCGTCACGCAGATCACCTTGCTCGATCCGACGGTCTAACGCACAAGGCCCAGCGGCACTCGGCGAGCGACGCTGGGCCTTGCGAACATGTGGTGACCAAGCCGCGACCGAGTCGCTCCGGGCGGCTCACTTCGGCTGCGTCAGGAACGGCGGCTGCTTGCCGAAGTGCGGGTTCTGCTCACGGGCACGGGCCACCTCCTGCTGCAAGACCTCCACCGCCCGGCGCAACTGCGAGTCGATGCCCAGGGCGATCTCTTCGGGCGTCGGTTCGACGAGAATATCCGGCCGGACGCCTTCCTTGTCCATGTTGACGCCCTTGGCGGTGAACACGCCGATCCGCGGCAAGCGGAAGGTCGAGCCGTCGATCAACTCGACGTTGGTCGTGCCGATGACATGCCCGCCGGTGGGCGTGCCGACGATCTTGCCCAGCCCCCATTCGCGGAAGGCGTTGGGGAAAATCTCGGCGTCGCTGAAGCTGCGGTTGTTGATGAGCAGGGTCAACGGCCGCGTCCACTTGCGGTCGTAGGAGCGTAGCACCGTGCCCAGCCCACCGTCGCGCTGCTTGAAGTAGGTGTGTTCCTTGCCCACCAGATAGTTCATGACCTGGTCGTGCGTGAACCCGCCACCGTTGTAGCGCACGTCCAGGACGATGCCGTCCTTGTCGAAGTTGTCCGAGTAGAGCATGCGGGCGAATTGCTCCAGCCCCGCCTCGTTCATCGCCGGGATGTGGATATAGCCCAGCCGGCCGCTGGAGAGCTTGCTGACCTCCTCGGCATTCTGGCGGACCCAGCGCTCGTACATCAACTGGGCGACCGTGCCGCGTGGCACGGCCTGCACCTCGACCTTGCGCGTCGCCTGGGGGTTGGCCCCGTCGCGCACTTGCAGGGTGAGCGTTTCGCCCGCCTTGCCGTTGAGCAGCTTGCTGAGGTTGGTCTGCGGGGTCAGCTCGACGCGGTCGATGGCGGTGATGATGTCGCCCGCCTTGAGCATCAGGCCACGCTTATCGGCCGGGCCACGCCGCAGCACTTCCAGGATGCGCAGCCCCGGGCCAGCGTAGCTATGATCGAAGATCAAGCCCAGCTCGGCCGTGGGTTCGGCCTTCTCCGTCGTGCTGCCGGCGATCCCCAGGTGCGAGGCGTTTAGCTCGCCCAGCATCAGGCTGACCAGCGCGTAGAGGTCTTCCTTGACGGCGATGTGCGGGATCAACGGGCGGTACGTCTCGCGGACCTTGTTCCAGTCTGCCCCGTGGAAGCCGGGGTCGTAGAACGAGTCATTGAGCAAGCGCCAGGCCTGATCGAAGATCTCGGTGAACTCCTCCTGGCGGTTGATGGTCATCTTGGCGGTGAAGTTGACCCTGGCGATGTCGCTGGGGCCGGGCTGGCCGGCTGCGCCCGGCAATTGCAGATTGCCCGGCGTCGGCAGCGTGCCGGGCAGGGCGGGTAGAGCGAGGTTGTAGCGGGCGACGCGGAACGAGCCGGTCTTGTCCAGAAAATACAGCAAGCCCACCTTGCCCGGCACCATGCCCCAGCGAATCTGCTTGGCCCCGATGCCGCCGGTGGTCAGCTTGATCGTGCTGGTGCCGTCGGTGCGGGTGACATATAGTTCGCTGCCCTCGTTGGCCGGGCCACGGAAGGCTACCGCCGACCCGTCCGGGGCGATCATCACGCCGCTGGCCGGCTGCGTGGTGGGGCGAGTGATGCGCAGGTGAATATCCTCAAAGTCGATCTCGCTGGCCGGGCCGGCCTGGCCGGGACGCTGCAACGACATCACATACAACCCCGGCGCACTCGAAAGCGCCGTGCCCCGCTGCGACACAAACGCCAGCTTGTTGCCGGTCTTGCTCCAACTGACATCGTTGTTCATGGTCGCATAGCGGGTGATGTTCTTCGACTCGCCGCCGACGCTGGGCACGATGTACAACTCGCTGGCAAACGAACCGTCCATGCGCGAATAGACGAAGTGCTTGCCGTCGGGCGACCAGTCGTAGTCGTTGACAATCGGCGTATCGACGATCACCTTCTGATCGGTGCCGTCGGGGTTCATGGTCCACAGCTTGCCGCGGCGGATGAAGGCAACGCGCTTGCCGTCGGGCGAGAAGCTCGCCCCCAGCTCTGGCTCGGTGGTGTCGGTCAGGCGGGTGATCTTAAAGCGGTGCGCCTTGGTGAACTCGGGATGTTCGGGGTCGTCGGAGTCGAGCCGATAGAGGTTCTCGTGCCCATTGCGGTCGGAGGCAAAGATCAGGAACTTACCGTCGGGCGACCAGGCGGGGGCATGGTCGAAGGCCGGGCTGTCGGTCAGCCGCTTGGCCTTGCCCCCGCCTGGCAGCCCGACCATAAACAGCTCGCCGTGGATGGTGAAGACCGCGTGCTTCTCGTCGGGCGAGAGGGCGTATTCGCGAATCTTGTCGCTGAAGGTCATCGACACTTCCAGATTCGAGCGGTCGTCGGCATAGGCTTCGATGGCCAACTTGCGGGACTTGCCGTCCTTGAGCGACAGCACATACAGGTCCGCCCCGCACTCGTAGACGATGAACTCGCCGTTGCCGCTGAGCCGCGCCTTGCGGATGGCGTGGTCTTTGTGCGCGGTCAGCGCTTTGGGTTGGCCGACCTTGGCGGGCAAACCGCCGGCAGCGGGTTTGGCGAGTTCCTGAACCACCAGGTTCGCCGGGGTGCCGTACAGCTCGCTGACGTAGTATAGCTTGCTGCCATCGGGGCTAATCATCGGCGAGCCATCCTGGCCGATGAAGTCGGTCAGCCGGGCAAACTTGTTGCCATCGGCATCGGCGACGTAGAGGTCATCGTTGGTCGAGCCGCGATAGCCCTTGCGATACCACGTCCCGTTGCCCATCGTGTAGTAGAATAGCTTGCCGTCGGTCGAGTAGGTGCCCTCTTTGGCATGGGGGATCGGCAGCAGACGCTCCCGGCCGCCCTCGACGGGGACGGCGTAAATCTCGGGGTTACTCGGAAACGCCGTCGAGCGCGAGCTGGCGAACAGCACCGACTTGCCGTCGGGCGACCAGCCGACGGCCGCCTCGGCCCCCGAATCGAAGGTCAGGCGGGTCGGTCGCCCACCCCGCACCGAGACGACGAAAATATCGTAGCTGCCGAAGCGATTCGACGAGAAGGCGATCTGCGAGCCATCGGGGCTAAAGACCGGGTTGAGTTCGTGCGCTTCGTGCATCGTCACCAGCCGCGCCACGCCACCGAGCGCATCGGCCACCCAAATATCGCCCAGGTAGCTGAAGGCGATCAGTTTGCCGTCGGGTGAGATGTCCGGGGTGCGGGCGAAACGTACCAGTTCTTGGGCTGAAGCGGCAGCCGGTGTGCCGATCACGGCCAACACGCAGGCTAACAGAGTCCACAGACGCATCGCTGATGTTCCTCACAGGGGGCTAGAGTCTCGTTGATTCGGTAGGCTGGATGGGCTTGATCCGGCACTCACTCGTCAAGGTTCATATCATCTACGGTAGCGAATCGGATAGGGCCAGTCCAAGCAGAAATGGCTGGCAGCATCCAGTTTTTGCTCACCCACGCCCAACCAACCGGCACGGTCGCCCGGCCTTCTGCCCGGTGAGCAGGATGGCCAGCATGACCAGCGCAACCGGCGTGGCCAGCCCAACCGGCGTGACCGGCGCGACCAGCGCAACCGGCGTGACCGGCGTACGACGACTCTGGTTCAAGATGCCGCCGACGTGGAGCAGGGGGGGGCGCGGTGGCTAGGGGCTAACCGCCGCTAGGTGGCTGGTAGGCGGCCGGTTGCGCAGGCCACGCGCATCACCCGGCGAGCGGCCGAGCGGGATACTCGCCGGGGGCGGGCGTGTTAGAGCGTCTTGAGA
>Ga0272446_1004038_pt1 | contig 17762 bp, 18 predicted proteins | sample YNPCB0061_FD_194587 | JGI IMG/M metagenome (GOLD analysis project Ga0272446, IMG submission 194587) | Hot spring microbial mat communities from Yellowstone National Park, WY, United States - YNP-CB-006-1 | ecosystem: Environmental > Aquatic > Thermal springs > Hot (42-90C) > Sediment | place... | reverse complement strand
GGCCACCCGCTTAGGGAAACGCTGATTTATTTCCCCCTCTCCCGCGGGGAGAGGGGGTGGGGAGAGGGTAACTGATTGATTTTTCACGGATACGCTCCCTCTCCCCCACCCCTCCCCCCGAGGGGGAGGGGAGTTATTCAGCACTTTCCTGGCGTCGATGTTGGGCAGTAACCGAGCGTTTTGCTGGGTTGCTATTGCCCTGTAGGCCGCTTAATCTGATGCCATGAAAACCTTGGTGCTCGGCATTGGCAACACCTTGCTCACGGACGAAGGCGTCGGTGTGCACGTGCTCGAGCGTCTCGGCGCGGAATCCCTGCCGGACGACGTGGAGCTGCTGGACGGCGGAACCCTCTCCTTCACCCTGGCGGGCCCCATCCAGGAGGCGGATGCCCTGGTGGTGGTGGATGCCGCCAATCTGAAATCTTCTCCCGGTACCCTGCGCGTGTTCGAAGGCGAGGCCATGGATGCCTTCCTCATGGGTAATCGTAAATCCAGCGTGCATGAAGTGGGACTGACCGATCTGCGTGCCATCGCCATCCTCGCCGGACACTGGCCGGAACGGCGCGCCCTGGTGGCCATCCAGCCCCAGGCCGTGGACTGGGGCGAGGCGCCCACACCGGTTGTGGCGGCGGCAATTCCAGATGCGGCGGCGGCGATCCGCGCCTTGATCCGGGGCTGGCGCCATGAGCATTGACTCTGTTCCGGTGCGGGTGCTGGCCCCGGATTCCGGGCTGTCCGGCAATGCCTGGCCCCTCATGATGGAGATCGCGGACATGGTGCGCAGGCTGGTGGACAGTGGCGAGACGGCGGCCATCGACCTGTCCGCCCTGCCTCTGACGCCGGCGGACAAGGAATGGCTGCGGGAGCGCCTGGGCACCGGCCAGGTCCACGTGAGCCTGGAGGCGGAAGGCCAGTCCAGCCTGGACGAGACCGCCTGCCCGGGGGTGTGGTGGATTACCCACCGGGATACCCGGGGCCGGGTGATGTCCGAGTTCATCGAAGTCACCCTGGTGCCGGACCTGGTACGGGCCCATCCGGAGGACATAAAAATCGGACTCGGATATCTCGAAGGCGTGATTTCTCAACTAAGCTGAAAACGTGCGCTTGGTGCGTTGGTTTGGTCCGGCGCGGAGAAGAAACGACACGACATGAAAGTGGCAATTGCTTGCTGGTGCGAAATGGAGATGACTCATCATGCACGGACCCTTGATTGACTCTCTGGCGCGGCAGGGTGTGAACCGCCGCACGTTCCTCAAATACTGTGCCTCCCTGGCCTCCATGATGGCCCTGCCGCCCGCCGCCGGGCGCGCCATGGCAGAGGCCATGGCAGCCGCCTCCACGGGTGGCCAGCGGCCCTCGGTGATCTGGCTGCCCTTCCAGGAATGCACGGGGTGCACGGAATCCATCACCCGCTCCCATTCCCCAACCATCGAGGGCATGATCTTCGACATGGTGTCCCTGGACTATCACGAGACCCTCATGGCGGCGGCGGGACACCAGGCGGAAGAGGCCCTGCACAACGCCATGAAGGCCAACGCCGGCAAGTACCTGCTCATCATCGACGGCTCCGTGGCCACGGGCCTGGACGGCGCCTATTCCTGCATCGCCGGCCAAACCAACCTGGATGCCCTGAAGGAAGCGGCCCAGGGGGCCGCGGCCATCATCGCCCTAGGCTCCTGCGCCGCCTTCGGCGGACTGCCCAACGCCAAGCCCAACCCCACCGGGGCGGTGGCCGTGTCGGACATCATCAAGGACAAGCCCGTGGTGAACATTCCCGGCTGCCCGCCCATCCCCGTGGTCATCACCGGCGTACTGGCCCACTTCCTCACCTTCGGCAGCCTGCCGGAGCTGGACAAGTTGGGCCGGCCCAAGGCCTTCTACGGCGAGACCATCCACGACCGCTGCTACCGCCGGCCCTTCTACGACCAGGGCAAGTTCGCCAAGACCTTCGACGACGAGGGCGCCCGCAAGGGCTGGTGCCTGTTCGAGCTGGGCTGCAAGGGGCCCGTGACCTACAACGCCTGCGCCACGGTGAAATGGAACGACGGCACTTCCTGGCCCGTGCAATCCGGCCATGGCTGCCTGGGCTGTTCCGAGCCTGACTTCTGGGACGGCGGCGGTTTCTACAAGGCCCTGTCCATGCCCGCCAATCCGCTGAAGATGGCGGGCGCGGCGACGGTGACGGGGGCGGCCGCCGGTGTGGCCATCAGTTTCGCCAACCGGGCCAAGAAGGCCGCGGCCAAATCAGCCCATGAGACCACCACATTGGCGGATCTCGAAAAGAGCGAGGAGCGGTGAGCATGAATGAACTGCAATTTCTGACCTGGGTGCGCGGCACGGGCCTCAACATTGCCGTGGGCATCTTTTTGCTGGGTGTGCTGTGGCGGCTGATCGAGATCTACAGCCTGGGGCGCAAGAAGGATCTGGCCGCGCCCCGCCATGTGGCCGGCGCATCCGGCTGGCACACCATGTTCCGCCGCTCCGTGCCACCAGCCGGCATGTTGAAGCGTTCCCCCGTGAGCTACATCGGCGGCTATGTCTTCCATATCGGCCTGGCCATCGTGGTGTTCCTGTTCGCACCCCATATCAAGCTGATTGAAAGCCTGATCGGCCTGTCCTGGCCCGGCCTGCCGTCCCAGTTCATCGATCTGGCCGCGGTGGTGACCATGGCCGCCATGGTGGTGGTGCTGGTGGACCGGATCAACAAACCGGTGAAGCGCTATCTTTCCACCTTCGAGGACTGGTTCACCTGGACCGTCACCTTCCTGCCGGTGCTCACCGGCTGGCTGGCGGTGCGGCACCTGCTGCTGCCCTATACCACCATGCTGGCCCTGCACATCCTGAGCGTGGAGATCCTGCTGGTGGTCCTGCCCTTCACCAAGCTGTTCCACGCCTTCACCCTGTGGGGCTCCCGCTACTACAACGGCGCGGTCAATGGTCACAAAGGAGTGCCGGTATGAGCGCATCTCTCGAAAAAGGCGTACGCGTCCTCAAGGAAATGATCGACGCACCCATCGCCAGCTATTTCAACAGCTGTGTGCACTGCGGCCTGTGTGCCGAAGCCTGTTTGTTCTACACGGAAACCGGCGACCCCAAATACACCCCGATCCACAAGCTGGAGCCGCTGCGCCGCATCTATGAGCAGGAATACACGCTGCTCGGCCGGCTGAAGAAAGTGCTTGGATTGTCAAAACCGGTCACAGACGCCGAACTCGGCGAGTGGCAGGAGTTGGTGTACAACTCCTGCACCCTGTGCGGCCGCTGTTCCCTGGTCTGCCCGGTGGGCAACGATATTGTCTACATGGTGCGCAAGTTCCGCGAAGGCATGGCGATCAGCGGCCACGCGCCCGAGGGCATCGTCGAGGCCACCCGCCGCACGGTCTCCACCGGCAGCCCGATGGGGGTCACGATGCACGCGGTCAAGGCGCAAATGAAACATGTGGAAGAGGAGACGGGTATTTCCATTCCGCTCGATGTGGAAGGGGCCGAATACATGGTGCTGCTCTCGTCGATGGAAATCATCAATTTCCCGGAATACCTCTCCGCCATCGCCAGAATCATGAAACATGCGGGCAAAACCTGGACCCTGTGTTCCACCGGTTTCGAGGCCACCAACAGCGGGATTCAGATCGGTGTGTCGGACCTGGCCAAGACCATCGTTTCGCGCATCGTCGAGGGTGCAGAACGGCTCAAGGCCAAGACCGTGATCAGCCCGGAATGCGGCCATGCCTACACGGCGCTGCGTTGGGAAGGCCCCAACCTGATCGGCCGGCCATTCACCTTCAAGGTGCAACATATCCTCGAAGTGCTCGACGAACTCCGTTCCCAGGGCTTGCTCAAGACCGAGGGCTTCGAGACTGACCGCCTGACCTTCCATGACCCCTGCCAACTGGCGCGTCGCGGCGGCGTGATTCAACCGCAGCGCAATCTGATCAACATGGTGGCGCAGAACTTCGTGGAGATGCCCGACGCCGGCAAGATGAACTGGTGCTGCGGCGGTGGCGGCGGAGTGACCGCCATCGAGCCTGCGGAAGCGTTGCGCATCGAAGCCTTCAAGAAGAAAAAATCGCAATTGGAGGCGGTCAAGCCGGACCGTCTGGTGACCGCCTGCGCCGTTTGCCGGACCACGCTGGAGGAAGGGTTGGAGCATTACCAGATGAATATCCCCGTGGTCGGCCTGACTGAAATCATCGCCGAACACCTTCCGGAACAAGGAGCTTGATGCCATGCCCACCAACGACAAGGATTTCAAGGCGAAACTGGGCGCATTGCCCATCGCCCATCAGCGCCATGTTGGTGCGTTGTTCGTGCAGCGGGTTTTGCCATTTTCCAGTGATGTTCGACTCAAGGCGGCCCTCGAATTGGCCCTGCGGGCGGATGCCTCCGATGCGGAACTCACCGGGGCCTACCAGGCGGCCAATACGGCTAGGGTGGAGAGTTATACCCGTTGTGGCAGCGTTTGCGATTGGGCCGATCAGGCCGGCCACTTCGTCGCCAAGGCAGTGATGGCTTGTGTCAGCCCCGCCGCCGAAGGCGAGAGCCTGGCCTGGGAAGCCGCCATGTCCGCCCGTATGGCGCGCACCTGCCAGACCGTCGCTGACGGCTCCGGCACCGAGAACCGCGAAGCCGAGGAGCAATACCGCATCCTCGAAGCGTTTTTGAACAATTAAGGATTCACGGCCATGACCACAGCACAACGCGTCGTCGTCGACCCCATCACCCGCATCGAGGGCCACCTGCGCATCGAGGCGGAAACCGATGCCGCGGGCAAGATCACCCGCGCCTCCAGCGCCGGCACCATGGTGCGCGGCATCGAGATCATCCTGCGGGGCCGGGATCCCCGGGACGCGTGGGCCTTCGCCCAGCGCATCTGCGGCGTGTGCACCCTGGTGCACGGCGTGGCCTCGGTGCGGGCGGTGGAGGATGCCATCCACCGCTCCTTCCCGGACTACCGCATCCCCGCCAACGCGGAACTGATCCGCAACCTGATGATCGCCGCCCAGTTCGTGCACGACCACGTCATGCACTTCTACCACCTGCACGCCCTGGACTGGGTGGACGTGGTGTCCGCCCTGAAGGCCGATCCCAAGGCCACATCTTTCCTGGCCCAGAGCATCTCCAGCTGGCCCAAGTCCTCCCCCGGCTACTTCGCCGACGTGCAGAAGAAGGTGAAGACCTTTGTCGAGCAGGGCCAGCTGGGCATCTTCGCCAACGCCTACTGGGGCCACCCGGCCTACAAGCTGCCCCCCGAGGCCAACCTCATGGCCGTGGCCCACTATCTGGAGGCCCTGGCCTGGCAGCGGGACGTGGTGAAGCTGCACGCCATCTTCGGCGGCAAGAACCCCCACCCCAACTTCCTGGTGGGCGGTTCCCCCGCCGCCATCAGCGTGCATGTGGATCAGCCCGGCCAGGGCAAGGGGCCCCACTACCGGGGCGGCCAGGATGCCACCGCCGTCAACTTGGTGGGGCTGCAGACGGTGCAGAACGTCATCAAGCAGATGCGGGATTTCGTGGACAACGTCTATGTGCCGGACACCCTGGCCATCGCCGGCTTCTACAAGGACTGGGGTGCTCGTGGCGAGGGCGTGGGCAACTTCCTGTCCTTCGGCGACCTGCCGGACAAGGACATGTGGACGCCGGATTCCTTCCTCATCCCCCGGGGCGTGATCCTCAACCGGGACATCACCCAGGTCCACCACATCGACCTGGACGCGGACGACGAGATCCAGGAGTTCGTCACCCACGCCTGGTACAAGTACGGCGCGGGCGATGCCAAGGGCCTGCATCCCTGGAAGGGGGAGACCGAGTTCAATTACACCGGCCCCAAGCCCCCCTACGAGTACCTGAACGTGGAAGAGAAGTATTCCTGGCTCAAGTCGCCGCGCTGGAAGGGCAAGCCCATGGAAGTGGGCCCCCTGGCCCGGGTGCTGCTCATGTACGCCAAGGGCCACAAGCAGACCCAGGATTTGGTCAACTTCACCCTCAAACACCTGGACGTGCCCGTGCAGGCCTTGTTCTCCACCCTGGGCCGCACCGCCGCCCGCACCCTGGAGAGCAAGATCCTGGCGGACGCCATGCAGGGCTGGTACGACCAGCTCATCGCCAACATCAAGGCCGGCGACGTGCGCACTTTCAACGAGCAGCACTGGGACCCGTCCGACTGGGCCAAGTCCATGCATGGCGTGGGCCTCACCGAGGCGCCCCGGGGCGGCCTGTCCCACTGGATCGTCATCGAGGACGGCCGCATCGCCAACTACCAGGCCGTGGTGCCCAGCACCTGGAATGCGGGCCCACGGGACGCGGCGGGCCAGTCCGGCCCCTACGAGGCGGCCTTGCAGGACAACCACGTCATGCACGATCCCAAGCAGCCCATCGAGATCCTGCGCACCATCCATTCCTTCGACCCCTGCATCGCCTGTGCCGTGCACGTGACAGACCCGGAAGGGGAGGAGCTCGTGCAGGTGAAGGTGAAGTAAGTCTCTATGGGGCCACGCCATGACCCGTGAACAAAAGAAAACGCTGATTGATTGTCCCCTCTCCCGCGGGGGAGGCGAATCGATCAGCACTTGCAAAAGCGTGCCGTCGAGGTGAATCCCCATGGATGACGCCCTCAAGCGCCTGCTGGACGCGGAATCCCGCGCCCGGGAGATCATCGAGGCGGCCAGCCGGGAGCGCCAGCGACTGCTGGACGAGGCCCTGGCCGCGGCCCGGGAGGTCGAGGCGCGCTTCGAGGCGGGGCGCGCCGAGTTGCGCGCGCCTTTCATCAAGGAGGCGAACAACCGGGCGGAGCAGGCGGTGGCCGAGTTGTCGCGCAAGTATGAGGAGCGCCAGCGCAGCCTGCGCGACATGGCCTCCCGCCATGAACAGGAGGCGGTCGACGCCGCGCTGAACCTGCTGCTCGATCCCACCCTTTGATGAGGTCACCGGACCGGTCTTTTTCTAGGGTCATGTCGTGTCAGCCTATCTGAATACCCGCGTCAGCCTGTTTGCCGGCCGCCTCTGGCGGCGGGGGGATTTCGACGCCGTTCTGGGCGTCAGCGACGCGGAGATGCCCGATGCCCTGGTGGAGCGGGGCTTGCCCCTGCTGGCCGTGGGCTTCGACCGCCGGGACCATCGCTCCCTGGAGCAGCGCATCATCGCCCAGGTACTGGACGAGACCCGCATCCTGATCCGCCCCTTGTCCGGCGCCGCCCGCGACTTCCTCATCTACTGGACAGAGCGCTTCGAGGTCAGCAACGTGAAGACCCTGCTGCGCGGCAAGATGACCGGGGAGCGGCCCGCCGCCCTCATCAATCGGCTTACCCCCATGGGGACCTTTGGCCGCCTGGATGTGCAGGATCTGGCCCATGCCGAGGATGTGGGCGAACTGCTGCGCCGTCTGGAGGCGGGCCCCTACGCCGGCATCGTGCGCCAGGCCCGACGCGCTTTCGAGGAAAGCCAGGACCCCTTCCTCCTGGACGCCGCCCTGGATCGGGGCTATTACGAGGGCCTGGCCCACCGTGCCCAATCCCTGGAAAGCGAAGCCGGCGCCCCCCTGCGCCGTCTCATGGGACCCCTCATCGACCGCATCAATCTGGTCTGGCTGCTGCGATACAGGTTCAACTACCACCTGCCGCCGGCCCAGGTCTATTTTCTGCTGGTGGCCTCCAATTACAGCCTGCCTTCGTCCCGATTGCGGGAACTGGCTGCCTTGGGCAGCGTGGAGGCAGTACTGGAGGCCCTGCCGGCCAAGCTGCGCGACAGCCTGGAAGGCGCCACGGACATCCCCGCCGTGTTCGCTCGCATGGAGGCCTTCGCCGCCGCCCAGGCCACCCAGGTCCTGCGCGCCCGCGCGCCCGCCCTCTGCCGCGCCTTTGCCTATCTGATCCTGCGGGAGCGGGACCTGCGTTCGGTGCGGGCCATCCTGCGGGGGCGCCACCTGGGCCTGGCCCCGGCCGATATCCGCGCGGCCATGTATCTGCCTGCGGAAGGGAGCGCCTGATGTTCCGCGCCGAGCCTCTTGTCCGCATCCGCTTGCTGATCCTGGCTTCCGAGACCCCGGACGCCGCCCTTGAACTGGCTCGCTTCGGGGTCTTCAGCCCGGCCCAGTACGCCCCCGAGGCCCTGGCCGAGTCCTCCGCCGAGGCCTATCGGGAGGCCTGGCTGGAGGCCGAGTCCCGGGTGAGCAAACTGGTGGAGCGCTGCGGCATGACGGATCCACCGGACATCCCGCCGGGGGCTGCGGCCCCCACCCTGGAGGATCTCAACGAACTCAATGCCTGGCTCAAGGCGGTGTGGAAGACCTGTCTGTCCTGTCATGAGAGCGAAGCCAGAATCCAGGAAGAACTCCATCATCTGGATGCCCTGGAGGAGACCCTGAGCAAGCTGGAACGCCTCAACGTGGACCTGGCCCAGCTGCTGCGTCCGGACGGCCTGCTGGATGTGCATATCGGCAGCCTGCCCGTCGGCAGCGTCAAGCGGGTGGGGGAGGCCCTGTCCATGACCGGATCCCTCGTGTCCACCTTCGACCACACGGGGGATCAGGCTTACGCGGTTATCGCCGGCCCCCGGGAGCGCCGGGAGGAGGTGCGGGGCCTGTTGTCCCAGGCCGGCTGGCGGGAGTTGCCGGTGCCCCGGGAACTGCGGACCCATCCCCAGGCCGCCCGGGCCTGGCTGACGGAGGAACGCAAGCGGGTGGAAGCGCGTTATTCGGCGGGCTGCGCGGTCATGGACGCCTTCCGTGGCCAATACCGTTCCGGTATCGAAGAGGCCCGCCTGCGGGTGGCCCTGGGCCGTCCCCTGGCGGAAGCCGCCGTGGCGGGAGTACGCGGCCGGGGCAGTCTGGCCGTTTTGACGGGGTGGGTGCCCAAGCGCCAGATCAGGGCGCTGAAGGCGGCCTTGGAGGATCGCTTCCATGGCCGCTATTGGCTGGATACGGAGGAACCCGGCCCCCACGAGGCGGATCAGGTGCCCTCACTGGTGCGCTATCCGCGCTGGCTCATGCCCTTCGTGCCGCTGGTGAAAAGCTATGGCCTGCCCCGGTACGGCGAGTTCGACCCCACGCTGCCCTTCGCCTTCACCTATCTGCTGCTGTTTGGCGCCATGTTCGGCGACATCGGTCACGGCGCGCTCATTCTGGTGCTGGCGGCCGCGCTGTACCGGAAGCTGGGAGCCATGGCCTGGATCGGGATCGCCGCTGGCGCCGTTTCCATGCTCTTCGGCGTGCTCTATGGCAGCATCTTCGGCTACGAGGACCTGATCGAGCCCGTCTGGCTCTCCCCCCTGCACAACCCCATCCAGATGCTGGTGGTGGCCATTGCCTTCGGCGTGGGCTTCATCACCCTCACCCTGTTGGTGAATGCCTACAACCGCTTCGTGGCCGGCCGCAGGGCGGAGGCCCTGTTCGATTCCGCCGGCCTGGCCGGCCTGGTGTTCTACCTGGGGGCCGTAGGCGGCGTGGCCAGCCTGGCCGGGGCGGCGGAGCAGGCACTGCCTGCCTGGGGCCTGGCCCTGGCGGGCATCGCCGCCGTGGCTGTGTTCAAGTGGGTGGAAACGCCGGCCAGCCTGGGGGAGAGGGCCCTGGTGACTGCCATCGAGACCCTGGAAACCGGCATCAACCTGTTCGCCAACACCCTGTCCTTCATGCGGGTGGCGGCTTTCAGCCTCAACCACGTGGCCCTGGCCCTGGCGGTGTTTACCATCGCCAACGGCCTGGATACGGCGGGACACTGGATCACCATTTTCCTGGGCAACGCGGTCATCATCGTCCTGGAAGGCGGCATCGTCGCCATCCAGGCCTTGCGTCTCATGTACTACGAGGGTTTCTCCCGCTTCTTCAGCGGCAGCGGCCGGGCGTTCGTGCCCTTGAAGCTGGCGGGGGCGAAGTAGATGACGGCCGGAATTGTTTGGATTTTTTAGGAGCACAAAAATGAGTTGGCTGATTGCATTGCTGGGTCTATCCGTGGTGGCCACCATCGGCGCGGGCGTGTGGTTGGAGCTGAAGCCCCGTCGCCTGCCCTCTCCCCCATGGCTGAAGGGGGGGCTGCTGGCCAACATCCTGCTGTTCGGCGCGGGCCTGGCCGGCGCCCTGCTCATGGGGGTGGGGGAGGTCATGGCCGCCGAGCCCGTGGCCGGGGCCGTGGTGGAAATCTCCCTGGGCAAGGGCCTGGCCCTCATCGGTATCGGCCTGCCCACGGCCCTGGCCGCCATCGGCGCCGGCATCGCCCTGGGCCCGGTGGGCTCCGCCGCGCTGGCGGTGATCGCCGAAAAGCCGGAGATGTTCGGCCGCACCCTGATCTACATGGGCCTGGCGGAAGGCGTGGCCATCTATGGCCTGGTCATGTCCATCCTGATGCTGGGCAAGATCTGAGACGCGAGTATGAAAGCCGCGGCGGACACCTCTCTGGCGGGCGGACGCCTGGTGGTGCTGGGCAGCGCGGGCCTCACGGAGGGCTTCAGCCTCATCGGTGCCGAGGTGTATCCGGATGCCGACTCCGCCAAGGTGGAGGACGTGCTGGCCCAGCTGGTGCGGGAGGGGGGAGAGGCCCTGGTGCTGCTGGAGACCCGTCTGGCCCACGCCGGCGGCCACTGGCTGAACCGGTTGCGCAACGAGGGCGGCCGCATCGTGGTCACGGAATTGCCTCCCCTGTCCGCGCCCCGGGACTACGCCCCCGCCGTGGACGACGTGGTGCGGGCGGTGCTGGGGCCCGAAGCTTTGGAATAGGGGCAAGACACAAGATGCAAGTATGTCCTTTGTTTGAGTCTTGCACCTTGCATCTGGAGAAAACATGGACGCGGAAGGTCAAGTCACCCAACTGGAACAGGCCCTGATCCGCCAGGCCGAGACCCTGGCCCGGGAACAGCGCCAGAACGCCGAGGCGGCCAAGGCCCGCATCCTCAACGAGGCCATGGAACGCGTGAAGTTGGCCGAGGCCCGGGAAGTGCTGGCGGCCAAGGCCGAGGCGGAGCGCCTGGTGCGCCGCCAGATCCAGGCGGCGGAAACCCGGCTGGCGGCGCAGCTGGACCGGCTGCGCTGGGCCCTCACGGAAGCTACCCTGTCCAGCGTGCGCCTGGCCTTCCAGGACCTGGTGGATGACCCCGGGCGCTACCCGGAGGTGATGGAGCAATGGCTGGCCGCCGCTGCCCGGGCCCTGCCGGGCGGTGACCTGGTGGCGGAGGTGCGGGGCTCCGACCAGCCCCGGCTGGCCCCCCTTTGGGCGGACCTGGTGGTCCGGGCCGCGCCGGGACGCAAGGTGGACCTGGCCACCCATGGCCTGCCCAGCGAGGGGGGCATGCGGGTGCGTCTGGCGGACAACCGGGCGCGCCTGGACCAGACCTTCGAGGCACGCCAGTCCCGCCTGGCGGAGGAACTGGCCCGGGTGGTCATGGAACGCCTGTTCGCCAGCACGCCGGATCTCAGCGTGCTGGCGCGGTGAAGGCAACGGGACAGGAACACATCATGGGCAAGATCCTGGAAATCAACGGCCCCCTGGTGAAGCTGGAACTGCCGGAAACGGTGATCGGCGAACAGGTGCGGGTGGGCCGCATGGGCCTGGTGGGCGAGGTGATTGGCCGGGACGGCGACACCGCCCTGGCGCAACTGTATGAGGACACGGCGGGCCTCAAGCCCGGCGAGGTGGCGGAAGGCCTGGGCTGGCCTTTGTCCGTGGAACTGGGCCCTGGTCTGCTGGGCGCCATCTTCGACGGTGTGCAACGGCCCCTGCATGCGGTCTGGGAAAAGAGCGGCGACCGCATCGCCCGGGGGGTGGCCGTGCCGTCCCTGCCCCGGGACCGGCGCTGGCGTTTCGTGCCCGATACGGCGCGCCGCCCCACCACCGCCGTGGCCGGCGGCGACATCCTGGGGGTGGTGCAGGAGACCGAATCCATCCTGCACCGCATCCTGGTGCCCCCCCTGCTCCATGGCGAGCTGCTGGAACTGGCGCCGGAGGGAGACTACACCATTGATGAAACCATCGGCCGGGTGAAGCTGGCGGATGGGCGCATCGAAAAGCTGCGCCTGTTCCACCGCTGGCCCGTGCGCACGCCGCGCCCCTTCCGGCGTCGTGACCATGCGGTGAAGCCCCTCATCACCGGCCAGCGCATCCTGGATACCTTCTACCCCCTGCTGAAGGGCGGCAAGGCGGCCATCCCCGGTCCCTTCGGCGCCGGCAAGACCATGCTCCAGCAGCAGATCGCCCGTTGGTGCAACGCCGAGATCGTCATCTACGTGGGGTGCGGCGAGCGGGGCAATGAGCTCACCGACGTGCTGGAGTTCATGCCGGAGTTGCAGGACCCCCACACCGGCCGGCCCCTCATGGAGCGCACCCTGCTGGTGGCCAACACCTCCAACATGCCGGTGGTGGCCCGGGAAGCCTCCATCTATGTGGGCATCACCCTGGCCGAATACTTCCGCGACCAGGGCTACGACGTGGTGATGGTGGCGGACTCCACCAGCCGTTGGGCCGAGGCCCTGCGGGAGGTGGCGGGCCGCCTGGGCCAGATGCCCGTGGAGGAGGGCTACCCCGCCTATCTGGGCTCCCGTCTGGCGGCTTTCTACGAGCGGGCCGGCCGGGTGGAGACCCTGGCCGGCGGCCACGGTTCCGTCACCCTCATCGGTGCCGTCTCGCCCCCCGGCGGCGACTTCTCCGAACCGGTCACCAGCCACACCAAGGAAATCATCCAGACCTTCTGGGCCCTGTCCAAGGAACTGGCGGATGCCCGCCACTACCCCGCCGTGGACTGGCTGGAGAGCTTCTCCGGCTACGTGCCCTCCGCCGCCAAGTGGTGGGCCGAGAACGTGGACCCGGGCTGGGAAGGCGCCCGGGCCGAGGCCCTGGATCTCCTGGCCGCCTCGGAGGAATTGCAGCGCATCGTCAACCTGGTGGGGGTGGAGGCCCTCTCCAGCGAACAGCGCTGGACCCTGGAATCCGCCGGCCTGATCAAGGAGGGGTTGTTGCAACAGGCGGCCACCGACGAGGTGGACAGCTTCGCCTCGCCGGAGAAGCAGTTCGCCCTGCTCTCCGCCCTGCTGGAGATCTACCGCCAGGGCCTGAAGCTGGTGAAGCTGGGCGCCCCCGCCCGGCGGCTGATCCAGATGCCCCTGCTGGCCCAGGCCCGGCGCTGGAAGAGCCAGCACAAGTCCGAAGACCTGCCGGTGCTGAAGGAAAAGATCGCCCGCATCCCGGCCGAGTTCGAGCAGATCGCCCTGGATTACGAGCAGGCCGCGCCCGCTGCCTCATAAGGTCAGACCATGAAAAACATCGAATTCCGTACCGCCACTTCCGCTCAGGGGGGGCTCATCGTCATGGGCGGCGTGGCCGGCGTGGCCGCCGGTTCCCGGGTGCAGATCCAGGACCACGCCGGCCGCCTGAGGAACGGTCTGGTGATCCGCACCGCCGACGACGCGGTGCTGGTGGAGGTGTTCGAGGGCACCGACGAGCTGGATCTGGAGCGTACCTGGGTACGCTTCCTGGAAGAGCCTTTCCGCCTGCCCGTGTCCCGGGACATCCTGGGCCGCGTCTTCAACGGCATGGGCCGGCCCCGGGACGGCCGCCCGCCCATCATCTCCGCCGACCGCCGGGACGTGAACGGCGAACCCCTCAATCCGGCCGCCCGGGCCTACCCGCGGGAATTCATCCAAACCGGCATTTCCGCCATCGACGGCATGAACTCCCTGACCCGGGGCCAGAAGCTGCCGGTGTTCTCCGGCGGCGGCCTGCCCCACAACCGGGTGGCGGCCCAGATCGTGCGCCAGGCCAAGCTGCTGGGGGAGGAGGCCAGTGAATTCGTGGTGGTGTTCGCCGCCTTCGGCGCTTCCCACGCCGACGCCCGCTTCTTCCAGGAGAGCTTCGAGGAAAGCGGGGTGCTCAACAAGGTGGTGATGTTCCTCAACCTGGCCGACGAGCCTGTCATCGAGCGCCTGCTCACCCCCCGGGCGGCCCTCACCGCCGCCGAATACCTGGCCTACGACCTGGACTACCACGTGCTGGTGGTGATGACCGACATGACCGCCTACGCCGAGGCCCTGCGGGAAGTGGCCGTGCTGCGGGGCGACGTGCCGGCCCGCAAGGGCTATCCCGGCTATCTGTATTCGGATCTCGCCGAGATCTACGAGCGGGCGGGCCGCATCAAGCACCGGCGCGGATCCATCACCCTGATCCCGGTGCTGTCCATGCCCTCCGACGACATCACCCATCCCATCCCCGACCTCACGGGCTACATCACCGAGGGCCAGATCGTGCTGGGACGGGAACTGTTCAACCAAGGCGTGTATCCGCCGGTGACGGTGCTGCCGTCCCTGTCCCGGCTGATGAAGGACGGCATCGGCAAGAATTTCACCCGGGAAGACCATCCTCACGTGGCCAGCCAGCTCTTCGCCAGCTATGCCAAGGCCCTGGAGGTACGGGGCCTGGCGGCCATCATCGGCGCCGAGGAACTGTCCGAGGGGGACCGCCGCTTCCTGGCCTTCGCCGACGCCTTCGAGCGCCGTTTCATCGGCCAGGGGGAGGACGAGGACCGCAGCGTGTACGAAACCCTCAACCTGGCCTGGGACCTGCTTTCCATGCTGCCGCCGGAGGTGCTGATCCGGGTGAGCGAAGAAGAGCTGGCCAAATACCACAAGTGGCAGGCGGTGCCTGAGGCGGCATGAAGAAGCGCCTGTCCGTCCCCCCCACCAAGAGCGCCCTTCTGCAGGTGGGCCGGCAGGTCAAGTTCCTGGACCAGGGGCGGCAGATGCTGGAGAAGAAGCGGGACCTGCTCTCCCGTCTGGTGTACGAGCGCCTCGCCCAGTACCGGGAGCTGCGGGGTCAGACCGCGCGGGAGCTGGCGGAGGCCTACCGCTGGCTGGGCATCGTGCAGATGCGCATGGGGGGGCAGATGCTGCGCCAGTCATCCGTGGGCCTGAAGCAGGCGGTGAAGATCAAGGTGGTGGCCCGCTCCAGCGTGGGGGTGGAATACCCCAGCATCAGCGTGGAAGCCCTGCCGCTCCAGCCCGTGGGCCTCATGTGGACGGACGTGAGCTTCGACGAGGCCCGCAAGCGCCTCCAGGCCCTCACGGTCACCCTGGCCCGGTTGGGGGAGGCGGAAAACGCCCTGTGGCGCCTGCTGGCCGCCAGCCGCAAGACCCAGAAGCGGGTCAACGCCCTGAAATACAACATCATTCCCCGTTACCAGGCCACCGTGACCCACATCGAGGCGGCCCTGGAAGAGGATGAGCGCAACACCCTGTTCCAGATCAAGGTCTTGCGGGCCCGTCAGCCGGTTGGCGGCCAGGCCGTCTGAGCCTAGGGAAACGCTGATTTATTTCCCCCTCTCCCGCGGGGAGAGGGGGTGGGGAGAGGGTAACTGATTGATCCTAAAAACCTCAGTTGACCGCTTCATAGCCTTTGAGAAGTCGCATGAATCGTGACGTTTGTTGCTGTATTCACGCTCACCCGGAAGGTGAGCCCGCTACGCGCCCGCTTTCCGGCCCAGGCAGGCGCCTGGCTTTGTCGCTCCTCCTTGCAGGGAACGACCCTGCGGCGTCGTCGCTTCGCGCCAGACACCTGCCTGGTCCGGCCTTCGGACGCGTTCAACTGAGGTTTTTAGGTTGATTTTTCGCGGATACGCTCCCTCTCCCCCACCCCTCCCCCCGAGGGGGAGGGGAGTTATTCAGCACTTCCCTAGCAGCCTGTCGGCCTTGAGGCTGATCTACTGCGCCGGTGGGAAGAGCGGTCCATTTTTGCCCGCTTTCTCGTCGCATAGGCCCGCTATGCGCCTCGAAATCAATGCCTCCGCCTTGCATCCCGCCCCCGCCTGGGGCATAAGAGGCCCATGCCCCCGCCGACTTCCCGCCTCCCCCCCGCCATCAGCCTCATGGGGCCCACCGCCAGCGGCAAGACCGACCTGGCGGTAGCCCTGGTGGAACGCTTCGCCGCCACGACGCCCCTGGAGATCATCAGCGTGGATTCGGCCCTGGTGTACCGGGGCATGGATATCGGTACCGCCAAGCCCGATGCCGCCACTCTGGCCCGGGCACCCCACCACCTCATCGACGTCATCGACCCCACGGAGGCCTATTCCGCCGGACGTTTCAAGGCGGATGCCCTGGCCCTGATGGCGGACATCACCGCCCGGGGCCGGGTGCCCTTGCTGGTGGGGGGCACCATGCTGTACTTCAGGGCCCTGAAGGGGGGGCTGGACGATCTGCCCCGGGGGGACCCGGCCCTGCGGGCCGAACTGGAAGCCCGGGCGGCGCAGGCAGGCTGGCCGGCCCTGCATGCCGAACTGGCCCGGCTGGACCCGGAAACCGCTGCCCGGCTGCAACCCAACGACAGCCAGCGCATCCAGCGGGCCCTGGAGTTGTGCCTGACCACAGGGGGAGCCATGTCCGCTCTGCTGGGCCGGAAGGGCGGCGAGGGACTGCCCTACCGCCTGCTCGAGCTGGCCCTGGTGCCCTCCGACCGGTCCTGGCTCCACGACCGCATCGACCGGCGCTTCGACCAAATGCTGGCGGCGGGGCTGGTGGAGGAACTGCAGGGCCTCAGACGCCGCCACGCCCTGCATGCCGGCCTGCCGTCCATGCGCTGTGTGGGCTACCGTCAGGCCTGGCAGTTCCTGGAAGGGGAGATCGACGCCGGGGAACTCCCGGCCAAGGGCCGGGCGGCCACGCGGCAGCTGGCCAAGCGCCAGCTCACCTGGCTGCGGAGCTGGGCCGGGGCGGTGGTGCTGGATTGCCTGGCGCCGGACCTGGCGGGGCAGGCCGCCGCCCGGGTGGCAGCCCACCTGGGGGAATGAATCAGGCGGCGGGGGCGGGCCGGTATTTTTCCAGCTTGCGGGGCAGATACTGGCGGGTGGTGTCATAGCCGGCCTGGAAGAGCCGGGTTTTCTGCTCCGGGGTCATGTGGAATTCCAGGGGCGAAAGGCCGTCGGTGCGGATCACCACGGTGTTGTGCCACAGGGTTTCCGTCAGGTGCTCCCGGGACAGGGTGGTCATGAAGGTGCGCATGAGCATGAACATGTAGTCCGCCACGGGCAGGACGCGGCGGGAAGGGTGGCTCATCGCCCCCTTGTCGTCCCGCATGCGGAAGCACATCACCGGGGTGCCGTCGCCGGCCCAATCCCGGAACAGGCTGTCCTCCGCCAGGATGCTCCCGTCCACCAGGATGTAGTCGCCGTGGTGGTGGAAGGGGAACACCAGGGGGATGGAGATGGAGTACATCACCGCCCGGGCCACTTCCAGGTCCGGGTGGGTGGTCTTGTCGAAGATGACGGGTTTGCCGGCCCGCACGTCGGTGGCCACCACGTGCAGGTCCACGTCCAGGTCGCGGAAGCGGCGGCCGTCCAGCTCGCCGTCCATCCAGCCCAGGAACCGCCTGCCCGTGGACAGACCGCCGTGCAGCAGCAGATTGGTGAGGGACATGCCGCGGAACTGGTTGAAGTCCACATCCCGGAACAGCGCCTTCATGTGCTCCACGCCATGGCCCACCGCCGCCAGGCTGGCCACCACGCTGCCGCCGGAGACGCCCACCAGGTGGCGGTATCCCATGCCCATGTCCTCCAGGGCGGCCATCACCCCCACGTGGGCGGGCAGGCGGGTGCCGCCGCCGGCCAGGACTGGCACGATGTGGCTGGGCAAGGGTGGGGAGGGCAAGGGGGCTTCCTGCATGGCTATGGTTTTTCCCGGGGGGTGTTTGTTATTTCGGTGAATAATCCTAAAAACCTCAGTTGAACGCGTCCGAAGGCCGGACCAGGCGGGTGTCTGGCGCGAAGCGACGACGCCGCAGGGTCGTTCCCTGCAAGGAGGA
>Ga0272446_1004037_pt1 | contig 17763 bp, 16 predicted proteins | sample YNPCB0061_FD_194587 | JGI IMG/M metagenome (GOLD analysis project Ga0272446, IMG submission 194587) | Hot spring microbial mat communities from Yellowstone National Park, WY, United States - YNP-CB-006-1 | ecosystem: Environmental > Aquatic > Thermal springs > Hot (42-90C) > Sediment | place... | reverse complement strand
GGATGCCGGAATGGGACCTCGGTGACCTCTACAAGGCTCCCGACGCTCCCGAGGTGGCGCGCGACCTCAAGGCCGCGGCGAAAGAAGCCGCTCGTATCCGCTCGACCTATCAGGGACGGCTTGCTTCGCTCGCGCATGATGGTGGTAAGCTCGCCCGCGCGATCAAGGATTACGAGAAGCTTGCCGATCTCGTCGGCAAGCTCGGCTCCTATGCCGGCCTCTATTACGTTCTCGATCAGACAGATCCTTTGCGGGCAAAGTTCCATGCCGATGTGTCAGAAGCGCTGACGAAGATCCACACGGAACTCATCTTCTTTGAGCTTGAACTCAACCACATCGATGACGCGACCCTTGAAGAGGCGGCGAAGCATAAGGAACTCAAGCACTATAAGCCTTGGCTTGACGATTTGAGAAAAGAAAAGCCGCATCAACTCGATGAAAAGCTTGAGACGCTGTTCGCAGAAAAAGCGCAGACGGCACGTGCCGCATGGAACCGGCTGTTCGATGAGACGATGTCGGCACTGAGGTTTGAGGTCAAAGGCGAGAAAGAGCCTCTGTCACTGGAACCGACGCTCAATCTGCTTTCAGACTCCGAGGAAAAGAAGCGCAAGGCGGCCGCCGAGGCTCTGAGTAAAGTCTTTAAAGCCAATCTGCCGCTCTTCACATTGATCACGAACACGCTCGCAAAGGACAAGGAGATTTCTGACCGGTGGCGGAATTTCAAGGACGTTGCCGACAGTCGCAACCTCGCAAACCGCGTCGAGGCACCGGTCGTGGACGCACTGGCGTCGAGCGTGCGGGCTGCCTATCCGCTCATTTCGCATCGCTATTATGCAATGAAGGCAAAGTGGCTCGGCAAGAAAAAGCTCGCTCACTGGGACCGCAATGCGCCACTGCCTGACAAGCCGGAAAGAACCATCAGCTGGGCCGAGGCCGAAAAGATCGTCCTCCGTGCCTACTCAAATTTCGCGCCGGAGATGGCGGCGATCGCCAAGCAGTTCTTCGATAAGAATTGGATCGATGCGCCGGTCAAGCCAGGAAAAGCGCCTGGGGCATTCTCAGCGGCGACGGTCCCGTCCGTCCATCCCTATGTGATGATGAACTACCTCGGAAAACCGAGGGACGTCATGACGCTTGCGCATGAACTCGGCCACGGCGTGCACCAATGGCTTGCCCGCGCGCAAGGGCCGCTTCTCGCGCCGACACCGCTGACGCTTGCAGAAACCGCGTCGGTCTTCGGCGAGATGCTGACGTTCAGGGCGCTCATTGCTGAGACCAGAGACAAGCGCGAGAAGAAGGCCATGCTCGCGGCAAAGGTCGAGGACATGATCAACACGGTCGTGCGCCAGATCGCGTTCTACACGTTCGAACGCAAGGTGCACGAGGAGCGCCGGCAGGGTGAACTGACGTCCGATCGCATCAATGCCATCTGGCTCGAGGTGCAGGCGGAAAGCCTCGGTCCGGCCATCGAACTGAAGCCCGGTTACGAGGTCTTTTGGACCTATATTCCCCACTTCATCCATTCGCCGTTCTACGTTTATGCGTATGCCTTCGGCGACTGCCTCGTGAATTCTCTCTACGGGCTCTATGCCGAGGCACATCCCGGCTTCGTTGCGAAATACTTCGAACTTCTGAAGGCCGGCGGGTCGAAGCATCATTCTGAGCTGTTGGCGCCCTTCGGCCTCGATGCCCGCGATCCTGAATTCTGGACCAAGGGCTTGAAGGTGATCGAGTCGATGATCGATGAATTGCAGTCGATGAGCTGAGGCAGTCGGATTGGGGCCTTGAAAAAAAGCGGCCTCTTGATGAAACGAATCTGCGCCTTGGCGCATTGTCAAGCCGTCGCAGGGGGGACACGGGCGATTTTGCCGCTTCCAATTGATTTCTGCCGGGAGTAGAAGCCCGCCACTTTGCCGCAAGGCGGCTTTTTGAGATGGTGAGGTGCCTCGATGGCACAACCGCAGGCTTCGCTTCAGGCAACCGAGGTTGTTGCTGGCGAGGGGCATGACAGCAAGAGTTTCTGGGGACTGGTGATCGGCTCGGCGGGCGTCGTCTTCGGCGACATCGGCACCAGCCCGCTTTATGCCTTCAAGGAAGCGATCACGGCGGCGACGCATCGTGGGCTGACCGCGGCAGAGGCGTCCCTTGCCGTCCTGTCCCTCATTTTCTGGAGCATGACGTTCGTCGTCACGATAAAATACGTGCTCCTGCTGCTCCGCGCCGATAACAAGGGCGAGGGCGGCATGTTCGCGCTGATGGCTCTCGGCCAGAAAGTGGCCAAGCGGAGCGCTGCTCTGTTGGGCACGCTCGGCATCGCGGGGGCCTCCTTTTTCTATGGCGATGCGGTCATTACTCCGGCGATCTCGGTCTTATCCGCCGTCGAGGGCCTGAAGCTCATCACGCCCGAGCTTGAACGGGCCGTCATGCCCGCAGCACTCATCGTGCTCGCGGGACTATTCTGGATGCAATCGCGGGGCACGGACCGCGTCGCGCGATGGTTTGGCCCCATCATGTGCGTTTGGTTTGCCGTCTTGGCACTCGGCGGCCTCATGCATGTGGCAGATAACCTGCTCGTGCTGAATGCCCTCAATCCTGTCCTCGGCATTTCATTCGTCTACCATCACGGTCTTCTTGGTCTGACCATCATGGGTCTTGTGTTTCTGGTCTGCACCGGAGCGGAAGCACTTTACGCAGATCTGGGGCATTTCGGGCGCCGTCCTATTACGACCGCCTGGATTTATTTCGTGATGCCCGCATTGCTGCTCAATTATTTTGGCCAGGGCGCGTTGGTGATGAATGACGCGAGGGCGGTCGAAAATCCGTTCTATCGTCTCTATCCCGATTACGCGCTCGTCCCGATGCTTATCCTATCGACGTTCGCGACGATCATTGCGAGCCAGGCCGTGATAACGGGCGCGTTCTCGTTGACGCGCCAAGCGATCCAGCTCGGTCTCATACCGCGGTTCGAAATACGCCATACCTCGGAGAGCATGGCCGGACAGATCTATATGCCGAGGGTCAACTGGTTTCTCTTCGTCGCGGTCATCGCAATTATCTTCGTTTTCAAGACATCGTCGAACCTCGCAGCGGCCTACGGCGTTTCGGTCACTGCAGCGATGGTGATCGACACGCTGATGGCCTTCTTCGTCATCTGGAAATGCTGGCAGTGGCCACTCTGGCGAGTGGGCGCGGTCGTGCTGCCGTTGCTATTGATCGAGCAGGCTTTCTTCTCAGCAAACATCTTGAAGCTCTTTGAGGGCGGTTGGGTCCCTGTTGTCATTGCATCAATTCTCGCCCTCGTGATGTTTACCTGGGTGCGCGGCACGCGCCTGCTTGCCAAGGCGACGAAACGCAATGAGGCCGACCTCGACTGGCTCGTGCGCAAGCTCGAGGCCAAGCCCCCGCATCGCGTCCCAGGAACGGCGGTGTTCCTCACTGGCGATCCCTTCTCCGCGCCGACGTCTATGATGCACAATCTCAAGCACAACCGCGTCATGCACGAACGAAACATCTTGCTGTCGATCCGGACCGTGGATACCCCGCGGGTACCGAGGCATGAGCGGATCTCGATCGAGCGTATCTCGGACAACTTCCTGCGCATCGTGGCGCGCTACGGGTTCATGGAGACGCCGAGCGTGCCGAAGATCCTGGAGCACGCTCGGCGAAAGGACTGCAATATCGACATCGGTGCGACCTCCTTCTTCCTATCGAGGCGGTCGTTGCGGATGACGACCAAGTCCGAGATGCCTCGCTGGCAGGAAAGGCTGTTCATTGCGCTTGCGAACAGCGCCCAGGACGCGACCACCTATTTCCAGATCCCGACTGATCGGGTGGTCGAGGTCGGTACGCAGGTCGCCGTTTAGGCCGACCGCAGGTTCGGCAGCTTGTGCCGGTGCCTGGGGCGACCGGCCATTTTTGCCTTGTCCCCCGTAAAATCCCGGAGGGGTAGCCAAAAGTCAGGGGGTTTCAGGGCGTGCGGCCGCTTGAAGCCCGGCAAGTCTTAGGATACCTACCCACAGGATGAAATGGGGTACCACTTCTGGGGAGAAAACATGAGCGTCGATACTTCGCGCGGGCATCCCGCCATGGACTATGAGGAGCATCAGAAGACCTATGCCGGGTTTCTTCGCCTGACGAAGCTTGCGATAGTCTTTCTCGTTATTTTGCTGCTCGGAATGAAGATCTTCTTGGTCTGAGCCCTCATCGGTCAGGGCCGCAAGCGATCTCATGCCAGGGCAGGCTCATTCGGAGGGTCTGCCCTTTTCGTTTCCGCCGGACTCGCCAGCGGACGTCATTCAATCGGGCTCGGAAATGGTCACGATAGCTGTCATCAGTGAATCGGCGGATGAACCGCGCGTCGCGGTTTCGCCCGATACAGTCAAGAAGTTCACGAGTCTGGGCGCCAAGGTGCGCGTCGAGCAGGGGGCCGGCCTCAAGTCACGCTTTTCTGATGACGCCTATCGCACTGCGGGCGCAGAAACCGTGAGCCGGGCCGAGGTCCTTGCCGGGGCTGACATCCTACTGACGGTCCGCCGGCCCGGTGCGGATGCCATCGCTGCCCTGAAGCCCGGCGCGATCGTCGCGGGGATGATCGATCCCTACACCGATCAGGCGGGGCTTGAGGTCCTCGCGCAGACCGGGGCGACGATCTTCTCAATGGAATTCATGCCACGGACGACGCGGGCGCAGTCCATGGACGTCCTCTCCAGCCAGGCGAATCTTGCCGGCTACAAGGCGGTGATCGACGGCGCTTCCATGTTCGGTCAGGCGCTTCCTATGATGATGACGCCGGCCGGGACGGTTCCGGCGGCCAAAGTTTTCATCATGGGCGTCGGCGTCGCCGGACTGCAGGCGATCGCAACGGCGCGGCGGCTCGGCGCGCAAGTGACGGCCACGGACGTTCGGCCGGCGACGAAGGAACAGGTGCAATCGCTCGGGGCAAAATTCATCGCCGTCGAGGACGAGGAGTTCAAGCAGGCGCAGACGGCAGCCGGTTATGCCAAGCCGATGAGTGCAGCGTATCAGGCCAAGCAGGCGGAGCTCATCGCAAGCCACATCAAGACGCAAGACCTCGTCATCACGACGGCGCTTATTCCTGGGCGACCAGCGCCGAAGCTCATCTCTAGGGCAATGATCGAGAGCATGAAGCCGGGCTCGGTCATCGTCGATCTCGCCGCGGAGCGCGGCGGCAATACGGAGCTGACAGAGCCCGGAAAGACGGTCGAGACGGCAAACGGCGTCAAGATATTTGGCCCGCTCAATCTCGCTGGCACCATCGCCGTCAATGCTTCGAGCCTTTATGCAAAGAATCTTTTGGCGTTCATCGAGACGATGATCGACAAGAAAGAGAAGGCGCTCGCGGTCAACTGGGAGGACGAGCTGGTCAAAGGCACGCTCGTCGCCAAGGACGGAAAGATCGTTCATCCAAATCTTACAGGCGCAGCCGGTTAAGGCTTCTCGTCGCCTCTCACACCTACCGGTGGGAGGAAAAAGGGTCGGCAGCGGCGGTGCAAATTGTTTAATCGAGGCGTGAGATGACAACTGCGGGACAAGACATGTCGAATGCAACGGTTGGCCCTGATCGCCACCTTTCTCCCTTAGCTTTCCGGCAGGGGAGCGTCAGGCGCTGGGCGCAGCGCTCGGCCATTCCGTTGGTTCTGGCGGCATTGAGCCCGACAACAGCATTTGCCGAAGGCGGGCTGGTCAGTCCGGCCGTCTATGAGTTCATGGTTTTCGTCATCGCCGTTTTCGTCGGCTACTACGTCGTCTGGTCGGTGACGCCGGCGCTGCACACGCCGCTGATGAGCGTGACGAATGCGATCTCCTCCGTCATCGTCGTCGGTGCGCTGCTCGCGGTTGGCGTTGCACTGACGGAGTCGGACAGTGTCCTTGCCAAGATCTTCGGCTTCCTTGCGCTGATGATGGTGTCGGTCAACATCTTCGGCGGCTTTCTCGTCACCAACCGCATGCTCTCCATGTACAAGAAGAAAGAAGCGCCGGCGAAGAAGGACGGCTGAAGCGCAATTCCGTCTTCTTGTGAAGAACAAAGAAAGTTTTCGAACGCAGCACGAAGAACCAGGCCGGGAACGATCCAATGTCCGCAAATGTCGCCGCACTGCTCTATCTCGCCGCGGGCGTGTTTTTCATCCTGGCGCTCCGAGGCCTTTCGAGCCCAGCAACCTCGCGCCGGGGGAACCTCTTCGGCATGATCGGCATGACCATCGCCATCCTGACCACACTCGGGCTGGCGCAGCCGACGATGGCTTCGTGGATCTTGATTGTTCTCGGCCTCGGGATCGGTGGCGCCGTCGGCGCCAAGACGGCGCGCGAAATTCCGATGACGATGATGCCAGAGCTTGTCGCTGCGTTTCACTCGCTCGTCGGCCTTGCGGCTGTTTTTGTTGCGGCCAGCGCGCTCTATGCGCCGTCGGCGTTCGGCATTCTTTTCGACCCGGAAAGTCCGGCGCTCGGCATCAAAGGGGGAAGCCTGCTCGAGATGGCGCTCGGGGTTGCGATTGGTGCGGTCACCTTTACCGGTTCGGTGATTGCCTTTGCGAAGCTTTCCGGACGCATGTCGGGAAAGCCCATCCTTTTGCCTGCGCGCCATCTCATCAACGGCGCCCTCGGCGTGCTATTGGTCTTTATCATCTATAGCTTCATTCTTTCTGGCGGTTCGGCGTGGCTCTTCTGGCTTGTCGTTGCGCTTTCGCTTTTGATCGGTGTGCTGATCATCATCCCGATCGGTGGTGCCGACATGCCGGTCGTCATCTCGATGCTCAACTCGTACTCGGGGTGGGCCGCAGCCGGTATCGGTTTCACCCTCGGCAATGTCGCGCTCATCATCACCGGCGCGCTCGTCGGCTCATCGGGTGCCATTCTCTCCTACATCATGTGCAAAGGCATGAACCGGCAGTTTCTCTCGGTCATTGCCGGAGGGTTCGGCGGCGAGACGGCTGCCGCGGGAGCGGGTGGTGAGCAGAAGCCGGTGAAACTCGGCTCGGCTGAAGACGCTGCCTACGTGCTGAAGAATGCCGCCAAGGTCATCATCGTACCGGGATACGGCATGGCGGTCGCGCAGGCGCAGCATGCGCTGCGGGAGATGGCCGATGCGCTCAAAAAGGCGGGCGTTGAGGTGAAGTATGCCATTCATCCGGTGGCCGGCCGTATGCCCGGCCATATGAACGTGCTGCTCGCCGAGGCCAACGTGCCCTATGACGAAGTTTTCGAACTCGAGGACATCAACAGCGAGTTCTCCCAGACGGATGCCGTCTATGTCATCGGTGCCAACGATGTGGTCAATCCGGCGGCCGAGGAAGACAAGACGTCGCCGATCTATGGCATGCCGGTGCTGCAGGTTTGGAAAGCCGGAACCGTGTTCTTCAATAAGCGCTCACTGGCGTCGGGCTATGCCGGCATCGACAACCCTGTGTTCTACCGCGACAACACCGTCATGGTGCTCGGGGATGCCAAGAAAATGACGGAAGAGATCGTTAAAGCTCTCGCGCATTAGCCGTCGTTGCGTCCCGATGGCAACAGTCGCCAAGGCATTACCCGGTCGCGTGCGCGATCGGCGGACGGTCTGCTATAACGGCGGCAGGGCGAGTTTGAGGGTCTTCCGTGTTGGCTCCCGTTGTTACTGCGTCATTTGAGAATGATCTCGAGCGTATCGAGATTCTAGCCGCCAGCCCGGTCATGAGTGCGGCGCTGCTCGAACGCAATCTGAATGCCATCTATGAAACTGCTGCCCACGCGCGGTTCGCAGATTATGACGTTGCGGCCATCGCTAGATCGGCGCCTGCTTTGATGTACCGGCTCTTCGATCTCCGTGTCGGATTGCGGGGACGCATTGCCCATTACGAGATGCTCGGCCTCATGACGCCAGCGGCGATCCAGGGCTTTCGGGATGTGTTCCGTGTGCTGCGCTACGTCTCCGACATGTTGGGAGAGATCGCAATCGGTCACGCCCGCATCGGCGAAGGCGGCTACCTGCTTCGCGGTTTTACCGGCAAAGACAACAACACGCTGATCAACCACGCCTACTACAGGAACATCGGCGATCTGCCCTTTCAGTCGGGCGATGTCATTTTGGTGCGCGGACAGGCCCACAACAGCGCGGCGATTGCCCGGATCGGTGACGTCGACAGCCAGTTCAGCCATATCGGCATGGTCTATATCGACGAGGCCGGAGATCACTGGATGGTCGAGAGCCTTATCGAGGACGGTGCCATCATCAATCCGCTTGCCAAGTCGCTGAACCACGGCATCGTGCGCGCTGTGCTTTACCGGCACAGGGATGCGGGGCTGGCGGCCCGGGCGGCGAAATTCATTTTCGATTACGTTGCGGAGTCGCGCAGCAAGCGCGGCAAGCGCATCCTCTATGACTTCTCGATGCGGAGCGATTATGGGCGCAATCTCTTCTGCTCGAAGCTCGTCCGCCTCGCTTTTGAACAGGCGAGCGGCGGAACGTTCGTGATGCCGACCTATCCCACCCGGATCGGCAGGAAAAACCGCGATTTTCTCGACCGGATCGGGGTCATGACGGAAACGACATTCGCTCCAGCCGATATCGACATGGAATCGGCCTTCGACCTCGTTGCGGAATGGCAGGATTACCGCGAGACGGGGAATATCCGGCTCCAGGATTTCACCATGGACAAGCTTTTCGAGTGGATGGAGCGCTACAATTACTGCTTCGAGGAGACGTTTGCGATCAAGCTCGTGTCGCTGCTCGGACGGTTCTCGGCGCATTTTTCCGATAGTGCCAAAGAGATGCTCTCATCGGTTTTCCCGCGGGTGCCGATCAACATGCCGCGGCGGACGGTGGCGGCCGTCGCCATGCTGCATAAGACGGCAGAGCCGATCTATCATGAACTGCAACGCCTCAATCACCAATCGATTGTCGAGACCGGAGTTCCGATGCACGGGCTCGATGTCTTTGAGGCACTCGAAAAAATCCGGGAGCGCGAAGGCAACCGGATTGGATATCTGGTGCGGAAGGTGCCGTGAGGCATCAGATGGGGGCGTTATCGGCGGTGATGGGCTGAAGTCGCCTCAGTCTTTGTGGTGTGTGCGCCGTTGTTTTGCGTGAGCCTGCAACGACATCTGCCGCCGCGGTTATTGTTCCTGCCTTCGCGACCTTCTCGGGAGCGTCGCCTTTTCCTACTCTTTCGGCTACGGCAGTGTGGCTGGCGGCGTCGTTTCGGTGGAATGAGGAGGCCGGTTTAGGTTCAGTCGCGACTATCGCGGGGGTGTGGTGCTCAAGGCTATCGTCATCGTTTTTGCAGCGCTTTATGCGGTTGCTCTCGGCGTCATGTATCTGGCGCAACGTCGGTTCTTGTACTTTCCGGACCCGACGCGCACCTCGCCGTCGGCCGCCGGCCTTTTCGACGTCGAAGAACGCATCATCGCGACGCCGGACGGCGAACGGATCATCGCCTGGTATGGCAAGGCAAGAGATGGCGAGCCGACGCTCCTTTACTTTCACGGCAACGGCGGATCACTCGAATCGAGGAGTGGGCGGATCCGCCAGTATCTCGATCGCGGGCGCGGCGTGTTCATGATGTCCTATCGAGGCTATAGCGGATCGAGCGGCTCGCCGTCTGAGGCTGCCAACATCGCCGATGCCAAGCTTGCATACGAGGCGGTTCGGAGCGAGGGTGTGGCCGCTCACGACATCATCCTTTACGGGGAGTCCCTGGGCAGTGGCGTTGCCATCGCGGTGGCAGCCGAGAAGCCGGTCGCAGGGGTCATCCTCGACAGTCCGTTCACGTCGATTGTCGAGCGAGCAGGGCAGCTCTATCCGTGGCTGCCGGTCTACCTGTTTCTCAAGGATCGTTATGAGTCGATTCTCCGGATCGCGAAGGTGCGGGCGCCAATCTTCATCGTGCATGGCGAAGCCGATGGCGTTGTGCCCGTCGACATGGGGCGGCGGTTGTTTGAGGCCGCCAATGAGCCGAAGGAGATCAAGATTTTTGCTGGGGCCGGGCACGACGACCACGATCAGCATGGTTCATTCGAGATCATCAATCGCTGGATCGACAGGCTGCGCGCTGGCCAACTCCGCGACATCCGGTGATAGGCGGAAAAAAGAAAGACCCGCAGGATAACCGCAGGTCTTTTTCGAACGTTCAAGATCTAGATGAAGGCTTAGAAGCCGCCGCCGGAGCCGCCGCGGTACCCACCACCGAAACCGCCGCCAGCACCGGCGCCTTGGCCGCCACGACCACCCCCGGGTCCGCCCTTTCCGGCGGCACGGGTTGTCGGCTTGTTCGGCAACAGGCCTTCCCGCTGCAACTTCTTGCGAGCGAGCTTGCGGGCGCGGCGCACGGCCTCGGCCTTTTCGCGAGCTCTCTTTTCCGATGGTTTCTCGAAATGTCCGCGGAGCTTCATCTCGCGGAAGACGCCCTCACGCTGCAGCTTTTTCTTGAGTGCCTTGAGAGCCTGATCAACGTTGTTATCGCGAACGAGAACCTGCAAGCAGTTGAATCCTCTGAAAATTTTCTGTTATCCGAGTGCACAAAAACACCGGCTCCGGCGGCATGGCCGCCAGAGCCCGCGCTTGTTTCTTAAGTCTTTCTAGCAAATGCAGCGACTTTTGGCAATCAGGCGGGGGCCCTTGCCAGCAGCCGGTTGACATGGCCCATCTTTCGCCCGGGGCGGACCTCCTTCTTCCCATAGTGGTGGAGGAAGGCGCCCGGTTCGGCCGCGATTTGTTGCCAGGCGCTGATGTCGTCGCCTATCAGGTTGATCATTTCGGCGCCGGCCGCCTTGAGCGCCGTTGCCCCGAGCGGCCAGCCGGCCACGGCGCGGATGTGCTGCTCGAACTGCGAGGTCAGCGCGCCGTCAATCGTCCAGTGGCCCGAGTTGTGGACGCGGGGTGCCATTTCGTTCACGAAGAGGCGATCGCGGCCATTTTCGGGGACAACGAAGAACTCGATTGCGAAGACGCCGACGTAGGCGAGGCGCTCTGCGATCCGGCGCGCGATTGCGACGGCTTCTTCGGCGACGTCTGGCGCAAGTCGCGCCGGTGCCAGGGACCGGTAGAGGATGTGGTCGCGGTGCTCGTTTTCGGTCACCTCGAAGGCGGCGAAGCTGCCGTCTCCGGCCCGTGCCGCAACCACCGACACCTCGGCGCGGAAATCAACAAAGGATTCGAGGATCGACGGCTGATCGCGCATTTCGGCCCAGGCACGGTTCACATCTTCGCGCTTGGTGATTTTCGCCTGTCCCTTACCGTCATAACCGAAGCGCCGGGTCTTGAGGACCGCGGGGATCGGGAAGCCGTCGTCGAGCACCTTCTCGAGTGCGTCGAGGCTGTCGATCGGCGCAAAGTCGGCCGTCATCGCGCCGAGTTCGCGTGCCAGAGATTTTTCATTGATCCGGTCCTGGGCGCAGGCCAAGGCCTTGGGGCCGGGGCGAACAGGGATGTGCTCCGACAGAAACTTCACCGTTTCGACGGGGATGTTTTCAAATTCATAGGTGGCAACATCGATGGCTTTTGCGAAAGCGATCAGGCGCGACTCGTCCTCGTATGCCGCAATGGTGTGTGCGCAGGCGACGTCAAAAGCGGGGCTCTCCGCCTCGGGCGCATAGATGTGCGATTTGAGGCCGAGGCGGGCCGCCGCCATCGCCAGCATGCGCCCCAGCTGTCCGCCACCAAGAATGCCGATGGTCGAGCCAGGAGGGAGTGCCGTCATTATATCTTGAGTCATCTGTAGAATTAGACGGTCAAATTAGACGGGCGATTCGGCGACTTCCGAGGAATGGCGTTTGCGCCAGTCTTCGAGCCGTTCGGCAAGTGCTGCGTCGGCCAGGGCCAGGATCTGAGCCGCGAGGAGGCCGGCATTCTTGGCGCCCGCGTCGCCGATCGCGAGCGTTCCGACCGGAACTCCCGCCGGCATCTGCACGATGGAATAGAGGCTGTCCTGGCCTTTTAGCGCCTTGGTCTCGATCGGCACGCCGAGGACCGGCAGCGTCGTCATTGAGGCCGTCATGCCGGGAAGGTGAGCCGCGCCGCCGGCGCCCGCAATAATCACTTTGAGGCCGTGTTCTCTGGCGCCCTTGGCGTAGGCGTACAATCGCTCCGGCGTGCGGTGGGCAGAAACGATTTTTGTTTCAAAGGGTATGCCAAGCTCCGTCAGGATGTCGGCGGCGTGCTTCATCGTCGGCCAGTCCGACTGGCTACCCATGATGATGCCGACTTCCGGCCTGATCCGGCTCATGATTCTTGTTCCTGCCAGCGGGAGTCACCCGAAAACGGAAACCGCGTCGGTACAAGAGCCGGGCGGTGTTTACAAGTCTTCTGTGCGGGTTGTCCCGGACGCGCCTGCGTCAACCTTGACTTTTCTTCCCGGCAACCGCCGTTGGGACTGTGGCCCTGACCATTCCAAGGACCGTCTGAAGGGTGTCGGCTTCGGCGGCGGGCTTGTCCCAGCGAAGCCGGTGGATGCGGGGGAAACGCATCGCCACGCCCGATTTGTGGCGCGGGGAGGACTGAACGGCATCGAAGGCTACCTCGAAGACGAGGCCCGGCTCGACGGCGCGGACAGGGCCGAAGGTCTCGGTGGTGTGCGTCCGGACCCAGCGATCGATAAGGAGCAGCTCATCGTCGCTAAAGCCGGAATAGGCCTTGCCGATGGGGATGAGGCGGCGCTCACCGTCCTCCTCACACTGCCAAACGCCAAAGGTATAGTCGGAATAGTAGGATGAGCGCTTGCCGGTGCCGCGCTCCGCATACATCAGCACGCAATCGAGCGTCAGCGGCGCCCATTTCCACTTGAACCATTGGCCCTTGATCCGGCCTGCCCGATATGTGCTGCCGCGGCGCTTCAGCATCAAGCCTTCGATGCCGTCGGCCCGAGCCGACGCCCAAAGGGTGCTAAGCTCATCCAAGGTCCGGAAGTCAATGAGCGGGGAAAGGTCGGTGAGCGGCGGCTGATGGCGGGCATGCCAGGCTTCGAGTCGGGTTCGGCGTTCGCTGAAGGGCAATCCGCGTAAATCCAAGCCGGCGTCGAACAGCAGATCGTAAAGGCGGATATGCGGGGGATGAAAGGTCATCATCCTGGCCGTCACCGTCTTGCGGGTCAAGCGCTGCTGAAGATCATGGAAAGGGGCGATCTCACCGTTGCGGACGATCAGCAGCTCGCCGTCGGCAACGCACTCATGACCCGCAAATGCTGCGCAAAGCTCGGGGAGTGCTCCAGAGATATCGTCGCCCTGGCGAGAGTATACGCGCACTGCCCCTCCGCGGGCCGCGACCTGGACGCGAATGCCGTCCCATTTCCATTCTGCGGCAAAATCTTCGGGAGCGAGTTTCCGCAAATCTTCTTCCTCGATCGGATGGGCGAGCATCAGCGGCCGGAAAACCGGATTTGCACCCGGGTCGGGGCGCTCGGCGCTGCCGTCGAGCCAGGCGAAAAGGTCGAGGTAAGGCGGTTCGAGCGCGTGCCAAATCTCCTCAATTTCAGAAACGTCACGATCGTAGCACTGGGCGAGCGCGGTGCGGGCGAGTCGTGCCGAGACGCCGACGCGGGGCGCTCCGCCGAGAAGTTTCAGGAGTGCCCAGCGGCCCGTGGCGTCGAGCCGGCCAAGGAGGAGTCCTAGCTGTTCGGTGCGCTCGGCGAAGGAGCCTTTCGACATTTTTTCGACGATGTCGGCGAGCGAGATCTCTGGGGACAGGGGTGCTTCGGCAGGGAGAATCGCTACATCATCTTGCACGGATGACGGAGAGGCCAGGCCGAGTGATAGCTGCACAAGCTCGTCAGAGTCGTGACCGGCGGCCTTCAAGGATTTGGTCTCCGGGTCAGCAAGGATCCGTGACGGCTGGCCCTCGTCGCCTCGCTCAATACTGCGGAGGCCAAGGTCAGGGGGCAGGCGGCAGCGATCGTTCGGCCACAGCAGTGACACGGTCTCGGCGGTGTCGCCGAGGTAGTCGCGAGACAGGCGATAGAGGTGGGGATCGAGAAAGCGGCCAACGAGATCGGACAACATGCGCCGGAGCGGCAGTCGAGTCGGCAGTCCGTCGGTCAAGGCCGCCAGCGCCCATCCCCGTTCCGGATCCGGTGCGGTCCGGAAATAGTGACCGAGGAGGGCGATCTTTCGCGTCCTGCTTTGTGAATAGGCAAGGCAGTCGAGGAGACGGGCAAAGGCGTGCATCGCTATTCGCCCTCCTCATCCCGACGACCAACGAGAGCCAGCGCTCGCGCTCTGCGTCCAATGCTCGAGAGGTAATGCACGAGAGCATCCTCGCGCCCGTGCGTGACCCAGATTTCTTCAGCTCCGGTTTCAACAATCGTCTGAATAAGCTCCATCCAATCGGCATGATCGGAGACGACGAGGGGAAGCTCGATACCGAGCTGACGGGCACGGCGGCGCACGCGCATCCAGCCGCTCGCGAGTGTGCGTACCGGGTCGGCGAAGCGGCGCGACCAAGGGTCACTCAGAGCCGAGGGCGGGCATATCACGATACCGCCCGGGAGGGTCCCGGCATCAGCCTCGGCAACGGGGCGAAGCTCGCCGAACTCGACGCCGAAGCTCCGGTAAAGCTCGGTCAGGGCGGTGACGGCGCCGTGCAGATGAATCGGCTCCACATATCCCGCATTGCGGATGATGCGGATCATGCGCTGGCATTTGCCGAGATTATAGGCTCCGACCAAATGCGTCCGGTGGGGCTCGGCCGCGAGCGAGGCCAGAAGCTTTTCAACCTCGTTCTCGGCCTTCTCGTGGCGAAAGACCGGAAGCGCGAAGGTGGCTTCCGTCACGAATAGATCGCAAGGCACCACTTCAAATGAGGCGCAGGTCGGATCGCTCGTGCGCTTGTAGTCGCCGGAAATGACGGCGCGGCGGCCGGCCCATTCAATGACGATCTGGGCCGATCCGAGGATATGGCCGGCCGGTGCGAGGCGGACGCGCACGCCATTGATCGAGACCGGTTGCCCGAAGGGCAATGGCTCGTATCTGCCGGCCGCGTCGGGGCCATTGCGAACCTTCATGATCTCGATGGTTTCCCGCGTCGCAAGCACGGCACCGTGTCCGGAACGGGCGTGGTCGCTATGTCCGTGGGTGATCACCGCGCGCGGAACGGCACGATGCGGATCGATGTAAAAGTCGCCTGGTTCGCAGTAGAGGCCCGCTTCAGCCGGATAGAGCCATGTGTCAACGTTGGGTCGGAGCGCGATCATACGGCAATCATACAGTAGAGCTGCGGACGGCCGATCACGTTGCGACGAATAAACGACGACCGATCAGGCGATGATGTCGGGGAGCAGCTTGTCCTCGATCTGCGTGATGCGGTCCTTCAGGGCCAGCTTTTTCTTTTTCAGTCGCTTGACGAGTAGCTGGTCGGCCGAAGGGTTGCCTTCAAGAGACGCGATTTCGCCGTCGAGCCTGCGGTGCTCGGCCCGCAACTTCACTAGCTCTTCTCTGAGCTCGCGTTCGTCGCGCCGCTCCATTCTAATGTCCCGCCCCAGCGTCTCGGCTGACCGCGCGTTTTTTGGGCGATTGCCCGGCGTCTGGCAACAGGCAAAAACGCGGTGCGGCACCGAGGCTCTAATCGTATGAATTCATTTTACGAATTTCTAACGGATTGAATGCGTGATGGCGGCGCAATGTAGATCAAACGCAGCGCGGGCGGCCTCCAACACGTTGGACAACGGGTCAAACGTGTGGCACGATTTCAACGTCGGCAATCTCTTTAGGAGGCGACTGATGGCGATTTCAGCTCATCTTGCAGAACTCGCAGAGAAGCACCGGGCCCTTGAAGAACGTATCGATCAAGCACTTGCGAGCCCAGGTTCGGACGACATCGAGATCCGCAGGCTGAAACAGGAAAAGCTCAGGTTGAAAGATGAGATGGAGCGCTTGAAGCGGGAGACGCGCCACTAGCTCAGACCAAAAGACCAGAATTTCGTCAGGCGTGAGCCCTGCCCGCGGTGCACTGGTGCCGCCGAGCGGGGCTTTTATGTTTTTGGACGCTTAACAATTCACTTCAACAATTTGGCTCATTCTCTTCAGGGCAGAGGCGGCCGACAGCCTGCCTTCGGCCGGCTCTGGCTCTCTCTGGTCAGGAATGCAGCATCCTCACGAGCCCAATCGTCACTGGGTGCGCCGCGCGTATGAAATGGCGTAAGCCTCGGCGCGCATCGGGAAAATCTTGTCGTTCTCCGGCCCCTCGATGCCAGCGACGACGTTGGTTGGATCGAAGAAGCTCGAGTCACACGTCTTTTGGTCTTCAAGCGCAGTTATTGAAATGGTGCCAAGCGGGACCGATTTGCGATCCTCTTCGGGCCAGAACGCTGACGGGTCGTCCACAGGGTCGCCCGCTTCGCCGAGGATGGCGGTCAGTGTAAACTCTGCGGGGCCCTTTGAAAGTCGTTCTTCAAGCTCGGGGCCATAGAAGTCGGCTGCCTTCGCCGCTAGCTCATCGTCGGACAGACCAACTTCGCCGCCATTAGGCAGCGCCTTGTATTTCACGACCTGCCTCTTTCCATCCGCATTCGTGAACGTGAAGGCGTGGATACCCCAATAGTTTACCGTCGCGTAGCTCGCGGGGACGGGCCGGGCTTTGAGCCACGTCGCCTGATTTGTCGAATTTGGATTGGCTTTGAAATAGGCGTCGATCTTTTCCTTGTCCTTCGTCGCCACCGTCGTCAGCAGAGTCAGAAATTGATCGGGATCTTTGGCCACGAATACGGGTGCAGAGATCATCACGAGGTCGGTGGTGTTGCCGTCGCCGATGTCAAAGTGCAAAGCGAAGCCGCGGGTATTGTCCTTCTGCGTGTTCGGCGCTTCCGGGTTTCCTCCGCCCATCGAAAAGCGGCCAATCACACCGACGGGGGTTTTGGAATTGAAATGCGGGGCCTTGGACAAAGCGGCAGCTTCGGCCGCTGGCAGGAACGTGCCCTTGACGCAGTAGCCGCTGGCGTGCGCCGCGCGCTTTCCCTCGTGTTTTCCAAAGACGGCATTGAGGGCATCGACGAGGCTTTCAGCATCGGCCCCGGCGTGGGCTGGGCAAACGGGGACGATAGACGCGGATACGACCAATGCGAAGACGGCGGAGTTCCGAGCAACCATGGAGGCTCCTATTCTCTGAGCGTTCTCTGAGCGGACCGGGGCTCAGACGTTGGCCTTTACTGTTCTCGGTCGTTTCTTACGCGGTTGCTCTGCACGCATCAATTGATTCACTTCGTACCAATTGCCTGCTGCAGGCAATTGTTTGTGGGGGCGGGTTTCGAAACACAACTCCTGGGCATGGAATCGCTTGCCGGCCAGTGAGCGCGATTTCTGCGATGCAGCACAAATGAGCGGTTCAATTTGTAACGCAAGAACTTGTCAGTATTCGAAGCGCACCTTACGCTTTATTTTGACTCGGGGTTATCTCACGGTGCGTGCGATGACTGATACTTGTACCCGCGAAATCTCCAAGGCCGATGTCGAGCGCTTCTTGTTCAGCAAGCATATTACCGGCTGTCCGGTCTGCGGACGGTTCCGCTCGCAATGCGATGTCGATGTGCATACGCTGACCTGCCAGCGTGCCGATCCATCATCGACTGCGCCCGTCAACGTCCTGATGATCGTTTGCCAGAACTGCGGAGCGATACAGTTCCACGATCGGAGCATCATCGCCCATTGGCTTGATTGCCAGAAGCGCGTCGGCGTGAGGTAGCTTGCACGGCCCTCGTCGGTATTCGCCATAGCGAATGCAGCGAACGCCGAAGTTGTGTTGTTATGCTCGCTTTCCAGCAAAGGCCGCAGCTTGAGGAACTC
>Ga0272446_1004036_pt1 | contig 17767 bp, 14 predicted proteins | sample YNPCB0061_FD_194587 | JGI IMG/M metagenome (GOLD analysis project Ga0272446, IMG submission 194587) | Hot spring microbial mat communities from Yellowstone National Park, WY, United States - YNP-CB-006-1 | ecosystem: Environmental > Aquatic > Thermal springs > Hot (42-90C) > Sediment | place... | reverse complement strand
GGCGCGCACCCTGCTGTTCTTCCATGGCAACGCGGGCAACATCAGCCACCGCCTCGACTCCTTGCGCATCTTCGCGCAGCTCGGGCTGGACGTGCTGATCCTCGATTACCGCGGCTACGGGCGCAGCGGGGGCCGCCCATCGGAGGAGGGGACCTATCGGGACGCGACCGCTGCCTGGCAGTGGTTGACGCGGGAGCGCGGGCTGGCTCCCGGGCGGATCGTGGTGTTGGGGCGCTCCCTTGGCGCCGCCGTGGCCATCGAGCTGGCCAGCCGCACCGAACCAGCCGGCCTGATCGCTGAGTCGGCCTTCATCTCGGTCCCCGAGCTGGCCGCCGATCTCTACCCCTTCCTGCCGGCGCGCCTGCTCGCGCGTGACCGCTACGACAACCTCAGTCGTATCGGCTCGGTCCGGGTGCCCGTGCTCGTGGTGCACAGCCGAGGGGACGAGATCGTTCCCGTCCGCCATGGCCAGGCCCTCTATGCGGCGGCCCGCGCCCCCAAGCGTTTCCTGGAGCTGGAGGGCGGGCACAATGACGGCTTCCTGTCGAGCGAGGCTCGCTACCAGCGCGGTCTGGCGGATTTTCTTGCTAGCCTTGGGCCGCCCTCGTCAGGGCCATCCACCCCGCCCTAGGGGATCGCCGGTGTCCCCAGGCTCCCTCGCACATTGACTCAGCACCCTGCATGACCCACGCCTACCCGCAGTCCTCGACCCGCAGCCCGCCCAAAGCCCGTGGCAGGGCCCTGCTCAGCGCCCCGGATTTGGGACAGTCCCGCGCTTGGGATCTGATCCTTGCGGCCTTGCTCGCCTTCGGCTGGCTGCTCGACCGAACGCCGCCCTGGACCTACTTCCTGGGGGATCCAGACGGCGGCATGTTCATGTATGGGGCGACGCATCTGCTTGCCACCGGTGCCCAGCCGCAGGTGGATGTGCTGTCCTCCTACGGCCCCATGTCGTTCTACGTGCGCGCGGCGCTCCAATCCGTCCTCGGCCAGCGGCTGATCGCCGAGATGGCCGTGGCCTGGATCGGCTACACCCTGGCCTATGTCCTGCTGTTCGGGCTCGTGCGGCGGATCTCGGCCAGCCGGCGCTTCGCCTTCTTCACCCTGCTGCTGGCCCTCGTCTGCATCCCCCGCTACTACAAGTTCTTCGTGGTCCTGATGCCCGTCCTGACCGCGACCGCCGGTGCGGCCTACATTGCGCGCCCAAGGCCATGGCGAGCCGGTGCCCTTGGGGTGAGCGTCGGGCTGGCCCTGCTCTTTCGTCACGACTTCGGCGCCTATTGCCTCCTCGGCGCGCTGGCCGCCTGGTGGCTTGGCAGTCGTCCAGGCACACGCCTGGCCAACGGGGCATGGATGCTGGGCGGTCTGATCCTGGCGGTGGGGTGCTGGGCGGTCCCAGTGGCGGGGCTGGGCCTGCTCTTGCCCCTGCTGCGCGATCTCAGCGCTCTGACGCTCGGCCAGGGTGCGGGTCTGGCGTTGCCCCATCCGCTGCGGACCTGGGTCCCCGCGTCCACGGCCATGCTCTTCCTGACTGTGTATTCCCTGCCCGCGCTGGCCGGCGCCTTGCTGGTCGGGCTGCGAGACCGTCTCGCGCCGGCCGACAAGGCCCTGGGATGGATGCTGGTGCTCCTCGCTGCGGCGACCTTGGGCCAGAGCATGCACCGTGCCGATATCCCGCACCTGCTCCAGGTCATGGCCCCGACCTATCTGGTCCTAGCCCTGTGCTGGCGCCTGTACGCGCAGCTCAGGCTTGCCCCCGCCTGGCGAGCCATGGTGCAGGGGGGCACCTTGCTGTGGGTCGTCGTTCCGGTGGCCGCCGTCGCCTGGCCGGGCGGGTGGCTGCCGCGGTATGACCTGTCCGTGGTCGCCCAGCGTCTCAGGGACGGGTGGCTCACGCCCGCGGCGCTGCGCACCCGCATCCCAGCGGAGGCCCCGGGCGATCCGGCCGGGGCGGCGGTCCTCGCCGCCGTCGAGATGACCGCCCCGGGCGAGCGCATCGCGGTGTTCCCCTTTGCGCCCCAGGTCTACTTCTTCTCCGAACGCACCATGGCCGGCGACACCCTGGCCATCGCCCCGGGGTATCTGGATCAGCCCTATTTCCAGGAACGGATCATCGCGAGCCTGCGTCGCGACCGTCCCAGGCTGGTGCTGTGGGACACCGGCCTGGCCTATGACGGGCTGCCGCAGCGCAACGCCGTGCTGACCCACGCGGAGGTCTACCGCTTCGTGACCGACGCCTACCAGCCGGTCGGCGAGGCCGGTCCATTCACCCTCTTCGCGCCGCGCCCTGCCGATCCATAGCCAAGCGCCCCCGGGTGCCCCGAGGACGCTCATCTCCGGAGGCTCAGCTCCGGGCGTTCAGCCACTTGCCGATGGCCGGGGTAACCTCCTTCTGGGCCTTGCCGCTGACGTAGATGCCGATGTGCCCGCCGGGGAAGGCAAGCTCGGTGTAATCGGGGCTGCCGGTGCGGCCCTTCAGCGCGCGGGAGGCGTCCGGCGGGACCAGGTGGTCCTGCAAGGCATAGATGTTGAGGATGGGGCAGGTGATGGCCTTGAGATCGACCTCGCGCCCGCCGATGACCACACCGCCCTCGATGAAGCCGTTGTGCTGATAGAAATCCTTGATGAACTGGCGGAAGGTCTCGCCGGCCTGATCCGGGCTGTCGAAGATCCACTTCTCCATGCGCAGGAAGTTCTTCACTTGCTCCGGATCACCCAGGAGGTCGACCATGTTGACGTACTTCTGCCCGGTGAGACTGAAGGGCTTGAGCGACAGGAAGGTCCAGTTCAGGAGCTCGCCCGGGATGTTGCCCATGGTGTCCACGGCGAGATCGACGTCCACGTTCTGGACCCAGGCGGAGAGCAGGTTATCCGGCGTCTTGAAGTCCACCGGCGTGACCATGGTCACCAGGTTCTTGACCTTGTCCGGGTGCAGGGCGCTGTAGCAGAGGCTGAAGGCGCCCCCTTGGCAGATGCCAAGGATGTTGATCTGGTCCACGCCGTGGGCCTCGCGGATGTGGTCGACACAGCGATCGATGTAGCCGTTGATGTAATCGTCCAAGGTCAGCGCCCGGTCGGCCTGATCCGGGTAGCCCCAGTCGATCAGATAGACGTCCTGCCCGGTCGCGAGCAGTCCCTTGATCGTAGAGCGGTTCTCCTGGATATCGGTCATGTAGGGGCGGTTGACCAGGGCATAGACGATGAGCAAGGGCACCGCTTGGGGGGTGATGCCCTCCGGGGTCTGGTAGCGGTACAGGACCAGCTTGTCCTCGCGGTAGACCGCTTCGCGGGGGGTGACGCCGGTGTCGATGTGACCGGCATTCATCAGATTCTCCATGCCCTGACCCAGCTTGCGGCTGTAGTCGAGCATCTCTTCGCTCAGTTTGTCGGGCCGGATGTCGATGGTGAGCACGATGTCTGTCTCCAGGGGCTGCTGTGACGGCTGACGCTGCCGGCGGGGGCCTACTTGGCCGGGGTCCTGGCTGAACCTTTGGCCGGCGCGGGCTTTGCTGCCGTCCTGCGGGCGGCCGGGGCCTTCTTGGGGGCTGCTGCTGGGGCCGCCGCGGTGCGGACCAGGGCCGGTCGGGGCTCGCCGCCGAGCTGGCGCTTGAGGGCCTCGACCTCGCCGCGCAGCGCCTTGTACTCGCGTCGCGTCTCTTGCAGGCGATCCTGCAGGGTGCGCAGCTCGCTGCGGGTCGGCATGTTCATGGCCCCAAGGGCCTCGTCCACGATGATGGCCAGGCGCTGTTTAACGGCCATCTGGGCGTTGATCAGCCGGCCGTTGATGCGGGCGTACTCGGGGGTCTTGACCTCCTCGCCGTAGACCTGCTCACAGCAGCTCACCCAGGAGTCGTAGAGGGCGCGGGCCGATTCAATCGGCTTGTCCTGCGCCTCGAGAAAGTCGCGCATGCGGCCCACCGACTTGACCCCCAGTCCGGAGAAGAACTGCAGGTACTCCTGCAGGGCCTGCTGGTACTCGATGCCGCGGCGCAGCAAGTCCTGGTACTGGGCCTGCTCCTCGCGGGTGTAGCCCAGGCCGGGCGCGGACAGGGCTTGGTTGAGGTGCGCGTGGGGCATGTTGCGCAGGACGTCCCCCGGGACCAGGGAGAGGGAGGAGACCATGCGCTGCCAGTTGTCATAGGGCAGCTCCCAGAAGGCCATGAGGCGGCGGCTGGCATCGTCTCCCTCCTGCACGCCGCCAGTGACGGCGCCGGTGAAGGCCTTCTGCAGGTCTTCCAGGGTGCGGCTGAGGGCCGTCCAGCCGTCGCCGCTCCCCAGGCCGGCGGGCATGGTCGCGAGGTTCTTGGTATAGCCCTCGGCCAGGGCGAAGAAGGCCTTGCCCTGGTCCATCAGCTTGCCCATGAAGTCCCGGGCCAGCTCCGGGGCGGCAGGAGATAGGGCCTTCCACCACTGATCCAGGGCCGCCTCCCAGGGGTTGATGGCAGGCGCGGCGGCCCCTGATGCCTTGCGGCTCAGCTCGGTCCAGCTCTCCCAGTACTTGCGCTGCAATTCCAGCCAATCGTTAGGAAAAATACCTGTCTCGCTCATTGGGGGACTCCTCGGGTGGTGGCCGGAGGAAAGCTAGCATGGAATATTGTGCACTGCAACAAAAGTGCGTACACTCCTGGCCGTGGAGAGCAATCCAGGGAGCCCCAGGGTGCTCTCAGCCGCGCGGCGACGCCTGGTCCGATGCGGCAGCTCGACCCGACCCTCACCACCGCCTTCCAGAGGACAGCAAAGCATGAGCGAGAACATCGTCATCGTCGCGGCCGGCCGGACCGCCGTGGGTACCTTCGGCGGCAGCCTGTCGGCCCTGCCCGCCACCGAGCTTGGGACCACCGTCGTCAAGGCCTTACTGGAACGGACCGGCATCGCCGCGGAGCAGATCGACGAGGTCATCCTCGGGCAGGTCCTCACCGCCGGGACGGGCCAGAACCCGGCCCGCCAGACCGCCATCAAGGCCGGGCTGCCCCACAGGGTCCCGGCCATGACCATCAACAAGGTCTGCGGCAGCGGACTGAAGGCCGTACATCTGGCCATGCAGGCGGTCGCCTGCGGCGATGCCGAGATCGTGATCGCCGGCGGACAGGAGAGCATGAGCCAGTCCTGCCATGCCCTGCCTCGCTCGCGCGAGGGCCAGCGCATGGGCGAGTGGAAGCTGGTGGACACCATGATCGTGGATGGGCTCTGGGATGCCTTCAACCAGTGCCACATGGGCAACACGGCGGAGAATGTTGCCAAGAAGTACGGCTTCAGCCGCGCCGCCCAGGATCAGTTTGCCGCGGGCTCCCAGCAGAAGGCCGAGGCGGCCCAGAAGGCGGGGCGCTTCGACGAGGAGATCGTCCCGGTGATCATCCCCCAGCGCAAGGGTGAGCCCCTGGTCTTCAAGTCCGACGAGTTCCCCCGTCACGGCACCACGCCGGAGGTCCTGGCCAAGCTCAAGCCTGCCTTCGACAGGGAGGGCACCGTGACCGCCGGGAATGCCTCGGGACTCAACGACGGGGCTGCCGCGGTCATTGTGACGACCGAGTCCAAGGCCAAGGCCCTCGGCCTCAAGCCCCTGGCCCGCCTGGTCGCCTTCGCCAGTGCTGGGGTGGACCCCGCCATCATGGGCACGGGCCCCATCCCGGCCTCGACCAAGTGTCTTGCGAAGGCGGGCTGGACCGCGGCGGACCTGGATCTGATCGAGGCCAACGAGGCCTTTGCGGCCCAGGCCATGTCCGTGAACCAGGAGATGGGCTGGGACCTGTCCAAGGTCAACGTCAACGGCGGCGCCATCGCCATCGGGCACCCCATCGGCGCCTCTGGGGCGCGTATCCTGGTCTCCCTGCTCTACGAGATGCAGCGCCGGGATGCGAAGAAGGGGTTGGCCACCCTGTGCATCGGCGGTGGTCAGGGCGTGGCCTTGGCGGTCGAGCGGGACTGAGGCTCAAAGATCGTGAAGAAACCTAGTGCGCGCCCCGATCGCGGCGTCGCGTGCTCGTGCGCTCCTCGCCGATCCACTTGATAGGTCTCGTCGCTCACTGCGCGGCTCCTTGCGCTCGGGGCTGCTCGCGACGGTTTCTTGACAACCTCTCAGCCGGGTGGGCGCCCGCCCGGGGGATCCAGCGCTGAGGCTGGCCTCGAACGCGGGCGCCTCGCTCCGAAGGGTCCAGCGCCGCGTCTGGGGGTACACTCTCCCCCTGCACCGCCCGAGAGCTAAGCCCCATGCCCAACGTGCGCGTCATCAAAAAGTACCCGAATCGGCGGCTGTATGACACCGAGCTCAGCCGCTACATCACCCTATCGGACGTGCGCGACCTGGTGATGCGCGGCGTTCCCTTCCGCGTGCAGGACACGGCCACCGACGCGGATCTCACCCGAACCATCCTGCTGCAGATCATGCTGGAGGAGGAATCCGGCGGAAGGCCCCTGTTTAGCGCCAACATGCTGGCCCAGATCATTCGCTTCTACGGCGGGACCCTGCAGGGGCTGTTTGCACGCTACCTCGAGGATTCTCTGGATCTCTTCGCCAACCAGCAACAGCAGATGCAGCAGGCCTGGGGGGAGAATCCCGTCGAGTCCCTGGCCCGCGCGACCCAGCGCAACGTGGAGCTCTGGGCCGATCTGCAAAAGGATTTCCTGCGTGCCGCCGGATTTCCTCTCGGTGCCAAGGACAAGGGCCAGGCGGACTGATTCGGCCGCCTGCCAAGGACCGGCGCTGAATTGATCTGGCCCGGTCGCGGCCGCACCTTAGGCGGCGGATAATGCTGCCGGGCACGGGGGGCGAGCGCCTGCCGGTGTCTGTTGTAACCCCAACGCGCAGGAGATCGTGATGAGCGACGCACTCAACTATCTGGTCGCGACCCGCCCAGAGGCCATGGGCGGGTACTTCAAGTTCCTGAAGAAGGCCGGTGAGCACCTCGACACCCGCACCCGCGACCTGATCTCGGTCATCACCAAGGTGGCGGTGCAGACCGAGCCGGGCTTCAAGCAGTACCTGACCCGTGCCCTGCGCAATGGGGCCACGCCCAATGAGATCATCGATGCCCTGCTCATGGCCTTCCCGGTGCTCGGGCTGGCCAAGATCGTTTGGGCAACGGACATCCTGCTGGACATGGATATCCCGGAGTTCCGCCCCGAGAATCTGGACGCCAAGCCGCAGTGGCACGACGTCGCCGCCCTCGACGAGCTGCCCGACGGCGAGATCAGCTTCCTCCCCGTGGCAGGCCGGCACCTGTTCGTCTACCGCAAAGCGGAGCTCCTGAAGGTGTACGACTCCCGCTGCCCTCACCAGGTCACCGACATCCCCCATCTCGCCCTGGAGGGGACCAAGCTCACCTGCCCCAAGCACCACTGGGCCTTCGACGTGGAGAGCGGCGACTGCGTGGAGATCGGCAACCGCCCCTTGCGCCAGTTCGAGCACAGGGTCGAGGCCGGGCGCCTCATGGCCTATTGGTAAGCGCCTCTCGGCGCGTCCCCGCCGATCCGCTGGCGGTTTCGGCGGGGCGCGTCATCTCCCCTCTCGACCTCGACGAGACTTGCTCGGCCGCAGACCCCTGGCGGGAGTCCCGTGCCTGGGATCTGCCGCAGGGTCCATCATGGTGTGGCCGAGGCGAAACGCCATGTTAGAGTCGCGCCCAGAACCCCGGGGTTTTGCCCCAGCGCGGCGCGCTGGGCCCTGATGGCGCCCCGGGCAACACCGGCCGAGCAGCAAGGATTCCCATGACGCCCACAGCCAGTTTCATCAACGTCGGCGAGCGCACCAATGTCACCGGCTCGGCCAAGTTCAAACGACTGATCCTGGAGGGCAACTTCGACGCCGCCCTGGATGTGGCCCGAAGCCAGGTGGAGAACGGGGCCCAGATCATCGACGTCAACATGGACGAGGCGATGCTGGACTCGGAGGCGGCCATGAGCCGCTTTCTGAACCTGATCGCCGCCGAGCCCGACATCGCTCGGGTGCCGATCATGATCGACTCCTCCAAGTGGTCGGTGATCGAGGCTGGGCTCAAGTGCGTTCAGGGCAAGCCCATCGTCAACTCCATCAGCATGAAGGAGGGCGAGGACGCCTTCCGCGCCCACGCCCGGCTGTGCCGGCGCTACGGCGCGGCGGTGGTGGTGATGGCCTTCGACGAGCAGGGCCAGGCGGACACTGAGGACCGCAAGTTCGAGATCTGCGCGCGGGCCTACCGCATCCTGGTGGATGAGATCGGCTTCCCGCCCGAGGACATCATCTTCGACCCGAACATCTTTGCGGTGGCCACGGGGATCGAGGAGCACAACAACTATGCGGTGGACTTCATCGAGGCGACCCGCCGCATCAAGGAGCACCTGCCCTACGCCAAGGTCTCAGGTGGGGTATCCAATGTCTCCTTTTCCTTCCGCGGCAACGACCCGGTGCGGGAGGCGATCCACTCGGTGTTCCTCTATCACGCCATCCGCGCCGGCATGGACATGGGGATCGTCAATGCGGGCCAGCTCGCGGTCTACGACGAGATCCCCTCCGAGCTGCGCGAGGCGGTGGAGGATGTGATCCTCAACCGCCGCCCGGACGCCACTGACCGCCTCATCGAGCTCGCCCCCAAGTACAAGGGCGGCGGGGCCGCGGCGGAGAGCACCAAGGACCTCGCCTGGCGGGACTGGGATGTGGGCAGGCGCATCGCCCACGCCCTGGTGAAGGGCATCACCGACTTCATCGATGCCGACACCGAGGAGGCCCGCCAGCTCCTTGGCAGGCCCATCCATGTCATCGAGGGCCCCCTCATGGAGGGGATGAACCTGGTCGGCGACCTGTTTGGCGAGGGCAAGATGTTCCTGCCCCAGGTGGTCAAGTCGGCGCGGGTGATGAAGAAGGCCGTGGCCTACCTGGAGCCCTACCTGGCCGCCGAGAAGTGCGCCGGCGACACCCAGGGCAAGATCCTGATGGCCACGGTCAAGGGGGACGTCCACGACATCGGCAAGAACATCGTCGGCGTGGTCCTGCAGTGCAACAACTACGCCGTCATCGACCTTGGCGTCATGGTTCCGGCGGAGCGAATCCTACAGCGGGCCCGCGAGGAGGGGGTCGACATCATCGGCCTGTCCGGCCTCATCACGCCCTCGCTCGACGAGATGGTGCACGTGGCCAAGGAGATGCAGCGCCAGGGCTTCACCATCCCGCTCCTGATCGGCGGGGCCACCACCTCGCAGCTCCACACGGCGGTCAAGATCGCGCCGCAGTACCAGCACCCGGTGGTCCACGTGAAGGACGCCTCGCGCGCCGTGGGCGTGGCCGGGAGCCTCCTCTCCAAGGACCTGCGCGAGGCCTATGTGACCGGCATTCGCAAGGAGTACGAGGCCGTGCGTCAGCGGCGCGCCGCCCGCGACGAGGCCCGGGACCTGATCCCGCTCGCCGAGGCCCGCGCCAACCGGGTCCCCATCGACTGGGACCACTATGCCCCGCCGGTGCCGAACCAGCTTGGGCTGATCACCCTGAGCGACATTACCCTGCGGGACATCGCCCGCTACATCGACTGGACCTTTTTCTTCCACGCCTGGCAGCTCAAGGGGCGCTATCCGCAGATCCTGGACGACCCGGAGAAGGGCGAGGAGGCGCGCAAGCTGTTCGCCGATGCCCAGGCCATGCTGGAGCGAGTGATCGCAGAGGGTTGGCTCGCGGCCCATGCTGTGATTGGGATCTTTCCCGCCAATGCGGAGGGCGACGACATCCTGGTCTATGCCGACGAGTCGCGCAGCGAGCCCATTGCCACCTTCTTTAACCTGCGCAAGCAGGGTCGCCAGCCTCCTGGGCACTGGAACGAGTGCCTGGCGGATTGGGTGGCCCCGGTGGAGACCGGACTCAATGACTACATCGGCGGCTTCGCCTGTACCGCCGGGGCCGGCATCGATGCCCATGTGGCCCGCTTCGAGGCCGACCATGACGACTACTCGGCCCTCATGCTCAAGGCCCTGGCCGACCGCCTGGCGGAGGCCTTGGCCGAGATGCTTCACCAGCAGGTCCGCACGCGTTACTGGGGTTATGCCGAGGAGCGGGACCTGGCCAACGAGGATCTGATCGAGGAACGCTACCAGGGCATCCGCCCGGCCATCGGCTACCCATCCTCCCCGGACCACACCGAGAAGGACACCCTGTGGCGCCTGCTGGAGGCGGAGCAGAGGACCGGGATCTGGCTCACCGAGTCCAAGGCGATGGTCCCAACGGCCGCGGTTTCGGGGCTCTACCTCGCCCATCCCGAGGCACGTTACTTCGCTGTCGGCAAGATCAACCGCGATCAGGCGGCGGACTATGCCGAGCGCAAGGGTATGCCGCTGCCGGTGGTCGAGAAGTGGCTGGGGCCCAATCTGGCCTACGACCCAGGCTGACCAGGCCGCTCAGAACAGGGGCCTGGAACCGGTGGCGGGGCTTCGGCCTGGGCCCGCAGAGGGACACGACCCAGATCCCAAGACGAGCCGGCGACGAAGCGGGGCCTGACGACGGGCACCGACCGGCGGATCGGCAAACACCGCGGCGGGTGTTTGCCCGCGTTCCCTGGATACGAAGTGGGCGCTTCACAACCGATGTAGACGGTGCCTGGCGAGCGTTCGAAGCCTGGCCACCTTGGGCGAACCAGCCGCCCGCGCCGACAGACCGGGGAGCCCGAGGCGGGCTCGGCTGAGATGCGCGGTGTGGCCCGCACAGAGGCAAGACCCGATGATGGGAGCCCTGAAGGTGCTGCCCGGCGATGACCTGTTCCGGGCGGAAGACGAGGGTGTCGAGCGGATCGACGGCGAGGGCGTCCGCCGGCCCATGGCGCGTTGCGAGCATGGCCTCGCCCAACGGGCGCTCTGCGATGAGGTCCAGGTGCTCAGGCACCGGGGAGGGCCGGGCGGCGGGTGGATCATGAGCGAGGTCAGCGTCCGCTCCAGCGAGCATCGATGCCCCTCCCATGACCTCGGCGGCCGGCGGAAGGCGCGGGTGCCTGAGCGGCCCACTGGCATCATGACCCTGCCCCCGGACCGAGTGTGCGAGCTCCGCTCGCCGGGCCACGAGCGCGAGGCTATGTCCCTCACCTGCTCCTGCTGCAGAGCGCCGCCGTCCCCTACGGCTGGATCCTGTCACCGGAGGACCGCAGGCTCATCGTCTAGTGTGAGTCTAATGGTGGCTGTTTTCGCCTGCGCTACTCCGTGGCGTACCGGCCGCCGGAGACCCCCGCACCAGGCGGGGTGGCTGCCTTACCGATCAAGCCTGGGGTTGATGAAGGTACCCCAGCGCTAGACGGCCGTACCGCTGCCGAAGAGGTCCGCGATGGCCGCCTCGGGGCGGGGGCGTGCCGGCGCGACCAGGCCCAGGTGCAGGTAGGCGGTCTGCGTGGCCATGCGGCCGCGCGGGGTACGCATCAGGTAGCCCTGCTGGATCAGGTAGGGCTCGATGACGTCTTCGATGGTGCCGCGCTCCTCGCCGATGGCCGCGGCCAGGCTCTCGACTCCGACCGGCCCGCCGTCGAACTTCTCGATCACGGCGGCGAGCAGGCGCCGGTCCATGTGGTCGAAGCCCTGGGCATCGACCTTGAGCATCCCCAGGGCCTGGTCCGCGACCGCCGCCGTGATACGCCCGTCCGCCCGCACCTGGGCGAAGTCCCGCACCCGCCGCAGCAGTCGGTTGGCGATACGCGGGGTGCCGCGGGAGCGCCGGGCGATCTCCGCCGCACCCTCCGGTTCGGTCGAGATGCCAAGGATGGCCGCGGAGCGCGCGCAGATGCGGGTCAGGTCCTCGGCGCTGTAGTACTCCAGACGCTGGACGATGCCGAAGCGGTCGCGCAGCGGCGAGGTCAGGAGCCCGGCGCGGGTGGTCGCCCCCACCAGGGTGAAGGGCGGCAGGTCGAGCTTGATGGAGCGGGCGGCGGGTCCCTCGCCGATCATGATGTCGAGCTGATAGTCCTCCATCGCGGGGTAGAGGACCTCCTCCACCACCGGGCTCAGCCGGTGGATCTCGTCGACGAAGAGGACGTCCCCCGCCTCCAGGTTGGTCAGGAGGGCGGCCAGGTCGCCTGGCTTCTCCACCACTGGTCCTGAGGTCTGGCGCAGGTTGACCCCCATCTCGTGGGCGACGATGTGGGCCAGGGTGGTCTTGCCGAGTCCAGGCGGACCGAAGATCAGGACGTGGTCCAGGGCCTCTCCACGCTGCCGGGCGGCACCGATGAAGATCTCCATCTGCTCGCGCACCGCCGGCTGGCCGACGTAGTCCGCCAGCCGCCGCGGGCGGATGGCGCGGTCCAGGGCGGTGTCGTCTGCCCCGGCCTCGGGGCTGATCAGGCGCTTCGTGTCGTTCATGGGTCGCAATGGTGGGGCATTTGGCCGGCGTTGGGAATGCGCGAGCGGCACGCAGGCGCCGGGGCAAGGGTCGCCGCCTTCCTCGCTCAGGCCCCGCGCCCGATGATGCGAGGCCTGGCTGTGGGATAGGCTTGGGCGCAGCGCAGCCCGGCCGCCTGCCCATCACGATGCGCCACGACCTCCGGCACCCCTCCGATATCCCGATCGCCTACCCCGTCGGTGCGCTGGCCGCCGCGAGCACCGACCACCTGCGCAACATCAGTCAAGGCGGGCTCTGCTTCAACTCGCGCCGCGACATCACCCCGGGATCGAGCATCCACGTGCAGATCCCCATCGCCGAACCCGTCTTCGAGGCGGACGGCGTCGTCGTCTGGTGCCGTCCCGCCAACGCGGACTTCGAGGTGGGCGTGCGGTTCGATGGCGCCGACGCCGATTACGGCGTGCGCAGGGTCGAGCAGGTCTGCCACATCGAGCACTACCGGCGGGAGACGTTCAGGTCCGAGGGGCGCGTCCTGACCGGTGAAGAGGCGGCCCTCGAGTGGATCGAGACGAACGCCGCCTCTTTTCCACCGTGATCAAAGGCCACCCGCGGCCGACCGGTGGTGCCACGCGGGCATGCACTGGACCACATGGCGCCCCAAAATCCCATCCGATCTGGCCCGGCGCGCCACCTGGCCCCGGCCGGGTGTCGGGAGGCCCGCGCCGCGGCTTAGGACGCCGTCACCGACCTCAAGGCCCCTCGGATGATCTCCTCAGAGGTCTTGGCCCCGTCGTCCGCGGACCTGGCCATGCGGTTCGCATCGACCGGCTTATAACCCAGGGCGATGAGGGCGCTGATGGCGTCCGCCAGCGCGCTGTCCTCCCCGCTCCCCGGCCTTGGGCCTGTGCCCGCTCCGGCGGGAAGCCCAGTACCCAGCCCGTCGAGCCGGTCGCGCATCTCGACGATGAGGCGTTGAGCGGTCTTGCGTCCGATCCCCGGCACGCGGATCAGGGCGGCCTCGTCGCCCTGCTCGATGCATTGGGCGAAGCGGCGGGCGTCCATGCCCGAGAGGATGGCCAGCGCCATGCGGGGACCTACCCCAGTCACCCGGACCAGGCTGCGGAACAGGGCGCGTTCCGACTCCCGGGCGAAGGCGTAGAGGATCTGCGCGTCCTCGCGCACGGCCAGGTGGGTGAACAGGGTGACCGAGGCGCCCAGGGACGGCAGCTCGTAGAAGGTCGACATCGGGGCCTCAAGCTCGTACCCCACCCCACCCACGTCCACCATGAGCTGGGGCGGGCGCTTGTAGACCAGCTCCCCGCGCAGCCGTCCGATCATGGCCCAGGCCTCATGGTTCTTCCTCTCATGGTGCGGGCCGCCAGTCGCGCCAGGAGGCCGCTGCGCGCCGGCGCGCCGGGATGCCGAGGGAATGGGCGTGACACAGGGCCAAGGCCAGGGCATCCGCCTCGTCCTCGGCGGGCTCGGCGTCCAGCGCAAGGAGGATGCGGACCATGTGCTGGACCTGGGCCTTTTCCGCCGCGCCGGTGCCGACGACCGCCTGCTTGACGGACTTGGGGCTGTACTCGTGGACCTGCACGCCTCCCTGGAGGGCGGCGCAGATGATGGCCCCCCGGGCCTGCCCGAGCTTGAGGGCGGCGACGGGATCGCGGGCGAAGATGAGCTGCTCGACGGCCATCTCCTGCGGGGCAAAGCCCTGCACGAGCCGGGCGACTTCGCCGAAGATGAGCCCGAGGCGCCCAGGCCAGGCCTCGTGCCCGACGCGGATGCAGCCGCTCGCCACCCGGGTGCTGCGCGTCCCGTCGCTGTCGATCAGGGCATAGCCCGTGGTCCGCGAGCCGGGATCGATGCCCAGGATGCGCCGGCACGCGGGGCGGGTCTGACCTTGACGCCGGCCCCCGCCAGGAAGCGGCCGCCCGGGCATCGAACGCCGGCTCTCATCCAAGGGGTGCGCCTCCTCTTCGCGCTAGGCGCCCAGGGCCTCGAGAATCTCGTCGGAGATGTCGGCGTTGGTGTAGACGTTCTGGACGTCGTCGAGCTCTTCCAGGACGTCGATCAGCTTGAGCAGGCGCTCGGCCGTTTCCTGATCCGGGGACGTGGTGGTGGTGGCGTTGAAGGTGACCTCCGCCGTCTCGGTGTTCAGCCCCCGGGTCGCCAGGGCGGCGCGCACGGCCTCGAAGCCGTCCGGCGTCGTGATCACATCGATGGATCCGTCGTCGTTGGTGACCACGTCCTCGGCTCCGGCCTCCAGGGCCGCCTCGACCACCGCATCCTCATCCGCCCCGGCCTCGAAGCTGATGATGCCCTGCTTGACGAACAGGTAGGCCACCGAGCCATCCGTGCCCAGGTTGCCGCCGTACTTGGTGAAGGCATGGCGCACCTCGGCCGCGGTGCGGTTGCGGTTGTCCGTCATGCAGTCGACCATCACCGCCGTGCCGCCCGGCCCATAGCCCTCGTAGCGGATCTCCTCATAGTTCTCGCCGTCCATGCCGCCCGCGGCCCGCTTGATGGCGCGCTCGATGGTGTCCTTCGGCATGTTGGCCCCGAACGCCTTGTCCATGGCGAGGCGCAGGCGCGGATTGGAGCTGGCGTCCGCGCCGCCCTCGCGGGCCGCCACCGTGACCTCGCGGATGAGCTTGGTCCAGGTCTTGCCTCGGGTCTTGTCCTGCGCGGCCTTGCGATGCTTGATATTGGCCCATTTGCTGTGACCGGCCATAAGTCCCCTCACTGGTTCGCGAAACGCCGCGATTGTACCCGCCAAGCCGTCAGGTGGGGAAACCGGCCCACCTGGTCTGAGGCTGGGCCCAAGCCGAGCCTCAGTCGGCCAGGGCGCCCGCCAGCAAGGGTGCGAGGTGCACCCGGTTGCTCGGGTGCGGCACGCTGTCGGTGCTCCAGACGGACCTCGCCCCGGCACGGGCAAGTCGCTCCAGTGCCCCCTCGACGAACAGGCCGTGGGTCACCAGCACCGAGATCGACGCAGGTCCCTCCGCCTTTACGGCCTCGATGGCCGCGGCCAGCGAATGGCCGGTACTCACCATGTCATCCACCAGGACCAGGTCCCGCCCGCGGTAGTCCAGGTGCGGCAGGCGGATGCGCACCTGGCGGTCCCCCAGGCGCTCCTTGGCGGCTACGGCATAGTCAAGCCCTTGGGGCTCCGCCACCGAGGCCACCCATTGACGCGACTCGGCGTCGGGTCCGAGCAGCAGCGGCCGATCCAGGACCCGAGCCAGAAACGCCGCCATGGGCGCCGCCGCGCTGAGACAGGTCGCCCGGGACACCGGGACGGCGTCGCCCAGGCGCTTGACACGGTGCAGGTGGGGATCGACGGTCACCAGGGCGTCGAGCCACTGGGCGAGCAGGCCCCCAACGATGCGCTGGCTCACGGCCTCGCCGGGGGCGAAGGCCTGGTCCTGGCGCATGTAGCAGAGGTAGGGCGCGACCAGGGTGAGGTGGCGCACGCCCAGGGTGCGGGCGGTGGCCGCGGCGAGGGCCAGCTCCACGAGCTTCTCATTCGGATGGTCGAGGCTGCGGTAGATCACCACCCGGTCCGGCAGGGTGGGTGGCAGCCGGACCCTGCTCTCGCCGTCTGGAAAACGATGGATGTCGATGCCCTGGTAGGGGAGCCCAGCGGCCTGTGCCAGGGCGCAGGCCTGCGCTTCCCCTTCGGCGAAGCCGAGGACCAGCGAGGCCACAGTGCTCACCGCGAACCTCCGAGCGGCGGGTACGTCCATCCCCCGTTGGGAGTCTTGCCCGGCTCGCCGATACGGAAGCCGCTGTCCTTGCCAGCCAGGGCCCGGGCGAAGCGGAAGTCCGCCGGGAACTCGGCATGGATGGCGTAGAGCGCCTCGCCTTGCTGGACCGCGTCGCCTTGCTTGTGGAGCAGGTCCACGCCGGCGCCCTTGTCCATGGGCGCACCCGCGAGCCGGGCGATGCGGGCGATCTGCAGGTTGTCGATGCCGAGGACCACCCCGTCGGTCTGGGCGGCCACCTCATGGCGCAGTCGGCCGGGCGAGGGCGGCTGGGGGTTGCGGCCCTGCGCGTCGCAGATGGCCTCCATCTTGGCGAGGGCCCGGCCGGAGTCGAGGATCTCGGTCGCCAGGGCCAGCCCAGTCCCGCCGCGCACCCGCGGGTCCATCTCGATGAGCGTACCTGCCAACATCAGGGCCTTGGCGCGCAGATCGGCGGGGGCGTCCGGGTCGTTGCGCAGCACGGCCATGACGTCGCGCGCCTCGAGCACCGGCCCAATGCCGCGCCCAACGGGTTGGCTGCCATCGGTCAGTACGACCTCCAGGTGCATCCCGAGACAGTCCCCCACGTACTCGAAGAGCTTGCGCAGGGCCAGGGCCTCCTGGCGCGAGCGCACCTTGGCCGTGGCCCCGACGGGGATGTCCAGCAGCAGATGGGTGGAGCCCGCGGCCAGCTTCTTCGCCAGGATGGAGGCGACCATCTGACCGGGGGAGTCCAGGGACAAGGGGCGCTCCACCGCGATCAGGGCGTCGTCGGCCGGGGCCAGGCGCGCCGTTCCGCCCCAGGCCAGGCAACCGCGCTCCCGCCGCACGATCTCGGCCAGCCGCTCCGGGGACAGCTCCACCTGGGCCAAGACCTCCATGGTGTCGGCGGTACCGGCCGGCGAGGTGATGGCGCGGCTGGAGGTCTTTGGGAAGGGCAGACCGTGGGCGGCGACGATGGGCATGACGATCATGCTGGTCCGATTGCCCGGCACGCCGCCGATGCAGTGCTTATCGACCACCAGGGGCTCGCCCCAATCCAGGCGCTCTCCGCCCTGGGCCATGGCCTGGGTGAGGAACAGGACCTCCTCGCGCTCCAGGCCGACCTGGGCGCAGGCGACCACGAAGGCGGTCATCTCGATCTTGGAGTACCGGTTGTCCGCGATGTCGCGCGCGATCGCGGCGTACTCCTGGGCGTCCAGGCGCTCACCGCGGATCTTGCGGTGCACCGCCGCGAGCGACCCGGGCGGGCGCGCGTGGGCGACGTGCACCGGTGCGCCGGGCGCGGCGCCAAGCTGGGCGAAGGCCTGCTCCGACAGTCCCAGCTCGTCGCGGGCCGTGATGGCCGGGTCGTCCACCACGTTGAGGACGGCGAGCACGGCCCCCTCGCCCTCGGACGGGCGGACCTCGACCTTGCTCAGGGCCTGGAAGCCCTCGCTGCGGTAGGTCGGGCAGCCACGGTGCAGGTAGGCGACGTTCTCGTGATAGGTATCGATGGCGACGCGGCGCAGCTTGAGGGTCTCGGGCATGGCATGGGCTCCTGCGGCTGCTGGGGAGAGGGCCGCCGGAAGGCGGACCCTGGCCGAGGCGATTCCGCTCGCCGCTATTAATCCGGCCACAAAATACCCTCCTGGTATTTGTGGCCGTCGGCAGGCCCGGTACACGCCCGGGCCTGACTCACGCGGCTTGTTGCCGCGCCGAGGCATCCATGCCTCGGATTAACCCGGCCTATTTAAGGGCCGGGTTAATA
>Ga0272446_1004035_pt1 | contig 17768 bp, 11 predicted proteins | sample YNPCB0061_FD_194587 | JGI IMG/M metagenome (GOLD analysis project Ga0272446, IMG submission 194587) | Hot spring microbial mat communities from Yellowstone National Park, WY, United States - YNP-CB-006-1 | ecosystem: Environmental > Aquatic > Thermal springs > Hot (42-90C) > Sediment | place... | reverse complement strand
GGGACCGACCTGTCTCACGACGGTCTAAACCCAGCTCACGTACCGCTTTCATTGGCGAACAGCCAAACCCTTGGGAGCTTCTCCACCCCCAGGATGCGATGAGCCGACATCGAGGTGCCAAACCTCCCCGCCGCTGTGAACGCTCAGGGGAGATAAGCCTGTTATCCCCGGAGTACCTTTTATCTGTTGAGCGACGGCCTTTCCATCCAGCACCGCCGGATCACTAAGCCCTGCTTTCGCACCTGCTCGTCGGATGGGACTCGCAGTCAAGCATCCTTATACCTTTACGCTCGAAACCCGATTGCCGACCGGGTTGAGGATACCTTTGGGCTCCTCCGTTACCATTTGGGAGGAGACCGCCCCAGTCAAACTGCCCACTTAGCACTGTCCGCCGCCCGGATTCACGGGACGGGGTTAGAATTCAAGCACAACAAGGGTGGTGTTTCATTGGTCGGCATCCCCAAGGACCGGGATCCTCGGTTCTACGCCTCCCACCTACGCTACGCATGCTGGGCCTAAACCCAATACTAAGCTGCAGTAAAGGTTCACGGGGTCTTTCCGTCTAGTTGCGGGTATGTTGCATCTTCACAACAACTACAGTTTCACCGAGTCGCTCGTGGAGACAGTGGTCCAGTCGTTACGCCATTCATGCAGGTCGGAACTTACCCGACAAGGAACTTCGCTACCTTAGGACCGTCATAGTTACGGCCGCCGTTTACCGGGGCTTCGGTTGCGAGCTTCACCTTACGGCTAACCCTCTTCCTTAACCTACCGGCACCGGGCAGGCGTCAGTCTATATACCTCCTCTTACGAGTTCGCATAGACCTGTGTTTTTAGTAAACAGTCGCTAGACCCATTTCTCTGCGGCCCTCCAGCCCTTGCAAGCCAGGGGGCACCCCTTCTCCCGAAGTTACGGGGTTAATTTGCCGAGTTCCTTCACGAGCGTTCTCTCGAGCGCCTGAGAATATTCATCTCGCCTACCTGTGTCAGTTTTAGTACGGGCACTTGGTTTGTCCGTTGTCGGCTTTTCTTGGCTGTTTTTCCGGAGACTTCGGAATCTTAGGTGTCCTCGGGCTTGCGCCACGACCACGTCTAGCGGGTCGATCCCCTTCCAACCAGCGTCCTGACAACTTCGACCGCCCCAAGTGGTGCCGGAATATTAACCGGCTGTCCATCGACTACGCCTGTCGGCCTCGTCTTAGGGTCCGACTAACCCTGGGCGGATTTACCTTCCCCAGGAAACCTTAGGCTTTCGGCGAACGGGATTCTCACCCGTTTTATCGTTACTCGTTCCGGCATGATCACTCGTGCTTCGTCCAGGGTGCGTTGCCGTACCCCTTCGCCCTAACGCACGACGCTCTCCTACCGCCATGACTGGCCCGCCGCTTCGGTATCTAGCTTAGTCCCGTTCATTATCGGCGCAGGACTCCTCGACCAGTAAGCTATTACGCACTTTTGAAATGGTGGCTGCTTCTAAGCCAACATCCTGGCTGTCTCAGGAGTCCAACTTCCTTTCGCACTGAGCTAGATTGAGGGACCTTAGCGGGCGGTCTGGGTTGTTCCCCTCTCGACGACGGAGCTTATCCCCCGCCGTCTAGCTGCCGCGGCTTGGTCCAGAGGTATTCGGAGTTTGGTTCCGAAGGGTAGCCGGGTAGGCCCCCTATCGGATTCAGTCGCTCTACCCCCTCTGGCAACTACCACGACGTTAACCCTAAAGTTATTTCGGAGAGAACGAGCTATCTCCACGTTTGATGATACTTTCAATCCTCCACACAGCTCATCCCCTAGTTTTTCAACACTAGTGGGTTCGGTCCTCCATGAGGTATTACCCCCACTTCAACCTGGCCATGCGTAGTTCACGTGGTTTCGCGTCTACCGCCCTCAACTGGACGCCCTGTTCAGACTCGCTTTCGCTTCGGCTCCGCCGCAGAACGGCTTAACCTTGCTGGGGACGGTAAGTCGCCGGATCATTATGCAAAAGGCACGCGATCACCCTTACGGGCTCTCACCGCTTGTAGGCAGGTGGTTTCAGGTTCACTATCCTCCCCTTGTCGGGGTTCTTCCCATCTTTCGCTCGCGCTACTTGGTTCGCTATCGGTCGCCAGGGAGTACTTAGCCTTGCGGGATGGGCCCCGCGGATTCAGACCTACTTTCACGTGTCAGGTCTTACTCAGGTGCCGGACGAAACCGTTTCACTACGTCTACGGGGCTTTCACCCGCTCTGGCCTGCCATTCCAGACAGTTCGACTCGTGTTGCGGTTGCTTGTGTCCGGTCCTACAACCCCACCCGGAGTCCCGGGTGGTTTGGGCTGATCCGCTTTCGCTCGCCGCTACTGACGGAGTCGAGGTTTCTTTCTTTTCCTCCAGGTACTGAGATGTTTCAGTTCCCCGGGTTGGCGAATTGCACCTATGCATTCAGTGCAAGTCAATTCGGGAATCCCGGTTTCAGTGCTCGTTTGACAGCTCCACCGGGCTTTTCGCAGTCTTCCACGCCCTTCATCGCCTCCTGGCGCCAAGACATCCCCCACCTGCCCTTAGTAGCTTGGCCGCATTGACTCTGCCCTCGTTGTTTGCCATCGCAGAAGGATGGGCAGACAGCACTCAGTCAGGTCGTTTGCCTCGCTACTGGTGTGTCGCTCCTGGCGGAGGACACACACGAGTAATGATCGTTTTACTCTCTCATGGGCTCTCGTAGAGTTCTGTGGAAACAAGCGAGTATCGCTCTTGCGAAACGACCTCGCCGCTTCTTGGTTGCAACTCTTCCGCTACCGTATTGTCAAAGATCAGGTCACTCAGGAAACACTGTTACCTGAGCGACAAAGCGTTAGATGACCGTTCCTCGCAAAAGATTCACGGTTTTTCGGAGAAGCCTAGAGGCGAGCTGGCTGATCCAGACGCAACCCTTTGTGCCCAAAGCGAATCGGGAAAATCATCCCGCAAACGATTCCAGGCTCGCATCAGGTCGTTTTCCTTGCGAGTCGGCAGGTAATAGGCTAGGCCAAGCCAGAACAGTGCTTCGGCTCGCAGAGCCGAGTGGCCCGTCTGACTGGCCGCTTCCAGAAGCTGGGCCGCCTGGCCATACCGCGCCCAGGCGAGCAGGCAGCGAGCTGTCCCGATTCGCAACTGCCCCAGCAAGTCCTGGGGGGGCAAGAATCCGAGTGCCTGATACTGGCACTTGCCGCGCCGATCCAGGAACGCCAGCGTTGGTGTCCAGATCACCTGATAGTCTCGGAACAGCTCTCGGCCGGATCGATCCTCCAGGTTGATGCGAACGGGCACGAGGCGTTCCGCGAGAAAGGCCTGTACGTCAGGATGGGGATACGACACGGTATCCAGAGCTTGACAACTAACTCAGTGTTGCCTAACAAAATCGGTCAGCACGAATTTTCCCTGAGATCCGGCCCGTTGACACGCCTCGGCCAGATTGCCCGACCATTCGAGTCTCGTCATGGTTTCTCCTTCCATCCCTCGGCTCGGCGAGCTTTATTGTTGCTAGCCGGTGCTGGGTGCCTTACAGTGAAGTTGGGGATTTCCCAGCAGGAGAATGTCCCTTCTATCCCAGGTAACCCCTTCGGCATCGGCTGATCGTGCAGGAGTCCGCTGTCATGTCCTCTCGGTTGCGGTTCTGCGGCATCCTTGTTCTGTGGATCGGTTGTGGATCGAGCGAGGGAACCGCTGCTCCCGCGCCTCTACCACGAAAGCCGGCAATCGAGGTAGTATTCTGTCTAGACACCACGGGTAGCATGACGGGTCTACTCGAAGGAGCCAAGAGCAAGATCTGGGCCATCTGCAACCAACTCCTGATCGGTCGCCCCATGCCCTATCTGCGCGTGGGACTGATCGCCTTCCGCGACCGAGGAGACGACTATGTGACGCGGGTGTACGATTTGCGAGACGATCTGGACGAAGTGTATGCCGATATCCGTACGTTTGCCGCCAACCAGGGCGGAGACACGCCGGAGAGCGTGAATCAGGCCCTCGATGATGCGGTCAACAAGATGTCGTGGTCGAAAGATCGCGAAACTATCCGCATCGTTTTTCTGGTGGGCGATGCGCCCCCGCACATGGATTATCCCGATGATGTGAAATATCCCGTGACCTGCCAGCGCGCTCAGAAAAAGGGGATTCTCATCAACGCGATTCAGTGTGGCAACGATGCGGAATGCACACGCTACTGGAAGGACATCGCAGCGTTGAGCGGTGGCAGCTATGCTGCTATTCCTCAGAACGGCGGAGTTCGTGAAATCTCGACTCCGTTCGATGCGCAGTTGAGCAAGGTCTATGCCGATCTGTTGCGATCGACGTTGCTCTTTGGCGATTCTCGCAAACGCGAGACCGACCGCAAGAAACTCGAGGCGGTGCAGGCACTGCCGGTGATCACCGCAGCCGACCGGGCAGGGTATCTGGCCAAGCTGGGCAAGATTGCCAGTTACGATTTGCTCGACGCAATACGGGCAGGCAAGGTGCGTCTGGAGGATCTTGCTGTGGAAGAGTTGCCGGAGGTGCTGCACAAACTAACGGCCAAGGAAAGGGCAGTCTATCTGACGCGAGTGGCCGAGCAGCGTGGGAAGTTGCTGCAAACGGTGGCGGAGTTAGATCGGGAGCGAAGTGCCTATCTGAACAAGGAGTTGCAGCGGAATCGCGACAGTTTCGATGCCCGAGTGTTGGAGATGCTGCGGAGGCAGATCGCACGGCAAGTGCGGTATTGAGCAAGGCGAAAAAGCCGGCGAGTTGGGCGACTCGCCGGCTGGGCGGAGGTTGCGGGGGTTACTAAGCGGGATTAGAACCGCAGGTTGTACATGGCCACGTACTCGATGACATTGACGCGAGGTCCAGTGACCGGGACAGCAGCACCCAGCGTCAGAAAGCTGCTGTTGCACAGACCGAAGTGAACACCACCGGTCAGAATAACCAGATCCGGGAAGTAGATAGTGTCATTAATGTTCGGGGTTCGCATCGGGATGGTAGTGTGAGCTTCCACCGTGGGGATGATCTGAGTGAGGAGGCAATCTTCTTTGGTGTCCCAGAGCTTGTAGCCTAGAGTTGCGTTGGCATATAGAAGGTCGATGTCATCGCGGTTGGTAGAAATAGCGATGCCCGTAAAGCCCTGGGCGTACAAGCCGGATTCGTGATGCACCAGACCACCAACCCAGGGTTGAATGAGAACGGCCTCGAAAGCACCGCCGGTGTCGAACCGTTGCGGAGCAACACCTGTCGGAGCGGTCACGTTGAGGCCAACAGTGAATACGTCACCCGTGTTGCGATCCTTGTATAGAGCATACTTGCCAACGAAGGTAATGTCGGTGAAACCATCCTGACCATTGATGCCGCTCAGACCACGGAAGCCATCGATGTAGCCGGCGCGGACTTCCAAGGAGGCCTGTTTATCCAGAAACGCTTTCTCAAAGCCGATGACACCGCGACTAACACGCCCCGGCTTGCCCCCCTCCAAGTTCAGATCATTGAAGTAGTTGTAATACATGTAAACCCGATCCATCGGAGTGGGCGCGCCGTTCTCCGTGATCTTGAAGGGGCCGCGCCCCGTGGTTGGAACCAGACGGCCAGTATTGGCTGTTCCAGAACCTACAACATAAGCACCACCGAAAAGGTCACCGATGCCACTTGGGGTGGAACCCGCTGCGCTTCCGGCCCCTGCCTCGCCTGCACCGGCGATGGCGGTATCGCTTACTGTTGGAACGGGAGGTGTGTCGGAGGGTGTTGTGCTTGGAGGAGACGTTTTGGGGATTTCTGGTGTTTTAGGCGTTTCCGGAACTTTGGGCAGCATGCTAGGAACACTTGGAGTGCTGGGCGTGACAGGAGCAGGGGAAATGCCAGGAAGCGTTCCAGGACTTACAACCGTTCCCGGAGTTGGGTGCAAAGGAGGTATTGGAGTTGGGCAATTTTGAGTCGGTGCGTTGTAGGGGGTGTAGTAGGGGGTAGCAGGTGGATGCCCTCGCCAGTGCTGGGCATCGGACACGCCAACAGCACTAACAAGAAGTCCAAAACTAGCCGCCAAGGCGAAATATCGTCGCATCGTAGGGACTCCTTTCCATAACCAGCGAATCATACCGCCGACAGACTGTGCAGTGAGCCTGAGCATCTCACCTGGAGAATGATCCCGATCTTAGGATTTGTCAGAAATGCTCACAGCAAAAGTCGCCATCCGGGCGAACCTGCTTTCGACGACAAGTCTGGCTCGTTGGACCTTCCTAGTCCCTGGAGCTTCGCTGGACACACTAGGTATCGTCGGTTAGTAGGCAGAAATGCGTAAGCAAGCAAGAGTTCAGTTACAAAACCGGGTAAAAGGGGTTGAGATGTAGGGGTTATGACGGCTCTAACGGAGCGTCGAGTACATGCAGATCAATTGAGTCGAGATAGCCATTCTCTCACGGGACTCACATGGGCAAGAGGGAGTAACAAGGCTCGGAATGAAAAGGAGGAGAGGATTTGCCCACTTATTGTCCGCTGACCGTTCGCCGTATTTTTCAGTTATTCCATGAACAGCAGGATAAAGTTTTCACTTGCGGCCAGCGACCAACCGTCTAAGATAAACAGATCTCTTTCTGCATGTTAGTGAGGAGCCCAAGCTATGTCCCAAGCAACTCTCTGCACTCGGGCCATCTATCTGTTTGTCCTCATGAGTTGGGTGCTGATTGTACCCCAGCTAGCCGCTCAGGATCGCCGTGCGCGCCTAGATCCAGGGTTGGTGTTGGAAACCGGAGCAAGACATGCCACCTGTGATGCGTTGACCTTTACGCCTGACGGGCAGGTTTTGCTGGCTGCGGGAGACGACAAGGTAGTCAGACAATGGGGAGTTGGTGAGGACTTTTTTTCGCTCCACACACCGGCCGTTCTTCGCTGGCACATCTACCGCGAGCAGCGAGGGGGTATTCACGCGTTGGCACTTTCACCAGATAATCGTTGGGTAGCCATAGGTGGCAAAGGCTTGAAGGATGGCCTGATTGCTGTTCTGAATCGTGACACAGGAAAAATAGATTATGTCATGGAAAATCCTCGTGTCTTGCAGGCGACCTGGGCTATTACCTATTCACCAGATGGAAAGTACATCGTTTTTGGGACAGAGAATGGCCTGTTGTACCGCTGGAACTATCGTGCGGAAAAGGCCCCTGTCGTGTTTTCACAATCTGGTGCTGGTGCCCAAATCAACAGGATTCGGCTTATCCGTTTCACAAACGATCGCCAGTTTATCAGTGTTGATCGTCAGGGCGCGGTGCAAAAGTGGGATGTTTTCGATACGAATTTGAAGCCGCAGTCCCTCGGACGTTTTTCGCTGCCGAATCTCTATCGAGTTGCCATCAGTTCAAACGGCCGATGGCTGGCAGCCTGTGGGGAAATAGTCCGAGGACAACCAGAGGGGGAGACATTTGATATTCATCAAGTCGAATTAGTCGATTTGCGGAGGGTATTCCAAGGCGAGACCTTCCAGCAAGCAAAAAGATCAATCGCGATTCCGCAGGTTGCGAATTCCTCTGTGTTCCCACGAACACTTGCCTTTTGTCCTTTGGGCAAGCGACTAGCGGTTGGCATTGATGTTGTGAATCAGCTTCCTAATGGCATCCCATCCTTTTCTCGGATAACAGATGGAATCGTACACATCTACGACCTGGACTTACCCAAACCAACTTTGCTCACTCGCAAGGGACTGCCAATCGGCTATCGAGTCGATGCCCTAGCATTTCGACCGGGGAAACCAGAACAACTCGCTACAGCAGGTGGCCCCAATCATGAAGTTCGGCTCTGGGATATAAAAGAGGAAACCAATCCTCGACATACGATTCCTCATCCGGGAACCTGCATCTGGCAGGTGGCACTTTCAGATAACGGGAAATACATCGCCTGGAAAGATAAAATCAATCGGAATCCACATCATCCCAACGAACGAGGAACCGGCGCATGGCGCATTTTTCGACTAGATAAAGTTGGAAGACGAATTGAGCCTTTTCAACCTGCTGATTTCTATGTCACTCCTCCCTTGAAAAGCTATAAGGGGTGGAAAGTCCGACCAACAGACAGCAGTTACGTCTGGCAGATAGTTCCACCACAGGGGCGACCGATTGAACTGAATGACCAGAGCGGTCTCTACTTCACGCCAGTCAATCAGATTCCACGCTGTTACACCTTTATTCCTCCACAAGGCAAGCATCCCATACGGGTGGTCATTGGTCACTTATGGGGTGCAAGCGTATATGAGTGCCTAGACAATAATACAGTTCGACTAGCCCGCATCCTTGTCGGTCATGAAGGCGAGGTTATGTCTGTAGCCGCTTCCCGTGATGGCCGTACTCTCATTACCGGAGGACGCGATCAAACCATCGCCGGGTGGAGTTTGGCAGACTGGCCGGAACAGTCCGAACTCGGTGCCAGTTTTACTATTCGCAATGGTCGTGTTCAGGTCAATAGGGTTATTCCAGGCAGTCCCGCCTGGGAAGCCGAACTGTCCGATGGCGATGAACTGATTGGCATGTCTGTTGTCGATCCCACTGCAAAAAAAGGATGGTTCTATGATCCTGAAGGTCGTATGAAAAAGGATCCGAAAAACGGCTTCTACAAGGGGCAGTTCAAGTACCTGGGCAAAGACGAGTGGATTGGCCCTCCTGTGCGAGATGCGGCCAAACTGTCGGCCAACCAGACAATCGAACAACTGAAACAATTGGAGCCGGGAACGCAGTACTTCTTCATGTGGAAGAACGCTCAAGGAGAGCAGGCGAATTACACCCGCGTTTTTCAGCGACCTCTGTGGCGGTTCTTCCCGACTCGTCCCGAGCGAGGTAATGATTGGGTGCTGTGGCGTTGGCGTGACTTCTACTACGACACCCTTTCGCCGAAAGCTGACGAGTACGTTGGCTGGCACGTCAATCCTGAGCGACTCGACCAGACTCCGTCGTTCCATCGCTTGAGTGACTTCAGCGGACTGGGCGTGAAACGACAGACCGGGGATTCTCCCATCGGCTTCAATCGGCCCGACAAGGTCTGGGAAACGGTTCTCGGTGGCTTCATTCAGCCAGACCGTGTCATCTTCCCCGACATCCAACCGCCCGAAGTCCAACTAACAGTCCTTCAGCGGCCAACGGCCAAGCAAGCCCTTCGCGTTCGCGTTCAGGCCCGTCCGCGCGAAAAGCGAGACCGTCAATCGCTCACTCAGGTCAAGTTGTGGGCCGATGATACCATCGTCCGATCCTTCGATAATCTCAAGCCTGAAGGAATCGATACGGTTATAGAAATCCCAGTTTCGGATCTTCGTCCAGGGGAGAACGAGATTCGCCTCACCGCGTTCAACCGGGCGGGAGGTCGTAGCGAAGCCCTACAAAAAGTTAACCTAAACGTCCCTGTGAAAAAGGGGAAACTTTATGCCATTTGCGTGGGTATCAATGAATACGATAAGCATCTCACGGGGTATAAAAGGGAAGATGGAAAATCGCTGAATCTCTTAAATGCTAAAAATGATGCTACCCAAATCACTCGTGCGTTGCGGGAACATAAAAACAGTAATCTTTACACGGATGTGCAAATCGAACTGATCGACGAAACAGAGGCAACTGCCAAGAGAATCGTGGAGGAGATCGCTCGGGTAGGACGATTCGCGAAACGAGAAGATACATTTGTTTTTTTCTTCGCGGGTCATGGTTTTGCATCGGAAGAAAATCGAGTTGGCACCTTCCGACTTGCCTGTCGCAACTCGGACAGTAAGATTCCCGACTCACACATCACGGCTGACAAACTGCGAGAAGTACTCGGTGCCATCAAGGCCAGGAAGCTGTTAATTCTGGATGCCTGCCATTCGGGAGCAGTGACCGGCAGCCCAATTCGCGACATCAATACCGATAAAGTGTTCTGGATGATGACGGCCTGTAAAGCGGAAGAGAAATCTCTGGAAGAACCCACAATCGCTCCTAATGGCTTTTTCACTGATGGGCTGCTGCATGCCATCGGGCGCCCTAGTTCCCCAAACAAACCATCCAGAAACCGTCCGATTACCCTTTCTCAGATCGAAAAAGATATACGCTCCCATGTGAGCAAGTTGGTTGAACGTGTCAACCAAAATCCGGCCGAACCGAAATACACACAAACCCCGGTCTTCTTCCCGGAACGTCTGCCCCCCGTTCAGGTATTCGCCAAACCGTAACACCCCTCGCCTTTTTTCCGGATTTTCTGTCCGGTTGCTGTCACAGGCTTCGCTTTACTCTGTAGTGGAGGTGGAAGACTGCCTCATTGATACACCTGTCCTCCTGGAGGTTTTGCCATGATCCGCTTTCCTCAGCTACTGTTGCCCGCCCTGCTGCTCGTCGCCATCGCCGGCACGGCTCGGGCCGATCTGCTCGACGAGCAACTCAACAAACGCCTGCCCGACCTCGTCGAGCAACTCAAACGCAAGTACAAGAATGTCGGTGTCCTTCGCTTCCGCGTTCAGGACGGCAACCGCAAGGAGACCTTCGACTCTCTGCTGAGTGGCCGACTTGTCGAACGTCTGGAAACCATGCTGATCCTGAACAATGGTTCCGACCAAAGCAAGGCTCTGGGAATCCTCTACAAGCCCGGTCAGACCGCCGCTCGGCGCAAGATCGCCACCTGGTTCGCTCCCTCCGAACGTGCTCGCCTGTTCCGTCTCGACTATCCGCTTTACTGGGGCAATCGATCCGTTAAGGCCGATGCGTTCCTCACAGGAAAGGTCACCGTCAGTCCTGATCGCAAGAAAACCAGGCTCGAACTGCAACTCTTCGACCGCCAGCAACCCGAAAAGTTGCAGGAACTAGCTGCCTTTGATGTCCCAACCCCGCTTTCTATCGTTCGGGACCTGGGGTACAGCTTCAAGGTCGTCAAACGCAGCATTGACGAGGGTGCGATGGAAGAGCAACCCAATGTGCCACAACTTCCGAATCCCGATGATTCCAATCCATCCAAGCCCCAGGTCGATCCTGCAAACATCGCAGGTATCCAATTGCAGGTACTGGCCAATGACGAACCCGTCGAAATCCGTCCTTCAGGAGACGCCACGACCGCTTTTAGCTGGCAGATGGGCTGCCCCAAGCCGAACGACAAAATCGCCATCCGTCTGATCAACCTCACCGAGAAAAAACTCGGCGTGGTTCTGCGACTCAACGGAGTCAACGTCCTGAACGAGGATCGCAAGGATCCAGAGAGCAGCCCCAAGATCATCATGACTCCCAATCGCCGACAGTTGATCCAGGGATTTGTCCTGTTCAATATGCCGGAGGCACCCGGTGCCCGAGTAACAACTACCACTTTGCCCTTCAAGGTGTTCGTTGATGACGAGGCAAAACAACTCAGCGAGCAATTGGGGGAAAAAGCCGGTCTTCTTGAGGTGGATGTCTTCGAGGAAGTAGGAAAGAAGGACGAAACCAATATTCTGGTTGCCACCAGAGGACTGCCTCCCTCCAAAGAAAAGGAAGCCCGCGCTTCCTACCATGAACTTCGCAGTCAGTTGCTCAAAAGCAACAACCTGATTACCAAAGTCGTGAACACTAAGGGAGCCGATGGTCTGGTTCGTACCCGCGAAATAATCGAGGTGGATCGCAACGCCCAAACCACTGGCCCTGGTGTAGAAGTTGTTGATTTCAAGGGATCTCTGCGTGCCCGAGTGGGCATCAAGATCGTGAAGGAATGAGGCGTGCCGGGAGCGTCAGCGACCGGAGGGGCTGACTCCACCCGCTGACGCGAGGTGGCTCACTAGCGAGCCGGGAGCGTCTCACCCGGTGCGAACCCTGACTTGTCGAGTAAATGACTCTTCTCCTTTGAGGTGTACTGATGAACCGCTTTTCTTTGCTGTGTCTGCCGCTGATAGCCAGTCTGCTGTTCTCGGAGCAGACCGCACGGGCCGACCAGAACCGTCCGCCCCGTCTCGACATGGCTCTGCTGCAACAGAGTGACAAGATTCTCGACTTTTGCAAGAGAAAGAACTGGAAGAACGTCGGCGTTCTTCCCTTCAAACTCCAGAAAGGGGATCGGCCCGCCTCCTTCTCGGCCGGCCCCATCTGTCACGACATCACGACTCGTCTGGAAAACGCCCTCATCATGGTGCAGGCATCCGACGAAAACAAGGCGCTCGGCATCATCCGCGATGCCGTGGGCACCGCCAATCGCAAGAACGTCGGTGCCTATCGCAGCAACCCTACGGCTTTCCAGCGATTGTTTGCCCAGCAATACGAGCTTGCCTGGGGCAACAAATCCGTCAAGGCCGATGCCTTCCTCACTGGAACGATCATCAATGCTGGCAACGATCGCAGCAGAACCACGATCCTCATCCAGGCTTTCGATAGCCGGGGAGTCGGTGCCAAGGGCATTCAGGCCCACAAAGTGACTGAATTCGAGGTCATGACCGATCGCAATCTGCTGGCTGACATGGCGTATAATTTCGCTCTGAATCGTTCGCGAGCAGCTCTGGTTCGCTCTCGCTCCCTCGATCAAGCTGCCAGCATGATGACTCTTGCCTGGGAGAATGGCCAGACTCCCACTGGTTCGCTGGCCGTCTCGGATTTCAGTCCGGCCAACGTGGCGGGCTTCCAGTTTGAGATTCACTACGACGGCGTGCGGCAGAACCTGATTGCCATCGCAGGTCAGCAACCGGGTTCCCAGGCGGTGACATATCAGGTCGGGCCGGCCAACGTCGGCAGCAAGATCGCCTTGCATCTCAATCGCATCGATGATGATCCGGTCGTCAAGGGTGCCCTGATCTTGGTCAATGGCATCAGTACCTTCCAGCAACAGAGAGGGCCACTGCTGGAGCTGCAAAAGTGGCTCTACCGACCCGGCCTTAAGGATCCTCAGATCTACGAGGGGTTTTACATGGGGGAAAAGGGCACCGACTTGCTGCCGTTCAAGGTGTTGACTCAGGAAGAATCTGAGATAAAGGCCCCAGAACTGGGCAGCGATGCCGGGTTCATCTCCGTGCATATCTTCGTCAGCGGTATCGGGCGACAGATCGAGAAGGATGAAACTGATCTGGTCGTCAGCACGCGCGGCTTGGTCGCTTCCAGAAGCCTTGCCCTGAAAGACCTGCAAAAGCAACTTCACAAGAAGAACCATGTCCGCGTTCGTAAAGTGGCTGGCTCTGCCCGGACACGGAGTCTAACTGGCGGACTCATCGTCAACGAGATCGAAGCCGTCCCTAGCCCCGAAATCCACATCGCCGACAAACTGCCCAACCCGGAACTTATCGGGTCACTGACGGTTCGCTACTGGACGGGCAGAACCACGCCCCCCTGAGTCGCCCCGGCCGGTTCCCAACCCGAAAGCGAGAGGTTCGTCGCCTCTCGCTTTCTCGTTTCCGCATCCGAACACCTGTCCCACCGACCTGCCAAAGCGACAGTTCCACCCCTCGCCTTCCGTCAACCTGGCAGGGCAGTCCAGCCCGTCGTCAGGCTACGATTGACGCAAATCCTGTATTTTTCGGAATCTTACGACAATATTTGCTTCTGGGCACGCGACTTGCATGCAAGTCAGTCCATTCGGGATAAGCACCGACCTAGGTACAAGGAGTTTCCATCGATGCAAATCAAGCCTCTCGCTGACCGCGTTGTCATCAAGCGTTTCGAGGCGGAAGAGAAGACTACCGGCGGCATTCTGCTGCCGGACACCGCCAAGAATAAGCCGCAAAAGGGCAAAGTCCTGGCGGTCGGCCCAGGCAAGTTGACTCGTGACGGCAAGTACCAGCCGCTCGACCTCAAGGAAGGCGATACTGTGCTGTTCACCAACTGGGCCGGCGATGAATTCAAGCAGGTTCACGGCGAGGACATCCTGCTGATGCGCGCCGACGACATCCTGGCTGTTCTGGACAACTAATCTCCTCCAACCCGATCACTGACGACTTCCAAAGGGAGCAAAGATGGCTGCTAAGCAGATTGCGTTCGATCAGGAAGCCCGCGAGGCGATGCGCCGTGGTGTTTCCAAGTTGGCTCGTGCGGTCAAAGTGACCCTGGGCCCCAAAGGCCGCAACGTCATCATCCAGAAGAGCTTCGGCTCGCCGACCGTCACCAAGGACGGCGTAACCGTGGCCAAGGAAATCGACCTGCCGGATAAGTACGAGGACATGGGGGCCCGCATGGTTCGCGAGGTCGCCAGCAAGACCAGCGACGTGGCCGGCGACGGCACCACTACTGCCACCGTTCTAGCCGAGGCCATCTACAACGAAGGTCTCCGCGCTGTGGTCTCCGGTGCCAACCCCATGCTCATGAAGCGTGGCATCGAAAAGGCCGTCGAAGACGTGGTGGCCCAGCTCAAGGCCATGAAGATCGATGTCAAGACCCAGCAGGATCTGGAAAACGTCGCTTCGGTGGCCTCCAACAACGACCGCGAGATCGGCCGGATCATTGCCGAGGCGATGGCTCGCGTCGGCAAGGACGGGGTCATTACCGTCGAAGAGGGCAAGACCACCCAGACCAACCACGAGTTCGTCGAGGGTATGCAGTTCGACCGCGGCTACCTCTCGCCGTACTTCGTCACCGATCCTCAGAAGATGGAGTGCGAACTTGAGGATCCCTACATTCTCATCTACGAAAAGAAGATCACCAGCAACAAAGATCTCGTTCCCGTTCTCGAGCGGGTTCTGAGTCAGAACAAGCCGCTTCTGATTATCGCCGAAGAAGTCGAAGGCGAGGCATTGGCTACCCTGGTCATCAACAAACTGCGTGGCACCTTCCGTTGCGCCGCCGTCAAGGCTCCCGGCTACGGCGATCGCCGCAAGGCTATGCTCGAGGACATCGCCATCCTCACCGGCGGACAAGCCATCTTCGAAGATCTGGGTATCCAACTCGAAAGCGTCGGCATCCAACAGCTCGGTCGGGCCAAGAAGGTCAAGATCGACAAGGACAACACCACCATCATCGAAGGGGCCGGCAGCAAGCAGAACATCCAGGGCCGCATTCAGTCCATCCAGCGTGAACTGGAGAAGTCCACCAGCGACTACGACCGTGAGAAGCTCTCCGAGCGGATCGCCAAGCTGTCGGGCGGTGTGGCTAAGATCAACGTCGGCGCGGCTACTGAGAGCGAGATGAAGGAAAAGAAGGCTCGCGTCGAGGATGCCATGCACGCCACTCGTGCGGCCAACCAGGAAGGCATCCTGCCTGGTGGTGGTGTCGCTCTGCTGCGTGCCTCGCAGAAATGCAAGCCCGAGGGCCTGTCCCAGGACGAGAAGATTGGCTACGACATCGTCATCCGCGCCTGCCGCGCTCCCATCCAGCAGATTGCTGAGAACGCCGGTCAGGACGGAGCGGTCGTCATGAACAACGTGCTGGCCAACAACTCGACGAACTACGGCTACGATGCTCGCCTGGATCGCTATGTGGACATGGTGGCCGAGGGCATCATCGATCCGACCAAGGTGGTTCGCTCGGCACTGCAAAATGCCGCCAGCGTCTCCACGCTGCTGCTGACCAGCGACGCACTGGTTGCGGAACTACCCAAGGAAGAGAAGAAGCCCGCTACTCCTCCTATGGATGATATGTATTGATCGGCCAGAATTCGCCAGTAAACACTCCGACGGCCCGGAAGGCAACCCTTGCCTTCCGGGCCATTTCGTTCTACGGTTGATACTATCTTCCTCTGTGAAACGTATCGCGAGGACTTCCCTGGCCCAATCCCTTCGCTTTACCCTGACTTCCTGGGAGATCCAATCATGAAGCGTTCCTCTCCGAATGGCCAACGTGCTAGCAACCGGGCCTTTCGATCCGTTCGCTTCCGCCTTGAATCACTCGAAGCGCGCGACGTGCCGAGTGTCGCGGGCCTGCAATTCATCCACAACAGCCCCTATGCCGCCGCTGCCCAAGTCGATGTCTACATCAACGATACACAGGTACTGAATGACGTGCCGTTCCGCACTGCCAGTAGCTTTCTATCGCTGACAGCCGGCACCGAACAGAAGATCGACATCACGGCGGGCACAGCCGTCGATAATTCGGCTCCACTGTTCACCACGCTCCTGACACCTACCGCCGATCGCAACTACATCGCCTTTCTGGTCGGCGATCCCGGTGCCACAGGCGCAGCCGCTCTAGGACTGAGCATCACCGACGTAGGCCGAACTACAGCAAGCAATCCCGCCAACGCCGAGGTTCTGCTGTTCCACGGGGTAGCTGATGCCCCAGCGGTGGACGTTCTGGTTGTCGGTGGAACCCGACTGGCCAACGATCTGACCTTCCGGAACTTCACGACCACCTACAGTTCACTGACACCAGCCAGTTACACCGTGGACGTGACTCTGGCCGATGGACGTACTCGCGTTGGACGGTACACAGTCGATGTGAGCGCGGCGGCTGGGCAAGCCTTCGTGGTGGCCGCTTCCGGCTTTGTCAATCCGCCGACCGCCAGCGATCCGGCTTTCGGACTGATCGCCGTCTTTGCCGATGGCACCGTGCAAACGCTGTCGGCCCAGGCCGCCACGATTCGCGGCTCGTCGCGTGTTGATGTCTTCACCGCTCGTCTGACCTCCTCCACTTCTGGTGTCGTGCAGATCATCGGCACCACGGGCGTTCATCGCTTCCTGGTGGCTACCAACCCCATCATCGCGGTTGAGGGACTGGGTGGCATCGACACGCTCGTTGTTGATTACAGCGTGAGCGGTCGTTTCCCCAGCATTCTCTTCGATGGTGGTGCGAGTCGCAACTACCTGACGGTTATTGGCACTTCCAGGGACGATACCGTCATACTGACCGAGACAGACGGCCTGTTCTCAGTGACCACCAACGGCTTCGAGGTGGGGGCAGTCAGTGTGAACCGCATCGTTGTGCTGGCTGGAGCGGGCAACGACTTCGTGGATGCTAGTGCCATCACCACGATCGGCGTACTGCTGAATGGCGGACTGGGCAACGATACACTGATCGGCGGAGCCGGCAACGATGTCCTCATTGGTGGGCCGGGTGATGACACCTTGATCGGCAATGACGGGATCAATCTCCTGCTAGGCGGTGCGGGTCGCAACGTCCGCTCCGGCGGTAGCCGATTCCTCGACTGGTTGGTGGCCGTCAATCCGCGACTGGCCTCGAATGTGGATTGGTTCTTCAGCCGCTATGCTATGCCGACACCGCCCGCCAATCCCTTCGCGCTCAATCTACTCAACCTGAGTCTGCCCAACTTGGGCAGTTTACTCAATCGATTTGGTCGTTGAGAAACACTCTCTAGGGAGTGACGTGGTTGCCACCCATCGCGTCACTCCCAACAGGGCTGCGTCACTGTGATTCAGAGACAACCAGTTCATCCTTGACCTCGCGAACCCCGATCGTCTCGCGAGCCAGATCCGTCAGACGCTGCCGATGTAGATTGCTGGCCACCGTTCCTCGAAGGCGGACAACCCCTTCAGCCGGCGAATCGATCTCCACCTGCACACCATCGAGAAAGCGATCCCACTGAAGCCGGCACCGCACCCGACGGATCGGTTCTGGAGTCAGGCCGGGCAAACCGAACGGCGAGGCTCGCGTACTGGAATGGCGGACGTTGGCTTCGATCTTCTCGCCGATACGCTGAAAGATCTGAGCCAGCAGATCCACGTCGCGGGTTCGGCAACACGTCAACGCCAGAGGAACCAGGAGCCAGCCCAGGTGTTTCATGTACCTCGTCTCCGGAGATGACGACGCGAGCGGAAAGATCTAAACTGAGTGTATCCGATGAAGTGACTCGGCAGAGCCAGCGAGTGTACAATCCCAGGCGATGAAACCAGGCAAACAGGAGGGGACGATGGCTAGTGCGGAGTTGAAGGTTTATACCGAAGAGGAAATTGCGGCCAAACTCGCCGAATGGAA
>Ga0272446_1004034_pt1 | contig 17768 bp, 19 predicted proteins | sample YNPCB0061_FD_194587 | JGI IMG/M metagenome (GOLD analysis project Ga0272446, IMG submission 194587) | Hot spring microbial mat communities from Yellowstone National Park, WY, United States - YNP-CB-006-1 | ecosystem: Environmental > Aquatic > Thermal springs > Hot (42-90C) > Sediment | place... | reverse complement strand
GCGAAGCGACGCCGCCGCAGGGTCGTTCCCTGCAAGGAGGAGCGACAAAGCCAGGCGCCTGCCTGGGCCGGAAAGCGGGCGCGTAGCGGGCTCACCTTCCGGGTGAGCGTGAATACCGCAACAAACGTCACGATTCATGCGACTTCTCAAAGGCTATGAAGCGGTCAACTGAGGTTTTTAGGATCATTGGCTGTCGAACTCGAATTCCAGCGACAGCTGTTCCAGGCCCGCATTGTAGGCGTTTGCCACGGCGATCGTGAGATCGATGCCAGCAGCGCTGTCAGCAGCCCCAGGAAGCAAAGACAGAGGACGCCTTCATCAATGCAGGCTTGACTTGCCCAGCTCATCCAGGATGCCCAGGACCAGTTGCCGCCCCAGGGGGCCCATGCCCTTGACCAGGGCCTGGGCGTCGTTCTCGCCGTTGACCAGGCGGCGCATGATGCCACCCAGGCGGGCCATGTCGCCGCCGGCCCGCAGCATCTGCTCCGCCATGTTGGCCAGGGCCGCCAGGGCCTGGGCGTCACCTCGTCGGGCGGCGGCGATCATGGCCGCCAGCCCCGGGGCGGCGGCGGCGCCGTCGGCTTTCTGCTCCAGGGGCGGCAGAGTGGCCGGGTTGTCGATGCCCCGCAGCACGGCATCCACGATGATGCGGTCTTCCTCATCCAGCCCCAGCATGATGCTGGCGTCCCGCCGGCCGTCCACGATCTGGCGCAAGGCGGCCACCAGCCGGGGCCAGCCCTGCTGCTCGGCAACCTTCAGGGTGTCCAGGAGCTGGGGCAGCCGGGACCGGTCCCGCAGGGCGTTGACCACGGCATGGATGAAGGGAGCGTGCATGGTCAGTACCTGTTGTACGGCATCGGGCAGTTCAGCCATGGTTTTCCGCTTCCCGGGATTGGGGTTCAAAGGGTGTCCAGCGGCCGTCCCGCAGGGCCTCCAGGGGCCGGTAAGCCTGCTTGTAGGCCATCTTGCGGCAATCGGCGATCCAGTAGCCCAGGTAGAGGTAGGTCAGGCCCATCTCCCGAGCCAGGCGCGCCTGGCTGAGGACCCCATGGACGCCCAGGCTGCGGCTCGCCAGCGTCGGCTCGTAGAAGGTATAAACCGCCGACAGGCCGTCCAGCAGACGATCCAGCAGGGACACCATGACCACCTCGCCGCCCAGGGTGAACTCCGCCAGGGCACTGTCCACCCGGCTTTGCAGCAGGAAGCTGCGGTACTGTTCCCGGTCGTCCTGGTCCATGCCTCCGCCCATGTGGCGGGCCTGCTGGTAACGGCGGTAAAGACGGTAATGGGATTCCTCGTACACAAGGGGGCGCAGGCGCATGGCCACATCGCCGTTGCGCCGCTGGCAACGTCGCTGGGCACGGTTGGGGGTAAACGACGCCACCGGGATACGCACCGGCGTGCAGGCGTCGCAGCCGTCGCAACGAGGGCGATAGACATGCTGGCCGCTGCGACGAAAACCCAGTCGCACCAGCTCGCTGTAGACCGTGGTGTCCACCTGGCCGCCGGGCGCCGCCACCTGGGAACGGGCCAGGCGCCCGGGCAGATAGCTGCATGGGTAGGGCGCCGTCAGATAGAACTGCAGGCGGAAGATGGGCAGTTCCTTCAGGGTGCTCATTAGCGTGAATGTCGGCGTAAGCCGACCTCGAAGCGCCCTTCTCCCTCGGGGAGAAGGGCTGGGGATGAGGGAGCGGATCGGGCGACATTCATGTTTCGGGGTGGCCGTCGCCATGTCCGTTAGCACACCTCATGGGCAATACGCCTCCACTTGGCCAAAGGCATCTCCTCGGTGGCATGCCGCGCCAGCAAGGCGGAAAACTCGTGACGGGGGATTTCTCTCGCGCCCAGAGAGGCCAGGTGGGGCGTGCTCATCTGGCAGTCGATGACCTCGAAGCCCCGGGCCACCAGTTCCGCCACCAGATGGGCCAGGGCGATCTTGGAGGCGTCGGTGCGGCGGGAGAACATGGATTCGCCGAAGAACACCCGGCCCAGGGCCACGCCGTAGAGCCCTCCCGCCAGTTCCTCCCCTTCCTCGCCCGCCATCCACGTCTCGAAGGAATGGGCATAACCCGCCTCATGCAGGCCGGTGTAGGCCGTCACCATGGCGGAACTGATCCAGGTGCCCCGCTGGCCCGGCCGGGGGGCGGCGCAGGATCGCATCACCCGGGTGAACGCCGTGTCCACCCGCACCTCGTAATCGCGGCGCCGCAGCCTTTTCCTGAGGGAGCGGGCACATCTGAATTCCGCCGGGAACAGCACCATGCGGGGGTCGGGGGACCACCACAGGATGGGTTCCCCCGGGTTGAACCAGGGGAAGATGCCCTGCCGGTAGGCCGCCAGCAGTCTGGGCAGGGACAGGTCCGCCCCCGCCGCCAGCAGGCCGTTGGGACCGTTCGACCCGCCCAAGGCGGTCTCCACCGGCGGGAAGGGATCGTCGTATCGCAGCCATGGCACCATCAGTCGCCACGCGTGCCTTTCTGGATGAACTCGATCTTGTAGCCGTCCGGGTCCTCCACGAAAGCGATGACCGTGCTGCCATGCTTCATGGGGCCGGCGGGGCGGGTGACTTTGCCGCCCTTGGCCGTCACCGCCTCGCAGGCCCGGTAGGCATCGTCCACTTCGATGGCGATATGGCCGAAGGCGGTGCCCGGCTCATATTTGTCCACGCCCCAGTTGTAGGTCAGTTCCAGCACCGTATGGTCCGCCTCGTCGCCGTAGCCCACGAAGGCCAGGGTGAATTTACCTTCCGGGTAGTCCTTGCGGCGCAGCAGCTTCATGCCCAGCACTTGGGTGTAGAAGTCTATGGAACGGTCCAGATCCCCGACCCGGAGCATGGTGTGTAGCAGGCGCATGGGCATTCCTCAAAACTGAAAGTAGCGGCGGCCATTTTCCCGCAGCCGCCGACGTACCGTCGCCCACGCCGGGAAAAGGGTTTCCACCTCCCGCCAGAAGGCGGCGGAGTGGTTGCGGTGGCGGAAGTGGGCCAGCTCATGGCAGATGACGTAATCGATCTCGTCCAGGCCGCCTTTGAGCAGGCGCCAGTTCAGGCTTACCACGCCCTTTGCCGACAGGCTGCCCCAGCGGGTGCGGGCGTTGGACAGACGCAAAGGAGGTACGGTTCGTCCCAGGCGCTGCGCATGGTGCGCCAGGCGTTGGGCCAGGAACTCCCGGGCGGTGCGGCGATACCAGGCCAGAATGACCTCTTCCGCCTGACGGGCGGGGGCGCCGCAGTACAGTTCGTCCCTTTCCAGCCTCACATCGGCCCGGTCCGCGTCGGGCAAGAGGCGCAGGGTCAGCTCACCGCCCAGGTACGGCAGGCGGGCCCCCTCCTCCCAACCCACGGTCCGCGTCCTGGCCTCTTGCAGCCGGGCGCGTATCCATTCCAGGTGCCTGTCCACAAAGCCGCGAATCAGGCCTTCCGCCGTGTGCAGGGGGGCGTTCACCACCACCTCGCCGGTTTCGCTCACCCGCAGGGCCAGGGTACGGCGCGCGCTGCTGCGGCGCAGGCGGCAGGCCAACACCTCGCCACCCAGGGGCAGCTCCAGACAGGATTCCCGCAATTGCCGTTTGCGGCGGGGGCGACCAAACACGGGCTCACAACTCCTGCATGGTGGCTTCGATCCAGGCCTGGGTCTCCGCCAGCACTTCGCCGGGCTTGCGCCCGGCCGTGGGGATGGTGGGGCCGATCACCACGGTGATCTCGCCGGGGTGCTTGATGAAGGCGTTCTTGGGCCAGCAACGGCCCGCGTTGTGGGCCACCGGCACCACTGGCACCCCGGCCTTCACCGCCAGCCAGGGGCCGCCGATCTGGTAGTTGCCCACCTCTCCGGGGGCCACGCGGGTGCCTTCAGGAAACACCAGCACCCAGAAACCCTGCTTCAGGCGCTCCCGTCCCTGGGCCTCGATCTGCCGCAGGGCCTCCCGCCCCGCGCCCCGATCGATGGCGATGGGGCTGAAGGCCGCCAGGCCCCAGCCGAAAAAGGGGATGTGCAGCAGGGATTTCTTCAGCACGAAGGAGATGGGCGGGAATATCTGCTGGAAGGCGATGGTCTCCCACGCGGACTGGTGTTTGGACAAGATCACTGCGGGCCCCCCGGGCAGGCGCTCCAGGCCGATGACCCGGTGGCGGATGCCCAGTATCCACCGCGCCAGGAAGATGACCATGCGACCCCACAAAGTGATGAAGCGGTAGCGGGGCAGTCTGGGCAGGGGCAGCAGCAACAGGACCAGCAGACCGAAGGGGATGGTGATGAGGATCTGCAGCAGCAGGAACAGGAGGGAACGCAGCAAGTGCATCGTCAAACGGTGGTATCGATGATGGCCTGGGCGGCCTGCAATAGGTTGTCGAACACGGGGATGTCTTGCGGCAGCTGCCCGGCCGCCAGGGTCTTCATGCCCTTGCCGGTGCGCACCAGGATGGGTTTTGCGCCCACGGCCAGGGCCGCCTCCACATCCCGCAGGGCATCCCCCACGGCGAACACGGTCTTCAAATCCATGTGCAGGCGGCTGCCGATTTCCTGGAACAAGCCGGGCCTGGGCTTGCGGCAGGCGCATTTGGAATCGGCGGCATGGGGACAGAAGAATACGGCATCGATGCGTCCGCCGGCCTGGGCCGTGAGCTTGTGCATCTTGGCGTGTATGGTGTTGAGGGTGGCCATGTCGAACAGACCCCGCCCCACGCCGGACTGGTTGGAGGCCACCACCACCCGGAAGCCGGCCTGGTTCAGCCGGGCGATGGCCTCCAGGCTGCCGGGAATGGGACGCCATTCGTCGGGGCTCTTGATGAATTGATCGGAATCGAAATTGATGACCCCGTCCCGATCCAGGATGACGCATTTCATGGCCGTATCCTCATTTCACGTTTTGGAGCGCTGGCGGTAAGCCGGCCCATTGTGCGGGCTCGGCCCGGGCATGGAAAGCCCCTCTCCCATGGGCAGGGCCTCCACCCGGTTGCGGCCTTTGTACTTGGCCGCCTGCAGGGCCTGGTCCGCCCGGCCCAGCAAATCGGCCGGGGGTTCCCCATCCCGCCACTGCGCTACGCCGATACTGACGGTGACGTGGATGGCCGTGTCCACCAGGGACACGGGGGATTGCCAAACACCGGCCCGGATCTGTTCCGCCAGTGTGCGCGCCTCGTCCAGGTCCATACCTGGCACCAGCAAGGCGAACTCCTCGCCCCCCACCCGGGCCAGCACATCCTTCTCACCCATGTGGGCCTGGCAAACCCTGGCCAGGGACTTGAGCACCTCGTCGCCCCGCAGATGTCCATAGGTATCGTTGATGTGCTTGAAATAGTCCACATCCAGCATGAGCAGGCTCAGCGCCTCTCCCGCCGCCTGCGCCTGGCGCATCCGTTGCCGTGCCAATTCGTTGAAACGGCGCCGGTTGGTGACGCCGGTCAGATCATCGTGGTGCACCTGGGCGAGCAGCTCTTTTTCCAGTTGCCTGCGGGCCGCCACTTCCTCGGTCAGGCGCAGGTTGGCCTGGCGCAGGGTCTGGGTATCCCGGTAATTCAAGCGGGTCAGCCGGCTGATGCGAAAGGCGGTGAAGGCGCCAAACAGGTTCATGCCCAGGAACAGCAGGACCATGACCAGCTGCTGGCGGAAAGCCAGTTCAAAGTGGTCCACCATCAGAAGGAAGAAGGCCAGGGTGCTGGTGAGGGCAATGGCCAGGCTGGGCAGGAAGCGGTTGGGGATGAAGGCATAGGTGCCCAACAGCATGACCATCATGCTCATGCCGTGCCAGCCGGCATCATAGGGCCTGAGCAGGGTGATGGAGAGAAACCCCGCCATGGCCAGCCCCACCACCAGGGTGGGGGTGATGCCGTCCACCAGCAGGCGCCAGTAGCGATCCGCGGTATAGGCGATGAGCAGGCCGCTCAAGGTCACCATCACCCGGGTGGCCAGCACCACTTCATAGGCGTCACCCGCCCCCAGCATGAGGAAATCGGTGATGGCGAAGGCCAGGTAGAACAGCGCGGCCATGGTGAAGGCCCGACGCGTATCCTGCACGAACTGGGGGCGGATGTACTCGCGGAATGCCGCTTCCGTGGACGGGTCGAGAAATTCCCCACTCCAAGACGAGAGTTCATACCGTTCGGGGTCCTGGAACCCGCCTTGCATGAGCGGAGCTTGCCGGGGTCTACCGGGTACCCGCCGGCTCACCGGATTGGCCACTGGTTTGGCCGCTCAGTTGGCTGATATCCGCCACACAGTTCATGAGTCCCCCCAGCCGGGCCAGCAGGGCCAGCCGGTTGGTCCGCACCAGGGGCTCCTCGGCCATCACCATCACCTCGTCGAAGAAGCGGTCCACGGCGGCCTTGAGGGTGGCCAACTGCCTGAGGGCACCGGTGTAGTCCAGACCTTCCACGGCCGCCTCCACCTGCGGCGCCACCTGCTCCATGGCCTGGAACAGATCCCGCTCCGCCGCTTCCGCCAGCAGCGCCACATCCGGCGCCGGGGCGATGCCTTCGCAGGCTTGTTCCGCCTTGCGCAGGATGTTCTGGATGCGCTTGTTGGCGGCAGCCAGGGCCTCCGCCTCGGGCAGGCGGCGGAACTGGGCCACGGCCTCCAGACGCAGGGGCACCCGGTCGATGCGGGTGGGGGCCTGGGCCACCACGGCCTCCACCTGGTCCGCGACACCGCCCTGCTCCCGCAGATAGACCCGCAGGCGGTCCTGCATGAAGCGGAACACGTCCACCACCACGCTGGCAGCCAGTTGCTCCGGGTCGAAGCCGGCCCGGGCCGTCTCCAGCAGCCCCATGAGGTCCAGGGGCAGGGTCTTTTCCATGAGCATGCGCAGCACCCCCAAGGCGGCCCGGCGCAGGGCGAATGGGTCCTTGTCGCCGGTGGGGATGAGGCCGATGCCGAAGATACCCACCAGAGCATCCAGGCGTTCCGCCAGGGCCACGGAAAGGCCGATGTTGTCGGCGGCCAGTCCGTCGCCGGCGAAGCGGGGCTTGTAATGGTCGGCGATGGCCTCCGCCACACGCGCGTCCTCGCCGTCATGGAGGGCGTAGTAGCGCCCCATGATGCCTTGGAGTTCGGGGAATTCCCCCACCATGTCCGTAACCAGGTCCGCCTTGGCCAGCTGGGCGGCACGACGGGCCAGGGCCTCGTCGGCCCCCAGCTCCCGGGCGATGGCGGCAGCCAACTTCATCAGGCGCCGGACACGCGCCCCCTGGCTGCCCAGCTTGTTGTGATAGACCACGTGGTCCAGCTTCTCCACCCGGCTGGCCAGGGGCCGCTTGCGGTCCTGGTCGAAGAAGAACTTGGCGTCCGCCAGGCGGGGGCGCACCACCCGCTCGTTGCCGCCGATGACGGCGGAAGGATCCGCAGGCCGGATGTTGGAAACGATGAGGAACTGGTTGGTCAGCCTGCCGGCGGCATCCAGCAGGGGGAAGTACTTCTGGTTGGCCTTCATGGTGAGGATGAGGCATTCCTGAGGCACCGCCAGGAATTCCGGCTCGAACTGGCATAGGAGCACGTTGGGCCGTTCCACCAGTGCGGTAACTTCGTCCAGGAGGGCATCGTCCTGGATGGGCTTGACGCCCCCCCCAAGCTTTTCAGCGGCGGCATGAAGCTGGGCCACGATCTCGGCGCGACGCTGGTCGAAACCAGGGATGACCGCACCCTCGGCCTCCATCTGGGCCGCGTAGCTGTCCGCCTCCCTGATGGAGACCGGATGGCAGGAGGCCTCGAAGCGATGGCCCTGGGTATCCCGGCCAGCCTTCAGGCCCAGCACGGACACGGGCACCACGTCGGCACCGTGGAGGGCCACCAGGCCGTGGGCGGGGCGCACGAAGTTCACCGTGCTCCAGCCGTCGGCCAGCTGGTAGGTCATGACCTTGGGGATGGGCAGCCTGGCCAGGGCTTCTTCCAGGGCCTTCTGCAAGCCATCGGCCAGGGTGACGCCGAGCACCACCGTATCAAAGAACAGGGCTTCCGCCTTGCCATCCGCCGCGCGTTTGAGTTGAGGCACCACGGACGCATCCAGGCCCATGGCAGCCAGCTTCTTCAGCAGTGCCGGAGTCGCCTGGCCATCGGCGCCAAGACCCACGCTGACGGGCATGAGCTTCTGGGACACGGGCTTGTCGGCGGCCCGCTCGGCCACTTGCCCCACATGCACCGCCAGGCGACGCGGGGAGGCAAAGGGCGTGGCGACACTGTCGGCCGCCGCCAAGCCCTGGGCCTTGAGGGATTCAGACAGGGTCGTGGCGAAGGACTCGCCCAATTTCTTCAGAGCCTTGGGCGGCAGTTCCTCGACGCACAGCTCCACCAGCAGATTCTTTGCGGTCATGGTCAAGCCGCCTTCTTCTCGATCTGGGCCAGCACTTCCTCGGCCCAGGCCCGGGGGGCCATGGGGAAGCCCAGGCGGGCGCGGGAATCCAGGTAGCTCTGGGCCACGCTGCGGGCCAGGTTGCGGATGCGGCCGATGTAGGCGGCCCGCTCGGTGACGGAGATGGCGCCCCGGGCGTCCAGCAGGTTGAAGGTGTGGGCGGCCTTCAGCACCTGCTCATAGGCCGGCAGGGCCAGCCGGTTTTCCATCAGCAGCCTGGCCTGTTTCTCGTGGGCGTTGAAGGCGGTGAGCAGGAACTCCACGTCGCTGTGCTCGAAGTTGTAGGCGGATTGTTCCACCTCGTTCTGGTGGAACACATCCCCGTAGCTGACGCCGGGGGCGTATTCCAGGTCGAACACGTTGTCCACGCCCTGGAGGTACATGGCCAAACGCTCCAGACCGTAGGTGATCTCGCCGGTGATGGGCTTGCAATTGATGCCACCCACCTGCTGGAAGTAGGTGAACTGGGTCACCTCCATGCCGTTGAGCCACACCTCCCAGCCCAGGCCCCAGGCGCCCAGGGTGGGGTTTTCCCAGTCGTCCTCCACGAAACGGATGTCGTTCTTCCTCAGGTCGAAGCCCAGGGCCTCCAGGGAGCCCAGGTACAGTTCCAGGATGTTCTCCGGTGCGGGCTTCAGCACCACCTGGAACTGGTAGTAGTGCTGCAGGCGGTTGGGGTTCTCGCCATAACGGCCGTCCTTGGGGCGGCGGCTGGGCTGCACATAGGCGGCCTTCCAGGGCTCGGGCCCCAGGGCGCGCAGAAAAGTGGCGGTGTGACTGGTGCCGGCGCCAACTTCGAGGTCGTAGGGCTGGAGGATGGCGCAGCCTTGCTCCCCCCAGAATCGCTGAAGGGTGAGGATGATGTCCTGGAATGCGGGCATGGGCTTGAAGGGCTTGGCAAAGATGCGGGATTTTACCCGTTCAGGCCTAGGCCCGGCCATGTCCGCTCCGGCGCGGGCCTTCCCCACGCTGTCGAAAACCTGTCACGGCGTTTGAGGTTTCGCCGGGGAATTGCCTAAACAGCAAACCCTATCGGCCCCCATCCCCCATTTGGCGGGCCTTCTTCCCCTCCCCCGTCCGGCACAGGCCTTGCAACTGGGCCAGGGAGAACAACGGAGGAAGCCATGACCCTCACCCTGACCCCAAACCTCACCATCCGTATTCGCCGCGCGGCGGACAACGCGCGCCATGTGATCCGCACCCATACCCGCCATCTCTCCATCACCAGTCTGTCCTTCCTGAACATGGAGGTGATGGTGTTCAGGTATCGCGGGAAATAAGCAGGCGGGCCTCCAGGCCGCCCCCCTCCCGGGCGGCCAGTTCGATCCGCCAGCCGTGGGCGTCCGCCAGCTGGCGGGCGATGGCCAGGCCCAGGCCGCTGCCCCCACCTTCCTTGCCGCGGGAATTTTCCAGCCGGTAGAACGGGCGGAACACCGCCTCCCGTTGGTCCGCCGGGATACCCGGCCCCCGGTCCAGCACCCGCACCACCGCCTCCCCGTCCGCGCAGGACAAAGACAAGGTCACCGTTTCCCCGCCGCCATATCGACGGGCGTTGTCCAGAAAATTGCCCACGATACGGCGCGCAGCCGCTTCGCCGCCCCTGACCAGGCAGGGAGGCTGGGGTACCCATTGCACCGGCCCCAGCCGGCCAGCCTGTTCGGCCATGTCCCCCAACATCCGGCTCAGGTCCCACTCCAAACGCTCGTCGGCCTGCAGGGCCCGGGCAAAGGTCAGCATGTCGCCGATGAGCTGGTTCATTTCCGCCAGATCCTGTTCCATGCGCGTCACCAGGTCCGGGTCCACTCCTGTCTCCGACTCGTCCAGCATGGACAGGGCCAGGCGCAGGCGGGTGATGGGGGTACGCAGGTCGTGGGAAATGCCGGACAGCAGCACCGTGCGGTTTTCCAGCAGGGCCTGAACCTCTCCCACCATGCGGTTGAAGGCGGCGGTGAGGTCCACCAGCTCCCGGGCCCCGGTCTCCGGCAGGCGGGTGGGCGTGCGCCCCTGGCCCACCTCGCGGGCCAGGGCCGCCAGCTTGCCCAGGCGGCGGCTGACTTGGCGCACCATCACCAGGGCCGTGAGCACGGTGAGGGCCGCGCCCAGGATGAAGATGCCCACCGCCGCCAGGGGCGCGGCCAGGGCATAGCGGTTCCGGTCAAAGCCCACCCGCAGGAGCTTGTCCGAAACCTGGATTTCCAGCCAGTCCCAATCCGGGTCGGGGCCCTGCTTGAGACGGATGTCCTGGCCGGCACGGCGACTCAGGGCGGCCTGGACCAGGTCGGGGAAGAAACCGGCGGGGGCCAGATGGGGCAGGCGTTCATCCACTTCCGCCAGCTCCAGGTTGTGGCGGAAGGACAGCTCGATTTCGTAGTCGGCCCGCGTCTCCGGCGGCAGTTCCACCCAGGTCTTGGCTGCCAGGACGATCTTCGCCGCCAGATCGTCTGCGGAACGCTCGGCCAGGGGGCGCACCACCAGTTGCCACACCACGGCGAAGGCCACGGCCTCGAATACCAGGAAGGCCAGCAGGAGGCCGGCGGCCGTGCGGCCGAAGAGGCTGCGGGGCAGCAGACGTGTGAACCGGCTCAAGCAGCCTTGCCCTTGGGCGCGAACAGGTAACCCTGGCCCCATACGGTGCGGATGTAGGCCGGGTTGGCGGGGTCTTGCTCGATCTTCTTGCGCAGTCGGGTCACCCGGACGTCGATGGAGCGGTCGAAGGGATCCCGTTCGAACCCCTTGAGCCAGTCCATGATCTGATCCCGGGACAAAGCCCTGTTGGGGTGTTCGACGAAGATCTTGAGCAGGGTGAACTCCGCCTGGGTGAGGGGGATGTCCTCTCCTTCCCGCGACAGCGACTGGGACGCCAGGTCCAGGGCGAAGGGGCCGAACCGGGCCACTTCCCCTCCCTGCTCCCCGGCCTTATGGGCGCCACGGCGCAACACCGCGCGGATGCGGGCCAGCAGTTCCCGGGGGTTGAAGGGCTTGGGCAGGTAGTCGTCCGCGCCGACCTCCAGACCCACGATGCGGTCGATATCTTCCCCCCGGGCGGACAGCATGATCACCGGAATGTCCCATTGCGCCTTGAGTCGGCGGGTGAGGGAAAGGCCGTCCTCCCCGGGCATCATCAGGTCCATCACCACCAGATCGGGGGAGAAGCCATCCAGGCGCTCATCCATCTCCCGGCCATCCCGGGCCGTCTTGACGGTCATGCCCTGTTTGGCCAGGTAATCGGCCAGCAGGTCCCGTATGCCCGCGTCATCATCCACCACCAGCACTTGTGGGCTGTCTTCCATTGCTGATTCCCGAAACACTCTGAAACAAATTTATCCCATCCCGAAACCGACGTGTTACCGCCTGCCCCTAGCATGGGAGGCGTGGAAAGGAGATTCACCATGAAAACCAAGACCCTGATGCCCATGCTGGCCTTCTTGCTGGCCCTACCGGCCGCCGCCCGGGATTTTGGCAGTGTATTCGCCGAGCCACTGCCCTTGGTGGCACAAATGAGCCAGGAAGAGCGGCGTCTCCTGCGGGAACGCTGGGAACAGGCCAGCCCCGAGGAACGCGCCGAACTGCGCCGGGCCTTCCAGGAACGCCTGCGTCGCATGCCGGCCGAGTCGTTCGACCCCCGGCGCATGGACATGAAGCCATTCTGGGCAGATCCCCGCGACAAGGCCGACCCCACCCGGACGTACCAGCCGGACAACGGCTACGGCACGGGTTATGAGCGGCGCCGCCACGAAGAGAAGGAGACCTATGAACCCCTCGAGGATGCTTCCGACTACCGATCACGAGGCAAGGGCCGACGCTGACCCCTGCAAATCCATGAAACCCTCTCCATCACTTCAGGAGCAAACCATGAAAACCCCTCACAAACTCGTCATCTCCACCCTCATGCTCACCCTGGCGCAAGCCGTGCCCGCCATGGCCGACGACTTCAAGGACACGGCCTGGGTGGTCTCCTCCACCCCCGTCTACGAACGCGTCAATGAGCCCCGGCGCGAATGCTGGACCGAACAGGTGGGTTACGAGCGGGCCCGCTCCGGCGACCGGGAGTATGGTGGAGCCATCCTGGGCGGCATCGTCGGCGGTCTGCTGGGCAATACCATCGGCAAGGGCCACGGACGAAACGTGGCTACCGCCGTGGGCGCCGCCACGGGCGCCATCGTCGGTGACCGCATCGACAACGACGGCAACGAGTCGCGCCCATACCGCCGCCCCATTTACGAGGAACGTTGCAGTGTCACGGATAACTGGAGCCAGCGCCTGACGGGCTACAACGTGGTCTACCGCTACAACGGCCACGACTACCACGCCTTCCTGCCCTACGACCCGGGCCCCAGCGTGAAGGTCCGGGTGAACGTCAGCCTGGCGGAGAGATACTGACCCGGTTTGAACCGGTCCGCGCCAGCCGGTAGAGTGCGCGTTTTTCCCCATCCGGGTCGAGAAACGTGCACTTTGGTCGGGCAATCTGTTTTCTGCTGTGCGTGGTCTGGGCCGCCGCCACGTCGGCCTCCGTGGAGTCGGATTTCAAGGCCGCCCGGGAGCATTACCTGAAGGGGCGCATGGACCGGTTCGCCCGTTCCGCCGCCCATATCCCCAAGGATCATCTGCTTCAGCCCTATATCCGCTATTGGCGCCTGAAGGCCGACAACGCCACGCCCGACGAGTTGCTGGCCTACATCAACGAGTTCCCCGACACCCCCCTGGCCGACCGCCTGCGCGTGGAACTGGCCGGCCTGTACGCCCTGGCGGAAAACTGGACCGCCTTCCGCGAGCAGTACCGCGTCCTTTATCGCCCTCCCCAGGACTTGGTCTGCTATGACATCCACCTGCGCCTGCGGGAGGGAGACCCGAAAGCGGTCCAGGAAGCCCGGGATCTGTGGAAAACCTACAAGGACCTGCCCTCCAGCTGCGATCCGCTGTTCGCCAGGATGTTCGAACTGGGCCAGCTTACCCAGGAAGACCGCTACCAACGCCTGCGCCTGGCCCTCGCCAACGACAGTCTGGGTCTGGCCCGTCATCTGGATGGCCAACTGCCGGCGGAAGACCGGATGGAGGCCAATGCCTTGGCCATGGCCCAGCGTCATGGCGACGAACTCATCCGGACCGGGTCCAACCGTCGGGCTCAGCGGGAAGCCGCGCTCTACGCCCTGACCCTGTTCGCCAAGCTGGATCCGCCTGGCGCGGCGCGCCAGTGGGAGGCGCACGCCACCCAGTATCCCGAGGCCGAACAGCGCTACGGCTGGGGCCAGATCGCCATGCACGCTGCCCGCAAGCACGACCCCCGCGCCTTGGAGTGGTTTGGCCGCTCCGGGCCGGCGAACGTGGCCATCCACGGCGAAACGCAACTCATGTGGCGGGCCCGCGCCGCCTTGCGGGAAGGCAATTGGGTGGAGGTTTATCAGACCCTCCAGGCCATGCCGGGCCAGATGCAGGAAGAAGCCGTTTGGCGCTATTGGAAGGCCCGCGCCCTCAAAGCCCTCAATGCCCTATTCCCCGCCAACGTCTTGTTCGCCCGCCTGTCACAGGAACACGATTACTATGGCCTGTTGGCCCTGGAAGAACTGCCTCCTCGGCTGGAATCCCGCCCTCCCTTTTACCGCGTCACACCGGAAGACCTGAAAGAAGCCGAGGCCAATCCGGGCCTGGCCCGGGCCCTGCTGTTGCGCAAACTGGATCTGCCCGCAGAGGCCCAGGAAGAATGGAACCGGGCCCTGCGCGGCATGAGTGATCGTCAGCTGCTGGCGGCCGCGGAACTGGCCCTGCGGGAATCATGGTATGACCGGGCCATCATCTCCGCCAATCTCACCAAGTCGGAGCACAACTTCGATCTGCGCTACATCGCTCCCTATCGTGACCTGGCTTCGGCCTATGCTCAGGAAAACGGTCTTGACGAGGCCTGGGTTTATGGCCTGATCCGGCAGGAATCCCGCTTCATCGCCCAAGCCCGCTCCCGGACCGGCGCCCAAGGGCTGATGCAAATCATGCCCGTGACGGCCCAATGGATCGCCCGGCAGCTGAAGCTGGATAAGCACGCCCACAAGAAGGTGGAGCACCCCGAGACCAACATCCGCTTCGGCACCTATTACCTGAAGCGCATCTACGATGCCCTGGACCAGTCCCCGGTACTGGCCACCGCCGGCTACAACGCCGGCCCGGGGCGGGCGCGCCGATGGCAGGCCGATGTGCCTCTGGAAGGCGCCATCTACGTGGAAAGCATCCCTTTCCAGGAGACCCGGGACTATGTGAAACGGGTGATGACCAACGCCATGTTCTACCGCAGCCGCTTTGGCGGCGAGGCCCGCCCCCTGAAAGACCGCCTGGGAATCATTCCCCCCCGCCCGAAAAGCCAGCCCGTCGCCGACAATCCGGCGGATCCAGACCCGGGTTAACCCGGCCCTTGAGACATCCGGGTGCGCCTTCAATAAAATCGTCCCATTTGGCGGATACGTATCGGACATGACTCACAAGACCAGCAACACCATTTGCATCCTGGGCGGCGGTGGTTTCGTAGGCCACCATCTCGTGGCCCTGCTGGTCAAGCGGGGTTACCGTGTCATCGTTCCCACCCGGCGGCGGGAGTCCGTGAAGGATCTGGCGGTCATGCCCGGCGTGGACGTGGTGGAAGGCAATATCCACGACCCGGTCATACTGAAAGGCCTGCTGCACGGCGTTGACGCTGTGATCAATCTGGTGGGCTTGCTGCATGAAACCGCCGCCGGCCAGATGGATGCTCGGCGCGTGGAACGCGGCACGTTTCAGTATGCCCATGTGGAGCTGCCCCGCAAGATCGCCCAGGCCTGCTTCGCAGCCGACGTCCCCCGTCTGATCCACATGAGCGCCCTGGGCGCCGATCCTGTATCCCACAGCGCCTACCAGCGCAGCAAGGCCGCCGGTGAGGATGTCATGCATGAAGCCCAGAAGCACCTGGACGTCACCATTTTCCGGCCGTCCGTCATCTTCGGCCCCGGTGACAGTTTTCTGTCCCTGTTCGCAAACCTGCTGCGCATCAGCCCCGTCATTCCCCTGGCGGGGGCCCACGCCCGCTTTCAGCCCGTCTTCGTCGGTGACGTGGCGCGGGCCTTCGCCGATGCCCTGGAACAGCCCCGGACCATCGGCCACACCTACAACCTGTGCGGCCCCAGGGTCTACACCCTGGCGGAACTCATCCAACTCACGGCCAGGGAGCTGGGCCTGCGGCGCTGGATCATCCCCTTGGGTCCCACTGCCTCCTACTGGTTCGCGCGCCTGATGGAGTTCAAGCCCGGCGCCAAGATCATGACCCGGGACAACCATTACGCCATGCTCACTGACAACGTCTGTCCCAGGGAATTCCGGTCCTCCTGTACTTGCAACACCGCCTTGGAAAGCGTCATCGGCTACCTGCGCGAGCAGGACCCCAGGCGGGCGTATCCGCAGCACCGTGCCAGGGCGAGACGCTAAATTGCCCATCACCTTTCCGTCCCACGTGCGTGTTTACGCCGTGGGCGGCGCGGTGCGGGACCGTCTGTTGGGGCTGCCGGTGCAAGACCGGGATTACGTGGTGGTAGGCGCCACCCCGGAGGAGATGACCGCCCTTGGATTCAGGCCGGTGGGCAAGGACTTTCCCGTCTTTCTCCACCCCGAAACCCAAGAGGAATACGCCCTGGCGCGCACCGAACGCAAGACGGCCCGGGGCTACAAGGGCTTCGCCGTCTACGCCTCACCGGAGGTCAGCCTGGAAGAGGACCTGCGCCGGCGGGACCTGACCATCAACGCACTGGCGGAGGACGCGGCGGGCCACATCGTCGATCCCTACGGCGGCCGGGCGGATCTGGCGGGCCGGACCCTGCGCCATGTGAGTGAGGCCTTCACGGAAGACCCCGTACGCATCCTCAGGGTGGCCCGCTTCGCCGCCCGTTTTCCCCTATTCCGCATTGCCCCGGAGACCATGGAACTGATGCGTCGCATGGTCCGGGAGGGGGAAGTGGATGCGCTCGTGCCCGAACGCACCTGGCAGGAACTGGCGCGGGGGCTCATGGAACAGCGGCCATCCCGGCTCATCAGCGTGCTGCGCGAATGCGGCGCCCTGGCCCGCGTCCTGCCGGAAGTGGAGGCCCTGTTCGGCGTCCCCCAGGACCCCGCCAAGCATCCGGAGATAGACACGGGGGACCATGTGCTGCGCGTGCTCGACGAGTCGGCCGGCCGGGGGTTCGAGCTGGCCGTGCGCTGGGCCTGCCTGTTGCATGACCTGGGCAAGGGCCTGACCCCGCCTGGCGACTGGCCGGACCATGGGGGCCACGAGGCCCGGGGCGCGGACTTGGTGGAACCCATCGGCCAACGCCTGCGGGTGCCCCGGGAATGCACGGACCTGGCCCGCATCGTGGCCCGCTGGCATGGTCTGGCCCATCAGGCCGGTCATCTGGGGCCGGACGGGCTGATGGAGTTGCTGGAAAAGTGCGATGCCCTGCGTCGGCCGGACCGGTTCGAACTGTTCCTCCAGGCCTGCGCCGCCGACTTTCACGGCCGCCCCGGTTACGAGGGGCGTGCCTTTCCCCAGGCGGACCGCCTGCGCCAGACCCTGGCCATCGTCCAAGCCGTGGACGCCGGCGCCGTGGCCCGGCAGGTCACCGACAAGGCAGAGATTCCCCAAGCCGTTCGCCATGCCCGCCTGGCCGCCCTCCAACGACATCCGTGGCACCATGCCTGATACCCCCGATTTGAGCCGGTTTCCCGCCCTGGCGGCCATGCCCGACCACCTGGCGCGGGAGGTCATGGGCCGGCTTCTTCCTCTATCCGTCACGGCAGGCACCACCCTGTTCGATGTAGGAATGACCTGCCAGGGCCTGCCCCTCATCCTGGAGGGCCGTATCAAGGTCAGCAAGCGGGCGGAAAACGGGCGCGAGATCCGGCTCTACAACGTCCACCCCGGCGAACTGTGCATCGTCACCGTGGGCTGCCTGCTGGGGGGGGCGTCCTACGCCGCCACGGGCACCGCCGAAACCGCCCTCCAAGCCTGGGCCATGCCACGCCCGCTGTTCATGCGTTTATTGAACGAACACCCCCCCTTCCGCGCGTGGATATTCCGCTTATTTACGGAACGCATTTCCGGCCTGATGCAATTGGTGGAGGAGGTGGCCTTCCACAAGCTGGATCAACGCCTGGCAGCCTGGCTGCTGGAACACGCCCCCCGGGCGGAGGCCTCCCACCAGACCATCGCCGACGAATTGGGCAGCGTGAGGGAGATCATTTCCCGTCTGTTACGACAATTCGAGGACCAGGCACTGGTGCGTCTGGGGCGGGAGCGCATCGAGGTATTGGACGCCGCCGGACTGCGACGTTTGGCGGAACAGGTCTAGGGAAACGCTGATTTATTTCCCCCTCTCCCGCGGGGAGAGGGGGTGGGGAGAGGGTAACTGATTGATTTTTCTCGGATACGCTCCCTCTCCCCCACC
>Ga0272446_1004032_pt1 | contig 17770 bp, 9 predicted proteins | sample YNPCB0061_FD_194587 | JGI IMG/M metagenome (GOLD analysis project Ga0272446, IMG submission 194587) | Hot spring microbial mat communities from Yellowstone National Park, WY, United States - YNP-CB-006-1 | ecosystem: Environmental > Aquatic > Thermal springs > Hot (42-90C) > Sediment | place... | reverse complement strand
CTGCGACATGCCTAGCGTCTTGAGAACGATGTCGCGATGGACACTGCCGACCTGATGGCAGATGACCTTGTCGATGGTCTCGGCCGCCCAACCGAGTCGTTGCAGAAAGGCCTTGTAAGTCTTCAGACCCAGATCGACCCCGTACTTGAGGACGGCGACAGAATCGGTGGACATGAACTGCCGAGCTGCGAACAGGACGCGTTCCCCCAGAGCATCTCCCAAAGCGGCAGCAGTGGTCAAGCCCCACTGACACAGGCCGTGATGCTGCGGTGCGGCGAGATTGGTACCGCCCAGCACGCGGCGACGGGGATGCGACTGGAAGGAATCATCGGTCACCAGGACGGCAACGGCTCCCGAACCGCCTGTCAGAGTGGCCAGCGAGGCTTTGAAGACTTCGAGATTACGATGGCGAAGTAGATCCTCGATGACCGTGTCATTGATTTCGCGAGCGGTCTCGCAAGACACCACCAGCCCAGCGCGTACCTGACCGAGTTCGATGCGGTTGGCGATATCGACAATTCCGTTGAGAACGCCGAGGCAGGCATTGCTGAGATCGTAGACGGCCGCCTCTTGGCTGATGCCCAGAGCGGCGGCCACCTTGCAGGCGGTAGCCGGCTCGAACTGCTCGCGGCAGACAGCGGCGTAGATGAGAACCTGAATATCCTCGGGCCGAACATGAGAAACTGCCAGAGCTTTGCGAGCGGCGGCGATGGCACCTTGCGACAGAGGATAGCCCGGCTCCCACCAGCGGCGTTCGGCGATGCCGGTGAGAGCTTCGAGTTGGCCTTCTGGTAGGCGCAAGGTTTGGTAGACCGGTTTCAGGCGAGCTTCCAGTTCTGAGGAGGTGACGACCACGGGGGGCAGTTCGTAGCCGATACTGTCGATATAGACCCGTGAGTACTTCATGATTGTTCTATGAGGATATCCAGACCCGGGTCAGTATCCGGGAAGCCAATCGGCAGCTAAGTCAAAGGGTATACCAGAGATCAAGGTACGGCGCGAAGAGGAGTCTGGCAAGGTTGCCGGCGGTGCCCCTACGTTCTCCCCTCTTGCCTTGCGGGCCACCTCGTCTTAATCTCCTCTATCGAGGAATGTCGCCCGCCACCATCACGGATCGAATTGCGGACGGGAACATGATCCACGTCAGCCGGTTGACCAAGTTCTACGGCGATTATCTCGCCATCCGCGATGTGTCCTTCGACGTACCAGCCGGTCAGGTGGTCGGCTTCCTCGGGCCCAATGGCGCGGGCAAGTCCACCACCATGCGCATTCTCGCCGGCTATCTCACCGCCACGTCCGGCCAGGCCAACATAGCCGGCATCGACGTGTTCTGGGATCCCGTCGCCGTCCGCCGCAAGATCGGCTACCTGCCCGAAAGTTGCCCGCTCTATCCCGAGATGCGTGTCAGCGAATATCTCACCTATCGCGGCGGCATCAAAGGACTGCATGGCCGCGCTTGCAAACTCGCCGTCGATCGGGCCGTCGAACGCTGCTGGCTCGGCGATGTGCGTCGGCAACTGATCGGCACCCTCAGCAAGGGCTTCCGGCAACGCGTCGGACTCGCCGATTCTATTCTTCACGATCCGCCTGTTCTCATCCTCGATGAACCCACCGCCGGCCTGGATCCCAGCCAGATTCGCGAAACCCGCCAACTTATTCGCGAACTCGGCCAGCATCACACCGTCCTGCTATCCACCCACATTCTCTCCGAGGTCGAGATGACCTGCGATCAGGTCATCATCATCCATCGCGGTCAAGTGGCAGCGGCCGGCAAACTCGAGGAAATCCGGCCGCGTCACCAGACCCTCGAAGAAATGTTCATTCGCCTTGTCGAGGAGTCGGTCTGACTTCCAGGAGACACCCGACCCATGCTCGCGGATCTGACCACGCCACAATTGCTCACCCTCGCTGCTCTGGGGCTGGCCGGCCTCGTTGCCCTGGTGCTGCTCGTTGTCCTAGCAATCGGTCTGTTCGAGGCACGCAGCCTCATTCGCCGTGAATTCACCACCTACTTCGTCTCGCCCATCGCCACGGTCGTGCTGGTCGTGTTCTTGATGGTCACCGGCTATCTGTTCGCTCGCACCTTCTCGCTGATGACCGCCAGCGGGCCGATCGGAACCGAATGGCCGTTGCAGACCATGTTCGCTGACGAACGCTTCTGGCTAGTGTTTCTGTTCATTCCGCCGCTATTGACCATGCGACTCTTTGCCGAGGAACGCTCCTCCGGCACGCTCGAAATGCTCATGACCGTGCCGCTGCGTGATTGGCAGATTGTGCTGAGCAAATACCTGGCTTGTCTGGCCTTCTACGTCGTGCTGTGGCTGCCGACCTTGGCCTACTTGCCCGCTCTGGTGGGAGCTTCCTGGCCGATCTTCACCCCGACCTGGACGCCGTTTAGCATCGCCTTCGTCAGCGGACTGGCAGCGGTTCTGCTGGGGCTGCTCTTGCTCGTGCCGCGTCTGGATACCCATTGGCGGATCGTGTCGCTGGTGTTGATCGTCGGCGGTGGCAGCGTGGCCGTCGCTGCCGGCGTGTTGCACTACCAGCGCGATGCCGACCCTCTGCTGCTGATCCCCACACAACTCGACCCCTGGCCGGTGGTGTCCACCTACCTCGGAGTCTTGCTGGCCGGTGCTATGTTCCTCGCTGTGGGGCTGTTCGTGTCCAGTCTGGTTCGCGATCAGATGGTCTCGGCTTTGATCGCTCTGCTGCTGGGGTTGATCTTCATCGTCGCGGGGTTCTATCGTCCCGAGACGGATGTGCCGCTCTATCGGTTGATCTACTTCTTCAGCGTTCCGCTGCACTTCGATCGCGCCTTCACGCGGGGCATGTTCGACACGCGCCCTGTGGTGCTGTACCTCAGCGTGACGTTGTTCTGTCTGTTCCTGACGGTTCGCAGTCTGGAGAGCCGACGATGGCAGTAAAGCGTCCCGGAGATCCCAGGCAGGCCAACCTGCTGTGGACTCGCTTGCATTTCGTCCTGCGGTTGCTCGGGCTGTTCGGCTTGTTAGCCGCCTATGCGGGCTTCATGATCGCTGTGCCCCAGGCACGCACCCAACTCTTTGGGCTGATCGGCGACCCGGACAAGCTCCAGCAAATCGTGGCTGGTTTCGATCCCAACGTGCAGATCGCTCTGCTGGTCTGTCTGGGCTTCGCGGCACTGGCCGTGCTGGTCGAGATCGCCGTCGGGCTGTACACGACAGCCGGCCGACGCAATGCCCTGGGCTTCAACGCCGTCTTCCAGATCGTGCTGGCCACGGCTCTGCTGGTCGGGGTCAACGTGTGGTCTTACGACCACTATCGGCTGTACGACTGGACACGCCAGCAACACTTCACCCTGCCTGCCGAGGTTCGCGAGCAACTGGCCCAACTCGATGCCAACAGCGAGACGGACATCCTTCTGTATCTGCCTCGGCGCGGCTCGGGAACTGAAAAGCCCGATCCCTTCGATGTTGAGGCCGAGCGCAAGACGGTCGAGAAGGTCAAGGATCTGGTGGATCTGTTCCGCGAAGTCGGTCGCTCCGGCCGAACGGCCGGCCCACGCTTCCGTGTGAAGGTGTTAGATGTGGCCGACAAAGAATTCCCGGCTACGTTGGCCAGCTTGGCCGACGAAGAGCCGTTGCTCCGCCAGGCCATCGAGCAGGCCGACGAGAACAGCATCTTCATCCGCTCCGGCAAGAACATCCAGCGCATGAGTTTCCAGGAGTTCTACCGCCTGGATCGCAGTGCCTGCAAGCAGCAGGACAATCTGGTACTCCGCGCGGTCGGGCCGGGGCCGATCACCCGACGCATCGTCGGAGTCGAAGAACGTCGGCCACGCATCGGGCTGCTGACGGTTCACGAATACCTGTCCAGCGAGGGGCCGATCGAATTGTTCACCCTCAGCGGGGCACGCAAGGCACTGACCGCCGCAAGATTCGAGATCCGCGATGTGATCCTTCGCGACCTGACGATGGATGGGCCGGCCGCCGACAGCCTGGAAGTCAGCAAGCTGGAACGTCGGCAAAACGAACTGGACGATCTGGTGGCCGAGATCGCCATCCTGACGCGCGAGATTGCTGTACTGGAAAAACTCGTGCCGCAACTGGCGACCGGATCGCTCCGCGATCTCAACTCACGTATCGCCGACTACGCCGAGCAGTTCAACCCGCGTTTCGTGCTGGTGCGGATTAGCGACAGCAACCGCGAACTGGTGCAACGGGTGTTCGCCAACCAGCTTGCCGCCGCCCGCGAGAACCTGCAACTGGCTCAGGAAGAACGCGCCTCCATCCTTCGCGAGATCCAGTTGCTGGATACCGATGGCCTGAGCGAACAGCGACGGCTCAAGGATCTGCGCGCCAAGCTGGCCCGTACACTGGCGGACGTGGATCTGCTGCTGATTCCTCGGCTGACCATGCTGACGCAGCCCGGCCGACAGATCAGTCCCTCGCTCTACGATCTCGATGCCCGTCAGACGCGGGCCATTCGCGAGTGTCTGCGGGCCGGCAAGCCGTTGCTGGCGTGTTTCGGCCCAACCAACCAGCCGCCCACCCTAGGTCGGCCCGGAGCTTCCCCGATCAAGGAACCCGACGAACTGGAGAAACTCCTGGCCGAGTTGGGCATTCTGTTCGGCAAACGCACTGTGCTGTTCAATGTCGATAAGCGGGCCTTCGTCAACCGCGACGACAACCTGTTCCGGGCCACGGAGTTGCAGTTGCCCCCGTTGCAACTGGGCGATCGCACGCCGACTCTTGAAGAACGGCTGATCCAGTCCGCCTATGCCCCGCTGCGTCGGCCGATCGCTGCTCTGGGCTGTGCCGCCGTCGGACAACCGCTGCTCAGTCTGCCCTTCCTCCGACCGGCCGGTAAGCCGGTCGATACCGCCTACCCCATCGTGCAGAGCCTACGCCTGGCTAGCAACGAACTCGGCCAAGCCTTCGATCTGCAAGGGCGATTCCTACGTCCGATCTTCCTCGATCCGCTGCGGTTCGGCGATCTGGACGCGCGGACGGAACTACTGGCCAGCAGTGCCGCCTCCTGGCACGACGAGCAGCCGTTCAGCTCGGCCATCCGACCCGTGCCACGTTTCGAGCCTCCCACTCCGGACGACCCAGATAATGGCACTCTGGAAGCGCGTCGGCGTGGGCCGTTCACCGTCGGCGTGGCGGTCGAAACCAGTTTGCCCGAGTCTCCCGGCCAGCGAGTTCGTGTTGCGGCACTGGGACAGGCGACTCTCATCACCGGAGTTCGTCTCAACCCTGCCCAGCAACGCCTGCTAGTCGATACCTGCAACTGGCTGCTCGGTCGCGAGGAACGTCTGGCGGCACCGGCTCCCGAATGGAGCTACCCACGCCTGCAACTGACCGCCGAGGAGCAATCGCTGTGGCTATGGGGAGCGCGGCAGGGCTTGCCGCTGTTCTTCGGCGGGTTGGGCATCGTGGTACTGCTGTACCGCCGCCTGCGCTGATCACGGCTTTTCCTGTGGATCGCTCTGTCCTTCAGGGAGCCGGGGCATCCGAAAAGGGCTGGATTCCAAGGAGTCACCCCCGACCATGAAACTCTTCACCACTCTGGCCTTGCTGCTGCTGCTGGGTGCTGGTTTGCTCGTGTGGTTCTCGGGTGGTCAATTGCCGCCCGGCTGGAGCGACGAACCAGTCATCTCGACCTCGGAATCGGAGGCCGGCCAACTCGAACTGCTGCCCGGCGTGACCGCCAAGAACATCCGCAAGCTCACCGTGCAGCAGCGCGGCGAAACGCTGGTTGTGCTGGATCGCGGTCAGGGCAACACCTGGACGGTTTCGGGCAACTGGCCCGCCAGTCCCGCCGAGGTGCAGGCGACCCTCTCGGTCTTCGATACGCTCCGCTCACGGTTCAAACCCTTGACGACCACTGCCGATTCGCTCCAGCAAACCGGCCTGGCTCGGCCCGCCTTGCAGGTCGAGATCGTGACGGAAGCCGGCAAGACCCATCGCCTCCACCTCGGCGAACCAGCCGGCGAGTATCGCTTTGTCCAGCCTACCTTCGCTCGCGTTGATGAGGAATCGCGGATACTCCGGCTGGCCCCCGGGCTCGTCGGTCGCCTGGCTCGACCTGCCGAGCAGTACCGACAACGTCGACTGTTTCCCTCCGAACGCGTCAGCCGACGCAGCAACCCTCAAGAACGCATCGATCGGCTCGATGCCCGCGAACTGATTCTGAGCGAACGCGACAATCCGACCATCCATTTGGTGCGTGGAGCCGAGGGCTGGGCCATGACCAAGCCGACCCGCGATCGGCTCGATCCCGATGCGGCGGAACGTCTGCTGGCTGCGGTCGCCGACCTGTGGGCCGAGCAGTTCGTCACCGACAGCAAGGCCATCACCGGACTGGATAAACCCGAACGCCGCATCACAGTCGTGCGCAATGACGGCACGCGAGTGACGCTGGCCATCGGTCTGCGTTCGCGGAGTGAGGCACCGCCGCCGTCCATTCCCGGCAGTCCGCCGCCACCCATTCCCGACAGCTATCGCTACGCCCAACTGGAGGGCTACCCGCTAGTCTTCGAGATTCAGGATGGCAAGTTCAACGATCTGTTCGTCAACTGGCAGACGTTACGCGATGCTCGCCTGGCCCGCTTCAATTCCGAGGATGCCGAGAAAATCGAGATCCTGCAAGGCGGCAAATCGGTTGTGTTGCAGCGACAGGGCAAAGAGACCTGGCAAATGCTCCAGCCGCGCGACGTGCCGGCCGACAACGACAAGGTCAAGGAGCTGTTGACGAAAGTATCCGGCCTGGAGCCGACCGATCGCGACTTGTTCGGCGGTGGCCGACCGGCCGCTCTGGCGGCGGCAGCATTAGGCGGCTTGAGCAAGCCTGGGCTGGCCGGCCTGGCACTGCTCGGCGCGACGCAACTGGCCGATCGGGCATTAGGGCTGCAATCGCCGGTCGCTCAGGTGATCCTGACGCTGCGCGAGAAGGCCCGCCCCGAAGACCGTGACCGCAGCCAGCCGCGCACCATCGCCTTGCGGCTGGGCAAACCCGATGCGTCGAGTAAGCGTACCTACCTGCAGGTCGATGGTTGGCCGCGTGTCGATGCCGACGACGGCTCGCTCCTCGAGTTGCTCAACGAAGCCGGGCTGGCCTATCGCAGCAAGCAACCGCTGGACTTCACCGCCGGACAGTTGCAGCAACTGGAGATCCGTCGCGTGGATACGCTGGCTCTGGGTGGTGCCCTGGGACTGATGGCGCAACTCGATCGGGTCGTCCAGGCGGCTCAGACAACCAGTCGCATAGTTCTGGATCACCAAGGCAGCGACTGGCGGTTGTTGGCTCCGCTCTCCTCTCTGGCGGACTCCGGTCGCGCCGCTGAGTTGGGCAACGCTCTGGGCCGACTCAAGGTGCTGGCTCATGTGGCCGACGATGTGCCGGCCGATCGTCTGGCAGAGTATGGGCTGGCCCAGCCGACCTTGCAGATTCGCTGGAGTTTCCTCGATGCCGAGAAACCGCCGCGCACCCTGAGCATCGGTCGGTCGCGCGGCGAGCAACCGGGCTATTTCGCTCGGCTGGACGAGTCGCGCGACGTGCTAGCCGTGCCGGACGATCTGGTGGAGCAATTGCGCAGGCCGGTTCTGAGTTATCTGCCCGCGTCGTTGTGGCAGGTGGCCTTTGATGACGACATCGACCGCTTCCGCATCCGTCGGGCCGGTCAGCCGGACTATCAGATCGTCCGCACCGGCGACAACTGGGAGGTGGTCGGGCCCTTCAAGGTGACGGCTCCCTCTTCCGTGGTCGAGCAGTTGCGTAACGCGCTGCAATCGCCCCGCGCCGAAGAATACCGCAGTGCCGACGATCAGGGAGTGGAGCAATACGGACTAGCCAAACCGGCCCTCCAGGTGACCGCCGTCACTCGACAGGGCAAGGAATACACCTTGTGGCTAGGAAACCCAACGGGAGAAAAGGGGGGACGATTTGCTCGTCTGCCCTCTCGTCCGGGCGTGTTCGTGGTCAACGAGACTCTGGCCAAGGCCGTCGATCAGAGTCCGCTCGATTTCCTCGACCGCACGCTGCTGCGCTTCGAGGCCGAGTCGGCGACCGCGCTGTTGCGTGAAAGCGACAAGAAGGTGTTGCAACTGGTCAAGAGCGGCGAGGGCTGGCAAATCGCCCAGCCGGAGAAAGCCGAGGCCGACGAAGTCAAGGTGCCGCAACTGATCCGTCTGCTCAGTGAATTGCGAGCCGAGCGACTAGTGGCCTACCAACCGAAGGATCTCAGCCCCTATGGCTTGCAGTCGCCCGAGGCTCGCCTGACGATCACGCTGCAAGGCCAGCCGTCGCGGGTGCTGCTGCTGGGCAAAAAGGTCGATGGCGAGGGACGCTACGTCACGGTTGAAGGATCGCCAGTGGTGGGCGTTCTAGCGGCGAACACAGCCCGACAACTGCTCGTTGGCCCGCTGGCCTTCCGCGACCATCGCCTGGCTCGCGTTCCCGATGCCGATCTGATTAAGCTGACCCAGGGCACTCGAAAAATCACTTTCGCCCGACCGGAGGGAAGCTGGAAGGTCACCGAGCCGCTCCAGGCCGAGGCCGACCACGAAGCCCTGGAAAACTTCTTCAACACTCTGTCGCGCTTCCGAGCCGACGAGTTCGTCGAGGAAAAGCCCTCTCCGCAAGCTCTCAAGGAGTACGGGCTGGATCGTCCGGTCGCTCGCTGGGAGGTGTTCAACCTCGACGAACCCAAACTCGACTTGTCGATCGGCGGCAAGGAGAAGAACGGCTCGCGTCGCTACGCCCGGTTGGCCGGCCGCGATCTGGTCTTCCTGCTCGACGACAAAGCCTCCGCCCAGGCCGTCGCCGAGTATCGCCCGCGTACTGTCTTCAAGCAACCCATCGACCCAGCCCAGATCGAAACCGTCCGCTTCGGCTTCCGCGACAAGCCACAGCAATACCGCAAGCGTGGCAACGACTGGGAGAACGCCGATCAGCCTGATGCCAAAGTGAACAGTGCCGCTCTCAACGAGGCTTTGTCGGTGCTGCGTGAACTGAAGTTGGAACGCTATGTCCGCGACAACAAGGCCGACTTCAAGCTCTTTGGCCTAGAACCGCCTGAACTGGTGCTGGAGGTCACCACGCCGACCACCAAGGCCACTCTACACCTGGGTGGCCTGGAAGGCGACAGCAAACGCCGTTACGCTCGCGTGCCTGGCAGCGATGCCGTCTTCGTTCTCGACGAGGCGACGAGCGACAAGCTGTTTCTCAAACGAGCGGACGGCAACCCATAGGCGGAGGGTCGTTGCAGGGCGAGCCGACGACACAAGTCCTCGCTCTGCTGGCTCCAGACTAGGGCAGGCTCACTGCTCCTGCTGTGCGTCGCGAATCGTGTAGAAGAAAGTCTCCGGATCGTCGGCGTTGAGTAGCAAGCGACCGCGCACCTTGATGCGGTCGCGGGTGTACTTGCCTGCCTTGCCCTCCGGCAACTCGACCAGAACGATGCCGATGAGATCCGGCATCTCGCAATACCAGCAGCCCACGGGATGCTCTACGAGCATGAACACACCCAGATCGGTGTTGTCGGCCAGGGGCTGCATGTAGCCGGACATCTCGACCTCCTTGCCGTCCAGTTCGCGGAGGTACGCCGGGAAGGTCGGGCGCGATTTGCGATCGACGGTGGTTTCGCCGATCACCTCCCAGGCCAGCACATTCAGCCCCTTGGGGTCGATGGGAGGGAGGTTGGTCAGATTGAACTTGCTGACCAGCGGCCGAGACGACCGAGGACGGAAGGTCAGGCTATGTTGCTCGTGCTTGCCGGCCTGGTCGGGTTTCTGGTTGGCCAGTTCGCCGGCCTTGGCCTGGAGAAGTTTGCGATGTTCGGCTAGCATTGCGTCGCGTAGACCGAACTCGCTGATGCAGCCTTCGAGGATGGCCGCTGCCGTGCTGACATCTCCGCAGGCATTGGCCAGTTCGCCCATCTGCCACAACAGCCGCGAGTCGCTCGGCAGCCACAATCCCAGTTGCTGCACCAGAGCGATGGCGGCAGGGGGCAGTTTTTTCGCCTCGGCGGGATCGAGAAGGCCCGGTTCGTACTTGCCCGATGGCCCGATGTAGCGGATGCCGAACAGATCATCCAGCCGCGAACCGCCCGGCCGCTCCCGTTGGCGAAGTCGAACCAGGCGCAGATGCAATTGCTCGGCGGGGACGTACTTGCCTGGCGCGAGGCGAACCGCCTGTTCCAAGGCAGCGGCGGCCTGAGCCAGGTCACCTTGCAGTTGCCAGGCCGTTCCCAGATTGGCCAGCAGTCGGAAATGCCTGGGATGAGTACGCTGCATCGGCAACAGCACCTGGACGGCCCGAGCCGGTTCGCCCAGTCGCACCAGTAGTGCGCCCAGATCGGCGGCCTCGTCGGCACTCAGACTACGCTGGCCGGCCAGTTTCGACAGACGGGCCACCTCCTGTTCGTAGCGTTGTCGCAGCAAGCTGGGGGGATTGTCGGCCGTCGGCCGAGCGGCCACCTGACGCAAGACACGCTGATCGAGCAGATAGCCGCGCCAGCGCGACGGCAGTTCGGCGAAGGTTTCCTCCGAGTAGTACAGCCCGGCCGATGCACTCAGCGGCACTAGTAGAGAAAGTAGCAACGCCAGACGCTTCATGGTGCTGCGCCCTCTCACTTGCCGGTTCCGGCCTTGAGCAGATAGCGAATCAGATCCGCCATGTCCTGCTTGCTCACCTGAGCCTCAAGCCCCTCGGGCATCAGCGATTTGCCGGTTGATTCGACACTGTCGATCTGCGTTCGCAGAATCGTGTCCTCCGCGCCCTCGCCGCGACGCAGCACCATGCTCGCGGCGGTTTCAGCAACCACCACGCCCGTCAGCGACTGACCGCGTTTCGTCGTCACCACATAGGTTAGATAGCGAGGATCAACCTCCCGACTCGGATCGAGAATGTCGATCAAGAGCGCATCGGCAGTCTTGTTGCGCAGAGCGGCCAGTAGGTCGGCTCCGACGTTGTGGCCGACTCCGTCGAGTTTGTGGCAAGTAGCGCAGTTCTTGACGAACACCTTCTTGCCGCGTTCGACATCGCCAGTCAACTCCAGAGCGGAACGATACGACTCGACCACGCGAGCGCGGTCGGGAGCTTGCTGACCCGCCAGCACCTTGACGGCTCGTTGCCGCAGACCGGCATCAGGCAACTTGCGGAGTTGCGCCAGCCGGGCCGGATCGATCTGGGCCGCCAGCACCTGCTTGTTTTCCAGGGCATCCACCAGAGCAGCCAGCCGATCGCTACGCGCAAACAGTGCCTCGGTCAACTCGCGACGCAGATTGGGGCCGGCCGCTGGCCAGGCTTGTAAGAGCAGTTCGGCCACGCCGCGATCCGTCTGGCCGGCCAAGGCGCGAACCACCGCCAGTTGCACCTCGGGCGGTGTCTGCGGAGACAGCAATTCCGTAGCCGCACTCGCCAGCGGGGCATACGGGCCGTGGCCCAGCAGTCGAGCGGCCTCGGCTCGCTCGGTTGGCGAGCGTTTGCCGTCGCGTGCCACGCTGGCGGCCTGTACGAACAGCGTGCGTGCCTTGGCAACCGCGTCAGCCAGTACGGCAGGCGGATTGTTCCACAGCGTGGCCAGCGACCGCGAACTGTTGGCCAGCCCCTGTCCCAATCCGTCGAGTAAGGCGATCTGCAAAGGAGTCGGCTCCTTACCCGGCGTGCCCAGCAGAGCTAGTGCCTGGGCCAATTCGGCATCGCTAGCACGGCTGCCGACCAGCGAGGCCAGTTGGTTCAGCAAGGCGCGTTGCGCCGGTGCCCGACCGAACTCCGCATCCTCGGCCAGAGCGGTCAGCAACGAGGCGGCGGACTGACTGGCGGAACTGAGCAGAGCCGTCTGCGTCCAGGTGTCGTTGTCGCTTCGGCGAAACAGTTGTGCCAGAGCCGTTGCCGCTTCAGGGCCTTGCATCTGCCCCAGGGTCAGGGCAGCCTGGAAGCGAACGCGGGGGTCGGCATCACTGGCACAGGCCAAGACAGCGGCATCGAGGGATTTCGACTTGCCGAGCCAGCCTTCGGCTAGTTGCAAGGCATTCTCACGCAATCCCGGCTCGGTAGCGTTCAGGGCCGACTCGATCAGCGCAGGAGTCAACTTGCCGAACGCTTCGAGCGTCCACAACGCATGTAAGCGAGCCAGGGGCGGATTCTTCGGGCCGGCCAGAGCCAGCAACGGTTCGACGGCGGCGGCATCGCGTCGCTCGACCAGTAGGCGTTGTGCGGTCAGTCGTCGCCAAGAATTGCCGCTGCCCAGTTCCGCGACCAGTTCGGCCGTGCCGGCTTTGCTCAGATCGAAGCGAGTGGGACGGCTACCCTTCGCAGCCGTGGTGATGCGCCAGATTCGGCCACGACCTCGGCTTTCGAGATTGACGCGTGCCTTGATGTCCTCGGGCAGCGATAGAGGGGTCTCGATCACCTCGCGGTAGAAGTCCAGCACATAGATGGCCCCGTCCGGCCCGAGGGTCAGATAGACAGGGCGGAACCAGTTGTCGGTCGAGGCCAGGAACTCGCACTCGGCATGTCCGCGACGAGCCACGAAGGTCGCTCCCTTGGGAGTCAGGGTATCGCGAATAATCACATTGTTGGCTGGATCGCATACGAAGACGCTGCCGCGATACTCTGCCGGTAGCAGGTCGGCAGTGTAGACCAGGGGCGAACAGGCGGAGGTCACATAGCCACCTGGCACGAGTTCCGTAGAGGGCAGTCGCTTGGCCAGTTCGCTGCCGACACGCTGGGCGGTTCGCTCGACGCGCCAGGCCTCGAAGGGACTCTTGCGGAAGACCTTGCAAGCGGCTCCGTGTTCGGGAATGTCTAAAGTGACGGCGCGGACGGCCAGGCTGCTGTTGCGCCGCAGGTAGCGGTCGGGCAGAATGATATGTCGCAGGTGCTGGCTGTTGGTGGCGGTGAACCAGCGGCCCCAGTCGTCGGCACTCAGGCCATACTGCCCACCGCCGGAGGTCGGCTCCAGACTGCCCGGCACATCGGGACGGAAGCGAATGCCTCGGCCACGCAGCGACACGGCGGGCATATCGGGTTTCTCGACGCTGGTGATGGTGCCGCCTGCCATGCCGGCACAGGCGTGAATCCAGTTGTCGTGGGCGAATTGCAGGCTGTTGAGCAGCTGCTGAATGTTGGCCACGTCGAAGCCCGTGTACAACACGCGGCGACGGTCGGCCTTGCCGGTTGCTCGGCTGTCTTCGAGATAGAGCAGATCGGGAGCATTGGCGACGAGTAGACCGCCACGATAGGGCATCAGGCCGGTGGGAAAGCGGAGATTGTCGGCCCACACCGTGCTGGTTTCGTAGACTCCATCGCCGTCGCGGTCTTCGAGCAGGCGAATCTGGCCGGAGGTGATGGTGCCGGTGCCCCGTCCGCCATTAGGGTAGCCACGCATTTCCGCGACGAAGATGCGACCACGTTCGTCGAAGGCCATCGCCACTGGATCGACCACGGCAGGTTCGCTGGCCACCAGTTCGACCCGAAACCCCTCGGGCACGCTGAAAGTCGATTGCTCTTCAGCAGGCGACAGGGCTTTACTGTTGAGCAGGGGAGGCAGCGATTTCTGAGAAGTTTGTCCCTGGCTTACCAGGCACAGGGCTGTCAACAATACAATCCACCGCATCATCATCCGTACCTCATCACTCAGGCGAGAGAGTAGAATCAGTGTAACCGCCGAGGCAGTCGCCTTCAACGAGCCAGGCGAGGGAATCTTTGAGATGCCATGCGAGCAGGTGCTGATCGTCGGAGCCAGCACACGGGCGGCGGCCTTCTCGGCACTGCGGGCCGGTCTGTCGCCGTGGTGCCTCGATCTGTTCGCCGATGTCGATTTGCAAGCCCGCTGTCCCGTGCAGCGAATCGAGGGCCGCTATCCCGACAGCTTGCCCAACTTGCTGGCCACTGCTCCTGAGGCTCCCTGGTTGTACGCCGGTGGGCTAGAGAATCATCCCGCTCTGGTGGATCGACTAGCGACGTTGCGGCCGTTGTGGGGCAATCCCGGTGCCGTCCTACGCCGTGTGCGCGATCCGGGCTGGCTGGCCGGTCTGTGGGCCGCGCTTGGCGTTTCTTGCTCGGCAGACCAGACAGCGTTTCTGGCCAAGCCGCTCGCCGGCGCAGGCGGGCACGGCATTCGCTTCCATCGGCCCGGTGATCTGTTCGATCCGCGTCGCGAATACCTGCAACCCTTCCTGCCCGGTCAGTCGGCCTCGGCCCTGTACGCGGTCTGGCCGACCGGTTATCGCCTGCTCGGCGCGACCTGGCAGTTGATCGGCCTCGACTGGTTGCATGCCGGCCCGTTTCGCTACTGCGGCAACATCGGCCCGGTGTCGGCCTTGCCCGGTCTGGACACCCTAGGGGAACACCTCGTCACCGCCGGCCTGCGTGGGCTGGTCGGAGTCGATGGCATTCTCCATCGAGAACGCTTCTGCCCAGTCGAGATCAACCCGCGTTACACGGCGGCTCTGGAAGTTCTCGAATACGCCACAGGCTTGCGTTCCTTGCAGTGGCATCGCCAGGCATGTCTGGGGCAGTGCCCTGACGAGACGATAGCAACCGGCCTCCAGCACGACGTGGTTGGCAAGGCGATTCTCTATGCTGCCGTCGAACTGACCTTTCCCGACAGCGGGCCGTGGCTCGGCACGGAGCAACGGCCCATCGAGGAACTACCCGACTTTGCCGATCTGCCCCGAAGTGGAGAAGTCATTCCGGCAGGGCGACCGATTCTGACCCTGCTGCAACGCGCCTGCACCGTCGAGCAATGCGTCGAGCAGTTGCAACAACGAGCCAGGGAATTGACTCGATGGCTCAACACAGCGGGGGGACATTAGTCCCCCCGTGAGCGGCGAATACTCCAAAGCCGGCAACGGATGGGGCCGGCCTGCTTGGCATCAGAAATTCAGCCCAAACAAGCCCAGATCGACCGCAGGAGCTTCCTGGCCACTGGGCTTGGCAACCCGTGGGCGAATCTTGGAACTGGAGTAGTAGTAGACGCTGGTGGTCGGCTTGCGTTCCATCCACTCTTTCTCGCGACGTTCTTCCAGGACCTTCTCGAGATATTCCTTGATGATGATACGCCGGGTGTCGAGCGGTTTGCTAAGTAGTTTCTCGCCGGCCAGTTTGGTGCCATTGATGCCCACCTTGGTGGTGAGTTTGAGATGCGGGGTTTTGTCCTTGATGTTGGGCTTGACCGTCTTGAGCATGGTCTCGCTGAAGTTCTGGCCGTTGGCATCGCCCTTGCCGTAGACGAACAACTGGGGCACCTTGCTGTCTCTGGAGATTTCTCGCAGGGCATTGGAAACCGGGACGCGAATCGTGCCGATGGTGGGACTCATGGTCAGCCAGACAGCGGCGGCCAGATCGCGTGCTTCGGGTTCGCCCAGGGCGGGAACCAGCAGCGGGGGATTGTTGCGATCGCGACGAAGATAACCTTCGTGCATCATCCACAGTGCCCCCAGAGTCGCGCCCTTGCCGGCACCAATGACGATCAGGCTCGAGGTGTTGCAGTTCTTTTGATCGTTCTGGCGATCCAGATAGGCGCGGGCTGCCGCGATGTCGTGTAGGAGGTGTGGCAAATAGCTGGGGCTGAAGGACTTGTACGTCAAGGTTTCAGGCTTGGCCGGCTTTCTCAGCAGGGAGGCATTCTTGAACTGCGGACTCCAGAAGGTGCTGGCCTCTACTGTAGTACTGTTGCCGAACCCTCGGAAGTCGAACAGCAACACGGCATAGCCGTCCGCCTGGAGTTCGGCGGCGAGTTGCGACCAACCTTCTTCTTTGGTGCTGCTTCCACCCGTTTTCAAATCGAAATCGTGCAGGATGAGAACGGTGGCCTGCCGCTTGCCGCTGGAACTAGGGTAGAAGGTTCCCGACAGAGCGACACCATCATAGCTGTTGAACACCACTTCCCGAGAATTCGCCTTGAAACCCTGTCCCTCACTCGACGAGACCAGAGTCAGGGTCACGGCCAGCACGAGCATCCCGGCTCCGATTCGGATTCGCGACAGGTTCCTCATTGTTCGTCCCTCAGCAGCAGATGAGATTACACCGACTCCTCTGTCGATCTTAAAGGTGTCTGCCAACAGGGTCAAGAAAACCCCCTCGCTTCCGCCAGCGGAATGCCGGTCTTGCCCAAAAAAGCAACACAGGCGGTCAGGCTTCCCACGGCCCGATCGCCTGCGTTCGTCGAAGAATCGGCCTCCCAGGCCGATTCTTCTTTGGTTCATTCGGCCAGTTTTCCGAGCGTGCCTCTCCTGATCCTCAAGCAACCAGTTGACACACCAGCCGAATGGTTCGCCCGGTCTACCCAGACTTGCTGAGCGGCAACCCTGACGAACTCTGCCTGGATTATGCGCGCCATACAGTTGCCGCGCCGTCGCAACTCAGAGTTTTCCTGCTCCGAATAGCTTGTGAGTCTTCGCAATCTTCCGCAAACAGCAAGCGTGACGGCCAGACTCTAGAGCGTTGCCAGAGTCTAATGCCGTCTCGTTACCGAGCTTGAGGATTTTTCACCGCGACAGCACCATTTCCTGGTTCGTCGGGGCGGATTGTGCGGCCTTGCCCAGCAGCCGATCTCCCCACTCGCTCAAGGTTCCGAATAGCCGAGCGAAGACCTCGGAAGGAATGAAACTGCTCACGAAGATGATCATCATGAGGCTGAAAATGGTCAGTCCCATGAACAGGCCGATGCTTAGGTGCAGCAACACCGAGCAACTGATCATCAGCCAACGCCAGCGCGGATCCCAGACTAGGAACGGAAAGCCGATCTCCAGCATCAAGGTGTACACGATGCCGGCTGTCACGAAAATCTCCCACAGCGGGCGATAGCTGGCCAGGAAGCGCATGGTGTTGTAGTAGAGATCCCAATCGAGCGGGGCATAGGCAGGATTGAGCAGCACCAGATTCAGGGCGGTGCCGGCCCACCACATCGAGCCGAGCAACTTGCTGGTGCCGCTGGCGAAGTAGACGATGCAGAAATGCACTTGCAGGAGCCGGATGGCAAAATTCGCTGAGGCGGACGGTTCCACAGCGGGCACCGGCTCGCCGCGCCAGCGTGCCCGAAGTTTTTGCAGCCAGCGATCCAGCGACAGAACCGCGCCGCTGGGGCCAAGTTGCAGATACAACAACACGATCATCAGCATGGTGTCCACGCCGAACACCGTGCTGTTGGCCCGCTGGACGTAGCTCATAGCCGCGACCCAGGCGATCAGCCCTGTGAGGCGCGTCCACAGCCCCAGGGCGAACAGGGCGGTAGCCAGCAAGAAGCCGACGTGAACCGCAACGATCCAGGTCGGATCTTCGAGGTGGAAATAGATCGACCAGTTGAAGTTGCCGCGAGACAGAGCCGGGTTGCTGATAGGCTCCAGGGCTTCTGACCAAGTGAAACTGGGAGCATAATTGGGAATTTCGCGGAGGATAAAAGAGGCAACCTCGCGATCGATATAGGCTTCCGGGCCAACGTAGGCGAGCAGCCCCCAAGAGTAGCTGAGTAGGATGTAAAACGACAGCAGCCCGCAGCAGACGCGGATGAAGGCCAGCGTGGTAGGGTCGCTGGGCTGGAACCAGAAGCGATCCCAGGAGCGAATCAGCCCAAGCAACAGCCCATCACGCGCTTCTCTGGCTGGGACGACTGAAGGAGGATTGCTCGGCATCACTTCTTCTCCTCGTTGGAGTTGTTCAAACGATTGGATCGGCCAGCTGCGTGCAGTTCCAGGCAATCAAGCAGGAATTTGTCTGGACTCGGGTAGGCATCGATGCGAATGCTGGGGACACCCGGCCGCGATTGGGGAACTGAGGCAGG
>Ga0272446_1004031_pt1 | contig 17771 bp, 10 predicted proteins | sample YNPCB0061_FD_194587 | JGI IMG/M metagenome (GOLD analysis project Ga0272446, IMG submission 194587) | Hot spring microbial mat communities from Yellowstone National Park, WY, United States - YNP-CB-006-1 | ecosystem: Environmental > Aquatic > Thermal springs > Hot (42-90C) > Sediment | place... | reverse complement strand
AGCACTTTGGAGAGTGGCAACCCTTCGCTGTTGAGAATCTTGCCGCGCAGGGGCAGAACGGCCTGGGTTTTGTTGTTGCGGCCCTGCTTGGCCGAGCCACCGGCCGAATCCCCTTCGACGATGAACAGTTCGGTTTCTTCCAGGCTGGTCGATTTGCAATCGGCCAGTTTGCCGGGCAATTGCAGTCGGCGTGCGGTGACGCTTTTACGGCGGACTTCATTGCTGGCTTCGCGGGAAGCAGCTCGGGCTTTGGCCGCCAGGACAATCCGACCGATGATGGCATCAGCGGCGGTACGGTTGGCATGGAGCCAAGCCTCCAGGCCGGTTCGCACAAAAGAATCCACCGGGGCGTTGATCTCGGGGTTATTCAGGCGTCCTTTGGTTTGGCCTTCAAACTGCGGTTCGCGAACAAAGACACTCAGCACCGCGACAATTCCCTCGCGGATGTCATCGGCACTGATGTCCAATCCTTTTACTTTCACGTCATGCGTGGCTATGTAGTTTCGCACGGCTTTAACAATACCCGACTTGAGACCATTTTCATGTGTACCGCCGTTCACGGTACGAATGCCATTGGCATAAGTGCGAATGGATTCATCGGTGGATTCGGTCCACACCAACGCCACTTCCATCCGCTCGCCGTCGTTTCGGGCCAACGTGAAGATGTGAGGAGTAACCGCGGGCTTGCCGTTTTCCTTGATGAGCCGATCGAGAAATTCGGGAATCCCACCCGGATGGGTCAGGTCATGGGTTTCGCCCGTGATCTCGTTTTTGAAGACAATCTTCAGCCCGCGATGCACATAGGCCATGTCGTCCAGGCGGGTGCGGATCAGCTCGGCATCGAAATGAGTGTGCCGAAAAATATCGGGGTCCGGCTCAAAATAAATCGTGGTGCCATGTCCCCGTGCTTCGCGTAAGCGTTCGATACCGCCTAAGGGCTTGCCACGACTGAAACTCTGTTGATGCTCGTACCCCTCGCGGCGGATAGTGGCAATGAGCTTTTTCGACAGGGCATTGACGACCGAAGAGCCGACCCCATGCAGACCGCCGGAGTAGATGTAGCCTTTGCCTTCACCAAACTTACCGCCCGAATGCAGCGTGGTCAGAATCAGTTCCAAGGTGGGCTTTTTGTGTTTGGGATGAATTCCGACGGGAATACCTCGCCCATTGTCACTAATGGTGATACTTTGACCATCCTTATGCAAAATAACCGTAATGGAATCAGCGTGGCCGTTGAGATATTCATCGACGGAGTTATCCACGATCTCCCACACCAAATGATGTAGCCCGTGTTTATCCGTGCCGCCGATGTACATCGCGGGGCGTTTGCGCACAGGCTCTAGCCCCTCTAGAACGACAATATCCTCGTCGGAGTAAGTGCTGGCCTTGGTTCCGGTCGGTGTCATCGATAGGGTTTCCCTTACAGCAAAAATCATTGGGCATTTCTTTTTTAGGGATGTAGACAAATTCGCTCTCTGATCTCGGTCACCATCTCATCGAGTTACCGCAAGTGAGGTTCGGCCCGGGGACAAGATACAACATTAGCATCAAGCTGCCGGATTGGGAAAAAATCCGGCCCTCTCGTTCGGTCATCTCTTGTTCATGTTCACTCGAGCAGGCCATTGGACAACTCGACTTTGCCGTTGCGTTCGGCCTGGCCTTTTTCGACGGCATCCCAATCAGCCAATTGAATGGGCGGCGGCACAAGACGCACGAATGACTTGCGTTTGACGGCCTCGAATCCCTTGCCGCCGCGACTGACCAATTCGTGACGTTTGCTAAATTCCATGGTTTTGCCGTCGTTGGTTTCGACGACAATAGGCGGGCGGTCTTTGCCCAGCAGACCGGCTCCGAGACAGACATCGCCTGGCTCCAGCTTGATTCCTATGACTCCCTTGCCGACCCCCGAAAGGATGTTCACTTCGTCCATGGCAAAATGCAACACGCGTCCCTGGGCCGACACCAGCATCAACGAGGTTTCGTCGCTCAGCACGGCAGCCGTGACCACTTTGTCGCCCTCGGCGAGGCGAACGTAACGACGCCCCGCGCGGGTCGAGGCGCTACGAAACGGGGCCAACGGTGTGCGCAGAACTTGCCCCTGGGCCGTCACCACCAACAGCAACGGCCCGGAGTCGCTGTCGGGCGGCGTGAAGCGTTCGTCGCAACTGGCTGCCCCGATGATCTTGACTTGATCGGCCAGGCGGAAAAATTTCGTGATCGGGTCGCCGTAACCGCTGCTGGCAGGCACATCGAACATGCGCATAGTGTAGGCGGTGCCATCGTCCGCGAAGAAGACGACGTGGGCAGCGGTGTTGCCCGGAAGGACGGCGAGAACTTCGTCGCCTTCGCGTACCCGGGTGGTTTCGACGGAGGCCAAGCGGCCGACCCGTTTGATCCAGCCGTCGCGGGTCAGCACGACGTTGGTATTTTCTCGCACGATATACGCTTCGGGGTCAAAGTCCACTTCATCGTCGGCCGAACCGAGCTTAGTGCGCCGCCGGTCCTTAGCGCCATACTTTTCGGCGACGGCAGCGAGTTCGTCCTTGACGACAGCCCAGAGTTTGGACTCCGAGGCAAGGATTTGCTCGATCTCGCGGGCGCGGGCCTTTTTTTCCTTGAGTTCCTCGAGGATTTTTTTGATTTCTAGTTGGGCGATGCGGTACAGCTGGGCTTCGAGGACGGCTTCGGCCTGTTCCGCATCCAGGGCGAAGCGGCTGAGCAATTTCTGGGCGGCGTCGGCCTTGCCGGACGACTGACGGATGAGTTGGATGGCCTCGTCCAGGGCGTTGAATAAGATACGAAATCCTTCAAGGATGTGGATGCGTCTCTGCAAGGCATTTAGCTCAAACTCAAAGCGTCGCCGCACCGTCTCCAGGCGAAAATCGAGATAATACCGCAGGATCGCCTTAAGCCCCAGGCGTTCCGGGCGTACCACCTCTTCGCCGGCCGCGTTGAGGTCGGGCACCAGGCACGTCAGGTTCACTGGGAAGGTCTCCTGTAGTGGCGTGTGCTTGTACAGATAGGCCATCACCAGATTGGGGTCGGTGCCACGCTTCACCTCCAGAGCAATCCGCAAGCCTTCTTTTTCGGTGGATTCATCGACAAGATTGAGCAGTTGCGGCAAGCGGCGATCGACGATGATCTGACCGATCGCCTCTTCGAGTTTGCCCTTGTCCACCCCATAAGGAATGGAGGTGATGACGATAAATTCCTTGCTGCCGGACTTCTCGTGAGTCCATTCGGCCTGAATTTTGATAGTGCCGTGCCCTTCTTCGTAGATGCGACGAAGGGTGGCTCGGTCGGTGATCAGCTTGCCGCCCAGGGGAAAGTCGGGGCCTTTGAGCTTCTCCAGCAGCTGCGCCGTGGTAGCCTCGGGGTTGTCGATCAGCAGCATAGCGGCTCGGCAGGTTTCAGCGAGGTTGTGCGGCGGAATGTTGGTCGCCAAACCGACGGCGATGCCGGCCGAACCGTTCACCAGCAGATGCGGAAAGGGAGCTGGCAGTACCACCGGTTCTTCGCGGGTGTTGTCATAGTTGGGGCGCATGGCTACCGTGCGTTGGCCCAATTCGGCCATCAAAGCCTCGCCGACAGCGCTCAGACGAGCCTCGGTGTAACGATCGGCGGCCGGAGGGTCACCGCTGACACTACCAAAGTTGCCCTGCCCCAGAACCAGAGGCACACGCATGACCCAGTTTTGCGCCATGCGTGCTAATGCCTCGTAGGCCGCCTGGGTGCCGTGCGGATGATAGTTGCCGATCACGTCGCCGCAGATCTTGGCGCACTTGCGCGGCTTGGCATCCACCGTCAGCCGCAGGTCCTGATACATGGCATAAAGAATGCGACGCTGCACGGGCTTCAGGCCGTCACGCACATCCGGCAGAGCGCGTGAGGTGATGACGGACATGGCATACGTGAGGTAGCGTTCTTCGGTTTCTTGACGCAGGGAAACAGGCGTGATCGTCTCAGCCATGAAAAAACCTCAAGGGAGTCGGCCAGTCTTCGCAAGGGGCATTGTAGCAAACCCGACTAGTTGCTAGGGAAAGTAGCTGGGCGACCAGTTTGGAGGAGGCGATAGGGGTGTACACTAGTATATTTTTGTCCAAATTTCCAGCTGCGTTGCCCACGCAAGAATCGACCCGATTCTCTGGCCCGCTCGTTCGACTCGATCTTCTTTTTACGCTCGGCCATAACTCCAGAGGAGCGGCCGACCGTCTTGATAGGGCATCACGCCATGAAAAGGTGGGCCGTCGGCGAACACCAGCGGCAGGAAGTAGCGGTCGCCCTCCCACAGCGGTAGTTCCAACAGGCGTTCGACCTCGACCCACACCAGCGGGCCATCGTCATTTTCACTCCACGGTTGGCCCCGAAACCGCTCGATGCGGAAGATAAACCCCAGCCAATCCTCGCCGTGTTTGCCGAAGCCCGGCCAATTGATGGTGCCGCGTAGCACGAGTTGTTCGCACTCGATGCCGGCCTCTTCGCGGATTTCGCGTTTCATGCACGTCAGCACATCTTCATGCGATTCTAATTTCCCCCCCAGCCCGTTGTATTTGCCCGCATGGGCATCACCGGGTTTTCGGCCACGCTGTACCAGCAAGACACGGCGGCGGTCGGGGGACAAGACATAACCAAGGGTGGCAAGGATGGGTGTGTAAGGCATCAGCTACGCTCAAAATGACGCATGTTAAAGTAGACCTCGCGGCCCACGCCATTGGCCGTTTCGGGGGCTAAGGCTTCCTCGAGGGCGATCAGATCAGCGGGGCGGGCGTCCATCGGGGCATAAGGTTGGCCCGGACAACGCTGGCAAGCCACCAGAACCAACCCTTCAAATTGCAGGCAGATATGCCCTTGGATCACGGACAAGCCCGACCGTCCATCCCACTTGCGTAACGCTCGCCATAACGCTTGGGCAGCTGCCGAGGCTTCATCGTGGGCCAAATCCGCAAACCGATGATCGTCGGCACCTCGACATAGAACCAGATCGACTGCCAAGGCACGCGGCCGCAGTATCACGAAAGTCCGCTTGGCCGGTGGTACGAGAATACCCAGGGCAACAGGCCCGGCCGCTTGGGCCTCGACATGGATGTAGGCGTTCATCAGCCCCTTCCCCTCCTTGGGTCATTATATCCCAACCGTCCCGGGAGGGATCATCGGCCCAAGGAGGGGAATCGCTCAGCCGAGTTGCCGGGGGTCAGGCCCCTCGGTCAACAACGTCTGAGCGAAGCGACGACCTTGCGAGTCGTAGAACAGGATGCGATTTTCCTCCCCAGCCCACACCGCGTAGGTGCGTACCTGGCGAGGCCCTTGCAACTGAAAAAACAGCCCACACGGCCGGCCACGACGACGCAACACCGTTCGCTGCAGGGGGGCCTGCTCGGGTAGCAGATCGTCTTTCTGGGCCAACATCTCGTGAACATAGGACTGAAGCTGCTCGAGGGTCGTCAGACGCTCTACCGCATCCATTCTCGTCTCTCGTTGGTGTCGCTTCGCTTTCTCTTCATCGTCCCTGCTGAGCGGCTTCTTCACTTTCACCAGCCATGAATTTGCCGTAACGCCTCGTACAACACGATGCTGACGGCGTTGGCTAAGTTGATGCTGCGAGTCGGGCCGGGCTGGGGAATGACCAGCACTTGTTGGGCGTAGCGCTGGAGAATCTCGGGTGGCAGGCCACGCGATTCGCTGCCGTATAACAGAATATCGCCCGGTTGATACCGGACCTGCGTGTACAGACGCCGCCCTCCGGTCTCCACACACCAGATCCGCCCCGGCACCGCTCGCTCGAATTCTGCCATGCTGGCGTGTTGGTGCAATTCCAGCAGCGGCCAATAATCTAATCCGGCACGGCGAATCATGCGGTCTTCCAGCAGAAAGCCGGGTCGGCCGATCAGATGCAGCGGACAGGCCGCCCCGACGCACAGTCGGCCGATGTTGCCCGTGTTGGCAGGCATCTCGGGTTCATACAGCGCAACATGAATCATGTGCAGCGATTCCAGCTTTTGGAGCGTTTTGTTTTTATCTTAGGATCGTAACGTGGATGCAGAAGACGGCCCGACCTCGTCCGCTGGCTACGGGCCAATGCTCTGGCACCGCTCACCATCCGCGGGGCATAGTGAAGTAGTCTCGCATCCCGGCGGAGCATACGCCATGACATACGCCTGGCGGCTGGACCTTGCCGTGCTTACCTTGTTGCTCTTAGCGATAGGGGCAATGGTTTGGCCGATACCGTTTGTGCAAGAGACTCTGGGCGAGGCGTATCGGGCTTGGCTTGGAGCCAACATCTGTTTTGCCCTGCTGCTCCTGCGACGCCATCGCTGGCTCTCCTGGTCTTGTATGTTGCTCGGCAGTGTCTTGGCCATCCCGTTGGCGGCTTATTTTTATGAGGCCTGCGGACACGATGGCGGCTTGCTGGGCCAATCTCTCGTCACTCAGTCCATCGCGCCGCAGTGGGTCTTTGCGGGGAGTGTATTGACCGGCCTGCTGCTGATCGGCCCAACCTTGATCCGGCTAGGTCAGATGCTACCGCGACGGCTGTTTTCCACGCGAGCCGCTTGCTCTACTTCTCGATCGGCTGGTTCGACTCTGCCCCGATTCGTACCGATTTATCGGTCAGCAGATGCGTCGCCGGCTGGGGCAGGGGCCAAGAATGGGGCAGCCCCGTCAGCCTCTTCGGCGTTGATAACGCCGGCAGGACCGACAGGGGCAACCGGCCCGGCCGGCCCGTCCGTCTCGACTATTCCCATCGTGCATCATGGAATGACCTCAAAACCGGTGGATCTGTTGCAGTTGAACAATGGTGCCCAGAGTGAACAGGACCGCTTCGCCGATTACGAATTACCGCCCTTGTCGTTGTTGGAAGACCCCAAGCCGTTTTCGCAGGCCGAAATGGAAACGCGGCTACGCGATCGGGCCGCCCTACTCGAACAGACCTGCCGCGATTTCGGTTTGAATATTCGGGTGGTGGGAATCAGCACCGGCCCGGTGGTCACCATGTACGAGGTGATGCTGGAAACCGGCGTGCGAGTCAACAAGATCACCTCGCTGGCAGATGACCTGGCCTTGAACCTCCGCGTGCCCAGTGTACGCATCGTCGCACCGATTCCCGGTAAAAACGCTGTCGGCCTGGAATTACCCAACGATCAACGGGCTGACGTGCGTTTGAAAGAAGTGATCCAGACCGCCGGCGCAGCCATCGCCCATTACAAAATTCCGCTTTTTCTGGGCAAGGACGCCGCGGGTCTGCCCCTGGTCCGTGATCTGGCCGACATGCCCCACCTGCTCATCGCCGGCACCACCGGCACGGGGAAATCGGTTTGCCTCAACACCATTATCCTCAGCCTGCTCATGACCCGAAGGCCCGATGAAACCAAGCTCGTGCTGATCGACCCCAAGGGCGGCGTCGAGATGGAATGTTATAGCCGCGTGCCCCATCTCATGAGTCCGATCATTGCCGACATGAAAAAAGCCGAGGCGGTCTTGGCCTGGGCCGTTGACAAAATGGAGGAACGCTACGATCTGCTGCGTCGCGCTCGGGTGCGCTCGGTAGCCGGCTATAACGAGCTTTCGCGTGAGGATCTCTTTCGTCGCATCAACCCGCTCGATGACGACGAACGCCAACGCATCCCCGAACGGCTCTGTTACATTGTCATCATCATCGACGAGATGGCCGATCTGATGATGCAGATGAAACGCGAGGTGGAAGGGCACATCATCCGTCTAGCGCAGAAGTCCCGAGCCGCGGGGATTCACCTGATCTTGGCCACACAAAAGCCCACAGTGGATGTGGTGACCGGCCTGATCAAAAGCAATTTGCCCTCGCGCATCTGCTTCAAGGTGGCCCAAAAAAGCGACAGCCGCGTCGTGCTGGATGTCATGGGGGCCGATAAACTGCTGGGTCGTGGCGATATGCTGTTTCTGCCACCGGGCACCAGTGATCTGATCCGGGCCCAGGGGGCTTATGCCAGCGAAGCGGAGATCGCCCGCGTCACGGACTATCTCGATTCCGAACCGTGCTACGAAGCCGAACTCTTGCAACTCAAAACCAAAGAAGCCCGCGAGGCCGACGAGGAGGGCGGCAGCCTCAAAGAGCGCCTCAAATCTCGTGATGCCCTTTATGAACAAGCGGTCGAGGTGGTCATCAACAGTGGTCGGGGTAGTGTCTCGTTGTTGCAGCGTACCTTGGGGATCGGCTACGGCCGGGCCGCCCGCTTGATTGATTTCATGGCCGAGGATGGGATCGTGGGGGAATATCAGGGTAGCAATGCCCGGGTGGTGAATTATACGCCCGAACAATGGGCACAGCTGCGGGGGAAATGAACCAAACCTTCCCTCCGAGCCACCCAGCCGGCACCAGCCGCTTGGACCGCCACGGGGAAAAGCGAGAGGTCCGCTGTGGCATCGAAGCGTTGAGGCCTGGCGATGGTTTAGGCCTTGGCAGAGGTCGGCTCGTTGAACAACCAGCGAAGCAGGGTGTGGGCTTTGCGATACTCGGGGATGACGATGTCAGCCCCAGCTTGGACCAGCCGATCGCGTTTCCAGGCATTGATCCCGGCGCGTTTGACCTCGTCACTGGCCACGGCCACGGCTACGCCGCCTACTTTGCGAATCTCTTGAATTTCGACAAAGCCATCGCCAAAGCCGAGCAACTCTTCACCGCGTAGTCCCTCGTCGCGCAGGACGCGCTCGATGATCATCGCCTTGCTAAAGTTGCGATACTCATCCAAGGCCCCGTAGATGTGCGGCCCAAAATAGCGGGCCAGGTCGAGCAACTCAGCCTCGTGCCGGACGTATTTCAGATCGGTGCCGCTGGCCAAATACAACCGCAAACCTCGATTCACCAGGGCATCGAGCAGGGCATGGCTACCGGGCACCGTCCAATCCTCGGGGCTTTGTGTGCCGTTCTCCAAAGCGGTCAGTCGGCCGCGAATCCGATCCATGAGGCGTTCGTGATATTCGTGTTTGTACTCCAATGGATCGCGGGCCAATCCGCCTCGCTTGCGGACTTCTTCGGCCAACTGCATCATCTGATAGATGGTTTGCCGGCCGTTGAGACGCATAACGAATTCTTCGACAACGGCGTGGAGTTGCTCAGGAGACTCCGAGGTGCCCGTGCCGCGGAGGACCTCAACCATAAAAGGGATCATGACCTCGGGCCAACCCTCGCGGATGAGCGAGAGCGTGCCATCGAAATCGAAGAGTACGGCCTTGAAGCGACCGCGTGGCAGGTTGGGACGAAGGATTTCGATCTCGGGGTCCAGCAGCATAAGAATCTCCCGCAAAGTCGCTACAGTCGTTTTAGAAAGCCGAAATCACTCCCTTTGCCGTGCCCTCCGCCTCCGAGAATCTGGGAGCGGCTTCAAGAGAGCGTTATAGTGAGTACAAGAGGCTTTTTCCTCTGTGTTTGCTCTAGGGTGTACCATGCGTGTCGCGGACTATCTGACCGAGCAACAGGTGCCTTTCCAATCTTTGACTCACGCGCCGGCCTATTGTGCCCATCGACGAGCCAAGTATCTCCATACGCCCGGCGGTGCCGTCGCCAAGGCGGTGTTGTTGGCTACGCCGACCGGCTTTGTACTGGTGGTCGTCCCGGCCACCCGTCAAGTCGATCTGAGCCGCTTTCCTGGTGCCCGTCTGGCCCATGCTGACGAGATCGTCCGCGTTTTCGCTGATTGCGAATATGGAGCCGTCTCGCCGTTTGGCAACCTATATGGGTTGCCGACCTATTTGGATGAGAGTTTCACGCAAGAGATGTGGATCACGGTCGAGGCAGGCACCCACACCGATGCGGTCCGCCTGAGTGCCCGGGATTTTGCACGTCTCGCAGGGTGCGAGCGGGGCCGATTTGCCCTGCCCAACGCGGGACCTTCCAACCCGATGTGAAATCCGTGAAGGAAAAGCGAAAAATTTCAGAAGATTCCTCTTGCACTCGCTAACCAGCCAGCTTATGATTCACTTGGCCGAGGGATTCGTGGTGTAGCGGAACTGACTGGGCGACGGTTCTGCTCCCTACCCTCGGCTTTTTTTGATACACTGAAACACACCGCGAGATGGGACGTTGCTGCGACGATCCTACCCGCGGTGTGTGACCTTTTGGGAAACGATGAAACTCAAACAATCCCCCGAGGATTTCCTCGTCGAGGAACTGACTTCCGTCGTGCCCGGCGATTCAGGCAACTTTGCCTTTTATTGCCTGGAAAAGGTCCACTGGACCACCCCCGACGCTCTTAGCCTGATCCGCCGTCGCTGGAAGCTCTCGCCGCGTCGGCTGTCCTACGGCGGCTTAAAGGACCGACATGCTCGCACCACGCAGTATCTAAGCATCCATCACGGCCCCAACCGCAACCTGTCGCAGGACGGCATCCGCTTGACCTTTCTGGGCTATCTGCAGCGTCCTTATGGCTCGGTGGATATTCGCGGCAATCGCTTTGTCGTTACGTTGCGTGATTTTGAGCCGAGCCAGTGTACTCCGATCGAGGGCCGACTGTCGGCCGTGGAGCGCCTGGGGGTGCCGAATTATTTCGACGATCAGCGTTTTGGCTCGGTCTCCGGGCCAGGCGGTGAGTTCATCGGTCGACTGCTCATCCAGGGGCGATTCGAGGAGGCCCTGAAGCAGGCCCTGGCCGGGCACTATCCTCACGACAACGCCGCCACCAAGGCCCAGAAACAACTCTTAAGACAGCATTGGGGCGACTGGACTCTGCTCAAAGACAAGCTGCCCCGCGGTCATGCTCGTAGCCTCGTCGATTACTTGCGTGTGCATCCGGGTGACTTCAAAGGAGCTGTCGTCCGCCTGCGGCCTGAACTGCGTGGCCTGTATCTCTCGGCGTATCAGAGCTATCTGTGGAACCGCATGCTGGCGCGATGGATCGAGCAACGCACGACGCCCGAGACACGCCGCTACGTTAGGCAACGCCTCGGTCCCGTGCCGTTGCCCCTGCACCTGAGCGAGACCGACCAGCGAGCCTACGAATGCTTGAATCTCCCGTTGCCCTCGTCGCGCTGGAAGCCCGCGGCCGAGGATCCGCGCTTGGCGTTGGTGCAAGAGATACTGGCCGAGGACGGCCTGACGCTGCAGGAGATGCAGATACGTGGCGTGCGAGAGCTGTATTTTTCGCGTGGTGAACGCGCGGGCTGGGTCGCCGTCTCTCAACTGAGTCATCACTGGGCCGACGACGAACGCCACCCGGGACGCCTGTGTCTGACGCTCCGCTTCGAGCTAGAACGCGGCAGCTATGCCACCTTGGTGGTCAAGGCGATTCTGTAGAAACTCGCGGGCCGAGATGCCAGGAACAGCCGTGGGCCATCGACCGCATCGGTCGGCCAGGTTGTGGCGGCTTCAGCTGGTCTCTTGAGACTTCATCTCGGGGGCGACCTCAGTCGGCTTGACGCGGTCCAGGGCGATGCGGTTGCGCAGGGCCACGCGGTTGGTTACCTGCAAGTAGGCCAACGCCGCCGCCTCCACGATGTCGGTGGAGACGGCCCGGCCGGAGAGGATCTTGTCCTGATACATGGCCTCGACGCTGGCCTCGCCCTGGGCGTCCTCACCTTCGGACACGCTGCGGATGCGGAGATCGATCAGGTTGATCGTGATGCCCGTGGCCAGGTCGATGGCCTTGAACACGGCATCGAGCGGACCATCGCCATAAGCCGCCTCACGCACGATCCGCCCCTCCTGATGCCACAACGCCACCACAGCGGAGGGAATGGTGGCCGAGCCGCCCGTGCAGGAGACGGCTTCCAGGGTCCACACGGCCGGCCCGCTGTGAATCTGGGCCTCGGCCAGGGCTTCGATGTCGGCGTCGTAGACCACTTTTTTCTTGTCGGCCAAGGTTTTGAACGCCTCGAAGACGCGGTTGAGTTGCTCTTCGGTCAGGTGATAGCCTAGATCGAGTACCCGCTGCCGCAGGGCATGTCGGCCGGAGTGTTTGCCCAGGATCAGTTCGGTGCGGGAGATGCCGACATCTTCGGGGTTCATGATTTCATAGGTGCGGCGTTCCTTGAGCATGCCATCTTGATGGATGCCGCTCTCGTGGGCAAAGGCATTTTGGCCGACGATCGCCTTGTTGCGTTGCACGGCCAAACCGGTGACGTGCGACAGGAGGCGGCTAGCCGGGTAGAGCTTTTTAGCGTTGATGGCGGTGTCGATGCCAAAGTAGTCGGCGCGCGTGCGTAGGGCCATCACCACTTCTTCCAGGGCACAATTACCGGCCCGTTCGCCGATCCCGTTGATGGTGCATTCGATCTGCCTGGCTCCATTCTGAATGGCGGCGAGGCTGTTGGCCACCGCCAGGCCCAGGTCATCGTGGCAATGGGCGCTGAGGGTAACGTTTTCGATGCCGCGCACGTGTTTGCGGATGTAGGAAAAGATGGCCCCGTATTGCTCGGGCACCGCGTAGCCGACCGTGTCGGGTAGGTTGATGGTGCTGGCCCCAGCCTCGATCACTTTTTCCACCACTTCGGCCAAGAAGTCCAACTCGGTTCGTGAGGCATCCTCGGGGCTAAACTCGACGTCGGCAATCAAATCCCTGGCCCGTTTGACCCCCTCGACGGCACGACGGAGAATCTCTTCCTTGGCCATTTTTAGCTTGAATTCACGATGGATGGCGCTGGTGGCCAGGAACACATGGATGCGAGGGCGGGGGGAATCCTTGACGGCGGCAGCGGCGCGGTCGATGTCGGTAGCGTTGCAACGGGCCAAGCCGCAGATGATCGGGCCTTGGACTTCGCGAGCGATGGCCTGAACACTCTCGAAGTCGCCCGGAGAAGCGATGGGAAAGCCAGCCTCGATGACATCGACGCCCAGGTCTTTGAGCATGTGCGCGACTTGGAGTTTTTCGGCCAGGTTCATGCTTGCGCCGGGGCTTTGTTCGCCATCGCGCAGGGTCGTATCAAAGATTTTCACATGCACAGTGGACATGGATGCCAAACTCCCTGGAAACGAAAAAGGCCCCGCGACGTGGTTCGCCCGGGGCCTGCTTCGATCACTTGGTTTCGCTCAAAGCCAACGGCGTTCCCGGTGTGAGGCTGGCCCGAGGCGGGCTAGCCGTCGGTGGAACCGGATCAACAACAACGTCAACATGGCGTGATTCCTCAACGTTTCTTATCGTAGAGAAAGCCCCGCCGTGACGCAATCAGAAAAACGCAGATTTTCTCGTCGGCTGCCAGGGCAGGCCAAACGATCCGCCGGGTTGCTCCGTCTGTAGAGGTGAGTGTTTCTCCCGGTAGAAAAGGAGTCCGTGCATGCGTCTATTCCGCAACGCCGGCTTGCTCGTGGCTGGTTTGGCCTTGTTGGCCACTGGCCTGTATCTGACGGCGGCCGACCGCCCGACGATCGAGAAGAATCGAGCGAGCGCGCAAAAGCATTTCCAAGAAGGCAACTTCAACGATGCCTACAAGCTGCTGCGTCAAATCGCCCTGGACAAAAGCAACCCCACCCCGGCGGAGGATCTGAACCAGGGGTTGCAAGCCCTGGCCCGCTTGGGACGCATCGACGAGATCGACGAGTTCCGCGAAGCCGTCGTCCAAACTCACAGCGACAAAGTTCAGGTGCTGCACACTGCCGCTCGCAGCTACCTCGATTATGAACACCACGGCTACATCGTGGCGGGTCAGTTCAACCGCGGTTATAAGCGGGGCGGGGGCAAGTATGTCAATGCCTTTGAACGCGACCGGGTCCGGGCCATGCAGCTGCTGGTGCAGGGCATGCCGTTGGCTCGCAAGGAAAAGAACCCCCAGTGGGTCAGCGACTACTTCCTGACCCTGGCCCATGCCCTACGCACCGGTAGCAATGATCGCCCCGCCTGGAAGCTGCAAGAACTCACTGATCTGTCCACTTTGCCCGATTACGAAGAAGGCGCTCGTTACTTCGGCCGAGGCTGGCGTCGCTGGGATCGCGGTTGGACCTCTTCGGACGATCGTGGCGCAGCAGTGGACGACAAGGGCGAACCTCTCTTCTATGCCTTGCCCAAGTCCTGGGAAACCGCTGCCAACGATGGCGAACGCTGGCGCTGGTGCCTCACCGAGGTGGCCGAGATCAAACCCAGCCGCGTCAACGAAATGGCGATGATCTGGGCCGATTTTTGCTTATCGCAATATAGCGTGCAGACGCTGCTCAGCGCGCCGCGAGACACCGGTGACAAGGAGGGCACCTTCTCCCTGCACACCCTCAAAGACACCGAAACCATCGCTCGCCTGGCTACCGGTGTCAAGCGGTTCACGCTGCCCAAGGAACACAATTTTATCGAAATCTGGCGGGGCGTGATCGCCCGCGGTGGCAGTGAGAGCCTCACCGCTCGCCTCCGTTTGGCTCAAGAATTTGAAGATCGCCGCCAATATCCCAAGGCCGCCGACGCCTGGCGCGAGGTGATTAAACACCACGGCAAGGGAAATGAAAACGAATACCAAAAACGTCTGGATCAGATCGTCGGCAACTGGGGCATCATCGAGCCGTTCGGCACGCAGCCGGCCGTCACCAAGGCGACGTTTGATCTGCGGTTCCGCAACGCCAAGAAGGTGACCTTCACCGCGCGAGCCATCAAGCTGGAAAAGCTGCTGACCGACGTGCGCGACTATATCAAAAGCGATCCGCGTAACCTCGACTGGCGAAAAACCAACATCGACAATCTCGGCTACCGCTTGGTCGCCGAGAACGACAAGACCTATCTGGGCGAACAGGTCGCGCGCTGGACGATGGACCTCAAGCCACGGCCCAACCATGTCGATGAGCGCGTCACCGTGGAAACGCCGCTCACCCAGGCCGGGGCTTACTTCATCGAAGCTCAGATCGAGGGCGGCAACACCACTCGTTGTATTGCCTGGATCGCCGATACCGTGATCGTCAAAAAGATGCTGCAAAATCAGGCGATGTACTTCGTCGCTGACGCCATGACCGGCAAGCCGATCGACAAGGCCAATCTGGAGTTTTTCGGCTGGCGGCAGGAGTGGGTGCCGCAACCCGCTGGAGGCGGCTTCAGCAGGGTGGTGACGACGGCGATGGCCCAAAACACGGATGCCGACGGCATGGTGTTCACCGGGCCAGAGGACCAGCCGCACAACTACAACTGGTTGGTGATTGCTCGCAAAAAGGGCGACGGCCCCAACGGAGCCGATCGCTTGGCCTATCTGGGCTTCTCCGGGGTCTGGTATCAACGCGAGTATGATCCGCAGTATCATGCCACCCGTGTCTTCACCATTACCGATCGGCCGGTTTATCGGCCCGAACATACCGTCCAGTTCAAAGCCTGGATCCGCCACGCCAAGTATGACATGCCTAATGTCTCGGACTTCGCCGGCCGAAACGTTCACGTCACGATCCACAACCCCAAAGGCGAAAAGGTCTACGAGACCGACCTCAAGAGCGACGACTATGCCGGTATCGCCGGCGAGTGGAAGCTGCCCAAGGATGCCACCCTGGGCGTCTACAGCATCCAAGTCAATTGGTTCGGCGGCGGGCACGTCGGTCAATTCCGCGTCGAGGAGTACAAGAAGCCCGAGTTTGAGGTGAAGGTCGAAGCGCCCAAGGAACCGACCCAACTGGGCGACAAGATCGAGGCCACCGTCCAGGCTCGCTATTATTTCGGCGCGCCAGTGACCAATGGCAAGGCCAAAATCAAAGTGCTACGCACGCCGCACTCCACCACTTGGTACGCCCCGGGCCGTTGGGACTGGTTCTATGGCAAGGGCTACTGGTGGTTCGCCCCGGATTACGTCTGGTATCCGGGTTTCGATGAGTGGGGTTGCTATCGGCCCCGGCCGATGTGGTGGGTCGAATGGCGTCCTGAGCCACCCGAGGTAGTGATGGACACCGAGGTGCCCGTCGGTCCCGAGGGCGAGATCAAAGTGGTCATCGACACCGCCATTGCCAAGGAATTGCACGGCGACACCGACCACAAATATAGCATCACCGCCGAAGTGGTCGATGAAAGCCGACGCACCATCGTGGGCACTGGCGACGTGATCGCCGCCCGCAAGCCGTTCCGCGTCTTTGGCTGGGTGGATCGCGGCCATTATAGCGCTGGCGATACCATCAAGGCCAGCTTCCAAGCCTTGACACCCGATCAGAAGCCGGTCAAAGGCACGGGCAAGCTGTCGCTGCGAGCCATCGAGTACAAAGAGGCCAAGCCGATCGAAAAGGAAGTGGAAAGCTGGGAGCTGAACACCGACGAGACTGGACTGGCCAGCCTGCAACTCAAGGCCGCCAAGGCCGGCCAATATCGGTTGGTGTACCAGTTGACCGATGTCAAGAAGAACACCATCGAGGGCGGCTACCTGTTCGTGGTCCGCGGCGAGGGGTTCACCGGCAAGGATTACCGCTTCAACGATATCGAGATCATCACCGACAAACGCGAGTATGCCGACGGCGACAAGGCCCGGCTGCTCATCAGCACCAATCAACAGGATGCAACTGTGTTGATGTTTGATCGGCCTGCTGGGGTGTATCGCAAACCCAAGCTGATCCGCATCAACGGCAAAAGCACCGAAGAAACCCTCGACATCACCAAAAAGGACATGCCCAACACCTTCGTCGAGGTGCTGACGGTCCACGGCGGCAAGGTGCATACGGAGGTCCGCGAGATCGTGGTGCCCCCCGAGCAACGCATCCTGAACGTCGAAGTCGTGCCCGACAGCCTCGAGTACAAACCCGGCCAGAAGGCCAAGGTCAAGGTCCGCCTGACCGACCTCGAGGGCAAACCATTCGTCGGCTCCACGGTGATGAGCGTCTATGACCGCTCGGTGGAATACATCTCCGGCGGCAGCAATGTGCCCGAGATCAAGGAATATTTCTGGAAGTGGCGGCGCAGCCACTTCCCCAGCACCGAGCATTCCGTGGGCCGCTACGGCGGGCATGTGTCGCGTCCCAACGAGATCACGCTGAGGTATCTTGGCCGCTTCGGAGCCAGTGTCGTCGAGGAGATGGCAAACCTCAGGGAGGAACAACGTCTGACGCGTGGCCGCAAAGGTGGCGAAGCCAAGGAAGCCACCGCGGGTGGATTCGGTGGCGGACCGCCGATGGCTCCGGGCGCTCCCGCGATGGGAGCCGCTCCGCAAAGCGATGCCGCTGACGAGAAAGCCGATGGTAAACCGGCCGATCGCGCGAAAAATTCTGGGGAACCTGCGGAAGGAGGCGGCCCACAGGTCGTGCCGACCCTGCGGAAAAACTTCGCCGATACCGCCTACTGGAATGCGTCTCTGACCACCGACAAGAACGGTTTGGCCGAGGTCAGCTTTGCCCTGCCCGAGCAGACGACCGGCTGGAAGATCCGCGTCTGGGCCATGGGGCACGGCACTCGCGTTGGTCAGGGTGAGGTCGAGGTGACCACACGCAAAGACTTGCTCCTGCGCATGCAGACCCCACGCTTCTTCGTTCAGAAGGACGAGGTGGTGCTGTCGGCCAACGTCCACAACTATCTCAAGAGCGAGAAGCTGGTGAGCGTGACGTTGGAAACCGAGGGCGGCACGCTCAAGCTCGATGCACCCGCGACGCAAAAGCTCACGATCGCCGCCGGCGGCGAAAAACGTGTCGATTGGCGCGTCAAGGTGATTGGCGAGGGACCGACCATCGTCCGCATGAAGGCCACCACGGATGAAGAATCCGACGCCATGCAGATGAGCTTCATGGCCTACGTCCACGGCATGCTCAAGATGGAGAGCTTCACCGGGGTCATCCGCCCCGACGAGCAGAGCGGCAGCCTCACCCTCAACGTGCCCAAGGAACGCCGTGTCCCGCAATCGCGGCTAGAGGTGCGTTTCTCGCCGTCTTTGGCCGGCGCGATGGT
>Ga0272446_1004030_pt1 | contig 17779 bp, 21 predicted proteins | sample YNPCB0061_FD_194587 | JGI IMG/M metagenome (GOLD analysis project Ga0272446, IMG submission 194587) | Hot spring microbial mat communities from Yellowstone National Park, WY, United States - YNP-CB-006-1 | ecosystem: Environmental > Aquatic > Thermal springs > Hot (42-90C) > Sediment | place... | reverse complement strand
ATTACCGCAAAGCTCAAGCAAGACTAGCTAAAGCTCAAAAGAACCTATCTCGCAAGGTCAAAGGCTCTGCCAACTACCAAAAACAAGCTAACAAAATTGCTTGCTTGCATCAAAAGGTGGCTAGAGTTAGAAAAGATTTTCATTATGAGGTTGCTTACAAACTATGTAGAAACTATGACTTAATTGGATTAGAAGATTTGAACATTAAGGGATTAGCTAAAACGCACTTAGCTAAGTCCGTGTTAGATGCGGGTTGGGGACAATTTTCACAAATACTGGAAGCAGTGGCAGTAAAATGCGGTAACTGGATTGTGAAGGTAAATCCCTATGGCACATCGCAAAAATGTTCAGGTTGCGGGAAAAATGTACCCAAAGCTCTGTCTGTGCGTACTCATGAGTGTCCTCATTGTGGAACTGTGCTAGACCGCGACCACAATGCGGCTATCAATATCAAAAATCTAGCACTCAGCGCCGTAGGACTTGCGGTGTCAGCCTGTGGAGGCTTAGAGGTTGCTCAGCCCGTGAAGCAGGAAGTCTCAATTGCGAAGTTGAGAAGCTCACGCTATACCGCTAGGTTAGCGTGAGAGTAGGTCACATTGGAGTCTGGCGGGATAAGCCAAACTACCCGTTCGAGTTTGAATTTGAGATCGCTGTCTTTTGGAATCCCGTGCTCTGGTTCGAGCCAGTTCTGGAAAATCTGAAAGAAAAGTGGAAAAACGGCATGAATGCTGGCGCTATTCTGGATACGGAGAATCTAGGCAATACTGTCGACGGCATGGTGCGATGGCATGAAGCTAAAAAGTGGCTTGAGGATACAATCAAGTATTGGGAGGAAGAATACACCGCTCATCCCAAGTCAAAGCTCATCATAGACAATGCCATCGATCTCTAACACCCCGTCATATCGCTCCGCCTGCTCTATCTGATGCTGGGCTACCAACCGCTTAAATATCTCCACCCCAGGATAGGATTTGCCCAAACCGTATTCCATGCTCAACTTCTGCACCAAATCCTGCGAACGATAATACTCTAACCCGTCGCTCACTAATGTACCCGTCTCTAAATCTAACCGACTTACCAAAATGTGGCAGTGCTGATGGGGACGATCACTGTGCCTCACCGCTACCATCTGATTCCCATCCCCATAACCCATCCCCTCTAAATACTTCTCCACTATCTCCCGCCACTGCCACTCCTGTACCCGCACACTAGGCGCAACACTTAATACGATGTGCCGAAATATGTCCCGCCCACGACCTAACCGCTCACTAATCCCAAACTCCTTCCCTATACCCTCCCCCGTATCCCTCACTAAATTGCTACTCACTACCCAACTGCTCTCCCGCTTCGCTAACACATACTCGGCTAAATCCCTAATCCCCTTCACCTTCACTATCTTCCCGATCATAATAATCCACTATCCCACGACGACGATCCCTTAATATGCTCATCACCTTTACCACATTCCCTAAACCTAACTCCCGCTCTAACCTGCCTAACCACACATACTCCTTCGCTAACTCCCGATGCCTCTCCCCACGACCACGAGCTAATAACTCCCTGATATACTCGCTCACATTGCTACCCCCGCAAGCTAAAACCTGTATGTACTCCTTAGCACTTAACCTCACCGTTATCCGATAATCACGACTACGCATAAAATATATCCCCAAAACTAACCTAAACACTAAACACTAAACACTAAACACTAAACACCCCCCCCCCCCCCCCAAGTTATGGGGAATGTCGGACAGGAGAGGAGATGTGAGATAGGAAGACAAAATGTGATAAAAATATATCAGATAAAGTAAGGTTAGGAGGGAAAGGCATGGGGATGATGCGTAGCATACACGAGCTAAGTGTATCAGAGTTTGAGGAACTACTTAGGCGGTTAGAGGTGGAGATCGAGAGGGAGGAGGATCGGGTGAGGAAGGTGATAAAGGTAGCCCACAGCACGAGCGACCCTGACAAGTATTTAATGTATGCCCAAAAATTTTTCAAGGAGCATGGGGTATTGATCAGCGAGAACGAAATTGCGACGAAAGCGGACGAGCTGAAAGAGGTGGTAGGTAAAGGGAAACGGACTAAGAAAGTGAGTAAACCTAAAGCTGTGGAGTCGAGTCCAGTAGTAGAACCAGTAGAGGAACAGGTCATAACTGTTGCTAATAACGATTCTCATAACGAGAGATGGGTAGACGAAAAGTTCTAGTAATCGTATTCATCGGGGGGCTTAGGGAAACGGGACGAGAAAGCCTGTTGCCGTTTGGTAATGCCATCTGCAGGGAAGGTAGCGGGGGACAAGAGGCTATCCTGTTCTAGTAATTGCTGTACAAGGGAGAGGTATTTTGGGGGGTTAGTACAGTTTTCTAGTTTTTCGGTAAGTTCAGAGCGAGCAGTTTCAATAAATTTAGAATCAGGTTTAAGGATAGCGGACACCAGGTCAGGGGAATTAAGGATATAGTTGACAGCGGTATCGCACACCTCAGTAGGCAAATCGGAGGGTAGATTTATAGAGTTGATAATTTTATGGAGGATAAGATAGACCTTAACCATGGGCCACTGGGCTTCACTATTTTTAGCAAACTGAATATCACGGTGGTTAATTTTTACCCTAAAGCGGGCGGGCACATAGGCTTTATTTTTAGAAGCGTAGGCAGGGTTAATAAAGACACAAGTGCCACTGGGTAAAGTGAGGAAATTTTCAGGGGCCAACAGAGCTCTAGTTTTATCCTGTTCCGAATAGGTAGAAGAGGACTGTTTGCCGACAGAGCGAGAGACAGAGCGATTGACAATATCTTCTTGTCCTAGGTAGTCAGAGAATTTTTTAGCCGAGTCAAAGTCGCCTGGGTTAAATATGACTTTAGTGTTAGCGCCAGTGCAGATGATACCAGACATTTCTTTGCCATAGGTTTTTTCCATCTGGTTGAGGGTCTGGAGGCCGAGGATACCGCAGAAGCCATAGGAACGGCACTCATTTAACCAGTTAGCGACGGCTGGGAGGGTGAGGGTAGGGAACTCATCGAGGGCGAGGATGATAGGGTCAGAGCGATTGGGGTGGAGGTTATGGGCCATGACCATGTGGATCACGGTAGCGAGGATAGGTTTAATCACCTCCCTGCGCTTGCCATCCATGCCGAAGATAATCATTTTGCGTCCCGTCAGATCGAGGTCGAGGGTAGATTTACCACAGAGGGACATGAGTAGAGTAGGGTCAGCGAAGCGGGTAAAGAGGGCCTGAGCCATACCGACAATAGAGGCGAGGGTTTTTTCCGACTCAATCACGCCAAACACCTGATCAAAACTAACGCCAATCCATTTACTAATAGACGGGTCTCCTTTATCGAGTGCGTGCTTCACAGTTTTGACAAATCTGTCAGAGACGAGCATTTTTTGACACATCAACACATCGGCATAATTTACATCGCTGAAGAGTTTAGCCAATTGGAATACACCAGTGATCAACTGGTCGCCTGCCTGTTTGAAGAAGTCATCATTGCCCCCACCTTTAGATTTATCACTCAAGTTACTGGTAAGCACCTCAGCCATTTGTTTAGCCATGGCCGCGTCATTTTCATCGCGCATGAAATCGAGGAGGTTGACCACTTGGGATTCAGGGAAGCCAGGGCAGAAGCAGGAGATACGGTAACCCTTAGCGAGGGCATAGGCCGCTATGGTGGATGCTTGGGAAGGGTACTTAAAATCGTAGAGGCAGATAGGAAAACCTTGATCTACGGCAGAGCGTAGCATGGGGTCAATGAAAGAGAAAGTTTTACCAGAGCCAGGGGCCCCGACCACTATGGTGCCGCGCTGGACATCAGGGATCCAGATAGTATTTTGATCATCCTTTTTATGTGGCAGATTGACATAGAGGGCGACGGAATTTTTTTTACGCAAGGTCATTTGCTTTTGGGCAGTGCGCTTAGCATTACGGATAATGTCTGGAGTAGCCCATTCAGCCCGCCCTACCTTTTTACGGAGGCCAGAGGAAGGGGAGGTAATGCTGACGAATATGAAAAAAGCAACCCCTGAGATAATGATCAACAGGGGGACGAAATTAGCTCTAATATAATCAAGTAACGAGTTCATAGGAAAGGTATGCCGAGGCAAATAAAAATCTGGCTAATTTGCAGTTGTTTAATCTATGCCATGCTATTGATGATCCGCCCCTTGAATTAGGGAGTAGGTTCAGCAGGTTGAGGCTTAGTGGTAGCGGCCACCAGTTTACGATTCTCTGGTGGTACTACCCAAAGCAAGCACATTCCCGATTCTAATTGCATCTTCTTCTTGCCCTTCCCCTCTGGGACTTCTACCGTAATAGCGGCCTTTTTAATGAACTCCTTTTGTTCTTCTAGGCAACGGAGGCCCTGTGGGTTCCAGAAGGTGATGCCAATTCCCCAGAGTCCTTGAGGGCTATTGACGAAGGCGAGCTGATTCTTCTGCTCTAGGGTCAACCGCTCTACAGGGGATTTGATATAGAGTTCATAGGTAGCATAGGCGCTATAGAGGACAAAGGCGAGGAAGGCGAGGCGTGGTAGCCAAGTGCGCCATGGGGATTTTACTTTGGCATTTTGTGATTGTTGATTGCGTAAAATTTGCTCAGCCATACGCAGGTGGATCAAATGCCAATCATTTTCCGTAAGTTGATCCACCGCATACTCTTGATACAAATTTTCACGCTGTTCTAAAAAGGAATCGATGAGCGACATAATATAATACTGAAAGCGTCAAGGTCAGTATAAATGATATGGAAAAAAAACTCAAAGGTATTCCCGTGTGGCGGTTAATTTTAGAGGACTGTCAAGGGGAGTGTATCGAGACGAAGTACGATTTAAGTACAGATGATCTGAGGATGATCGAGAGGGTTTACCGTGAGCATCTGGAGGAGATCGAGATGGAGATTGCGGAAAACCTGATTGAGGAATGTGCCACTTGAAATCCAAAGGTAGGGGGCAGGAACTGCACCCACTGGAGATGGCAGTGCGCTTTCCCGCCCCAAATTTTGGATCATTTAGCAGATGTAGTATCGAGGATGTAGTTATTTACCAAGTCAAGGAAATCTTTAATTTTAGCGTAGGGTTTATAGATAGTGAAGCGCCAGCCCTGTTCTTCCCAAGTAAAGAGTGCTGGCGGGCACTGGATACCGCAGTAGAAGCCGAGGTAGTAGGCAGTTGCGCCATTAGTGAGCTTAACGGTAGTGGGTTGGTCAGGGAGCGGGTAAGGGTATTGGCCCTGTCCTGCCATTTGCCTATATTTGGCATCAGTTTGTTGGAAGAAGGTAAGGGCATCTGGTAGGGGTGTGAGGTCAGGGAGGACGAGGGTGCCCATCAGTTGCAAGAGGTTACTGGTACAGGGTTTAAGCGTAGATTCATAGTCCACACAGACGAGATACTGAGTGAGGTCAGAATCAGGTAGCAATGTAACCTTGAGTTTTTGGTTAATCTTTTCAGGTAGGGCACGGGGGACACGGAGGATAGGATAATTACTGAGTTCAGGGGGGTAAGGGATAGGGGTTTGGGCTAGGGCTGGGGTAGCCGTGAGGAAGAGAGACAAGAGTAACAGAATTAGGAATCTCATATACGAAAAATCTCCTTCGGTACAGTTAAACCAAGTTGCTCCAGGAAATCAGCTTCAGCTTTGGGCAAGTAGCCTAAGTCAAAGAAATACTGATGGACGAGGCTAGGGTTATCTTGCAGGTACTGTTTATTGACAGGGGAGACTTGAGCATTAAGTTTAGCGAGTTCATTGAGGGAGCGTTGGGCTACAGCCATGCGTTCTTTGCGTGAAATTTTAGCCTCCCGCTCCATGTAGTCCAAATCCATATTAGCCATAACCACTCCAAAGTAGGTACGGAACTGAGTAGGTTGGAAATCGGACTTACATTTGCCATCGTTATCGATAGTTACGACGATGGAAGTGAAACGGTCTTCTTTGCGACGGGTGGGCAACTTATTTATTTTGTCAGCAAACGGAAGCAAAGATTTTAGCCATATATCGTACTCCACTATTTCCCTTGGTTCAGGGCGCAGGAGGTACTTTTCCGTCCACTCAGGTTCGTTAATGCCAACGAGATAGGAGCTATAGACTTCGGCATCCGAGATAAAGTCAAAGGTATTGGCATAGACTGCCACTTTTTTGCCACGGCTAAAGGATGGTAGGCACGAGGCTATAGCATTTAACTGGTCTTTAGTGAGGGGGGCTTCGTCCTTACGCATATCCTGCACAGGCACAGCCCATACGAGGGAGACTACGAGGAAGAAGGTGAACAAGGCGATTAGGCAAATTTTAATTAGGCTTTGCATGATCCAACTCCAGAATTAAAACAACGACTGACCAATGCAGGCAGTTTGCCATCTCCGACATAGCGCCAGTGCCACGGTTCATAGGTTACCCCTTGACAGTTACCACGGTCAAAGGACAATTCAAAGCCGAAGCGTCGGGCATTGCGGGACAGCCACTGAGAAGCGCCAGTATTAGCGAAACTGGACTGGATATGAGTATTAGGGGCATTGGCATCTCCTATATCGATGGCATAACCTGTATGGTGTTCTGAGTATCCAGGTGGGGCTACCGATTTTGACCGTTCTGCTGGGGGCACCCCACCCCGATTAAAAATGCCAGACTGGGTATCTAGGCTACGGAAACCAGAGAGGGGCACGAGGGTAACGCCATCCTGTCTAGCGGCCCTTTCCATGTCCTTATATGCCTTAGCGGCCACGGCAATCATGGATTCGCCATTGCCCACCGCCACCAGTTGGGAACTACTAGGCACCACATCGCCAAAGTAGCAGTGGCCATAGGAACTGAGAGGCTGTTTTGGTTTTGGTGGAGGTGGTGTTGTGGGTTTTGGTTTAGCCATAGCGAAATCAGCTTTACACATTTTGCGTGCTTCTGCACACAGAGGCGACCGTGGTTGGGACATACTGCTATTTTGCCAGTAAGGATATACGGACTTATTGCTAGTGGGCAGACACTCAGGGTCAATCAGGTCTCCACAATAAGCCTGATAGTGCAGGTGTCCGCCTGAAGAGCATCCCACTGAAGTATGCCCGCCCTCCATCGCAATTTCCTGACCACACTTGACCTTATCCCCAGTCTTTACCTTAACCGTACCGCGTTTGAGGTGGAGATAACGGGTTTTGGTGATATTGTCCTTATTTTTGGGATGTTTAATTTCCACATAGGGGTCGCCACATTCATCCTCACCTAGATACACCGTACCAGACTTAGCCGCATAGATATGCACTGGCTCTACGTGGTTACTAATGTCCAACCCCCAGTGGTAGCGATAGGTTCGCCACTCCTTAAAGTAACTAACAATCCAGCCCTTTTCATGGGGTTTACACCACTGATCCGCATCCTCGCTGGATGTGGGGGGAGTGCGAATTATATTGGGATCGTTGGGGGGTGCCTTACTGGTATCAGGGGTACAGTTAGGGGTAGAGCTATTTTGCCGTGCCTCCTTGATGGCCTTAAATACCACGGGGTAAGTTTTTCTTAGGTCTTCAGCGGATTCCAGCACATGGGGTGCTGTGGATACGCCATAGATAGCCTGCCTTGCTTTTAGGAAATTGCCAGCCTTCTCGCCCTTGAACCCGATCTCATCAAAACTGTACTGGCCATCAAACCAACGGTTCTTTTTAGCGAACTCGCAAGCCACCCTGGCGCCAAAACGCATATCGCTAAACAAACGGGGCTTAAAAGGCACACCCAAATCCTTGGCAATACGACGCTTTTGCACACAATCTGGATCAATGACCTGAATTAGACCCTCAGCGCACCGTGGCGTGCCATCGCTACAGTGGGGCTCTGTGCACTCATAATTAAGGACATCGGGTTGCCCTCCCGATTCCAGCATAATTTGGGAGATGAGGACAGCGAGCCGTGCATTGTCGGTAACGCCAATTTTGGCGCACTCCTCGATTACGGTAGGGATGGACTGGCGGGCTATGGGTTTCCATCCCGCTGACACATCAGGCACAGAGCGACCCACCACCGCGTTAGCAATAGTTTGGGGCGATACCTTACTGGTATTGGTACAGGTAGTGTTAGTGGAAGTATTGTTGCCAGTGTCGGTAGGGGTAGAGGGGGACACCTGCTCTACAGGTTTCCCGCCTAGGTTAAGGGGCGGGGTAGTGATATTTTCAGGGCGGGTGGGGGGCACAGCTAGGGGCATAGCAGGCATACCATTAGGAGACCTATAGGGACGCGCCCCTGTAGGATTAGCCCATACAGGCTCCGTAAAACAACCTATACACAGGATAAGTACAGTTAATAGCAGGTAAAGGTTACGCATAATTCCTCCTAAAACTCAATTGGCAAAGCCCCCATGATCACTGTTCCCTGCTGTATGCCTGGTTCTGCGATAAAAGGGCCGAGCAAGAACGAAGTGCCATTCATTTCATTGGGAAATACCTTAAACACGAACCGCAGGGAGATAGCATAGTCGCACTTTTCCACTGGGGCTTCAGCACAATTTACAGGATGCACCCTGATTACATGGTCGCCTACCCGTGCAAAAGCCATACCCGTCGGTTTAGGCGAACTCACAGCTTTTGCCACCGTGCCAAAGCTGTCATTCACCTGCACATCCTGAAACAGGACAAAGACTTGTTTAGGCAGGGTCAAGAAATTGACTTGGGTATTAGCACAGGAACTAGATTGTGCACCCCCACTGTTCTTCTGCCCACCCCCACCACTACTCAGCACACACTTCTCCTGCTTATTCTGCCCCTGCGGGTTAGAGCTATTGAGGGAGAACGGATTTAACTGCTCCTCCACCTTCTGCTCCACCAGTATCTTGTCCGTACCCACCGTTATATCTATACGCATAGGGGATAGGGACGGGTTAAAGCTAAAAGCCACACCCTTGCGGATCATGTCCGTAGTGCTATTCAGCTCAGTCACATTCTCATTAGCCTCTAAAATAGAGCGAGTCGAGGTCTCATCCACCTGACAAGTGATACCTGTAGCGGGGGTAATGTTTTCCGCAATGCCCGTATCCGCCACCGACACCTGACTCAATTTATTCATGGACTCGGACACAGTTTGGTCAGTAGAACCTATGGCTTTAGTCTTAGTCCCTATATCAGTCCTATCCTTCATGGCAGAAAAAGGCACATTGACCAAGCTGACAGGAGACTGGTCATAAATATCGAACCATGACTTATTACAATCAATGTCATAGTAAGTTTCCACGATGGTACGGGGAAAGGGGTCAGAAACCTGCCTACGGCGTTCCATCTTCTTATAGACATTGATGTACTCTCCCTCATAGGTAAGGTAAGCCAAAGCATTATGCACTTCACACTTGGGCACAATCTCCCCCGCCACCGAAGCCACCTGTCTCAAGGTCAAGTCCATCAAACTGCCATTGGCAAACTGACCCATAGTCTCGTTCCCGCGTAGCAAACTACTTAAACGGGTATCGGCCTGGAAAGAATTGCCAAAATTGAACAGGTCAGCCAGCCTCAAATCGTTGTATCGCTTATCCGCCAAATCCTTAGCCAAATTGGGTAAAACCCCACTTTTGACTAAACTATTCTCATAGTTGGCCCGCATCACCTGCACCACCCGATTCACCTCTGGATTTTGGGGCAGACGCATGGTACTGGTCATAATTTTACTAACCAATCTTTCCGCTACCTTTTGCCCATCCCCACCAGATTCGGTTAAATTTAACTTGTTTTGCCCTTGACTAAAATCAATTGTCTCTTCCGTATTTGCCTGCCTATCTGGGCTAGTTTCCTGACTGGGCTTATCTGCCCCTGCCACCTTAAATGCAATCGCCGTTTGATTGTCCACCTGTAGTGAATAATTAACCCCTACCGCCAAACTGCCATCCTTACTCATGCGCTCCAACTGCTCACGCCCCTTGTTCACATCCCCGTTCCCATAGTAGGCATAGATACGATCCGCAGAGGCTTGGGCCAACGGCTCACAACTATTCCCATTCCCTACCTTGCACAACATGAACCCGACCCTAGGAGCAGGCGCTGGCACTACAGGTACAGCAGGGGTACTAGAATTATTAGCTGGATTAGGATTAGTTGCTACAGGTACAACAGGGGTACTAGAATTATTAGCTGGATTAGGATTAGTTGCTACAGGTACAGCAGGGGTACTGGGTTTATCAGGTGCATTAGCTGGAGTAGGGTTACTGGGCTGAGGCATCGGATTTTTGATGTCCAAATAAAAAGTAACTCTCTGAGCACCTTCCCCTAGAGAATACACCTGCATATTCTGCAAAACCCCACTGCGAACAGCATTCTGCAAACCAGCCTCCCCGCCGTAATACTTGTAAATTGCCTCAGTCTGAGCAGGAGTCAATTGCCCACATACCGTATTCACAGTCCCCCCACACAGCTTCACGGCCATGGATGATTGGGGATCACCATAAACTGCACCATAAAAAGATAAAAAAATGTAGAATATAAGAACTAAGGAAACAGCCACATACCTTACCATGTCATTCCCCGCTAACCCTACTAAAATTACCTAAAATTATACCAAATGATAGAGATGAAGATACAGACCCTGGAAAAAGTTATCCATGTACTAAAGACCCTAGCCAATGTCAACAATGATCTGCCCCCCCACATCCAAACAATGGCTAAACAAACTTTGCGTAAAATAGACGGCCTAATTAAACAACATGAGCCAGAGTTGTAATGTAGTGATACACTAAAATGACGATCAACTTGTTACGGGACATGGGCAGAAATATACCAAAATGGTGAAAATCCTTAGCCACATTAGGGAACAAGGTATCTAAGAATAATAGTATTTCACCTGTTACATAAAACACAAACTTAGTTTTCGGTATCTGTCCATCCAACACTTTCGGATAAATATCAACCAAAATCTGTACTGAAGGGACAGGCACACTGCCAGAGAGATAGTGATAAAGTATTTGTAGCAAAAAAGCATTGCGACTCAGCTTTGGCTTGAAAGTTTTAGCCAGACTACAAACTTTACGCTCTAGGTCGCAAGGCATTGATATAAAAAGACAAAAAGTTTTGGAGGAAGTTATGGAATCATTTTTACACTGGTCTGAGTTTGTCATAGGACTTGCATTAGTCTTCGCCTTAATACTATCAGATGTGATGCGTATCTCCGAGAACAAAAATAACAAAGACCAGTCAGAATGAGAATTCTATATTAAAATGATATAAATTTTACCGATAAAGAAGATGTTTAACCGTGGTTTGATCTGGAAAACCCAAGTCTATAGCATATTGATTGCTTTAGCGCTACCCCAGATGTTATGGGCTATTGATCTACGGCGGGAGAATCCGTTGGACTTATATCTTGTGGAAATCGCCATTACCGCTATAGTGGTATCCCTCCCCCTAATGAATTTAGTAGTGCAATTCAATAGGCGCATAAAGGATTTAAGCCAGAAGATAGAGGAAGGGATAACAGGGTTAGAGACTGGGGTTACCAAGAGAGAATTTAAGTTACTGATGGACAAACTAGAGGAGAGTCAGGGGCAATGGGAGGCTGTGCAGGATTGCCTAAAAGCAGAGGCCGAAATCCTAGGGCAAATTAACCTTGCCATAAGTAGGGAAGAGTTGGCCAATCAGCTAGTGGAAGCCAGACAAATGACCTGGGAGGGGAGGAAAAAGCTAGACAGGTTAAAAACCGTAGTCTCCAATTTAAGGAAAGAAACTTTAACCATGAAGGAAATTAGCCAGAAGATTTTTACCCGCATAGAATCGGGAGAAGCTATGCAAGCCAAATTACTGATACTGTGTGGCAAATGCTCACAATGAAACCTAAAACAAGACAAAATTTGACATATTATCAGATAATCGAGTATTATCAAGTAAGGGTAAAGCACAAAAATGTGTAGATAATATGATGGAAGTAGATACAGCGCAGACTAATAGAAATAAGTCAAGGCAGAATATAGAGAAGTATTTAGGTATGCTAGACCAAGCGATTGCCAGCCTAGAAGTATCTCAGGTATCGAGTCCGTATTTAGAAGTGGAGGAGGTGCTGTGCGATCTCCTGGAGATTAAGATAAATTTAAGGCGATTACTAATTCAGCCGAAGAGTTAGCTAGGCCGTGCCTCATCTGGGGATAGGTGGGAGGATAGGCATAGCGGAATCAGGTACGACTTCCACAGAGGTAGGTACGTTAGTCTCAGGGGTAAGTTTAAGAGCGAAGTGGTAAAGGCTTCTACGGTTGGTATCGGTAATAGTTACGACCGTGAGATAGATTAAGTTTTCCAGACGGGTTTTATCGGGGGCATTATATTCTAGGGGGATGCGTTTTCCCAGGGGGCGAACGCGTAGGACAGTAGCGGCCACCGCACAAGTTTGGGGGGACTGGTCTGAGGGTGGGGTCAACTTATCGCAGAGTGGGGTATCCGAGTCTAGGACTATACGGGTGGGATCACTAATCCAAACCCGCATAATGGTTTCTCCCATGGGGATAAAACTGATATTAAGTCCATTGTGGGGGAGGGGGAATACGGGCAAGGTATGGGGGATAGACCCATCTACTACGATGGCCCGTCTGGGGATGCGTCGCACTGATGGCACAGCCCAAGCCGAGGGGAGGGCCAGCAGAAGCAATAGCCCAAAAGCAACTACACCAACTCGCATTCCTGTTCCTTCCGCTTTGTCATTACCTTTTCCTTCCCCAGCCCTTCCAAAAAAGCCACCGCCGACTGGGCTAGACCCATAGCCTTCCAAAAGTAGGATTTGTCCCCACGCATCTGGTTCAACCATGACCCAATGTAACTAGCATGGTCTGGAATAGTATTGCTAATGCCAAAATTTTCACACAGAATAGAACTCCCTATCTCCGCCACCAATTCCTCGAAAGCATATTCCGTAGATTGTCTATTGCAATTTTGCCGACGATTACACCTAGAACTATGGCCTGTCCAGTGGGTCAATTCATGCAATAAGGTAGAGTAGTAACCTTCTGTTGATACAAATTGCTCAAACTGAGGCATGAAAATTATATCCTCAGCAGGGCTATAGGCCGCGTCATAGCCCTTACCTACCTTAATCACTGCTGTAGTAGATGCCACATATTTATCGATAGCAGGCTGTCTGTCATGTTCCCCCAGCACAGGTTGAGCGCAAAACTGTTGATCCAACTTGCTCACATAGTCCTGTATCTTAACCTCAGATTTACTATCATCAAAAAGTTGACAATTATAGACGGGAATCCATTTGCCCACGAAGCGCAAATCTACCTCCCCATCCTCCCGCTCCACCTCGATCACCCCACTCCACCGTAAAAAAGTAGCCTTAGAACCCTTAGCCAACGACCAATGTAAATCCTTGGCTTGGGCAAAACCTACAAAATAGGGCAGACTGTACCCATAGATCAACATATCGACATTACAAAGTAAAGGATTAACTCCCGTGTAAATATGCCCCGACACCAAATTGCTAAAACGCCTGCGCCCAGACAGCCAGGGTTTTTCCCATGGCTTTAAGCCCTGTTCCATTAACTGGAGTATTTTATCCCCCAAAAGTTTGTACTTATCAACCTTTTCCATAAGCTTAATTACAGTTTGTTCTATAATAACACTTTAGGTTATGTCAAAAAGTGAACAGGTATGGACGACTCAAAGTACAAAAAGTACATTAAATGGCTAATTGAGGAGAAAGTAAGGCATTTACCGAGTCCACCACCCATTGGCAGTACCCACGAGCGGAATATCGCCTTAAAACTAGCTAAGGAGAAACGGTATTACAAAGAGTTTCTCATTTGGGAAAGTGAGATAGAGGGTCAGGTTATGCTTCCCCCAAAAAAAGTAGAGATTAAGCAGAACCATTCCCTGGTGCGACAGATCGTGAAACAGGATATGGAGCAATTAGCAGGGGTAGTTAGCTATGGGGAGATGGCAAAGATTCTTGAGCGGAGGCTAAAGACTAACTTACCCACTTTTATAAAAGCGTCCCAAATTAGCGCCAAGGCTTTCGGGTTAACAATAGAAGAGAACGAGCAGGTAAAAATCCCCGCCCATATCAATCGCCACAGTCGCATCAAGCTAATCAGACCAACCCCAGAAATAGAGTTTTAGTAACCCACGGATGGAGTTTTTGTCCCTTCTTCTGCTTGGGGCTATCCATCCTCACCCTGTAGCGGATGGGGAATTCCGCACCCTTTGTTAAGCTGTGGTCTATGCAAGTCAAGTTGCAAGCAGGAGACCACCCTACCCACCACCTGTAAATTATCCCTTGCCCATGGCACCAGGGAGCCATCTAATACCACAAAACAAGTCTTACTATCAAACACATAGACAAAACGGACAGAAAAAACCCCATCATCATCTTTTAATAGATAGTACCCGTCCGTGGAGAAACGAGAATCACAGTGAATAAATAACAAATTGGTAGAGCACTGATACAGGGCATACTTAGCTGTACTCTGGAAATTAGGAATACAAAAGGACGAGATTACCAGAGACAGGTGGGGTTTATTGAGGAAATGGAGGGACACCTGATTTTCCTGTGGTGTGAGTTCCTCCTGTACCTCCGTCGTATCCAATTGCAACTTACCCCTGCGAAAAGCAGATACCACATTGGCACTACGGAGTTGCAATGTCTCGATGGCATAGGGAATATCCCAACCCAAGTATTTGAGGATAATCAATAAAGTGTTTCCCCGAATCTGATACTTATGGGGATTTTCCAAAGAGGTCAAGACTGTAATAGAAATACGCTGTCCCGTCTTAACATTGATATTGATCATCAGTTTACGCATACTGATATTGGCCAACTCCCGCTCCAACCAGTCCAAAATCGGTGTCTTATTACACATCCAATAGTTAGAGTCATCTGTAATAGTGTCAGCCAAAGGTAAACCTTTAAGATCATCTACGCCCTCAACATCAGAGACCATAATAACTCCTCAAACAAAACAAACTTAATATACAACCAATATGCTAATCTCTAATAAAAATAAACTGGTAATAATGGGAGATGTTAGACAAACACATCCATATAATGGAAGACAATTTGGGAGCAGAGACCGTAGAAGAGATCCGAAATTTTTTACGGACAATGAACATTCCCGAACATGATGCCATCTACATTTACACCCTGATCTACAAAAATCTGAGCAAGGATATACAAAATAGCATAAACAGCCAAAAACAGATATTCAACAATTTCCTAGAGGACATTGAGGAACGGCAGAAAAAGTTAGCCAATCAAGTAGAGGAAACGATATTTGAGAAAATAGAGGTAGTGGAAACGGCGGCGGATCGGCTACAGGAGTATGCCACGACCATCGAAACCATGTTACAAGAGAACATGGAAACTATCCAACAAATTCCCGAAAATGCAGGCAATAAAATTATCGAGACCCTGGACAAAATTGAGTACAAGCTAGAAAAAGCTGAGCAGATTGCCAAATTAGAGGTAGAGAAGAATTGGCACGAGGGGATGAAGTATCTAGCGGAGATTGGGGGGCAGAAAGCTATTAGAGCAGTGCAGAACCGCATCCTATACCTAGGCATAACCAGCATTGCCCTTACCATCATAGGGTTTGCCCTAGGTTGGGTGCTGGGTCATAGTCGATACGACGGGCGGGGATATGTACGCATGACCACCGAAGAGCAGGCCCAATTTTTGTGGGCTAATAGCAGGGAAGGGCGACGGGCGAAAGAGCTATGGGAATGGAATCGCGACAATATCGATTCGTGTCAGACAGAGCAGAACCAGACAGGGGGAGCGTGCTACCTCTGGGTAGTACCGCGGGAGCAGAGAAAGAGGAACTAGCCAACTTGGGCTATCAAGTCTGACCAGAATGGCAATTTATCCTTTAGCTGATCAGCCAGGGCAGTGAACCAGGAATTAGCTCTACTGCGGATAGTGGGGGGGAACAAGGCACTGTTAATGATCTCTGACCAGAGTAGAGATTTATCCTCGGCGAAGTCGGCAGTAGTCCAAAACAGTTCAGGCAAATTGATCTCCACCCCCCCAAGGGCGAGAATATCTTGACGCAACCTAGACTCATCGTAGCGGGGAAAAGTATCCCCAAACAACAGGTTACGCACAATCATATAAGCTACCCTATCCTGGAACATATCAAAAATCTGTTTTAGGGTAGCTGTGGAGTGATAGGACTTGGACATCACATGACAAATCAGTATGCGATAGCCACTGGTGGTACATATATCCACCACATCCAAATCTTTTACCAAGTTAATAATCAAATCTAAACAGCGGGCAGGAAAGTCAATCAGAATGTGTCTCTGCTCCTGCCCCAACCGATCCAACACCCCATCCATCGCCCCCGATTTGGTAATGTTTACCATCTCGAACGCAAAAGCCTTCCCCTTGAAAAACCTTTGCAGGTCATGGTTGGATGGATCCCCATCAATGATCAACAAATTAGGGGAACGGGTATAGACTAGGTCGGCGAGGGTACGACAAAAAAAACTTTTACCCACACCACCCTTATCCCCCATGCAAAAAATCAGGTACTTTTGCACAAATACTCCCCATTCATAACTCCAACACTAGGGACATCGCATCCCGCACCACTTTACCCGTACCCTTCACAACCTCAGATGATAAAGTTGCTAAATTAGCACTAACATTGGTCACCGATTCACCAATCTCACCAACAACGGCCATCCCCTCCTCCAGCACTTTACCCGTAGCCTTAACAGCCTCAGATGGTAAAGCTGATAAATTAACATTGCTCACCGATTCACCAATAGCGGCCATCCCCTCCTCCAGCACTTTACCTGGAGCCTTAACAACCTCAGCAGGTAAAGCTGATAAATTAACATTGCTCCCCGCTTCACTAATAGTTTGACCAAAATCCAACTGAGCCAAAACATCGTCCAACTCCTGAGACATTTTAGCCATCTCTGCCTTCTCAATTAGCGGGTCTGGAGGCAGTTTAATGGACAGGTCTGCCAACTGATTCCTCAACTCTGGATTCTCTGCCAACACCTCCTGCGCCAGTGGACTCTTCAATACAAAATTCTCCGTTATCTGTTTCAACTGGCCATAGGCAGAAGGATCATTTATATCCAGCTTCACCAATTCCCTATGCAAATCCCCAAGCCCTGGATCTTTCACTTGGGCAGACTGGTCAGACTGGTTAGACTGACCCAGACCGAACAGTTGTTGCACCATATTGATCAAGTTATTAAACTGTTCCGCTAAAAAATTAGACCCCTCACTCTTCTCCTGACCTTGATTTTTCTCCTGATCTCTACTCTTCTCCTGACCTCTAGTCTTCTGCTGACCTTGATTCTTCTCCTGACCTCTAGTCTTCTGCTGACCTTTATTCTTCTCCTGATCTTTATCTTTCTCTGGTAGCAACTTGAGCAAACTTGCCAAAACTACCGCCAAAGTTACCAGCACAGACTGCACCAATTGCTTCTCCAAGTTCATAATGTCCCGCTCAGACTGCTGAGCTTTAGCATCAAAAACTGCCATAAAATACCTCCAAGCTACAACACCTCATTTTATCACTTTTTCCTTTAAAACATATCTCACCCCATGTCTGACATTAGGGAAAATTATTTTTTAATAGATAGATTAGTTAAAGGTTTTTGTAAAAAAATTCCCCTAAAATTTTAGTAATAGGGGATATAGAGTAGTAATAAAAAGACAGGGAGGACATATGGAGAAAGTACAACAAGCGGAGGAGCTAATCATTAGTTTAAGTCGGAGGGTATATCAACAGATGTTAATTGGTTGTCATGGGCGGTGGAATCAGGAGAACAGGATTGATTTTCGGGACAACTTAAATGCCATCAAGAGTTTTTACCAGAATGTGAATCGTTTT
>Ga0272446_1004029_pt1 | contig 17779 bp, 16 predicted proteins | sample YNPCB0061_FD_194587 | JGI IMG/M metagenome (GOLD analysis project Ga0272446, IMG submission 194587) | Hot spring microbial mat communities from Yellowstone National Park, WY, United States - YNP-CB-006-1 | ecosystem: Environmental > Aquatic > Thermal springs > Hot (42-90C) > Sediment | place... | reverse complement strand
ACTGGAGGCCGGTTTCCTCGAACAACTCGGGCCAGGGTAGGCGCGCCTGCACGGCCTGCACCCCGCGCGCGGTGCGGCCGTCCCGATAATGGTAGGTCGGCTCGATCATCGCGCCGGCGGCGTCGTAGAGCACGTAGTCCACGCCCCAGGAATCGGTGCTGATGCCGGCGACGGGCAGGCCCAGCGCGCCGGCCTGGTGGAGCCCGGCGGCCAGCTCGTCCAGCAACGCGCGCAGGTTCCAGTACAGCGCGTCGCCGTCGCGGATCGGCACGTTGGGGAAGCGCCGGATTTCGGTCAGCTCGAGCCGGCCCTCGGCCAGCGTGCCGAGCATGAGCCGGCCGCTTTCGGCGCCCAGGTCGCAGGCCAGGTAATGCGTTTTCATCGTGGCGCGGGCCCCGATTCAACCGCACCGGCCCGCGGATGCAACGGCGAAGCCGGCGGCCCGCTCCTTCAAGGCGCGGGTTGGACCCGCGCCGGCGGTTCGCCCGGCGGCGGCCGGTGGCGCACCTGCCAAAGGTACCAGCCCATGAAGACCAGCCAGCTCAGGAACAACAGGCCAAACCCGGCCAGAATCCACCACGCTCCGCGCGGGCGGCGCGGCGGGACGGGGGCGGGCTCTGGAGCCGTGCTCATGGGCGGGGCGGAACGGGTTTGGCGGAGCGCGCCCGCCAGTCCACCCGGGGTGGCTCGGGTTGGCCCAGCGCGCGGGCGGCGTTGCGGAAGTGCATTTTGGCCACCTCCGGCAGTTTCTCGGGTCCGTGCCGGGCGACAAATGCGGCCGCCGCGGCGTCCACCGCCGGGCCCGCGCCCTTGGGCAGCGCCAGGCCGTACTCCTGCTCGAGCCGGGCGAGCCGGGTCACGAATTCGTCCCGGGCCAGGATCGAGGCGGCGGCCACGGCCAGGTCGCTCTCGGCGCGGTGGCGTTGGACCAATTCGATCTCGCGCCCCAGGCTCATCAGCGCGCGGGCCACGGTGCCGGGGTCGCGCGCGAACTGGTCGCTGATGGCCCGCACCGGGGGCGGGTTCATGCGGTGGCGCTGGAGCAGGAGGTTTTCGATGACCCGGGCGTGCGCCCAGGCGAGGAGGCGGTTCACGCTGCCCAGTTTCTGGTAAAGCCGGTTGTAAGCCGCGTTGCCGACCGTGACCACCGTGAAGACGCAGCCGGGCGTCTGGCGGATGAGCCGGGCCAGCTCGGCCACGCGGCGGTCGCTCGAGACAGCCTTCGAGTCGCGCACGCCGGCGTCCTGCCAGGCGCGCACCACCGCTTCGTTCACGTACACCCCGGCCGTGCACAACGGGCCGAAGAAGTCGCCTTTGCCGCTTTCGTCCACGCCGATGCGCGGCTGGAGCCGGCCGGGGTCGAGCACGTCTTCGTAACCCAGGCGCGCCTCGCGCAAGATTTCCGGCTCGAGCACGAACTCGACAAAGTCCCGCGCGCCCTTGCCCTGCACCACCAGCTTGCCGCTCTGGTAAAACACGATCTGGGTCTGGTCCTTGGCGGCGGCGAACCGCGCGTGGGGCACCTCCCGAAAAATGGCGTGATGCGCCTCCAGCCAGTCCCGCAGGGCCTGCGCCTGCGCGGGCGTCAGGGTGAAGGTAAAGGTCGCGGGCGGCGGCGTCGGCACGCCGCCAAGCTAGGCCGGCGTGAGGGCACTGTCGAGCCGGGCCTGTCGGAGAAATGCCCGCGGGGCGCATTTCAGTTTTTGAGCGCCGACGTCAGCAAGCCCCACCCACAGCCGTTCTCCCTCCATATTGCCGCGGCCCGGACCGGCGAAAATCGCGGGAATGTTGCGGGGGGTTCAAAAACTGAAATCCGCCCATGCCCGCGGCCGCCGGGCCGGGGCGTTTGCGGGTGAGCGGCCGGTTGCCTACCCTCGCGGCGTGCCGTCACCGGAGCTGCTCGTCCCGCCCTTGCTGGCGTGGTTTGCCCGCCAGGCGCGCGACCTGCCCTGGCGCCACACGCGCGACCCGTACGCGGTCTGGATCGCGGAGGTCATGCTCCAGCAAACGCAAGTGGCCACGGTGGTCCCGTACTGGGAGCGCTGGCAGGGCGCGCTGCCGGACGTCGCGGCCCTGGCGCGCGCGCCGCTCGAGCGCGTGCTCAAGCTCTGGGAAGGCCTGGGCTACTACACCCGCGCCCGCCAACTGCACCGCGCCGCCCGCCAGATTTGCCGGGAGCACGCCGGCGTTTTCCCGCGCGATTTCGCGGCCGTGCTGGGCCTGCCCGGCATTGGCCGGTACACCGCCGGGGCGATTTGCAGCCTGGCCTTCAACCAACCCACGCCCGTGCTCGACGGCAACGTGACGCGCGTGCTGACCCGCGTTTTCGGCATTCGCGACCTCGTCACCCGCGCCCCAACGCAGCGCCGGCTCTGGGCGCTGGCCGAGACGCTGGTGCGCGCGGCGGCCCGCGGCGCCGATGCGGTGCCCGCGGCGGACGCGCCCGACTGGCGGGCCCGGCGCGTGGCTGAGTGCCCGTGCGGGGCGTTGAACGAGGCCTTGATGGAACTGGGCGCCACGGTCTGCACCCCGCGCCAGCCGCGCTGCGAAGCGTGTCCCCTCGCGCCCTGGTGCATGGCGCGGGAGCGGGGGTGGACGGCGCGTTTGCCGCGCCAGGCGCGCCGTCCGGCGGCGCGGCGCCGGCGGGTGCTGGTGTTTGTCGGGGCGCGGCGCGGCCGCTGGCTGGTGTGGCGGCGACCGGACCACGGCGTGAACGCCGGCTTGTGGGAGTTTCCCAGCCTCGAGGTCGCCGCCGGCGCGGCCCCGCGTGCGGCCGCCCGGCGGCTTTTCGGCGCGGGCGTGGCGGCAGCGCGGCCGTGGCTGAAATTGCGGCACAGCATCACGACCAGCCGGATCGCGGTCGAGGTGTTCCGGGTGGACTTCGCGTCGCCGGGACCGGTCCGCGGGCCGGACGCGCGCTGGGTGTCCCGGCGGGGGCTGGCCGCGTTGGCGTTTACCGCGGTGCACCGCCGGGTGGCCGACCGGTTGCTCGCGGGCGAAACGGCCTGACAAGCCGGCGAAATCCGCTACACTCAGCCCGTGGACAAATCTCCCACCCGTCCCGTGGCCCTGACCATCGCCGGCTCCGACAGCGGCGGCGGCGCGGGCGTGCAGGCGGACCTCAAGACCTTCGCGGCGCTGGGCGTGCACGGCACGTCCGTGCTGACCTGCGTGACCGCGCAGAACCCGCGCGAGGTGCGGGCCATTGCGGCGTGCCGGCCGGCCCTGGTGCGCGCGCAACTCGAGGCCCTGTTTGCCGAGCTGCCCCCGCGGGCCGCCAAGACGGGCATGTTGTTCCAACGGGCCATCATCCGGGAGGTGGCGGCCTTTTGGCGCGCGGGCCGGCGGCCGCCGTTGGTGGTGGACCCGGTGATGGTGGCCAGCAGCGGCGCGCGCCTGTTGCAACCGGCCGCCGTGCGCGCGCTGATGGACGAGCTGTTGCCCCAAGCCGCCGTGGTCACGCCCAATCTCGACGAGGCGGAAATCCTGACCGGCCTCGCGCTGCGCTCGGTCGAGGACCTGCGGGCCGCGGCGCGGGCTCTGCACGCCCGGTGGGGTTGCGCCGCGCTGGTCAAGGGCGGACACCTCCGCAGCCTGCGCGAGGCGGTGGACGTGTTTTTCGACGGCCGCAGCGAGTGGCTGTTGCGCGCGCCGCGCGTGACCGGGATTGCCACGCACGGCACCGGCTGCACCTACTCGGCGGCCCTCACCGCCGGCCTGGCGCGCGGGCTGGGCCTGCGCGCGGCGGTGGCCCGCGCCAAGGAACTGCTCACCCGGGCCCTGGTCCACAGCTACCGGGCGGCGGGGCACGACGTGTTGAACCCTTTCGCCCATGCCTGACCGGCGCCGCGCCCGCCTTCGTTCACCCGAGCCTTGTCTGCATTGAACCCACTGCTCCGCCGATTTCTTCCGACCCTCCCGGCGCTGGCCGTCCTGGCTGCCGGCACCGCGACGGCAGCGGAAGTGCTCGAGTTCCGCGAGCCGCGGCGCGTGGCCTACCAGCTTGAACCCGTGGAAGGCGCGCGCGCACTGGCCGCGGCGCCGCAATGGATTCGCGCCCGGCCGGCCCGGGGCGGCACCAACGCGCTCTGGCTGGGCAGCCAGGTGGTGGTGCAGTTGCGCGCGACCAACGAGCTGCCCGAGCTGCTGGCCGCCGGACCGCTGCGCGTGAGCGAGGTGTGCGACTCGAACGTGTTCGTGCTCCAGGCACCGGACGCCCTCACCGCCGCCCGGCTGGCGGCGGACTGGGCGGCCCGGCCCGGCGTCACGGTGAGTCACCCGGTGCGCCGCCGGCCGGTGAAGTTGCACGGTGGGTTTGCCCCGCGGCCGAACGACCCGCTCTTTCCCCGGCAATGGCACCTGGAAAACCGCGACACCAACTCCGGCGCGCGATTGGGTTTCGACCTGAACGTGCGCGCCGCCTGGGCCCTCACCCGGGGCGCGGGCGTGGTGGTGGCCCAGGGCGATGACGGCCTGGAGCTGGACCACCCGGACTTGCGCGACAACACCGCCGGCGCGCCGCACTACAATTTCTTCAACAACACCCCGGATGGCCGACACCCGGGCAGCCTGGCCGGCCACGGCACGGCGGTGGGGGGGTTGATCGCGGCCCGGGCCGGCAACGGCGTGGGGGTGGCGGGCGTGGCGCCCGGGGCGCAATTGGCCAGTTGGGTGGTGTTCGACACCCAGGGAAACTTCCTCAACGACCTGCAGTCCCGCCGGATGTTCCAGTACGCCTCGAACGTCGTGGCCGTGCAGAACCACAGTTGGGGCAATGCGGACAAGACGTTCCTGTCCGTGGGCGTGCTGGAAAGCCAGGGCATCGCCAACGCCATCCGGTACGGGCGCGAGGGCCGCGGGGTGGTGATGGTGCGGGCGGCCGGCAACGAGCGGCTCGAACTCAACGATGCCAACGACGACGCCTACGCCAACGACCCGCGCGTCATCACCGTCGGCGCGGTGCGGGCCAACGGCCAGGTCACCAGCTACTCGACCCCCGGAGCCTGCGTGCTGGTGGCCGCTTTCAGCGCGGACCGACGAGTGGACCTCGGGCCGGGCGTGCAGACCAATTACCCCAGCCTGACCACGACCGACCGCAGCGGCATCCTGGGCTACAATTTGGATTATGCCGGGGGGTACGCGGATTACGCCTTCGACGCCTCGGGCTTCGAGGGCACGTCCGGGGCCACGCCGCAGATCGCCGGGTTGTGCGCCCTGATCCTGAGCGTGAACCCGGCACTGACCTGGCGAGACGTGCAGCAGGTGCTGTTGCTGGCCGCACGCCAGCTCGACCCGGCCGACCCGGCCGTGCACCCCAACGGCGCCGGCTTGCGCGTAAGCCACAACACCGGGTTCGGCGTGCCCGACGCCGCCCGCGCCGTGGCCCTGGCGCAACGCTGGAAACCTCGCCCGCCGCGCGTCGAGGTCACCGCCAGCTTCCGCGGCCGGCAAGCGATTCCCGACGACGGGCTGCGGGTGGAATTGACCGGCCCGCGGGTGCCCGCGGCCCTGCAATCCATCCCCGTCTGGCCCGCCGACGGTCTGCACGTGGACGAGCCGACCGAGGCGGTGCCGTTGGTGGACGTGGGGCAGGCGCTGGGACCGATTGCGATGGACCTGACCGGCAAAGCGGCGTTGATCGAGCGGGGGCAAAACTATTTCGTCGAGAAAATCCGGCACGCCGCCGCGGCGGGGGCGCGCTTCGTCATCATTTGGAACAACGTGGGCACCACCGATCGGTTGTTCATGGCCGGGGCCGAGGTGCACCGCGCGCCCATCCCGGCGGTATTCATGGACCGCCAGAGCGGCAGCGCCTTGCGGGACTGGCTGGCCGGCACCGCTGAGGCCCGCGCGCGCCTCACCTTGCAGAGTGTGCGGTTCACCCTCCCCATCCACGCCAGCCTGCAGGCCGAGCACGTGACCCTGCGCGTGCAGACCACCCATCAACGCCGCGGCGACGTGCGCCTGACGCTGGTCTCGCCGGCCGGCACGCGCAGCGTGTTGCAGCATTTCAACGAAGACCTCGGCAGCCCGCTGGACGACTGGACCTACTCGAGCGTGCACCATTTCTACGAACCCACCGCCGGCGACTGGCGGGTGGAAGTCAGCGACGAACGCGCCGGTGTGACGGGCGAAGTCCTCGCCCTGGACCTGACGGTGACCGGCGTGCCAATCGAGGACACGGACGGAGACGGTCTGGACGACGCCTGGGAGGAGCACTACTTCACCGGCCTGGAGTTCGGCCCGGCGGATGACCCCGACCGGGACGGGGAGAGCAACCTGGTGGAATCCCTGGCGGGCACCGATCCCCGGTATGCACCGCCGTTGCGCCTGGAGTTGACGGCCTGGGACGCGCGTTTCTGGCGCCTGGCCTGGCCGACCACGCCGTACGCGCGCTTCTGTCTCGAAGCGGCGGCAACGGCCGAGGGGCCGTACACCGCGCTGGGCGAGGTTACTTCGGACTTCGGCCTGGCCGAGTGGCTGGTGCCGGCAGAACGCTCGCCCGGCCGGTTCTTCCGCGTGCAGGCGGTGGAAGGCCGCTAAGCCCGAACGCTTCGTGGGGGGCCAGGGTGGCGCGGCCAATTTGGCCGTGGTCGGCCAGTCCCCGACAAAGAAAAAGCCGCCGGGCACCGGCGGCTGGCGCGGATTCGGGCGCGGCCCGCAGGCACGGGGCCCGATTCACTTCCCGTAGTTCCGGATGAAGTTCACGCACTGGGTGACTTCCGGGAGGCTGTTTTCCCAGTTGTACTCGTACTCGATGGAGAGGTTGCCGGTGAAGCCCTGGGCCTTGAGTTCGTCGAGGCATTCCTTGATGCCCGAGACACCCTGACCGAAGGGCACGTCGTGGGCGTCACGCTTGCCGAATTCGTTCAGGTCCTTGAGGTGGGCGCTGATGATGCGGCCGCGGAGCACGCGCAGGGCCTCGATAGGCTTGATGCCGGAGCGCGTCCAGTGGCCGGTGTCGGCACAGGCGCCAATGCGGGGGTCGCGTCCGGTCACCAGGCCGGCAATGTAGAGCGGATGCCAGACCTTGTAATCGGGCCGGTCCAGGCTGCCGGGGTGGTTGTGGAAGGCGACGCAGATGTCGTACTCCTTGACCAGCTTCTCGATGAGGTTGATGGACTCGGCGGACTCGGTGGTGACGGCGCGCAGGCCCATTTTCTTGGCGAACTCGAAGACCTTGCGGGCCTCGGCCTCGTTGTTGGGGATGCCCACCACGCCGTAGTTGACGGCCTTGACGCCGTGCTGCTGGAGCTTGGCCCGGACCTTGGCCAGCACCTCGTCGGAGGCGTTGTGGTCGAGTTGCAGGTTGGGTTCCTCCTTGCTGAGCCGCTGGCCGGGATAGAACTCGATGACCTTGGCCCCGGCGGCGGCGGTCTTCTCGATGGCCTCGAAGGCGGTGAACCGGTTGAAGGTGTAGGCCTGGCAGCCGATGGCCCAGCCGTTGAGCTTGTAGGCGTCCGGGATTTCCGGCGCGGCCAGGAGGTGCGCGCCGGCCACGAGGGCCAGGGCGCCCAACCCCAGGGTGGTGCAGAAGGCGATGTTGCGGGATTTCATGGTCGGTGTGGTTCCGTTGTGTTTTTGCCCGCCGGCGGCCGCCGGGCTGTGCCGGCGCACTGCGGGCGTGTCCCGATACACCTACGCGGCCCGGCGGCGGAGTCAAAGGCAAACATGCTGGCCGCGCTGTCCAGGCGCCTCGCATTTTCTGGCCGCGAAACGCCGGGGGCGATGCTTCAGCCCCCAAACAACTCCCGCAGTTTTTGCGCGCGGTAGGCGAAGATGCGTTCGACGTCCCGCCGCACAAACAGCCGGTCCACCAGCGTCCCGCCCCGCGGCCAATAGCGAACGCGGTCGCCGCACACGGTGCCGCCGTCCCGCTCGGCAAAGGTGTGCGTGTGATGCCAGAGCACATACGGCCCGCGCACCTGCACGTCCACAAACCGCTCCGGCGGCGTCCACTCGGCGATTTCGGTGCGCCAGCGCAGCGGCAGGCCGTGCACGCGGAGCCGGTAGTCAATGACCGCGCCGGCGCGCATCGTGATGGGCATGGGCGTCAGAATCTCGAAGCGCAACCACGGCGGCGTCAGAACCTCGAGGTTGCGGGCATCAGCGAAAAACGGGAACACCTCCGCGCGCGGTCGCGGCAGCCAGATTTCGGTTTGGAAGATTGCTTCGGGCATGGTCCTCACGACGGGCCGCACCTTGCGCCGCGCAGCGGGAAGCGCAAACGCCGCGCCCGGTTGCCCGGCCGCTCTCGGATGCTACCCTGCGCCGGACCTGTAGTCGGTCCGCTCCATGCCAGCAAGCCCCACCTTGGTTTGGTTTCGGCTCGATCTGCGCCTTGCCGACAACCCGGCGCTGACCGCTGCCGTGCGGTGCGGCGGCCCGGTGATTCCGGTGTTCATCTGGGCGCCCAACGAGGAGGGCGATTGGCCCCCGGGCGCCGCTTCGCGCTGGTGGTTGCACCAGTCCCTGAGCGCGCTGGCGACCGAGTTGGAGCGGCGCGGCGCCCGGCTGGTCCTCCGCCAGGGCGCCTCGCTGGACACTTTGCGGGCACTGGTCCGCGAGACCGGCGCGGGAGCGGTGTATTGGAACCGCCGCTACGAGCCGGCGCTGGTCGCCCGGGACCAACAGGTCAAAGCAGCGCTCCGGGCCGACGGGATCGCGGCCGAGAGCTTCAACAGCGCCCTGCTGTTCGAGCCGTGGACCGTGGCAAACCGGGCCGGCCGGCCTTTCCAAGTGTTCACGCCGTTTTGGCGGCATTGTCTGGACCAACCCGATCCCCCCGTCCCCGACCCCGCGCCGGAGAGCCTGCCCGCGCCGGCCCGGTGGCCGGGGTCCGAACCGCTGGCCGCGCTGGCGTTGGAGCCGCGTCCGGACTGGGCCGGCGGGTTGCGCGCCGCTTGGCAGCCCGGCGAGGCGGGGGCCGCCGCGAATTTGCAGGGCTTCTTGGAACGGGCCTTCGCCGAGTACGCCACCCTGCGCGACCGGCCCGACCGGCCGGGCACTTCGCGACTCTCGCCGCACCTGCATTTCGGGGAAATCGGGCCGCGGCAGGTCTGGCACGCCGTGAAGGCACTGGCCGCGCAGCGCGGGCTGCCGCCGTCGGCCTGGCGCGGCGGGCGATTTTTGGCAGAGCTGGGCTGGCGCGAGTTCGCCCATCATTTGCTGTTTCACTTCCCCCACACACCCGCGGCACCGTTGCGCGAGGAGTTCGCCCGGTTGGTCTGGCGGCGGAACCCCGCGGGCTTGAAGGCGTGGCAACGCGGCCGCACCGGGTACCCGATCGTGGACGCCGGGATGCGCGAGCTATGGCACACGGGCTGGCTGCACAACCGGGTGCGCATGATCGCGGCGTCGTTTCTCGTGAAGGACCTGCTGGTGGACTGGCGCGAAGGCGCGCGCTGGTTTTGGGACACGTTGGTGGACGCCGACCTGGCTGCGAACACGCTCGGCTGGCAGTGGACCGCCGGATGCGGCGCCGACGCCGCGCCGTTTTTTCGCATCTTCAACCCGGTCACCCAGGGCTGGAAGTTCGATCCGAAGGGCGATTACGTGCGGCGCTGGGTGCCGGAGCTGGCCCGCCTGCCCGCCGAATGGATTCACCAACCTTGGGCTGCGCCGCCGGAGGTGTTGACCCGGGCAGGCGTGGCGCTCGGAATGCATTACCCGGAGCCGGTGGTCAGCCACGTCATCGCCCGGGAGGTGGCGCTTGAGGCCTTCGCCAAAATCCGCGCCCCGCATTGACCTGCCGACACCGGCGGGCGCTCCCGGATTTGGCAAACGCCCGGGGCCACGGCACTTTGACTCGTCAAACCACCGCCCGGCCCGTAACTTGGACCGGACGCCGCGCGCATGAGTCACGACGCCCTGGTCATCGTGCCCACCTACAACGAGCGGGAAAACCTCGAGCCGCTCGCCGCGCGCGTGCTGGCCCTGCCCACGCCGGTGGACCTGTTGATCGTGGACGATAATTCGCCCGACGGCACCGGCCAGGTGGCGGACGCGCTGGCGGCGCGGCACCCGGCGATCCACGTGCTGCACCGGCCCGGCAAGGAAGGGCTGGGTCGGGCTTATTGCGCCGGGTTCGCCTGGGCGCTGGCGCGGCACTACGAGTTCATCTTCGAGATGGACGGGGACTTCTCGCACAATCCCGATGACATCCCGCGCTTTCTGGCGGCGGCGCAGGACGCCGACCTGGTGCTGGGATCGCGTTACGCGCAGGGCATCCGGGTGATCAACTGGCCGCTGTCGCGCCTGCTGCTGAGCCTGGGCGCGGCGTGGTATGTGCGGGCGATTACCGGCATGCCGTTCAGCGACCCCACCGGGGGGTTCAAATGCTTTCGCCGGCGCGCGCTGCTGGCGGTGGACCTGGCGCAGGTGCGCTCGAACGGGTACAGCTTCCAGATCGAACTGACCCACAAAATCTGGCGCCAGGGCCTGCGGGTGGTCGAGGTGCCGATCATCTTTACCGACCGCTTCCAGGGCACCTCGAAGATGTCGCGCAAGATCGTCTGGGAAGCGCTCTGGATGGTCTGGCGGCTGTGGTTCCAAAACGGACTGCGGCGCTCACCCCGACCGCCCCGACCGGGCTGAGCCGGTTCCCGCCCGAATAAGCAGCCGCCACGCATCCGCCCCCGCCCCCCGCCCTGACCGCGCCGCTGGACTCGCCCCGAAACCCGCCGTTCGCCCGCCGGAAAACTGTTTCCCCAGCCGGTCCGGGGGCCGGAAACGCGCTTTGCTGGCCGAGCTTAACCTGTTGCGGCCAAGCGGATTTTGGATAGATTTTGGACCGGTAGTATCGGTCGGGCGGCCGTGGCTTTGGCCGTTGACAGTCCCGCGCGGGGAATTCTAGCCTTACCCGCCTTGACCGGAAGGAGCTGCGCGGTCTGCCTGGCCGCCGGACCCAGGTCTTAGAGAGGATGTGAAAATACCGTTGACTGAAATTCGGCTGAAAAAAGGCGAGTCGGTGGAGCGGGCGCTGCGCCGGCTCAAGAAACGGGTGGACCGTGAAGGCATCTTGCGGGAGGTCCGCAATCATCGCCATTACGAGAAACCCAGTGAGAAGCGTCGGCGCAAACTGAAGGTGGCGCGCTTCAACGCCATGCTCGCCGCCCGCTACGCCGACCTCTGAAGCGTCGGACACTCTGCGCAGGGCCGGGCGCGGGGCCGTCCAACCCCGTGTCCGGCCCTTGCTTTGCATGTTCGCCCTGTCCACTTGCTGGAATTCCGACCGTCACTCGGACGGCCGGGCCATGTTGCGGGAAATCCGCGAGCTGGGCTTCGAGTACGCCGAGCTCAGCCACGGCATCCGCCTGAGCCTGGTGCCCGGCATCCTCGAGGCCGTGGACGCCGGGGAGATCAAGATTTGCACCCTGCACAACTTCTGCCCGCTCCCGCTGGGCGTGAGCCGCGCCGCTCCGAACCTTTTCAAGTTCACCTCGCTGGACCGCCGCGAGCGCGAAAACGCCCTGCGGCATACCCTCAAGACCCTCGAACTGGCCGAGCGCGTCAAGGCCCGGCTGGTGGTCCTGCACCTGGGCCAGGTGGACATGCGGGAGTACACCGACCGGTTGCTCGAACTGGTGGCCGCCGGCCAGCGCGACACCCCAAAATACCGCCGCCTGTGCGAGGAGCTCGAGGCACGCCGCGAGGCGATCAAGGAACGCCACCTCGAGGCCGCCTACGAACTGCTCCGCCAGGTCGAGGAAGACGCCCGCCGGCGCGGCCTGCTCCTGGGCATTGAAAACCGCGAGGCCCTCGAGGAGGTGCCCTTCGAGTCCGACTTCCCGTTTTTCTTCTTCGAGTTCCGCGGCGGCGTGGTCCGCTACTGGCACGACACCGGCCACGCGCAAATCAAGGAGAACCTGGGCTTCATCCAGCACGCGATGCACCTCGAGTCCCTGGCCGGCGAGCTGGCCGGCTTTCACCTCCATGACGTCGAGTTCCCTGGGCGCGACCACCGGGCGCCGGGCCGGGGGACGGTGGACTTCGCCGCGCTGCGGCCCTTCGTGAAGCCGGAGCACATCAAGGTCATCGAACTGAGCCCGTCCCTGGACCGCGCGGAGGTGCTGGCGGGCTACGCGCATCTGCGGAACCTTTGGGGCGAGACGTGAAGGCGGCGCGCCACACCGGACGCGTGGCCTGGCGGCTGGGCGTGTGCGCGGTGCTGCTGGGCTGGGCGTTTCACGCGATTTTTCTCAACGAGGCCCGGCAGCTCCACGAAAGCCGGGGCGGCGCCTGGGCGGCTTTGGCCTGGTGGGAGCAGGCGCGCCTGGCGTGGACCGTGGGTCCGCGGGCGCTGGCCGGGGTGTTGGGGATGATCCGGCCGCTGGAGGGCGTGCTCTCGCTGCTGTTCATGGGCGCAACGATCCTGCTGGGCGCGGTGCGCTGGCAGGGCGTGCTGCGCGCCCAGGGTATGGACCTGCCGACGGGCCGCGTGCTCGAGCTGAGCCTGGTGGCGCACGGGTTCAACGCCTTTTTGCTCGGCTCGACCGGCGGCGACCTCGTCAAGGCCTACTACACCGCGGCCGAAACCCACCACCTCAAGGCCGAGGCGGTGGTGTCGGTGATCGTGGACCGGCTGCTCGGGTTGCTGGCCATGCTGCTGTTTGCCGCGGCCATGATGGTGCCGAACCTGGACCTGCTCACGCGCCAACCCCGCCTGGGCGTTCTGGCCCTGGTGGCGCTGGGCATGTTGGGCGGGCTGCTGGTGCTGGGCGGGCTGTCGTTCCAGGGCGGGCTGTCCCGGCTCTGGCCCGGGGCGCGGGACTGGCTGCGGCGCCTGCCCAAGGGCGAGACGCTCGAGCGCGCGCTCGAGGCCATGCGCCGGTTGGGCCGGCAACGCGGCGTGCTGGCGCGGGCGCTGGCGATCTCGATGGTGCTGAACCTGGCCTGCGTGTTGCAAATCGGGGTGCTGGCGCGCGGGCTGGGGTTGGAGATTCCGTTCCGGCTTCTGCTGGTGTTGGTGCCGATCATCATTTGCCTGGCGGCGCTCCCCATCACGCCCAGCGGCCTGGGGTTGCGCGAGAACCTGTACGTGCTGGCGTTGACCGTGCCCGCGGTGCACGTGCCGCCCGCCGCCGCGCTCTCGCTTTCCCTGCTGGCCTATGCGGGCAGCCTGGCCTGGAGCCTGGTGGGCGGGCTGGTGTATCTGCGGTTCCGGCGCGGGCATCCTGCGCCGCCGTCGGAGGCATGAACGCAGCGGCCCAACGTCGCCGCCGGGCGCTGGCCCGCGGCATCGTGGCCCGCCTGCGCGCGCACGGGCACGAGGCCTTCTGGGTGGGCGGGTGCGTGCGGGACATGCTGCTGGGCCGCGAGCCGGGCGATTACGACATCGCCACCTCGGCCCGGCCCGAGGAAGTGCGGGCCCTGTTTCGCCGCACCGTGCCGGTGGGGCGGCAGTTCGGCGTGATGCTGGTGGTCACCCGCGGCGGCGAGTTCCAAGTGGCCACGTTCCGCGCCGAGGGCGAGTACCGGGACGGCCGGCGTCCGGCGGCAGTGTGGTTCACCGACGCGCGCGAGGACGCCCGGCGACGCGACCTGACGGTGAACGGGCTTTTCTACGACCCGCTCACCGGGACGCTGTACGACTGGGTGGGCGGCCGCGCGGACCTGGAGGCGCGGCGCATCCGGTTGATCGGCGACCCGGCCGCGCGGCTGGCCGAGGATCACCTGCGGCTGCTGCGGGTGGTGCGGTTTGCGGCGCAGCTTGATTTCGAGGTCGAACCGGCCACGTGGGCGGCGGTGCAGGCCGGGGCCGGGGCCATCCGGCGGGTGAGCGCCGAACGCATCCGCGACGAGTTGCTGAAGATTTTTCGGCCGCCGCACGCGGCGCGCGGGCTCGAGCTGCTGCGGTCCAGCGGGCTGTTGCGGAAGGTGTTGCCGGAGGTGGCGGCGTTCGAGACCTGCGCGCAGCCGCCCACCTGGCATCCGGAGGGCACGGTGTACGAGCACGTGCGCCGGATGCTGGCGTTGCTGCCCGCCGACGCGAGCCCGGCGCTGGTCTGGGGAGTGTTGTTGCACGACGTGGCCAAGCCGGTGACCGCCCGGCGCGACCCGCAGACCGGCGCGCTCCAGTTCCCCGGGCATGAAAAAGTGGGCGAGGCGATGGCGCGGGAGATTCTGCGCCGGCTGCGCTTTCCCAACGCGGAGATCGAAACGGTGGCCGCGCTGGTGCGGCATCACATGCAGTTCAAGGACGTGCCCCACATGCGCCGGGCCACGCGGCGGCGGATGGTGTTGCGGCCGACCTTTGCGCTGGAACTGGAGTTGCACCGGCTGGACTGCCTGGGCGCGCACGGGCGCCTGGACCACTACGAGATCATGGCGCGCGAGGCCGCCGCGCTGCGCCAACAGCCCGAGATACGCCCGCCGTTGGTGCGGGGTGATGACCTGTTGGGGTTGGGCCTGGCGCCGGGGCCGGCGCTGGGCGCGTTGCTGGCCGAGATTCGCGAGCGGCAGTTGGAGGGGGAATTGACCGACCGCGAGGCGGCGCTGGCGTTTGCCCGCCAACGGCTGGGCGAGGGCCGGGGGCCGGAAGCACCGCCGCCGGCGTCTTGATCAGTTGGGCGTGGAGGCCGCCGCCGCGGCGCCGTGGCCGGGGGGCAGCAGCCGCAGTTCGACGGACTCGCCGGGCCGCAGGTTCAGGCCCGGGGGCAGGCTGATGGCCAGGGGCAGCCCCGGCACGGGCAGGTTGTTGGCGTTGAACGGAACGCCCAGTTGGGTGGCCTGGGCCAGGCCGCTGGCACGCAGACCCAGTTGGTAGGCCAGGGTGGCTGTCACCGGTTCGAGGTAACGGCCCACTTCGAGGATGCGGGCCTGGCCGGTCGCCCGCGCGCCAGAGCGGCTGCGGACTTCCACCGGCGCGCCGACTTGCGGCTCTTCCCGCCAGGGGGGAATCAGGTAGGCCACGATGCGTTCGCTGCGCGTGGCGGTGATGGTCACGATGGGTTCGCCGGCGGCGACGTTGTCGCCGGAGAAGCGATAGACGGTGCTGACCGTGCCATCAATGGGCGCGGTGAGGGTGACCGGGCCGAATTCGGCCAGGGCCTGTTTGAGGCGCTGTTCCTGGAGTTCGAGCGCCAGGCGCCAGCCTTCGGGCAGGGCTTGGGGATCGGCCGGCGGCTGGTTGACCCGCAGACGGGCGAGGTCGGTCTCCAGTTCGCGGATGAGCCGCTCGCGGGATTGGACCTCGGCCCGGAGGCTGTCGCGGTCGCGCAGGGCGATTTCGAAGTCGGTCTGGGAAGCGATGCCGGAGGGTTCGCGACGCAGCGCGGCGATGCGGTCGTACTCGGCCTCGGCATAGCGCAGGTGCATCTGCGCGGAGGCCAGGCGGACCTGTTGGTCGAGCAGTTCCAGGCGCAGGCGCTGGAAGTCCACGCGGGCGCGTTCGGTGGTGACCAGGGGGTCGAGTTGGAGGCGGAGGATTTCGGCCTCGGCCTTGATCACGGCGAGGGTGCTTTCGAGGTACCGGGGGTCGCTGACCAGAACCTCGGCCACGGGGTCGCCGGCGCGGACCGGGCTGAAGCGGTCCACGTTCACCTTGGCAAGGGTGCCGGGGCGGATGCTGGCAACGTGGGCGCGGCGTACCTCGACTTCGCCCACCAGGGTGGGGGCGGCCAGTTGGGTGTTCCAAATCCAGATGACTCCGGCCAGGGCGGCGGCAAAGACCACCACCGGCAGGGCGCGGATGCGGAATTCGCGCCAGCGCAGGGCCGGAGGGGTGGGAATGGGGGAGAGGCGTTTCATGGACCCGGACTAAACCTCGGATTCGTCTTCCGCCTGCAAGCTGGTGACGCGGGAGATGCCGGGGAGGGCGCGCAGTTCCTTGATCAAATCCTCGAGCCGGTTGGGGTCGCGCAACAGGAGGCGGTAGGAAAGGTCGGTACCGCCGTAGGCCTCGTTGAGGCGCTGGCTGGCGCAGAGGGTGCGGCGGCTGTGGCGGTGGAACAGGGCGCGCAATTCGTCCAGCTCCGCCAGCGGCCGCGCCCAGTGCAGGTTGAGGATGACGTCGTAACGGTGGCGGCTGCCAAAGGCCGTGGCCCAGAGGTAGCACATCGTGGCGGCCACGAGCACGGTGACCACCACGGCCACCGGGTAACGCTGGGTGCCGCAGGCCATGCCGATGACCAGACAGGCCAGGATGTAGCTGGTGTCCAGCGTGTCCCGGAGGATGTTGCGGAAGCGCACGATGGCAAAGACCGCCATCATGCCGAAGGCGGTGATGAGGTTGTTGGCCAACACCTGCATGACGCCGGCGGTGAGCACGGGAATGACCACCAGCGAGGCCACGAAGTTCCGCGAGTAGGAAAGGCCGCTGTGGGTGAGCATGTACACCCAGGCCAGGGTCTGGCCGCCCAGAAACGCCAGCGTCAGCCCCAGCACCAAGAGGGGCACGCTGATGGGCGTCACGGCATAGTCACCACGGAAGAACCAGTCCATCGTTGCGTCAGTCGGCCAGTTCCAGGTCGGCCGCCCGTCGCCGCGCCACGGCCCGGGCGGGCGCGCCCTTGGGTCCGCCAAAGGCGAGGGTATGCACCCCGCGCTGGAATTTTTCAATGCCCAGTTCAGTCAGGCCATCCACGTATTTGGCGGCGGAGGCCCGGAACAGGCCAAAGGTTTCCACCAGGTCTTGGAACCAGCGCGGGAACCGGCCGGTGAATTTGAGTTCCAAAATCACCTGGTGGCCAAACGGACGCACGGGCCCGTCCAGCTCCAACCCGAGCCTTGCCGTGAACTCCGGCGCCACCAGGACCTCGCGGTCCATCGTCACGCGCGCGGAGTTGTCGTGGGTGCTGATCCAGGCTTCGCGGCGGTAGCACACGTGGGCCTTGGGCGAGGCGCGCAGGTCGAGCATGAGCTGGCAAAAGCGCTGGAGGGCAACCAGTTGCTTGGGTTGGTTGTTGAGCAAGTGCTCCGGCCCGGGCAAGTGTCCGGCCAGGAGCAAGGGCACGGCGTGGCGATGCACGCCGCCACGCTGCTTGAGGATGGCGTCGTTGACCCGTCGTTTGATCTCGAAAAACACGGGCGCATCCGGCGCGGCGCCGTAGTACCGAAGCCGGAGTTTGAAGCGGTTTTTGTTGCCGTTGATGGTGTCCCAGTAGGTTCTGAGGTCGTCCGAGTCCAGGTAGAGGCTGTGGATGGTGTAGGAGCAGTCCGGCTGGTTGACGCCGTACTCGTCCAGCTCCAAGTGGCTGCGCACAAACTCCCGGACCAGCAAGGCCTGACGCTCGCTGATCAGGTACTTGTACTCCAAGCGCTGCATCTGGAGGCGGTCCGGTCCCATGGGAAAAACGGCTTACGGCGCGGCGCTCAAACGACCCGATTCTGTCATGCAATTGTCACAATCCCAACACACGCCGGGGTCGTTGGGGCCCTTCCCCGCACGACCTCGGCTGCCTTTTTGAAAATGAATACTACGCCGCCAAGTACTTAGCAATAACGATACCAGCTTTCGCGCTTCCCACGGGTCCCCCGGCGGTAGTCCCGGCTCAGCGCGCGGCCACCTGCAAACCGGCCGGGCCGGGGGCATCCGCAAAGGACAACACGCCGTCGCGGCAGCTCACTCCGCGGTACGGGTCGTTGGTAATCAGCAAATTCCCGTCCAGGTCCAGGTAATCGGTCAGTTCCGCCAGGTGGGCGGCGGCGCTGATCAAGACACTGGACTCGATCATGCAGCCGAGCATGGTTTTCAAGCCGGCCTCCCGCGCGGCTCGCAAAGCCGCCAAGCCGGCCGTGACCCCGCCGGCCTTGACCAGTTTGACATTCACGGCGTGAA
>Ga0272446_1004028_pt1 | contig 17783 bp, 17 predicted proteins | sample YNPCB0061_FD_194587 | JGI IMG/M metagenome (GOLD analysis project Ga0272446, IMG submission 194587) | Hot spring microbial mat communities from Yellowstone National Park, WY, United States - YNP-CB-006-1 | ecosystem: Environmental > Aquatic > Thermal springs > Hot (42-90C) > Sediment | place... | reverse complement strand
AGCGCTTCGCCACCATCGGCGTCAGGCCCGGCACGCTCGGGCCTGCCGACTACACAGCGCTGGTCCGAAGCGAGCTCGCGCGCTGGCGCGAGGTGATCCGCGCCGGGAACATCAGCGTCGACTAGGCGCTGGCGGCCGCGACCTCCCGGATCGCGGCCGCGATCTTCTCCTCCGTCACGCGGAGGGCCATCTCCAGCGGTGGGGAGAAGGGGATCGGCACGCGCGGCGCCCCGAGGCGGCGCACGGCGCGCAGCGCGCCGGGGCCGAGCCGCGTCACCACGCGCGCGACGACCTCCGCCCCGAACCCGCCCGTCTCGACCGCCTCGTGCACCACGAGAAGCCGCCGCGTGCGCGCGGCGGAGGCGACGACCGCCTCCTCGTCCCACGGCCAGATGCTGCGAAGGTCGAGCACGTCCGCCTCGATGCCCTCGTGCGCGAGCGCATCGGCCGCGCGCGTCACCTCGCGCGCAGCGGCCGACCAGGTCACCACCGTCGCCGCGTCGCCCGAGCGCACGCGGCGCGCCACGCCGAAAGGCAGAGGCTCGACCGTTTCGGCCACCTCGCCCGTCTCGCCGAACAGATCCTTCGGGTCGAAGAAGAGAACGGGGTCGTCGCTGCGGATCGCGGCGACGAGGAGGCCGGCGGCATCCGCGGGCGTCGATGGCGCGGCGACGATGACGCCCGGCAGGTGCGCGAACCAGGCCTCGAGCATCTGGCTGTGCTGGGCGGCGGAGTTGCGCCACATCCCGTGCGGCATCCGCACCACCACGCTCGCGCGGCCCTGGCCGCCGAACATGTAGCGCACCTTGGCGATCTGGTTCACGAGCTCGTCCATCGCGCACATCACGAAGTCGAAGATGCGCATCTCGATGATCGGCCGCGTGCCGACGAGCGCGGCGCCGAGCCCCGCCCCCATGATCGTGCTCTCCGAGATCGGCGTCGAGACGACACGCTCGGCCCCGAACGCCTCGAGGAAGCCGCGATACTGGCCGAACAGCCCGCCGCGGGCGACGTCCTCGCCGAGCACCCAGACGCGCGGGTCGCGCCGCATCTCCTGTTCGGCGGCGCGACGAAGCGCCTCGATCATCGTGACCGTGCTCATGCCGGCGCCGCCACAGCGCCGATGTCCTGCACGTCAGCGAAGGCGGCCTCCGCCGTGGGCCAGGGCGCGGCGAGCGCCTCGCGGCGCGCGGCCGCCATCTCCGCCTCCGCCTCGGCCGCGATCGCGGCGAGCGCCTCGCGCTCGACGCCTGCCCCGGCAAGCCAGGCCTCGAGGCGGGCGATCGGCTCGCGGGTGCGCGCCGCCTCGACCTCAGCGGCGTCGCGCCAGGCGGCAGGGTCGGTCGAGGTGTGGCCCAGCAGGCGGAAGGTGCGCGCGTGCAACAGCCGCGGCCCCTCGCCGCGGCGGATGGCGGCGACCATCATCTCGGCGAGGTCGAGCACCGCGAGGGCGTCGTTGCCGTCCACCGATGCCGCGGGCACGCCGATCGCCTCGGCGCGCGCCACCGCGCCCGCCCCGGCCGTGACGCTGTCGGCGGGCGTGAAGGCCGCGACGGCGTTGTCCTCGCAGACGAACAGCACCGGCAGCCGCCACAGCGCGGCCCAGTTCAGCCCCTCGAGGAAAGGGCCGCGGTTGATCGCGCCGTCGCCGAAGAAGCAGGCGACGATCGCGTCCGAGCCGAGCAGCCTGAGCCCCTGCGCGGCGCCCACCGCGATCGGGATGCCGCCCGCGACCACGCCGTTCGCGCCCAGCATGCCGACGGAGAAGTCGGCGATGTGCATCGAGCCGCCCTTGCCGCCGCAATAGCCTCCCGCCCGGCCATGCAGCTCGCGCATCATCGGTGCCGGCTGAGCGCCCTTGGCGAGCGCGTGGCCGTGGCCGCGATGGTTCGAGGTGATCCGGTCATCGCGCCGGAGCGCGGCGCAGACGCCGGCCGCCACGCCCTCCTGGCCGATCGAGACATGCAGGGGCCCCGGGATCTCGCCCGCCCTGTGGCCGGCGAGCGCCGCCTCCTCGAAGGCGCGGATGCGGCGCATGGTGCGCAGAAGCTCTATGGCGCGGCCGAGATTGCCGCGAGGCCCGGTCATGCGTTCCCCCCCTCCACGCGGCGTGCATCCGCCGCACTTGCGCACGATGGCGGCGCGTGGTTCCTGAATCAAGTCGGCGACGGCGGGGGTGAGAACGGGTGGGCCAGGCGGAGGGCGTGATCGTCCGCGACAGCGTGACGGAACTCGACGCCGCCGCGCGCGGCCGCGTCGCCCTCGCGCCCTCGCATGGCGGCCGCTACGCCGCGGCCTTCGCCGCTTGCATCGGCGTCTCCGCGATCATCCTCTCGGATGCCGGGATCGGCCGGAACCGCGCCGGCGTGGCGGGGCTCGACCTGCTCGACGCGCTCGGCGTTCCGGCCGCCGCCGTCGATGTCTGGTCGGCGCGGATCGCCGATGGCATGGACTGCCTCCGACGCGGCGTGCTCTCGACCGTCAATGCGCGCGCCGGCGCACTCGGCCTCCACGCCGGCATGGGCGTGGCCGAGGCGCTGGCGCGGCTTGCCGGCGCAGACCTTCCGCCGGCGCCGAGCCCGCCTGCGCTCGCCGAGGCGCGTCGCGAGATCGTCGAGGCCTCCGCTCCGGGCGTGCGCGTCCTGGCGCTCGACAGCAACGCGCTGGTGCGCCCCGAGGATACCGGCCAGGTGATCGTCACCGGCTCGCATGGCGGGCTGCTCGGCAGCCGGCCGGAGACGGCGGTGAAGGTGGGCGTGTTCGCCGCCCTCTACAACGACGCCGGCATCGGCATCGACGATGCCGGCATCAGCAGGCTCCCCGCCCTCGAGGCGCGCGGCATCGCCGGCGCCACCGTGTCGGCGGCCAGCGCAGAAATCGGCGACGCAGCGAGCACGTATCGTGATGGCATCGTTTCGGCTGTGAACGGCGTGGCGGCGCGGCTTGGCGGCGCCGTCGGCCAGCCGGCGCGCGACCTCGTCGCGCGGCTCGTGGAAGCCCGCGGAAGGGAGCCTGCAGGATGACGGCACCGGTGACGAACGCCACGCGCATGACGGGAGGCCGGGCGCTCGCGGAGATGCTCAGGCTCGCGGGTGTCGGGCCGATCTTCGGCATGGGCGGGTTCCAGCTGCTGCCGTTCTACGAGGCCTGCCGCGTGCTGAACCTCCGCCACTGCCTGATCAACGACGAGCGCAGCGGCGCCTTCGCGGCCGACGCCTATGCCCGCGTCACCAACCGCCCGGGGGTGTGCGACGGAACGCTCGGCCCGGGCGCGACGAACCTCGCCACCGGGCTCGCCGAGAGCCTCAACGCCGGCATCCCGCTGATCGCCATCACCGGCGACACCAACCGTGAGCATTCCTGGAAGAACATGACGCAGGAAGCGCGGCAGCTCGAGGTGCTGCGGCCGGTGGTGAAGGAGGTCATCCGCATCGAGTCGATCGGCCGCGTGCCTGAGCACGTGCGGCGCGCCTTCGCGGTCGCGACGACCGGGCGCCCGGGCCCCGTGCTGATCGACGTTCCGGAGGACGTTGCGCATGGCGAGCACGAGTTCGATGCTGGCTCGTTCTGGATCGATCCCGGAACGCTTGCCGCGCAGGCGCGGCGGAGCCGGCCCGACGGGGAGGAGCTCGCGCGCGCCGCCGCCCTGCTCGCCCGCGCCGAGCGGCCGCTGATCCTCGCAGGCGGCGGCGTTCATGTGAGCGGCGCATACGAGGCGCTGCGCAGGCTCGCCGAGGCAGAGGGCATCCCGGTCGCGCACACGATGTCGGGCAAGGGCGCGATCGCGTGTTCGCACCCCCTCTCCGCGGGGGTGTTCGGCCGCTACAGCCGCATCGCCAACGAGCTCGTGGCGGAGGCCGATCTCCTGCTGGTCGTCGGCTGCAAGCTCGGCGAGATCGCCACCCGGCGGTTCACGCTGATCCCGCCCGACAAGACGGTGGTCCACATCGACATCGTCCCCGACGAGATCGGCCGCACCACGCGCGCGACCGTGGCGCTCGCCGCCGACGCGCGGCTCGCCCTCGGGGATCTCGCAACCGCCCTCGCCGCATCGGGCAATGGCCGGGCGCGGCGGCAGGCGTGGTGGTCATCGGTCGCGCCGCGCATGGCCGCCTGGCGCAAGGGGGCGGCTGACCGGCTCAGGAGCCGCGAGCGTCCGATCAATGTCGGGCGGCTGGTGGACGCATTGAACACGGTGATGCCGGAGGATGCGATCCTCGTCGCCGATGGCGGCTTCGCGGGGCACTGGGGCGGGCTCCTGTTCGACACCAAGCGCGCGGGCCGCCACTTCGTGGCCGACCGCGGCTTCGCCTCGATCGGCTACGGCGCATCGGGCGCCATCGGGGCGCAGCTCGCCGCTCCCGGCCGCCGTGTCGTCGGGCTCACCGGCGATGGCGGGTTCAACATGACGATCGGCGATCTCGAGACCGCGCGGCGGCTTGGCACGCCGATCGTGCTCTGCGTGTTCAACAACGCCGCCTCCGGCTACGTGAAGGCGCTGCAGCACGCCGTCTACGGTGCGGGGAACTACCAGTCGAGCGAGCTCGTCGAGATGGACTATGCCGCGATCGCGCGCGCCATGGGCTGCCACGGCATCCGCGTCGAGGACCCAGACGCGATCGAGGATGCGCTGCGCGAGGGGCTCTCCAACACCGACACGCCGACGGTGCTCGACGTCATCGTCACGCGCGACCCCGCGCGGATGCTGCCCGGCGTGGACAACCGCACGCTGAAGGTGGAGAAAGGCGACCGGCCCGTCTGATCGCGGCGGGCCGGCTGGGCACGTGTGAGGAGGACCGCATGACCGCCTGCATCGTGGGCTGGGCGCACACCCCCTTCGGCAAGCTCGAGGACCCCGACATCGAGAGCCTGATCGCCCGCGTGGCCCGCGCCGCCGTCGAGGACGCCGGGCTCGCCGCGGAGGATGTCGACGCGCTCGCCGTCGGCCTCTTCAACAACGGCTTCTCGGCTCAGGATTTCCCGGCCTCGCTCGCCTTCAACGCGGTGCCGGAGTGGCGGTTCCGCCCGGCCGTGCGGGTCGAGAACGCCTGCGCGACGGGCTCTGCCGCGATCCATGCCGGTCGCGACATGATCGCGGCGGGGCGCGCGCGCGTCGTGCTCGTCATCGGCGTCGAGAAGATGACCGCCACGGCGCCCGAGAAGGTCGGTGATGCGTTGCTCGCCGCGAGCTACCGCGCCGAGGAGGCGGCCGTCGAGGGCGGATTTGCCGGCGTGTTCGCCCGCATCGCGCAGGCCTATTTCCAGCGACACGGCGACCAGTCCGACGCGCTTGCCATGATCGCTGCGAAGAACCACGCGCACGGCGTCAACAACCCCTACGCCCAGATCCGCAAGGACCTCGGCTTCGAGTTCTGCCGCACGGTGCACGAGAGGAACCCTTATGTCGCGCCGCCGCTCCGCCGCACCGACTGCTCGCTCGTCTCCGATGGTGCGGCGGCGGTGGTGCTCGCCGCCGAGGACGTGGCGCGCACGCTGCCGAAGGCGATCCGCTTCCGCGCCGCCGTGCACGTGAACGAGCTGCTGCCGCTGTCGCGCCGCAACCCGATCGTCCTCGAGGGCGCGGCGCGGGCCTGGTCGGAGGCGCGCGGCGCGGCCGGCATCACGCTCAACGACCTCGATTTCGTCGAGACGCATGACTGCTTCACGATCGCGGAGCTCCTCGAGTACGAGGCGATGGGGCTCACCCCGGAGGGCAAGGGCGCGGTCGCGGCGATGGAGGGCTGGACGCGGATGGGCGGGCGGCTGCCGGTCAACCCCTCCGGCGGGCTGAAGGCCAAGGGCCACCCGATCGGCGCCACGGGCGTGTCGATGCACGCGCTCGCGGCGATGCAGCTCACCGGCGCCGCCGGCGCGATGCAGGTGCCGGGCGCGGCGCTCGGTGCTGTGTTCAACATGGGGGGTGTCGCGGTCGCGAACTACGTCTCGGTTCTCGAGCCGCTGCGCTGATCGGGCTGCCGCCCGGGCCGGCGGGCCTCACGGCGGCACGCCCGTGACGGTTGGACCGCAGGCCGCTCACGCGACGTGAACGAGCGCGAGGCCGGCCGCGCCGATGAAGGCCGTCTCGGCGACCATCAGCAGGACGGCGCGCCGGCCCACCTCGCCGAGCGACTTGAGCGACGTCTTCACCCCGAGCGCGGCGATCGAGGTGACGATGCACCAGCGCGACGCGTCGCCGAGCGCCTCCTGCACCGCCGCCGGAACGAGGCCGAGGCTGTTGAGCGCGACGATGGCAAGGAATCCCACCAGGAAACCGGGCAGAAGCGGCGGGCGCGCGACCCCCCCGTTCCCCTCCGCCGGCGCCAACCGGCGCGCCACCACCGCGATGGTGACGACCACGGGCACGAGCATCGCCACGCGCAGGAGCTTGACGATGGTGGCCGCCTTGCCGGCCTCCGGCGAGATGCTGAACCCCGCGCCGACCACCTGCGCGACATCGTGGATCGTCGCGCCGAGGAACACGCCCGCCTCGGTGTCGCCGAGGCCAAGCGCCCGGGCGAGCAGCGGATAGGCCACCATCGCCACGGTCGAGAGCGTGGTGACGCCGATGATGGTGAAGGCCGTGTCGCGCTCATGGCAGGGGCGGCGGGGCAGGACCGCGGCGATCGCCGCCGCTGCCGAGGCGCCGCAGATCGCCACCGCCCCGGCCGTCAGCGTGCCGAAGCGCGCACCGAGGCCCGCCACGCGCGCGGCGAGGATGCCGAAGCCGATCGTGAGAACGACCGAGGCGGCGACGCCCGCGAGCGTGCCGGGGCCGAGCGCCGCGATCTGCCCGGCGGTGATGCGGGCGCCGAGAAGCGCGACGCCGAGCCTGAGCACGGAGCGCGACGCGAAGGCGAGGCCTGGCGCGAGCACGCGCTCGGCGGCGAGATGGTTGAACGCCATGCCGAACAGGAGCGCGAACAGGATCACCGGCCCGCCATGCGCCGCGGCGACGAAGGCCGCCGCCATCGCGACCACGGCGCTGAAGGCGACGCCGGGGACGAGCGGCCGCGCGGCCGCGAGCCTTCCGGTGGGGTCGATGCGACGGGCGGCGGTCACGGAGCTGGAACGGGCGCCGGAGGGAAGCAGGGGGCGCGCCGGCCTCGCTGCCGGGTCGCGCCCCCTCCCGCTCAGGCGCTCTCGTAGAGCCGGGTGAGCGAGAACTCGCGGTGGCCGAGGATCTCGGCCGCCGTCAGCTCGCCGTCGGCGGTGCGGAGGATGCAGTCGAGCAGCTTCTCGCCGGCATCGTCCATGTTCATCTGCTTCTGCAGGATGCCGGTGACATCGACATCGATATGTTCCGGCATGGTGCGCATCGTGCGCGGGTTGGCCGTGATCTTGATCACCGGCAGGATGGGGTTGCCGATCACGTTGCCCTGGCCGGTGGGGAAGGTGTGCACGGCATAGCCCGAGGCCGCGCAGAGCGTGACCATCTCCGCCGCGGCCGAGGAGCTGTCCATGAACCACAGGCCGGGATGGGTGGGCACCTCGGCCTTGTCGAGCACCCCGTCGACGAGGCACTTCCGGCCGATCTTCTGGATGTTGCCGAGCGCCTTCTCCTCGATGGTGGTGAGGCCGCCCTCGATGTTGCCCTTGGTCGGCTGGCTCTCGGAGAGGTCGGAGGTCTTGTTCGCCTCGATCACCGCCTGGTAGCGGTCGAACATCGCCTGGAACCTGGCCGCGATCTCGGGCGTGCGGCAGCGTGCCTTCACGAGATGCTCGCCGCCCGTCAGCTCCGAGGTCTCGCCGAAGACGAGCGTGTTGCCGTTCTCCCAGAGCTTGTCGAAGGCGTTGCCGACGGTCGGGCAGGAGGCGAGACCGGAGGTCGTGTCGCTCTCGCCGCACTTGGTCGAGACCCAGAGCTCCTGCACCGGCGCCCTGGTGCGCCGCTGCCTGGAAGCGTGCTTGAGCATCCGATAGGCAGCGCGCGATGCGTTGGCGATGGTCGCGATGTCGCCGTGCTGCTCGATCCAGAAGCCTTCCACGGGCTTGCCGGACTTGGCGATGCCCTCGACGATCCGCCCCGTCCAGCCCGGCTCGATGCCGATCACCACCACGCCCGCGACGTTCGGGTTCGACCCCACCCCGATCAGCGTGCGGAAGTGGAGATCGAGGTCGGCGCCGAACTGCAGGCGCCCATAGGCGTGCGGGATCGCCATCGCACCCTTGATGTTGTTCGCCACCGCCTCGCAGGCGGCGTTCGAGAGATCGTCGACCGGCAGGATGATGACGTGGTTGCGCACGCCCATCCGCCCGTTCTCGCGCCGGTAGCCCTCGAAGGTCAGGTTGCCGAGGTTCATGCCCATCGTTGCGCCCTCCTCACCAGCGCTTCGTCTTGACGTTGTGCACGTGCAGGTGCTCGCCGGCGGCGATCGGCGCCACCGCTCGCCCGATGTCGACGCCGTACTTGATGATGGTGTCGCCGGCGGCGATGTCGCGGATGGCGAGCTTGTGGCCGATCGGGATGTCGTTCTTCGCCGTGAAGGTGATCATCCTGTCCTGGTCCATCACCCAGCCGGTCAGCTCCTGCCCGGCCTTCAGCCCTTCCACCACCACGACGCCGACCGAGTCGTGCTCGTCATGCACGACGAAGTGGATCGTCATCTCGTTCTCTCCCTCTGCTTTCGTCCTTCACGGGCCAGGGCCGCTCACCGCGGCCGCAGGATGATCTTCGGCGCGGCGGCGCGGCCGGAGGCGAGCTCGGCGAAGGCGGCCGCACCCTCCCCTATGCCGCGCTCCTCCACCCAGGCGAGGTCGCCGAGCACGCCGGCGGCAAGCGCGTCGAGCGCGGCGACCATGTCGGCGCGTGTGTAGCAGTAGCTTCCGAGCACGGCGACTTCCTGCAGCGTCATGCGCCGCGTGTCGAGACCCGGCTCGTTGTCCTGCAGGCCGATGTGGAGGACCACCCCGCCGGGGGCGACCGCGGCGGTCGCGGCGCGCCGCGTCGCCCCCGAGCCGACGGCGTCGAACACGAGGTCGAACGCGCCCGCCTCGGGTGGCGTCGCGCGCGGGTCGAACGCCTCGGCCGCGCCGGCCCGCTCAACGGTGGCGCGGCGCCCGGCCCCGGTCTCGGCAAGCCGCACGCCGCGCGCCCCCCAGGCCTTGAGGTAGAGCGCGGCGAGGAGGCCGATCGCGCCGCCGCCGATGACGAGCGCCCGTGCCTCCGCCACCGGCCGCACGAGCGCGTGGGCCGCGAGCGCGAGGCCGTGCAGCACGCAGGCCGCGGGCTCGGTCAGCGCGGCGGCGATGTCGGATGCGCCATCCGGAACCGGAATGAGGTTGGCAGCCGGCGCCGCGACGCGCTCAGCGAAGCAGCCGGGATACTGCATGCCGAGCATCGTCCGGCCGGGGCAGAGATGCGTCCTTCCCTCAGCGCAGCGCGCGCAGGCTCCGCAGGGGATCAGCGGGTTCAGCACCACGCGCCGCCCGTCGGCGGTGCGGCCGACAGCCTCGTGGCCGAGGATCAGCGGCGGCACCCGGCGCGGATCGTGGCCGTGATAGGCGTGCAGGTCGCTGCCGCAGATGCCGGCGGCATCGACCGTGACGAGCGTGTCGGCCGCCCCGCGCGGCACGGCTTCGGGCTCGTCGCGCAGCGCCACGGTGTCGGCCCCCAGGAAGACGAGCGCCTTCATCGAACCCGTTCCCTCATTTGGCTGTGAATCCGCCGTCGACGAACAGCACCTGGCCGGTGACGTAGCCGGCGGCGGCGGAGCAGAGGAACACGGCGGCGCCCTCGAGGTCCTCGAGCCGCCCGTTGCGGCCGAGGCAGGTCTGCGCGGCGAGCCGGTCGGCGCGGGCGGCGTCGGCGAACACGCGGGCGGTGAGCGCGGTCGGGAAGAAGCCGGGCGCGATCGCGTTGACGGTGATGCCGTGGCGCCCCCAGGCCTCGGCCATCGCGCGCGTGAGCTGCGCCACCCCGCCCTTCGCCGCGCCATAGGGGATGCTGTCGGGCATCGCGCGCACCGATTGCAGGGAGGCGATGGTGAGCACCCTGCCCCAGCCGCGCGCCGCCATCGCCGGCACGAGGTGCCGCGTGAGGAAGAAGGGGGCGGCGAGCATCGTCTCGATCTGCGCGTCCCACGCCGCATCGTCGATCTCCGCCCAGGGCTGCCGCGCGTTCAGCCCGGCGGCATGGACGACGATGTCGGGCGCCCCGAAGGCCACGGCCGCGCGCGCGGCGAAGGCGGCGAGGCCGGAACGGTCTCCGACATCGCCCACGCAGGGCGCGGCCCGGGCGCCGAGCGTCGCGACCGCCTCGGCGAGCGCGGCCTCGCGCCGTGCCGCGAGCACGACCGACGCACCCGCGCCGTGCAGCGCGCCGGCGATCGCCTGGCCGATGCCGGAGGAGGCGCCGGTGACGAGCGCGACGCGCCCCTCGAGGCGGAACCGCTGCAGGACCGGCGACGGCGCGAGCGCGTCCATCGTCGCGCGCCTCAGGCCTCGACCGGCTCGCCGAGCGGCAGGTTGTGCCCCGGCCAGTATTTGGCGAGCCTCAGCTCGGCCGTGCGCGCATGCGCCTCCATGCCCTCGAGGCGGGAGATCCGCGCCGTGATCTCGCCGAGCCGCTTCGCGCCCTCGCGCGTCGCCTGCTGCCAGGTGAGCGGCTTGAGGAACTTGTGCACCGAGAGCCCGGCCGAGTAGCGCGCCGCCGCCTTGGTCGGCAGCACGTGGTTCGGGCCGCTGCACTTGTCGCCGAAGGCCACCGTCGTCTCCTCGCCGAGGAAGAGGCTGCCGTAGTTGATCAGGCGTTCGCGCCACCAGCCGAGATCGGCCGCATGCACCTCGAGATGCTCCGATGCGTAGTCGTCGGAGACCCGGGCCGCCTCCTCGCGGCTGTCGCAGACGACGACCTCGCCCCAGTCGCGCCAGGCGGCCTCGGCCGCTTCGCGCGCCGTCGGCGGCAGGGCGGCGATCAGCCCGGGCACGCGCGCCATCACGGCCTCGGCGAGGCCGCGGTCGAGCGCGATCAGCCAGGCGGGGCTCTCGTGCCCGTGCTCGGCCTGGCCGACGAGGTCTGCCGCGACGATCTCGGCGTCCGCCGTCGCGTCGGCGATCACCGCGACCTCGGAGGGTCCGGCGAAGACGTCGATGCCGACGCGGCCGAACAGCATGCGCTTGGCTTCGGCGACGAACTTGTTGCCGGGGCCCACGATCACGTCCGCCCGCCTCCCCGAGAACAGCCCGAAGGCAAGCGAGGCGATCGCCTGCACGCCGCCGAGGGTCAGGATCGTGTCGGCCCCGGCACGGTGCATCGCATAGAGCACGAGCGGGTGGATCGGCCCGCCGCGATAGGGAGCCGAGCAGGCGACGACATGCCGAACGCCGGCCGCCTTGGCGGTCGCGATGCCCATGTAGGCGGAGGCGATGTGGGCGTAGCGTCCCGTCGGCACATAGGCGCCGACGCAGTCCACCGGCACCATCCGCTGCCCGGCAGTCACGCCCGGGGAGATCTCCACCGCGAAGTCGCGCACGCTGTCGCGCTGGGCGAGCGCGAAGCGGCGGACGTTCTCGATCGCGGCGTCGATGTCCTCGCGCGCCTGGGCGGGAACGGAGGAGAGCACGCGGTCGATCGCGGCATCGTCCACCACGATCGGCCCCTCCCACCGGTCGAGGCGGAGGGCGTAGTCGCGCGCCGCCGCCTCCCCACCCGCCTCGATCGCCGCGATCATCTCGGCGGCGACCGTCCGCGCCGTCTCCTCGTTGCTCGCGGCCGTCTTCACAGCGCGCTTCAGCCAGGTCGCCGCCATGGTGGATGTCCTTGTCGTCAGGTCGTTACTGGTTGTTGGCGAAGGCGCGCAGCCGCGGGTCGGCGGCGACGCGCTTCAGCACCTCGTCGGTGATGAAGCTGTCGGGCGCGGGCGCCTGCTGGAGCGTGCCGGTCGAGACGAGATATTCGCCGAGCGAGACGAACCACTTGTCCGCCGTCGAGGCGCCGTCCGCCCGGCTGAGCAGCCGGAGCTGCTCGTCGAGCGTGAAGGTCGGGCGCGTGTCGATCTCGGTCGCGAGGTAGCGGTCGTCGAGCGTGACGCCGCCCTGGGCGTAGAAGCGCCGCATCAGCGCGATGGTCTCGTCGCGGTTCGCCTTCTGCCAGGCCACCGAGCGCAGATAGACCGCGAGGAACGCGGCCGCCCTGTCCGGGTTCTCGCGCACCCAGTCGGCGCGCGCGACGATCGCGCCCGGAACGGTCGCGCCCGCCTGCTTGCCGTCGCAGATCACCACGCCCTGCGCGCGCTCCTGCAGCGTGTAGATGTTCGGCGCCCAGACCCCGGCGAGCGTGCCGTTGCCCGCCGAGAAGGCGGAGATGATCTGCGCCTGGCCGAGATTGACGAAGGTGACGTCGCGCCGGCCGAGACCCCAGGACTGGAGGCAGGCCACCGCCGCGTACTCGCCGGTGCTGTTGGTGGTCAGCAGGATCTGCTGGCCCTTCAGCGACTGCGGGTTGGCGCGCAGCCGGTCGACGTCGGCGCGGCGGGCGACGAGCGCGTTGCCCTGGCTCTCGTCGTTGGTGATGCCGATCGTCAGCATGCCGAAACGCTGCGCGCCGAGAACGGCCGGGGCCGAGCCGGTGCCGCCCGCGTCCCAGGCGCGGGCGGCCAGCGCGGCCACCTGCGGCGCGCCGGCGGCGAAGGTCGAGAACTCGGGCGCGAGCCCCGCCTCGCGCCACCACCCCTTCTCGGAGGCGATGAAGAACGGCACCGCCCAGTAGAGCGAGGGCTGGTAGGAGACCTTGATCGGCGCCGGCGCCTGGGCGGCGGCGGGCGCGTGGAGCGCGAGCGCCGGAAGGGCGGCGGCGAGCAGCAGGCGTCGGAACATCCTCGTTTCTCCCTGTCGTTGCGCCGGCCGTTGCGGGCCAGGCGTTCTGGTTGACCTCGGCATCGCTCAGTCGTCGGGGCGGATCTGGTCGCGCAGGAGCCGCCAGACATGGGTGCGCAGATGGGTGAAGGAGGGCAGGTCCATCACCTCGTCGATCGGCCGGCTCTCCCACTCCTCCGCCTCGCGCAGCGGGCGGACGTCGACGATCTCGCGCAGCCGGCCCGGGTCGCGCGCGAGCACCACGACGCGGTCGGCGAGGTAGACCGCCTCCTCGACCGCATGGGTGATGAAGAGCACGGTGCGCGGCTCCCGCCGCGACAGCCGCACGAGCTCCTCCTGCATCACCGTGCGCGTCTGCGCGTCGAGTGCGCCGAAGGGCTCGTCCATCAAGAGCACGTCGGGCTCGATGGCGTAGGAGCGGGCGATCGCCACGCGCTGCTGCATGCCGCCCGAGAGCTGGTGGGGATAGCGGTCCTCCGTGCCCTCCATCGACATCAGCTTGAGGTAGCGGGCGACCACCGCGTCCTGCTTCTCGCGCGGCGCGCCCTGGCAGCGGAGCCCGAAGGCGATGTTCTCGCGCACCGTCTTCCACGGGAACAGCGCGAAGGCCTGGAACACCACGGCGCGATCGGGCCCCGGAGCGGTCACCTCCCTGCCGCCGACCTTGACGCTTCCCGAGGTCGGATGGTCGAGGCCCGCTGCCATGCGCATCAGCGTGGTCTTGCCCGAGCCCGAGGGGCCGACGACGGCGACGAACTCGCGCTCCGCCACCGTCAGCGTCACGTCTGCCAGCGCCACGAACTCGCGGCCCGCGCGCGTCGGGAACGCCTTGCCGACGGCCTCGAAACGGATGTCCTTCACCGGCGCCTCCTCCCTCCCTCAGGCCTGGCCCCAGCGGGCCTTCACGGCCCGCTCGGCGCGGCGGAGCGCGACATCGAGCGTGAGCCCGACGACGCCGACGGCGAGCATCCCCGCCATCACGATGGCGGGCGAGAGGTTGCTCTGCGCCTGCACCATCATGTAGCCGATGCCGGCGGAGGCGACGATCAGCTCCGCCCCGATCAGCGACTGCCAGGCGAGGCCTGCCGAGACGCGGAGCCCCGCGACGATCGAGGGCAGCGCGCCCGGCAGCAGCACCTCGGCCATGATCCTGAGCCCGCCCGCGCCGAGCGTCTGCGCCGCCTCGACGAGGCGGACCTCGACCAGCTTGGCGCCGCGATAGGCGTTGATCAGGCAGGGCGGGAAGGCGCCGGCGAAGATCACCATCACCGGCCCGCCGATGCCGGTGCCGAACCAGAGCGCCGCGAAGGGCACCCAGGCGAGCGGCGCGACGAAGCGCAGCGCCTCGAAGATCGGGCTCACGATGTCGTCGAGCAGCCGCCACCGCCCCATCGCGAGGCCGAGCGGGATGCCGACGAGCGCGGCGAGGCCGAACCCCATGCCGAACCGGCCGAGCGAGGCGAGCAGGTGGCCGAACAGGGTGTGGCCGGCGAAGGGCGCGGCGGAGAGGCGCCACGCGGTCTCGAGCACGGCCACAGGCGAGGGCAGCGTCTCCGCCGAGACGGCGCCGGAGACGGCGATCGCCTGCCACAGGCCGAAGAACAGCACCGCGCCGGCGGCCGAGAGCAGCATCAGCTGCCGTGGCGGCGGCGGCGGCCCGGCGAGCGTCATGAACGCCACGGGATCAGCCTCCGTTCCGCTTCCGCGACCAGCCGCGTCGTCGCCGCGCCGAGGATGCCGACGGTGAGCATCGCCACCGTGATCATCGGCGGGTTGATGTCGCGGTAGGCGGTGTCGAGCACGCGGCCGAGGCCGAAGAACGCGCCGACCAGCTCGGCGGCGACCAGCGTCGTCCAGGAGGCCTGCAGCGACAGCCTCAGGCCGGTGAAGATCATCGGCAGGCTGCCCGGGATGATCACCTCCCAGAGCAGCCGCCAAGGGCCCGCGCCGTGGACGCGGGCGGCGGCGATCAGCGTGCGGTCGACGCCGCGAACGCCGGTCCAGGTGTTGATCACGGAGGGGACGAAGGCGGCGAACCAGATGACGAGGATCTTCGCCGCGTCGCCCAGGCCCAGCCAGACGATGGCGAGCGGGATCCAGGCGAGCGGCGGGATCGGGCGGACGAGCAGGAAGGCGGGGTTCAGGACCGCCTCGGCGCGGTGGCTGACGCCCATCAGGAGGCCGAGCGGCACGCCTGTCGCGATCGCGACCAGGAAGCCCAGGATGACGAGGCGTGTGGAGTACCAGGCCTGCATCCAGAGCGTTCCGCCGGCGTAGCCCTCGGAGGCGATCTGGAGGAAGGCCGCCCAGAACTCGGCCGGCGCGGGGAAGCGCGTCGGGCCGACGATGCCGGTCCCGGCGGTGAGCAGCCACCACAGCACGAAGGTGCCGGCAAGGCTCGCGAGCCCGATCGCGAGACGGCGGTTGGCGCGGACCCGGCGGCCGGCGGCGCCGGCTCGCCGCGCGCGGGTTCCCCCGGCGGTCGCGCGCGCGCCCTCTGCCTGCTGCAGGCCCTGCACCGCTGCGTTCCCTCCTCGGGCCGGCGCTGATTGCGCCGGCGCGTGTGTAACCGTTTTCAGGAGCACATCACCATGCGACCCCCATGTCAACAGGAAATGCGCTGACTGAACATATTCACCTCGCGACTTTGGCTGAAATCGGTTACAAGAATGCATGGCCACGAAGGTGACGATCCGCGAGGTGGCCCTGGCCGCGGGCGTGTCGGTCGCAACCGTCAGCAGGGCCCTGAACCGCCCCGGGGAGGTCACGGCCGCGCTGCGCGCCCGTGTGCAGGAGGCCGCCGGGCGGCTCGGCTATCTCGCCCACGGCGCGGCTCGGGCGCTCGCCTCGCGTCGCAGCGGCGTCATCGGCGCGATCGTGCCGACGCTGGACAACCAGGTGTTCGCCCTGTGCATCGATGCGCTGCAACAGCGGCTCGATGCGCATGGGCTCGCGCTGCTCGTCGCCTCGGCCGGCTACGATGCCACGCGCGAGGCGCGCGAGGTGCGCGTGCTGCTCGAGCGCGGCGTCGATGGCGTGATGCTGGTCGGCGCGGCGCATCCGGAGACGGTGTGGTCGCTGCTCGGCCAGCCGGGCGGGATGATCCCGACCGTGGTCACGTGGACGGCAGCCGATGCGGCGTCCCGCGCGCCCTGCATCGGGTTCGACAACCGCGAGGCGGCACGGCAGGTGACGGCGCATCTCCTCGCCCTCGGGCACCGCCGGATCGCGATGATCGCAGGCGAGACGGCCGGCAACGACCGGGCGGCCGGGCGGGTCGCCGGCGTGCGCGCCGGTCTCGCCGCGGCTGGGCTTGCGCTCGCACCGCCGCTCTTCACCGAACGCGCCTACACGATCCCGGACGGCCACGCGGCGATGGACGCCCTGCTCCGCCTGCCCGAGCCGCCAACGGCTGTGGTGTGCGGCAACGACCATCTCGCCTTCGGCGCGCTTGCCGCGGCGCGGGCGCGCGGCCTCTGCGTGCCGCGCGATGTCTCGATCACCGGCTTCGACGACCTCGACTTCGCCGCCTTCGCCGACCCGCCGCTGACCACCGTGCGCGTGCCGGCGGCCGAGATGGGCCGCCGCGCCGCCGACCACCTTGCCGCCGCCGCCTCCGGTGCCACGCCCACGCCGCCCGCCCCGCTCGAGGCGCCGGTGATGCTCCGCGGCTCCACCGCGCCGCCGCCGCGGCGCCGCGCCCGCGCCTAGAGCGGTTCCCAGTTGACTGGAAACCGCTCTGGCCTTGTCTTGCGAGCATCTTCACGCATGCGGCTGTTTCCATCCGCATGCGATCTGCTCTAGGGCAGCGCGCCCTCGCGCCAGAGGCGCATCAGCACGGTGACCGCCTGCGGACGCTCCATCGTCGAGAGGTGGCCGCAGTCCTCGATGACGGCGAGCCGCGCGCCCGGGATGCCGCCGGCGATCTCCTCGGCGGCCGAGAGCGGGGTCAGCGCGTCCTCGCGGCCGACGATCACGAGCGTCGGCGCGGCGATCGCGGCGAGGCTGGCGCGGCTGTCCACCCGGCCGAGAATCGCCCGCTGCTGGCGGAGGAAGGCCTCCGGCCCAACCCGCTCGGCCATCGCCATCACCGCGCCGGTCAGCGCCTGGTCGCCGAGCCGGTCGGGGTGGAGGAAGAGCGGCAGGAGACGGGGCGTCACCCCCTTGAACTGGCCGCGGCGGGCAAGGTCCATCAGCCCGCGGCGGCGGGCGGCCTGCTCCTCCGTGTCGGCGCGGGCGGAGGTGTCGACGAGGCAGAGGCGGCCGACGCGCTCTGGCGCGCGGCGGAGGATCTCGAAGGCGAGATAGCCGCCCATCGAGAGCCCCGCGAGGTCGAACACGGCGGGCGCGGCCTCGAGCACCCGGGCGGCCATGGCGCCGAGGCTGTCGTCCCGCGTCAGGTCGGCGACCGTCACCGGCCCGAGCTCGGCGAGGTGGCGGGCCTGGTGGTCCCACAGCGCATGGTCGCAGAGGAGGCCGGGCAGCAGCAGGAGGGGCCGTGTCATGGACGCAAGCCTGCCGGCCGCCGACACGGCGCGCAAGGCAGGCAGGCTGCCGGTTTCCTTGACTTGGCGGCGCTTGTTCCGATAACTGCGGTTTCACCCGTGGACTGCGCATCCCGCGCCCGCCGCGGCGCTTGGGATATTCCGTGACCGAAAGCCTTCCCTCTGACGGCGCCACCGGCGCCGACGACGCGCAGGACGCGTCCCTGACCCACCCCGTCACGCACGAGAGCGTGACCGCGACGGACGCTGCCGCGCCGGAGCCGCCGGCGGCCCCTGCCCGGCCGGTCTTCGCCGATCTCGGCCTGTCCGAGGAGGTGCTGCGGGCGGTGGCCGATGCCGGCTACCTGCACCCGACGCCGATCCAGGAGCAGGCGATCCCGATCGTGCTGATGGGGCGCGACGTGCTCGGCTGCGCCCAGACCGGCACGGGCAAGACCGCCTCCTTCACCCTGCCGATGCTCGACA
>Ga0272446_1004027_pt1 | contig 17786 bp, 19 predicted proteins | sample YNPCB0061_FD_194587 | JGI IMG/M metagenome (GOLD analysis project Ga0272446, IMG submission 194587) | Hot spring microbial mat communities from Yellowstone National Park, WY, United States - YNP-CB-006-1 | ecosystem: Environmental > Aquatic > Thermal springs > Hot (42-90C) > Sediment | place... | reverse complement strand
CTCGCCTTTGATGAAAATACAAAGGTTAATCCTGTTAATGATTTGAATGGTCTTACTCCAGTCTTATCACTTGGTCAAGATCATTTGGGAGAGTTTGATGACTTTGATGACTTTAATAATTACACTCAGCATGATACAATTTATACAATTCCATTTCATACGAAATGTATAGTTACATATATAGATCCGACAAACCCAAATGGTTCATCAACAAACAGAACCTGGCACAAAAAATTAACAGTTAAAATTGCTAGTGACTTTTCAAAAGATACATTAGAATTATCAACTGTTTATAGTTATTGGTATTTCAGATAGGAGATGATGTAAATGGGTTACAGTACAATTTTAGATATACTCGCCTCGATTGTAATGGGCGGAATATTACTTACAACTGTTTTAAGACTCAGCGATTCTGCTGCAGAAAAAACTTATAATTACAGCAGTGAACTTTCGCTGCAACAAAATCTTGCAACAATCGCACAGGTAATTGAATATGATTTTCGTAAAATGGGCTACTGTGCAAATTGGCAAAACTTTCCAGATCCTTCAAAAGCAATTGCTCAGGCAGATTCATCAAGCATTAAATTTTATACAGATGTTAATAATGATGGCAATATCGATTCAATAAGATATTACCTCGGTCCAACTTCGGAATTATCCAGCACACCAAATCCAAGAGACAGATTATTATATCGTGTTGTGAACACAGATGTTCCAAATGAAGTAAATTTAGGTATTACTCAATTTTACTTAATTTATTTCGATGCTTTGGGTGATACAGTTCCACTTCCAATTACTAATCCAGGAATAATAAGTTCTTACGAAATTAATGTTCGTGTAGAAAGCGTTTACGCTTACGATGAACAATATTCATCTGCATACTGGAGACAAATCAGGTTAGTTGCAAGAAATTTAAAAAACAGATAGGAGGAATTTGCTATGAGTGGTAAAGCAATGCTAATACTTATTTCCGGTTTTACAATGCTGTTTATGGTTGTTGCGAATAACTTTAATACAGTTTCAGGAAGAGTTACAGATAACTACGTAGATTATTTTAATAAAACCACTTCGCACAATATTGCAATTAGTGGAGCTAATATGGCCGCTAATCAGTTATTCCTCGATTCAACATGGAATGCTGGTTATAATAATGTACCTTATCAGAACGGAAAATTGGATGTTACAGTTGAAACTATTGATGCATATAAGAATATTAAAAGAATTACTTCAGTCGGTATTTTTCAGAAGGACACAAGCAGAGTTCAGGTTACATTCGCTCCAAGTAAATTTTCAAAATTTGCTTATTATTCAGTTTATGAAGGAACAAATATATGGTGGATGAACAAAGACACTGTTTGGGGACCTTTTCATACTCAGGATATACTCAGAGCTGCAAATCATCCAGTTTTTCATGGCAAAGCAAGTTCTAAAGGAGGTATACAATACTATACTAATCAGGCAACCGATAAACCATATTTCTATGGCGGATATGAACAGGGAGTTGACTTAAGTTTACCAACAAACGGCGTAACTGCATTAAAAACACCGGCACAAAATCAGGGACTTTATTTCAATGGAAATCTTTCAGGTCAGGGAACAGTATATCTGAAATTTGACAGAGACTATTTATACTTCAGATATAATACTATGACACCTTATGATAGTGTTTATCTGCCAAGCGCTGCGCCAAATGGAGTAATTTACATCGATAATGGTGTTGCAAGAATTCAGGGAACTGTTAAAGGGGCTTATACCATTGCCTGCTCTGGAACTTCAAGCGGTAAGGGAACAATCTGGTTAGATGATGATATTGTTTATTCTAAAGATCCAAGAACAGATCCAACCTCAACTGATATGCTGGGAATTGTAGCTCAAAGTAATGTTTGGATTACAGAAAACTCTGCCAATAACAATAACATTAATATCAATGCTTCAATTTATGTCGAGCAAGGTGGCTTTGGAGCTCAAAATTATAATACTCGACCAGTAAGTGGAACGATTAATCTCTTGGGAGGAATAATTCAAAACACAAGACAAGCTGTTGGTACATTCAATAGTGGTGTAATAAAAACTGGTTTTAGTAAATCTTATAGATATGATGATAGGTTTATGACTGCATCACCGCCATTTTTTCCGGGAACAGGAGGATTTGAAATCGTTTCCTGGTATGAATGATTTTTCCTAAATCCATTTGATTTTAATACAGTGAAAGTTTATTCTTTCACTGTATTTTTTTTATCTATTTGTAAATTCTAAGGACTTATTGCTGTGAAAAACACGATACTTATTGTTGATGATGAAGTTTCTTATCTCGAATTATTAAAATCCATTCTTGAACAGGAAGGCTATGAGAATGTTATAGCTGAATCAAATCCGCTTAATGTAGAGAATATTCTCGAAACTCAGGATGTTGATCTGATTCTTCTAGATATTTATATGCCCGAGATGAGCGGACTTGAATTATTAGAGAAAATTTATCCGAAACATCCGAACATTCCCGTAATAATTGTAACTGCCGTTGATGATAAAAATCTTGCAATGAAAGCTGTTGAGTTTGGTGCTTATGAATTTATTGTTAAACCTCCTGAAACAGATCGGTTATTTCTTACAATCAAACGAGCTCTTAATTACAAACTTCTGGAAAAAGAAAGAGATGTTTTAAGAGATAATCTACTTGAAGTAAAAACTGAACCAAAGCAGCGCTATGAGGAAATTATAGCTGCTTCAGAATTGATGACAAAAGTTTTTAATCTGGTTGAAATTTTTGCACCAACAGATGAAATTATTCTTATAACAGGTGAAACAGGAACCGGAAAAGATTTAATTGCAAAGAAGATTCATCAGCTCTCCTACCGTAAAGATAAACCTTTTGTTGCTGTAAATATGGCTTCTATTTCGGGAACACTTTTCGAGAGTGAATTATTCGGACATTTAAAAGGTTCATTTACTGGCGCAATAACAGATAAACAAGGTTACTTTGAAGCGGCTAACGGCGGTACAATTTTTCTTGATGAGATTGGTGAACTCCCTAAAGAATTACAGGGAAAACTTTTAAGAGTTATTCAATACAATGAGATCTATAGAATCGGAAGCTCGCAGCCAATAAAACTTGATATCAGAATTATTGCTGCAACAAATAAAGATTTGCTTGAGGAAGTTCAAAAAGGAAATTTTCGTGCTGATTTATATTACAGATTAAACAGAGGTTTCATTTATCTGCCGCCTCTTAGAAAAAGAGGTGAAGATATTATTCTGTTAGCAAATCATTTCATTAAAATTGCAAATCAAAAATATGATAAGAACATTTTAGGACTTTCCAGAAAAGCAATTAATCAATTAAGGCATTATACTTTTCCCGGAAATGTCCGTGAACTTGAGAATATTATTTTCAACTCAGTTATGAAAAGTGAAGATGGTCAAAAACTCGAATCAATTGACTTACCCAAAGAGTTTATTTCCAAGAAAGCTGAGGAATCTGTTTCCAACCTAATTACCTTAGAAGAAATGGAGAAGAATCACATTCTTTATGTAATGACTCAGGTAGATAATAATGTAACTAAAGCTGCTACAATTCTTGGTATGAGTGAAAGAACGCTGCAAAGAAAACTTAAGAAGATTAAAGAACTGCCATAACAAAGATGTCGCAAACGCCAATTACGGCGTCAAAACTGTCGCCTGAAATTTTACCCAATTATCTTCCCTGCTAATTAAAACTATTTTCAAAGAATATTAACAAAAAATATTCTTGCACGCCATTTGCATTACTATTATAAAAACGGGAGTACTAATATGAACCTGACTATAAGCCGTTCGCAAACAAATGATGATTTTAAGATTGGAAATGTTTTTGCAAAAGAAAGACCGAATGACTTTTCAATTATTATGAAATTTATTATTGGTGCTTCTTTATTTTTCTCTATAGCAGTAATGATTTTCTAAGTTATTCGAAAAGATCTTCGTTCCTGATGAGCAGTAAAATAGCTGAATGAGGAACGATTAAATATTTTTCTTTATCAAACTCAATCTCATAAGCTTCTTTTCTAAGGAATATAGCAAGGTCTCCTTCTTTAGCCTGCAAAGGAATGTATTTAACTTTTTCTTCTGTTGATTTCCATGGTTCATCTTCTGGTGGTGCTGCAGTTGCATAACCCGGACCAACTTTAATTACATAGCCGCTTTGTATTTTTTCTTTTTCAGTAACACCAGGTGGAAGATAAAGTCCGCTGGCAGTTCTGCTTTCTTCGCTTTCAGGTTTAATCAAAACTCTGTCACCAACAACTATAAATCTCTGAATATTTTTAATGTCTACATTCATATCAAAATCTTAAATTTCTTTTATACAAATATAAAAATACTTCAAGGTGTTTTGTTACTCCTTGTAAACTTAATTAGATAAGGCAAAAGAGATGGAAATTTATCTGCAATTTTAAATGATATATTTCTTGTTGCTTGATTGAGAATAATGCCTTGAATAAGTTTAGCTGCTTTTACTCTTAATGAAAAAGCTTCATTAAAAGATCTGTTATATTCAGAGTATAATTTTTCAGTTTTTATCAGATCAAAATTCTTCATAACATTGAACAGAATTTTTGCGGATTCCATTGCCATTCCAATTCCATCTCCAGCTAAAGGGGCAATAACCTGTGCAGCATCACCAACCATAATAATTCCATTTTCTGTCACTTCTCTTTTTCCAAAGAATATGTTTCCCGTCCCATATATGTTTGCGGATTTTATATACTCAATTGCATCATCAGAAAAAATTTTTCTGAAGTTCTTATTTGATTTTATTGCTTCTATTAGTTTTTGGCGAGATGGAATCTTTGATTGGCTTCGGTTCTCAAGAAAACAAACTGTTACTTCATCGGAATTAACTTTATTCATACCACAATAAAGTTCTTTATCAACATAAATTCTAATTTCATCATCAAATTTCTCATCAAGCAAATTAATTGGTATGTGGAATTTAACTCCATTTAAGTTAGATTTTTTATTAACGAAGTTTCTACCAAATTTTTTATCTAAAATATTTTGTTTACCGTAAGCAGCTATTACGAGCTTTGATTCGATTATAATTTTATTAACATTTTCTCTAATAACTTCTGATACAAATACTGAGTTTGATCTAAAGACTGAGATTACTTCTGCAGGTTGAATAATCTTAACATTTCTGGAATTAGCTTTCTCCAACAAAAATGAATCGAATATCGATCTTTTCAACGCATAGGCATTAAAATTAAGATTGGATTTTAATTCAATACCTGAGTCGTCAATTGCCCGGAATGAATTAAGTTTGTTTGGATTTAAAGAAAGGAAATCATTATAAATATTAAGTTTTTTCATTATATCGGTTACTTCTTTGGAAAGAAACTCACCACACAAAACTTCTCTCGGGAAAATTTTCTTTTCAATTATAGTTATATCGTAACCCAGTTGAGAAAGAAATAGCGCAGTTGTTGAACCTGCTGGTCCTCCACCAATAATTAATATATCTGTAAAAATCCGACTCATAGTTTAATTATCAGCATCCACCTGAATGCCCACTTTTTTCTGATAATAAAATTTTTTATTTCCATTTCAGAAAGAAGCTTTAATAAACCTAATTTATTAAATCCTCTTTTTACGGAAAGAGGAGCATCATTTTTAACCATCTCGCTTTTCGAAAAAAGTAAGGTTAAAATTTTTATTCCCATTAAAGCAAATAGTGATCTTCTTAAATCGTTGATTATAATTCCTCTTTTAGCAACTCTTAAAAATTCTTCTAAAAGAATTTTTATTTCCTCTTCTTTGAAGTGATGTAAAAAAAGTGCTGCATGAACAATATCGCAACTCTGATTTTTCAATGGAAGTCTGAAAGCATCTGAATTTATTTTTATAGTAAGATTATCTGAAGCTTTAAGTACACGAAGATTTCTATCAACAGAAAAGATTTGCAGATTCTGATATTTGTTTTTTATAGCTAAAAGATTATCTGACAAGCCCGATCCTATATCAAGAATAAATAATTTTTCATCCTTAGATGATACAAAGTGTTTAAGTGCAGTTTTAGTTGTTAAAATTCCGCCGAGATATTTATTGATTACTTTTAACTCATTTAATGCAATGTCAATTCTTTCATCCTGAATGGAAAAATTATCCATCAGCTCGGCTTGATAAGATCGTTTCATATCAAACAACTTTGAGAAGTACTAATTCCATTGTTAATCCCGGCCCAAATGCAATTGCACACAAATAATCATCTTTTTTAAGATTAAAGTTTTCCAAAAGATTTTTAAGGACAAATAAAATCGAAACAGAGGAAAGATTGCCATTATTTTTCAGAACCTCTCTTGAAGGTTTTAATTGGTCGTCGGAAAGAGAAAGACCGCTTTGCAATGAATCTAAGATTGCTCTTCCGCCGGGATGAAGCGCCCAATGTTTTATTGATGAGATGTCGATTCCTCTTCTTACCAGAATCTCTTTTGCTTTTGGAGCTGCAGAATTTAAAATGATTTTGGGCAATTCAGATGAAAGCATCATTTCAAATCCATTGTTACCAATCTTCCATCCCATAAACTTTGCTGAGTCCTCGAATAAAAATGATTCTGCAAATTGTATTTCAAGTTTTACTCGCTCGGAATTATATTTTTTAGAAAAGAAAGCCGCTGCAGCACCATCTGCAAAGATCATATTCGCTAAAATATTATCACGTGTTGGTTCGACTTGGAGATGAAGACTGCATAGTTCAACTGCTACCATTAAAACATTCTCGTTTTCATTTTGCTTCATTGCTTCCCAAACAGAATTCATCCCAACCAAAGCGGCTGCACATCCCATAAAACCAATGTTAGTTCTTTTAACATCCGGCGAAATCTTAAACTCTTTAATTAATTCATAGTCAAGACCAGGGGCAAAAAAACCAGTACACGAAATTGTAATTAATCTGTCAATCGAACTAAAATCTATTTTATTTTTTTCGCTTAATTCTCTGACTGCTTTTTTAGTCAAGTAAACAGACCACTTTTCATATTCAGTCATACGGGTTTTAGTATCAGGAGAGAAATGCACACCATCTTTAGTATAAAATTTATCAGAAGTATTTTCTTCCGCATCCTTAACTACAAAATAGCGATGATCAATTCCTGATTGATTAGCTGCCATATCAATCATTCTGCTTATAGCTGAAGTTCCACCCATACGCTTTTTTAATTCGCTGGCAGCTAAAGATTGATTAACTTTATATGGCGGTAAAGCTGTGGCGATGTCTATTAACATATTTCCTCCGGTATAGTAATATAATAAACATACATAATGAAGGTTTCGTTTCAAATTCCATTTTACTTGCATAAATTTGATTGAATATTTAAATAAATATTAAATGGATAAATTTTTTTGGAATAGCAGATACTCAGAAGATAATTTTGTTTATGGCATTGAGCCAAATGAATTCTTCAAGCAACAAATTGATTTATTAGATGCAGGTAAACTTTTACTTCCCGGTGAAGGCGAAGGACGAAATGCAGTATATGCCGCATCAAAAGGTTGGATTGTTGATGCTGTTGATTTTAGTGAAGTAGCTAAAAACAAAGCGTTAAAACTTGCGGAAAGCAAATCATTGAAAATTAATTACTTTATTTCTGATTTGGCTGAGTACAATTATCCCATCAACGAATACGATTTAGTGGGCTTGTTTTTCGTTCATCTATCACCATCAATCAGAGATTTGGTGCACTCAAAAATTATTAAATCATTAAAGTCCGGTGGAAGGCTAATCCTTGAAGCATTTAATAAAAATCAGATTAATAATGATTCTGGCGGACCAAGAGACATTCAGTTACTTTATGATGAAAAAGATATTTTAAAATCTTTTAGTGAGTTATTCAGAAATTCAAATGGAGAAATTCTGCTTCTTAAAAATATGACCATTGAATTAAATGAAGGCGCTTATCATAAAGGCAAAGCGGATGTAATCAGATTTATAGGTTTAAAAAAATAAGATATGAAAGTGCTTTTCATTACATACTATTGGCCGCCATCGGGAAAAGCTTCATTGCATTGGCCGCTTGATATAATGACTCATCTTCATAAATTAAATTGTGAACCAATAGTTCTCACAACTAAGGATGAAACTTTTACTGAGAAAGACGAAAGTCTTTTAAATAAAGTAAATCCAAATTGGAAGGTCATTAGAGCAAAAGCTGTTGAACCATTTAATCTTTACAGAAAATTCATCGGGAAAAAACCCGGAGAAAAACTTATTGCTTCTGAAACGATTTCGCTCGAAAATAAAAGTCTTGCTCATCGGATTTCAATCTGGATAAGAATGAATCTTTTTATTCCCGATGCACGAATAGGTTGGTATTTCCCTGCTGTTAAAGAAGCCAAAAAGTTTTTAAGCAAAGAAAATGTTGATGCAATTATTTCAATTGGACCGCCGCACACAACACATTTGATTGCAAAAAAATTATCAAAAAAATTTTCTATCCCCTTCTATCCTGTTTTCATTGATCCCTGGGTTGATATTGTTTACTACCAAAATCTTAAAAGAAGCTCTATCACAAAGAAGATCGATAATCAACTTGAAAAATCAGTTGCAGAAAGCGCAAGAAAAATTATTTTTGTTACAGAATCAATGAAAGAGGATTACGTTATAAAATATCCTTTCATAAAAGAAAAATCCTCTGTGCTTTATTGGGGATACAATGAAGATGATTTTAAAGGCCTACCCCTAAATCCCCTTCCAAAGGAAGGGGACTTTGACAATCAAAAAGTGATTGTGCATGCTGGAAATATTTTTGATTATCAGAATCCGGAAATGCTTTGGAAAGAAATAAGAGACAGAGTGAGTAAAGGTGAGAAGTTTAAAATTAAATTTATTGGAACAGTAGCTCCATTAATTAAACAGTCAATAAATAATTATGGATTGGAATCAATCACAGAGTACATCGGATTTCTTCCTTATCATAAAATGCTTGAAGAACTTACTAATGCAGATTATCTGTTGGTTTGTGCAACAGAGAAAAGACATGTGCCGGGTAAACTATTCGAATACTTAAGAATTGGAAAACCAATTATAGCATTTGGTCATGACAATGAAGAAGTAAAACAAATTCTCGATGAAACTAAAAGCGGTTGGTTATTCAGATATGATGAAGAATTAAAAGGATTATTTGATAAATCTATTTATAATAAACCCTATATTGAGTTGATAAAAAAATTTGACAGAAAAAAAATAGCAGAAAAGTTAAGAGAGATTTTAGTTAATTAGTTCATCAAAATTTATTCATTACCTCAACAACTTTATAAATATCATCCTCAGAATGCCCATAAGAACAAGGCAAACTTATTATTGTATTATGGATCTCTTCTGAAATTGGATAATCTCCTTCGATGATTCCCTGCATTGCTTTCTGTTTATGTGGCGAAACCGGATAATGAATATCAGTCAGTATTTCATTCTTCAACAAATAGTCTTTAAGATTATCTCTCTTGGAATGCCTAACATTAAAAATATGATACACATCATAAAAATCATCATTAACCACTGGCTTGATAAAATCATCTTTAAGATTATCGAGATAAATTTTTGCTAATTTTCTTTTATGCAGATTTATCTCATCCAGATATTTTAGTTTCACAGAAAGGAAAGCTGCTTGCAATTCATCAAGCCGAGAATTAAAACCTATTACATCATTAAAATATTTTTTTGATGAACCATAGTTTCTTAATTTTTTCAAACGCTCAGCAAAAATTTCAGAATCAGTAATTACTGCTCCTGCATCACCTAATGCACCCAAATTCTTAGTTGGATAAAAACTAAAAGCCCCAAATTCGCCGAAGGTTCCGGTTAATTTATCCTTAAACTTTGCACCATGAGATTGTGCACAATCTTCTATCAGAATAAGATTATATTTTTTACAAAGTTGTAATATCAAATCCATCTGACAACTTTTCCCATACAGATGAACTACCATTATTGCCTTGGTTTTGGAAGAGATCTTTTCTTCAATCTTCATCGGATCAATATTATATGTAGTAATATCAGGTTCAACCAAAACAGGCTTCATTTTAGCATGAAGAATAGAAAGAATAGTAGCGATATAAGTGTTTGAAGGAACAATAACTTCACTACCTTCAGGAATTTCTGAAGCAATAAGAGAAAGCGTTAATGCATCCAAACCACTTGCAACTCCAATACAATATTTAGAGTTATGATAATTGGCAAAGTCTTTCTGAAAAGTTTCAACATTACTTCCAAGAATAAACCAGCCAGATGAAAGTACTTGCTGAAATTTTTTGGTATACTCATCTAAAAATTTTTTATTTGATTCGAATAAATTTTCGTAAAATATCATTTGTACTCTTCAAAGATGTAATCGTTGGGATCGAATTTGGTGTTTGCAAAAACAAGCAATACTGCGTCAGGTGTGAAATGATGCATTGTATGCCAATCATAAGTTTCAAGTATTAAACATTTGCTTGGATGATCTAACACAAAGTCTTCTTTTTTTGTTCCATCGTTATTTGAGACGATACAACTTCCGTGAATACAAACAGCGGCTTGTCTGGTAGTTTTATGTCTGTGCCCGCCTCTTACTGAATCATCAACTCCGTAAATGTAAAATACTCTTTTAATTTCAAAAGGAATTTGATCTTCAATAACTGTAAGATTTCCTCGTTTGTCAGAAAAGGTTTTCAAATGAATAAGTTTTGCCATCAGTTTTCCAAAAATTTTTCTTTGTCAAAGATATTATAAACTCCTAAAAGTTTTCTGTAAAAATATAGTATCGGTGTTTTCCAGGTGAAATTATTTTTTGTAGAACCGTGTGGATCAAACGAGGAATCAATTTTTAGTAATTCGCCTTTAATATCCTCAAGAAACTTTAAATAATTTTTATAAAAAATATTAAGAACATCTTTCGATAAGGTTCGTCTGCCAAGTTCAATCTTCCCATCGTTAAAAAATTTCAGGTAATGGAAATGATAAAATATAACTTCAAATTCTTTGCTTGTTGATTTTTCAATCCCGAATATTTTATCATTTACAACTTTGAAATCATATTGTTGAACATTCCATGCAGCTAAACCACCACCAGGATTTTGCATAACATGAACTCCTTCAAATCTTTCAGTCCAGTCATCAAGATAAAGTTGGTCCCCGAATTTACCGTCTTCATATCTTGCATAGCACCATTCCAGACATCTATCACGCCACCATCTTAATGCTTTTAAGCCGTTCTCATCTTTCTTAAAAGTAACAAACTGCACACAATATTTTCCTGCTTTTAATTCTTTGTTGTATTGTGGTGAGTATCTGTGCTCTGTAATTAATATTGACTTATCACCAAGTTCATCAAAGATAGGTTTAGGTGAAGAATAAAAGAATACATCTGCATCAACATAAGTGCAATTATCAATATCAAAATTTTCTAAGACATAAAGAATTGTTGATGAAGTAGAAGTCCAGCAATACTCTGCGATTGATCTAGTTGGTTTCACTTCAAGAAGTTTTTCGTCTTCAAATTCAGTTAAAGAAATAATTGTGGCTTTAGAAAGATTTAGTTTTTTTAGTAACTGATAAGTTCTGTTATCAAAAGCAAAGATAAACAAATGGAAGTTACCGCAATGTTTTTCGAGTGAACGATAAAGCGCAATTCCTCTTGAAAGATAATTTGAATCAAAGAGAGTGCAGAAATTATAAGTCATATTTTTTGTGCAAGAATTACATTATCTAAATAAAGATCATTATTGTGAGGAAATATTTTTCCAAGGATTATTCCTATAAGATTTAAAGGGAAAATTATTAAGAGAGTAAAAATCCATTTAAGAATCTTTTTCCGATGAGAAATTTTATAGAAGTATCCGCTTAAAAGTTGAAAAATCACAGCAATGTTTGGAACACTTTTATCTTGCCTCAATACTTTAAAACCATTCTGCTCAAAAAGATAAACAAGTCCAAAAGAAGAATATCTTGCGAAGTCATAAGGCTGCTCGTGTTCATCCCAAACGAAAGGTGCTGTAAGAAGTATTTTCCCATTTGGTTTGAGCACGCGATTAATTTCCTTTAAGAATTCTTTTGGTTCAAAAACATGTTCTAATACCTGATTGCAAATTATTGAATCAAAACTTTCAGAATTAAAAGGAAATGTTTTACCATCATAATAATAATCAGCTTCTTTTTTTTCTGAATCAATTCCAGTGTCAAACTCTAAACCTATATATTCCGTGTAATTAAAAAATGATATGTATGGTTTAGTACCACATCCAACATCCAATATCTTTCCGTTTATTTCTTTGGATAAAGATTTAATCGTTTCAGCCAATCCTTTTCTTGCAATAAAAAATGGATTTACAATTAATCCAATTAATCCTGGATTAAAATTTTGATTTTCAATAAATGCCTTAATTTTATCATTCATATTTTGAGAGTAGAAAAATTGAAACTTGTTGAAAAAGATTTGGAAATAATTTCATCAAAAAATTTTTTATTACAGAATCAGATTTAACATAAGTTTGTTTAAGCACCTCAAAGCCGCCTATTTCATTTAGCAATTCAATAAAATCTTTAATTGAGAGTTGATGAATATGACCAGTGTTATACCACTTATAACCGAATAACATTTTCTCAGGCATTTTCCCTTTGAACAATAAATCTAACCGATTTTTATAAAATGCAAAATTCGGGAATGAAATTATCTGATACTTAGAGATTCTCTTCATTTCCCGAATCAGAGTTTCGGGATACATTAACATTTGAATAGTTACATGACAAATAGAATAATCAAATTCATTCTCAGAAAAAGGAAGCTTTTCATCAATTCTACCTTTATTTACATCCAAGCCTTTGCTTCTGGAAATTTGCACACCACTATCGGAGATTTCAATTCCTTTTACATTGCAATTTTTATTTTCTTTCAGAAGCTTTATCAGAGAACCATTTCCACAGCCCAAATCAATTACTTTAGAATTTTCCTCTACTAATTCGATGATATATTTGTAATCCGGTCTTTCAAATTCTTCAAAACCTGAATAGTTATAATTACGATTGTCATTTAATGCGGGCTTGTCAATAACATTTTTCATCTTAAGTTAACATTTAATTATCACAAAGATAAAAATAATTGCGAGTTGAACGAAGAGTTGAAAAATAAAAGAGGCTGTCTAAAAAGTAAATTTTCAATTCAAGATTAGACATTTATATCTATTTTAATTTTTATACATCGTAGCACAGATTAGTAATCTGTGCTACTTTTTAGTCAGTTCGTTTATTGGAGGGTTTAATTAGTCCGTTTTAAAAATCCAATCTTATAATATGGATTGTAAGAATTAGCTGCTCCGCTGTAGTAAATTCTAAAATCGTTATTTACTCTTACGACATTTGGATAAGCAATATTAGAATTTCCCCAACCATTTGCTGTCTGATCTTTTCTGAAAAATGGATTTTGTGGATCCTTTGTCCAATTTATTCCGTCACTTGACTGAGCTAAGCCAAATCCTGTACCTTGAGCATTCATATAGACCATTTTATAAACATTATTTTCCCAAAAGATAGTTGGATATAATATACCTGTACCTTCCCAAGGTTTATCATTTATTAAAATTGGATTGCCGGAATACTTTGTAAAATTAATTCCGTCATTTGAAATAGCTAAGCCAATACTATAGTAAGGCATATTTCGTCCTGTATAGTAAAGATAATACTGATTATTCTTTTTTATTATAAAACAAGATGCAATCTGATATTCCCAACCAGAACCGGATGAAAGAATCGGGTTCGGCTTTTTACTCCAGTTTATTCCATCAACTGATGTTGCTAATCCAATGTACCATTCTCCATATTGATCTGCCCAACCAGAATAGTACATTTTATAAATACCATTTTCTTTAATAATTGCTCCCGGATGAACCGCCCAAGAATCCCATGAACCGCTATTACCTGGTGAAAGAACAGGACCAGGATGCTTAACCCAATTTTTCCCATCTGTTGATTCTGCATATAAAACATATTTTTTTGCATTGCCAGCATCTCCATAATACCACATTTTATATTTATTCTCATCATACAATACAACTGGTTGAGCAATTCCATAATAATCGTAATAATTATTTCCGCCTACAAGAACCGGGTTTGTTTGATTATCAATCCAGTTATAATTAGTGGTGGTTGCTCCTCCCCAGGTAACATAAATGTATATAGATCCTGTACCTTGTCCCGTCGGTTGTAAATTCAGATTTATATTTGTTACAAATCCTGCCAATATGTTTACTTCTGTCTCTCCTGTATATAACACAACCATTGAATCGTTCATTGCATCTACTTTTAAGTGCCAGTTGCCTGCAGGGATATTATCCATTAAAAGATCTGCTGTACTGTCTGATAATAAATTAAGTGTTGATGTAATATTTGAATAACCTTCGCGGGAAAGTGTTGCTGTTATTAGTGTTACACTGCTCGGTGCATTCGCACGATCAATCTTTAGAAGAATTTTACCACTCTCTTTGTTGTTAATAAGATTTGATTGATCAGAACAAGAGAAAGATAAAATGGAAAGTAAAATCAAAAGGAGGATTGCTAAAGCTTTCATTGCTTACCTTTCAAAGAATTAATTGTCAAATTTTTAAAAAATATTTTTAAGATGTTCTGGTCATACTCAGAAAGAAATTTATTTATAAGCAAAACCTATACAATCTCCTGAATTACTAGTGCCAGCATAATAAAGTCTAAGTTGGTTATTTATTATTTTCCAATAAGGATATTGAATTGAGTTAGCCCAGTTAATATTACTAGCTCTCCAAAACGGCTGATTACCAACTTTTATCCAATTTATTCCATCTGTTGAAATTGCCTCGCCAAAAGCTGTAGCGCTTGCATTCATATAAACCATATGATAATTATTTCCATCAAAATAAATTGAAGGAGCGTAAATACCAGTACCTTCCCAAGAAAAGGTTGGTGATAAAATTGGATTGTTTGAATATTTAACCCAATTTATTCCATCATTTGAAAAAGCCATTTTAATAGAATAAAAAGGTAAGTTTCTTGATGAATAATACATATAATATTGATTCCCAACTTTAATTACTTCATCAACCGTGATTAAATCTTCAATATTTTCATTAACTATTAATGGTTGAGGATGTTTGACCCAATTTATTCCATCACTTGAAAAAGCTAATCCAACACCGCTATTTTGATTATGTGAAACACCTGAATAATAAAGTTTATATTGATTATTTTCGTACATAACAGCTCCAATTGCCACTGAGTAATCATCCCAACTATTATAAGATCCACGAGTAATCACTGGATGATTAATTGGTCTGGTCCAGTTTAATCCGTTAATTGAAGTTGCATATCCAATTGATCCTATTCCACCTGTCTGCAAATTAGTAAACCACATTTTATAAGTGCCATTTTCAAAAAGTATATGTGGATATCTTACACCATTATCATCAAAATAATTGCCTGATTTGCTCAAAATGGGATTCGATGGATTATCAATCCAATTATTTTGAGTTGCTCCTCCCCAGGTAACATAAATGTATATAGATCCTGTACCTTGTCCCGTCGGTTGTAAATTCAGATTTATATTTGTTACAAATCCTGCCAATATGTTTACTTCTGTCTCTCCTGTATATAACACAACCATTGAATCGTTCATTGCATCTACTTTTAAGTGCCAGTTGCCTGCAGGGATATTATCCATTAAAAGATCTGCTGTACTGTCTGATAATAAATTAAGTGTTGATGTAATATTTGAATAACCTTCGCGGGAAAGTGTTGCTGTTATTAGTGTTACACTGCTCGGTGCATTCGCACGATCAATCTTTAGAAGAATTTTACCACTCTCTTTGTTGTTAATAAGATTTGATTGATCAGAACAAGAGAAAGATAGAATGGAAAGTAAAATCAAAAGGAGGATTGCTAAAGCTTTCATTGCTTCACCTATTATTATTGGCTATTTAAACTTATGAATTTTCGATAAAAATCAAAACCTAAAAATTCTTTCGAAAATCAATTATTAGTGAGGTATATGATGGCTTATTATCGAAATTTCTTTCATCATTGGCAAATGATCTAGAAACAATTCCCTTCTCATCGTCTTCGTACTTACTATGAAATTTAGCATTATCATCCCAATATTCAATCAAATCCGGGACGAATCCTTTGTCTGCAAATAAATCCACTAAAATTTTATAGTTAAACAAAGATTTATGTTCTTTAGCTCCAGCACCGATGCCACCAGGTTTGACATAATTTATATAATTAATATCTGGATGAAAACCATCGGGAACAGCTATTCTAATATTACAATTCTTATTGGAATAATTGTAAAAATTTGAAATTACTATACTCAGCTGTTCTTCATCAATATGTTCAAGAACATGCTCAGCAAGGAGAAAATCAATCTTTTTCTTTTTAAAGAATTTTTCAAAATCTAATGGATTTACAATATTAAAAAAGTATTCCTCTGTACTGAACCATCCTTTAATTTTTGTTTTTCCGGCACCAACTATTACCTTAATGTTATCATGAGTTAAGATGTAAAATTTGAATTTTATTGTGCCTAATAAAGAAAGCACAAAAAAATATATTTTTTTAAAAAATAATTTCATCTTTTTGTTAAGTATTTGAATAGATAATACAAAGTTCTCAATCTGTTCATTATTCTTTTCCTAAACATTTTTTTGTATTGTTTCATAATCCGGTCATCGAGGAAAATTTCATCTGAAAATGAAAAGTTCACTTTTAGTTCATTATCTAATTCCGTGTTTAAAATTTTATTTTCGTTTTTTACGTGAGTAGCAAAACCTCCCACTCCAATATGAATTATTTTAGATTTAATCGGATATGAACAAAAAGCATTATTTTGGAAATGAGCGTAACACCATCTAACTGCCCAAGAATCCAAAATACCAATTTGTTGTTTAAGTAGCATAGCTAACAAATCCGCTCCGACTGAATCAAATTTTTGTCTCAATCTTTTATTCTTAATAAAATTTTTAAAATTTTTCATCTCCCAATCAACTTTAGACCATCTGTTACTCCAAGTTCCCCAACCTAAAGACTCGCACCGAGGTACAAAATAATTATCGAATTTATAATCAACAGGAACGGCCAATTGATATGTATAACCTGTTACCGAAAATACTTCATGACTGTCTTTATAAAAGTTTAAACTTTCATTCATGTAATTCAAAAAATTGGGTGAAGATATCAAATCTTCTTCGATAACGATTATTTTTTCAAATTGCTTTAAAATTTGAGTTACACCGATAATTATAGAATTAGCCAAACCAAGATTTTTTTCCCTTTCAATAATCTGAACATCACTAAATCCACCATTTATATTTCGAATTAATTTTCTTACTTCTTCAACAAAAGGCATATCCTCATCATTTCTTGCCCCATCTGAAAAAATAAAAAGTTTTGTGTAAGAGGCAAGAAAGTTTTTTTTCAATGATTCAATGGTTTGAGCTGTTTCTTTGGGTCTGGCATAAACAAAAAGAGCGACTGGCGATAGATTCATTATATTCCCAAACAATTTGTTGTTTTATAAATAATAGTTGTACAAGTTTTATTTAAATAGGCAGCTTGAATTCCCCAAAAATCGATTTTATAAAAATGAAAATCGATTAATTTATTTATTGAATTTTTATATTCAGTTCTATCTGAATTGTCCAATATTATAACACCACCTTCATTTAAGTAGTTAGCTGCATTCATCAATACTTCATTCCTCTCAATTGCATCTATTATAATTATATCATACTTCTTGTTAAACGAGTCTATAACTTTTGCATAA
>Ga0272446_1004026_pt1 | contig 17787 bp, 16 predicted proteins | sample YNPCB0061_FD_194587 | JGI IMG/M metagenome (GOLD analysis project Ga0272446, IMG submission 194587) | Hot spring microbial mat communities from Yellowstone National Park, WY, United States - YNP-CB-006-1 | ecosystem: Environmental > Aquatic > Thermal springs > Hot (42-90C) > Sediment | place... | reverse complement strand
AATCGGCCGGCCCGGCTGGGCGAAGCGCGCGAATCGCCTGCCCTGAGCGATCGCCCCGCCCTCGATCACGACCGCGCCGATCGAGACGATCCTGTCGCCGTAGCTCGGCTGCAGCCCTGTCGTCTCGAGGTCGAACACGACATAGCGCGCCTCCGCCAAAGGCCCGGTCGGCAGGAGCAGCGGTTCGGTGAAGCGCCGACTCCGCTCGGCTGCGTTCGGCGCGAGGAACGCGGCGGAGGCGGCGCGCAGAAGCCGCAAGATCAGCCCAGGTGAGCCCTCACGCCGCGCCGTTTCCATCCCGCCGCGAGTCTAGGGCGGATCGGCCGGAGCGGGAAAGCCCGTCAGTCGCTGCCCGCCAAGGCCGGCCGTCCCGCCCCTTGCGCCCGTGCTCAGACGACGCGGGCGCACCGGGGCCGCCGGCCGAGGAGAAGGCCGCGCTCCTCGGCCTCGACGGCGACGAGGTCGGCGGCGAGGGTGATCGTGCGGGCCGAGTCGGGAAGGCCAAGAGCGCGGGCTTCCTCGGCCAGGGCGCGTAGGCACTCGCAAAGCCCGATGGCCGATGCCCCGGGCGGCGGCGGGCGGACAGAGTCTGCCATGGCTCTCCGGACCTGTGCATACGGTCGTCTGTCTACGCAGCGTGCTCGCTTTCGCCCGAGAAAACAACCCAAGAGTGTGTTAAGGCGCGGCTAGGATCGGCAGGGTTGTTACACTGCGCCAGCGCAGCGTCGCTTGCGGCAGGTCAAGGCGCGGCGGCGCGCCATGGCGCCAGCATCGGTCCCGCTTGCGGGCGCGGGGCCGCAGCGCCACGCTGCGCGCAACGCCTCCCGACCAGGGTGTCGAGAAGGGGCGTCGAGGAAGGGACGGAACGACCATGAGCGATGGCACCGCACGCCCGGGCTACGACACCGTCTATGCCGCCTGGCGGCGCGACCCGGTCGCCTGGTGGGCAGAACGCGCCGGCGCCATCGCCTGGGACACCCCGCCAGCCACGCCCTTTGACGCCAGCCTCGGCGCCTATGGGCGATGGTTTCCAGACGGCGTGCTCAACACCTGCTTCAACGCGCTTGATCGGCATGTCGCCGCCGGCCGGGGCGAGCAGCCGGCGCTGATCTGGGACAGCCCGATGACGGGGCGGAAGGAGACGCTGAGCTACGCCGCTCTGACCGACCGGACGGCGCGGGTCGCCGGCGCCCTCGCCGCACTCGGGGTGAGCCGCGGCGACCGCGTGATCATCAACATGCCGATGGTGCCGGAGGCGGTGATCGCGATGCTCGCCTGCGCGAGGCTCGGCGCCGTGCACTCCGTTGTGTTCGGCGGCTTCGCCGCCGCCGAACTCGCCTCGCGCATCGCCGACGCGACCCCGAAGGCGATCCTCTGCGCCTCCTGCGGCCTCGAGCCGGGGCGGACCGTCGCCTACAAGCCGCTGCTCGATGCCGCGATCGCGCTCTCGCCGCACAAGCCCGCTTCCTGCCTGATCCTGCAGCGGCCGGAACTCGAAGCGGCGCTGACGCCCGGCCGCGACCATGACTGGGCCTTGTCGGAGGCCGCCGCCCAGCCACACGCCCCCGTTCCCGTCGCCGCGACCGACCCGCTCTACATCCTCTACACCTCCGGCACCACAGGACGGCCCAAGGGGATCGTCCGCGACAACGGCGGGCATGCCGTGGCCCTGCTGAACTCGATGGCGATGCTCTACGGCGTCGGCGCGGGCGACGTGTTCTGGGCCGCCTCCGACGTTGGCTGGGTGGTCGGCCACAGCTACATCGTCTACGGGCCGCTGCTCGCTGGCTGCACCACCATCGTCTACGAGGGCAAGCCGGTGGGCACGCCGGATGCCGGGGCGTTCTGGCGCGTCTGCGCGGAGCATCGCGTCAAGGCGCTCTTCACGGCGCCGACCGCGATCCGCGCCATCAAGCGCGAGGACGCGGACGGAACGCTGCTTGGGCGATACGATCTCGGGCAGCTCGAGGCGCTGTTCCTCGCCGGCGAACGCTGCGACCCCGATACGGTTCTCTGGGCGGAACGGCTGCTCGGCAAGCCCGTGATCGACCACTGGTGGCAGACCGAGACCGGCTGGGCCATCACCGGCAACTTCCGCGGCTTGGGCCTCTTCCCCGTCAAGCCGGGCTCTGGCGGCAAGCCCTCGCCCGGCTTCGACGTCGCGGTGCTCGACGAGGCGAGCCGGCCTGTGCCGCCCGGCACGATCGGCGACCTTGCGGTGAAGCTGCCGCTGCCGCCCTCCTGCCTGCCGACGCTGTGGAACAACGACCAGGGCTTCCGCGACGCCTATCTCGCCCAGCACCCCGGCTGGTACACGACTGCCGATGCCGGAATGATCGACGGAGACGGCTATGTCTCGGTCATGAGCCGGACCGACGACATCATCAACGTCGCCGGCCATCGCCTCTCCACCGGGGCGATGGAGGAGGTGCTCGCCGCCCACCCCGACGTCGCCGAATGCGCGGTCGTCGGCGTGCATGACGCGCTGAAGGGCCAGGTGCCGCTCGGCCTCGTCGTCGTCAAGGCCGGGGCGGCGAAGGACGAGGCGACGCTCGAGCGGGAGCTCGTGGCGATGGTGCGGGACCGGATCGGGCCCGTCGCTGCGTTCAAGTCGGCCCGGATCGTGCCGCGCCTGCCGAAGACGCGGTCGGGCAAGGTGCTGCGCGCGACGATCCGCAAGATCGCCGACGGCCAGGCCTACACCGTGCCGCCGACCATCGACGACCCAGCGAGCCTCGACGAGATCGCAGCCCTGGTCGCGCCGCGCTCATAGCAGCCGGACCAGCGCGAAGCCGCCGACGAGCAGAACGAGGAACAGGATGGTGAAGACGGTCAGCCGCTTCTCGATCACCGCGAGCACCGGCGGGCCGAACTTCGCCGCGACCAACGCCACCATGAAGAACCGCGCACCGCGGCTCGCGATCGAGGCGATCAGGAACGGCACGATCCCCATCCCCACCGCACCCGAGGCGATGGTCGCGAGCTTGTAGGGGATCGGCGTGAACCCGGCGATCGCGACGACAAGCCAATCGTAGCGCAGGTAGAGTTCGCGGAACCGCTCGTTCGCCTCGTGCAGCCGGTAGGCGTCGATGATCGGCAGAGCGACCGCTTCGTAGAGCCCCCAGCCGATCAGGTAGCCCGCCACGCCGCCCGCGGCAGAGGCAGCGGTGCAGATCAGCGCCGACCGCCACCAGAGATCGGGGCGCGCGACCGCCATCGGCGCGAGGATCACGTCGGGCGGGATCGGGAAGACGCTCGACTCGGCGAAGGAGACGATGGCGAGCCAGACCTGAGCGCGCGGATGCGCCGCGAGCCGGAGCGTCCAGTCGTAGAGGCGCCGAAGACCGTGGATTTCCAAGGGGGGAGGTCCTGGGGCGTGGCGGTGGTGACGTGCCACGCCGGCGGCGAGGCGCGCAAGCGGGACATCGCCCGGGAGCACGCCCCGATCATGGTCCTGATCGTCCGTCTGTCCTGGCCGGTGCAGGCCCACCGCGTGATCGGCCAAACGATGGCTGGGTCGCACCGCCTCCTGCTCCTCCCGGCCATCGTGCTCTGCGCGCTCGCGATGGGGCTGCAGCAGAGCTTCGGGCTGTTCCTCGGGCCGATGACGGCGCAGCATGGCTGGACCGCGTCGGCCTTCGCGCTCGCGATCGCTCTGCCGGTGCTGCTCAACAGGGCGAGCCAGCCCGTCTACGGCACCGTGGCCGACCGCTTCGGCGGCCGCACCGTGCTCTTGTCGGGCTGGGTGCGCCATGCCGTCGGGCTCGCCGTCATGGCAGCGGCCACCTCGCTTGCAGTGTTCGGTTGGGCTCGTGGCGCGCCGCTTCGGCACAGAGTGGGTCGCGACGCTCTTCGGCCTCGCGGTTTTCGGCCAACAGATCGGCGGGTTCCTGGGCGCCTCGCTCGCCGGCGTGATCTGGGACCGAACCGGCAGCCATGACGGGATGTGGGCGATCGCCATCCGCGCCGGCGCCTTCGCCACGGCGGTGAACCTTCCCGTCCTGGACCCACGCTCGCCGCTGCCAGCGCGGGGGCTGAACGCCAGCGCCGCGCGGTTTGCGCAGCGCGGCGGCTCGGCTAGGCTCGCGCCGAACCATGCAGCGCTCACCCAGCGGAACGACGCCGTGCGACGACTTCTCATCGCCCTCGCCCTTGCCTTCACCCCGCTTCCCGCCACTGGGCAAGGCGAGCCGCATGCTTGGCTGTTCGGCTCCTGGACCGGCGGCACCCGTCCCGCCAACCCGCTCGCCACCACACAGGCCTGCTACGCCGACCCGACAGTGATCTTCACCCGCGACATCGTGCTGCGTACCACCCTCCTCGACCCGACCTACACGCAGCGGATCATCGAGACCGTACGCGCGACCGAGACGGGTGCGGAGTTCCGCTTCCGGCCGATGCCGCGTCTGCCTGGCGTCCCGGCGGCGCGCCAGCCCACGGGGACGTTCGGCTGCGCCTCGCCCGACGTGCTCACCGTCGTCCGACTCGGGCCGAACGAGATCGAGTTCCCAGGCTGCACCGAGTTCCCCTCGCCGCTCGTTCGCTGCCCCGTGCCGTGACCGTGGCTGGCTCCGGCCGTTGCCGAAGCCGTGCGGCACCCCGCCCGTTCAGGCGGGCAGCGTCGCGGTCGCGACCAAACCGGAGGGAGAACGGTTCGTAACCGTCACATCACCGCCATGCGCGCGCAGGATCGACCGCGCGATCGTCAGCCCAAGCCCGCTTCCCCCCGTCTCGCGGTTGCGGCTCGGCTCGAGGCGGTGGAAGGGCTGGAACACACGCTCGCGCTCCGCCTCGGGAATGCCGGGCCCCTCGTCCTCGACGGCGATCCGCACCACGCCCCGGTCAGGCCCGGCGAGCCGGACCACGCAGCCTCCGGCATAGGCGACGGCGTTGCCGACGAGGTTGGCGAGCGCGCGCTTGAGCGCGAGCGGCCGGCCTCTGACCGCAAGCGGCCCTTCGACGGCGACCGTCACGACCTCGCTTCCGGCGATGTCGTTGGCCTCGTCGGCGACGGTGCGGACGAGTGCTGCAAGGTCGAGCGGCACGACCGGCTCGGTGGCGGCGTCGTCGCGCGCAAAGGCGAGCGTGCCGGCCACCATCCGCTCCATCTCGTCGAGATCGGCGAGCATCTTCGCCCGCAGCGCCTCGTCCTCGACGAACTCGGCGCGGAGCCTGAGCCGCGTGATCGGCGTCCTGAGGTCATGGCCGATCGCCGCGAGCATCGCCGTTCGGTCGGCAACGAAGCGGGAGAGCCGGTCCGCCATCGTGTTGAAGGCGGCCGCCGCCTGCGCGACCTCGGCAGGGCCCGTCTCGGGAAGCCGCGGGGCGCGGACGTCGCGGCCAAGCCGTTCGGCCGCGGCGGCGAGGTTGCTGATCGGGCGCGTCGTCCGCCGCACCGCCCAGAAGGAAAGGGCAGCGACCGCCGCCGTCATGAGCAGAAGGGCGGCGAGGAACCCGGGCGATGACCAGGGCCGCGGCGGCGGCGGCCGCGCGGTGATGTTGAGCCACGCTCCGTCGGGCAGGCGCAAGCTCACCGTGAGCGACCGCCGCGGCACACCGCCGACCAGCACCTCGCGCGGTCGCATGTGCGGCGGACCGCCGATCCGCGCGAGGCCGGCGGCGAGCCGGTCGCCCATCGGCTCGGCGAGCAGCCCGCGGTCCGGCGCGAGCGGGCGCGGATCGACCGATGCGGCAAGCCCCTCGGGCAGGTCGAAGCCGCGGGCGATGGCGTCGCGCCGGTCGGGTGCGGCCATCAGGACCGTACGCCACAGCGCCGCGGCGCGGCCGATCGCCTCGCGCGCCTGCTGCGCGCGCTGGATCTCCACCCGGTCGAGCGCATGGATGGTGAGCGCGACGACCTGCACGGCGAACAGCCCGACCAGAAGCACGAGGAAGGTGCGGCCTGCGATCGAGCGCGGCCAGAGCCGGAGCGTCACGATCGCTCCACCTCCGCCGCGAGAACATACCCCCCGCCGCGGACGGTCTTGATCAGCGTCGGGTTCTTGGCATCGTCCTCGAGCTTGCGGCGCACACGGCTGACGGCGACATCGATCGCGCGGTCGAACGGCCCGGCAGAGCGGCCGTGCAGCAGGTCCATCAGCGTCTCGCGCGTCAGCACCCTGCCGGGGCGGTCGGCGAGGCAGGCGAGCAGCTCGAACTCTCCCCCCGTGAGCGGCACTTCGACACCCGCCGGAGACACGAGGCGCCGCCGCTGCGTCTCGAGCGTCCAGCCGGCGAAGCGGTAGGTGACGGCGGCCGCCTCCTCCGGCGCGAGGGCAGCCTCCGCGCGCCGCAGCACGGCGCGGATACGCGCGAGCAGCTCGCGCGGGTTGAACGGCTTCGGCACATAGTCGTCGGCGCCGAGCTCGAGGCCGACGATCCGGTCGGTCTCCTCGCCCATCGCGGTGAGCATGACGACCGGCGTTCGGCCCCCCTCGCGGATGAAGCGGAGCAGCGCGAGCCCGTCCTCGCCCGGCAGCATCAGGTCGAGCACGACAAGGGCGAAGCGCTGCGCTGGCCAGAGGCGGCGGAGCTCGCGCCCGTCGCGGGCGGTGGTCACGCGAAAGCCGTGGCGCTCGAGGAAGCGCGCGAGCAGGTCGCGGATCTCGCGGTCGTCGTCGACGACGAGGAGCTGCGGCAACGGTTCGGCCATGCGCCACTCTCGCTCCGGAGCGCTGGGCCGGCAACGCCGCGAGCGCAACGGCGCGTTGCGACCCCAGGGCCCGCAACACGCCGTTACACTTCATCACGCGCCGGTCACGGCGGCACAAACCGCCGCAACCCGGGCGCGGCAGGCTCCGCCCGCGCCCCGGAATGGGCCGGGACAATCACGGAGACCACGACATGAGAAGCTTCCTCAAGGTGACACTCGTCGCGGGCGGCCTCGCCGCAGCCGGGCTCGTCGGCTACGGCGCGGGCGCGCTCGGCGCCTACGCCCAGGGCGGCCCGCCCCCCGGCATTGGGCCCGGCATTGGGCCCGGCATGGGTCCCGGCATGATTCTGGGCGAGGGCCGCGGCGACGGGCCGCCGGCTTGGGCGCGCGGCGGGCGCGGCGAGCAGGCCCGCCATGGCGGTGCCGGCCCGGTGCGGGCGTTCTTCATCAACCGCGACAACAAGGATCTCTCCAACGAGGACGTGCGCAAGATCGCGGAAGCCGGGCTGCTCTGGTTCGGCGAGCGCAGCTGGCGGATCGGCGAGGTCAAGGACAGCGGCAGCCGCACCGCCGAGTTCACGTTGACGACGGAGAACGGCGGCATCATCGCCCGCTTCACGATGGACCGCGACACGGGCCGCGTGCGCCGAATCGCCTGACGAGCGATCGCCTGACACGGCGTCCCTGGAGCAGATCGCACACGGCTGGAATCAGCCGTGTGCGTGAAGATGCTCGCGTCAGATACCCTGAGCGCTTTCCACCAATAGGGAAACCGCTCTAGGCCAAGGCGCGGCGGGGAGGCATTCTCCCCGCCGTGCCCGACGCCGACACCGAAGCCCCGCCCCTGCCTGCGCCCGAGCGCGCCGCACTCCGCCGCCTCGTCGCGCGCGCCCCGCTGCTTGCCCGGATCGAGGCGCAGGCAGGGCCGCTTCCCTGGCGCAGGCGCGCGCCTGGCTTTCCCGGCCTCTTCGCGGCGATCGTCGGGCAGCAGATCTCGAACCACGCCGCTGCCGCGATCTGGCGGCGCCTCGTCGCGCTGATGGACGGACGCCCGAACGCGGCGGCCTTGCTTGCCCTGCCCGACGCGGCACTCTCCGGCGCCGGCCTGTCGCGGCCGAAGATCGCCTATGCGCGCGGCCTGGCCGAGGCGGTCGCGACCGGCAGGCTCGACCCCTCTGCCTTCCCCTCGATGCCCGATGAAGAGGTGATCGACGCGATCACCGCCCTGCCCGGCTTCGGGCGATGGTCGGCCGAGATCTACCTCCTGTTCGCGCTCGGCCGCCGCGATGCCTTCCCCGCCGCCGACCTCGCCCTTGCCGCCTCCGCTGCCCATCTCTGCGGGCTCGCCGCGCGTCCTGGCGAGAAGGCCCTGCGCGCGCTCGCCGAGCCCTGGGCGCCCTGGCGCGGGCTTGCGGCGCGGCTGCTCTGGCACCACTGGCGGCATGTCAACCGCCGCACCGCACCCGACCGCTCGCTCCACAGCCGGAAGGATCCGCCGTCGTGACGGAAAGCCCGCATATCCGCACCGAACGGGACGGCGACATCGCCGTCGTCGTGTTCGACCGCCCCGAGAAGCGCAACGCCTTCGACCTCGCGATGTGGCGGACGCTCGAGGCAGTCATGATGCGGCTGTCGGCGGACGAGAGCCTGCGCTGCGTCGTGCTGCGCGGCGCCAGCGCCGAGGCCTTCTCCGCCGGTGCCGACATCTCCGCCTTCGCGGCCGAGCGTGGCACGCGCGAGAAGGAGGACATCTACGGCGAGGCGCTGCATCGGTCGCTGCAGGCGGTGCGCACCTCGCTGCATCCAACCGTCGCGATGCTTCAGGGCGTCTGCATCGGCGGCGGCGCGGGCATCGCCACGATGTGCGACTTCCGCGTCGGCGGCGAGGGTCTCAGCTTCGGGATCACCGCGGGCAGGCTCGGAATCTGGTATCCCTACGCCGAACTCGACCCCGTGGTGCAGATCGCCGGCGCCGCCGTCGCGGCGGAGGTGTTCATCGAGGGCCGAATCTTCTCCGGCCGAGAGGCCTACGAGAAGGGCCTCCTCTCCCGCCTCGTTCCGGACGACCGGGTCGAGGAGGAGGCGATGGCGCTCGCCCGACGGATCGCCGAGGGAGCGCCGCTCTCGGCCCGCTTCCACAAGCGCGCGATCGCCGCCCTGCGCGGGCCGATCCCCGTCACGCCCGACCAGGAGGCGGCAGTGAACGACTTCGTCCTGACGGAGGATTTCCAGAACGCGTTCCGCGCCTTCCTCGCCAAGCGGAAGCCGGTGTTCCACGGGCGCTGAGCACGCCCCGGCAGGATGGCCGGAAAGCACTCGTTAAACCGGCGCTTACGTCTGTCTGCGCAAGCTTCATGGCCATGCCCGCGTTCGCGAGACAGATCGAGGCTGCCAAACTTCCAGCGACGCGCCCAGGGTCGGACGCGGCGCTCTCGCCCTCGACGTTCCGCGAGCGCGGCGTCGTCCTGCCCGCGACAACGCCCGCCTTCGCCTTCGCCCGCGTGCGTGACGGCGCACAAGGGCGCGAACTGGTGCTGCGCAACGCCGGCGGCTCCGGCGGGGCGGTGCTGATCCCGCTTGCCGCAGCGGCCGACTACGCGCGCCCGACGCTGCATGATCGCACCCTCTTCGCCGACATCGCCTGCCTTCCGCGGCTCAGCCCAGCCCACGTCGCAGCGGTCGCGCGCGCGGCGGCGCGCGCTGGGCTTGCCGGGCGGGCAGCCCTTGCTGCCGCTGGCATGGCCGCGGAAGCGGAGGCGAAGGCAGCCAGTGGTGCGCTTGGCGCGATCCTCGCCGCCCTCGCGGGAAGGCCCTCGGCGGAGGCGGAGGAGGATCCCAAGTGCGTGGCGACCTCATCCCACCCGGCGATCACCGCCGCCGCCGCCGCGCTCGGCCACCCGCCTGAGACGGTGCTGGCGGCCGCGGCAGAGCTTGCCGCCGCCGCCGCCCTGGCTGACCGGCTCGCGCATCTGCTGCCCGAGCTCCGCGTCTTCGCAACGACCGCGGGCGACGCCGCCGCTCGCCTCACCGACGCCCAGGCCAAGGAGACGCGCTTCGCCGCCGCCGCAGCGGCAGCAACCGCGGGCTTCGCGGCCACGGCGCTTGCCGGACTGACCGATGCCTTCGCCGCGCCCGAGCGCGCTCTGGCCCGAGCGCTCGCGGACCAGTCCTGGCCCGGGGAGGCAGTGGCGCGCGCTGGCTGGATCCTCGACGGGTGGCAGGCCCTGATCGCACGCTGGCACGATGCCGAGGGGCAGGGGCAGGGAGCGGAGCAGCGCGCCTTCCGCGCCATCGCCGCCGCCCTGCCGCCCTTGCCCGCCGAGCTTGCCTGTACCGAGGCGGACAACGCGGCACTGCGGGCAACCTGGCGGTCGGAGATCGCGGCGCAGCCGGGGCTGAACGACCAGGCCCTGCTCGAGCGGCTTCGCGTGGCAGCGCCATGAGCGGCTGCGTCAGGCTCGACCGGCGGACGCTCGCCGATCTGAGGCAGCGGCTCGCCCGCGCGCGGCCGGAGGCGATCCGCGACGTCGTCGCGCTGATCGACCGGCTGCCCGAACGCGGCGAGGCCGACGCACTGATCGCGCCGATCCGGCCGCGCTTTGCCCTGATGCGCAACGTGATCCGCCGCCCCGCCTCGTTCGGCCGCGTGCTCGCCCATCCGATCGAGGAGCTGCTCGTGCCGCCGGATGCGTGGCGCCGCGGCAGCCTCTCCCTGCCGCGCAGCGTGATGCCGACGGCGATCGCGCTTGCGGCGGAGGCGGTGCCGGATGAGACGCGGCACGCCATCGCCGCGCGGCTCGACAAGGCGACGATGGACGACGCAGCCGCGGTTCAGGCGGCCGGAGCGGCGATCTGGCCGCTGGCGGCGGCACGTTTCACCACGCTCGCGGCCGAAGGCGTCCCTCCCGGCCTTGCCCTGCCGATGCGGGCGGCCGACCTGCGCGGCCTGCTCGGCGCTCTCGGCGAGACCCTCCGGCTCGCCGCGCCACTCGCTGCCCTGATGTCGGGGACACCACGCGGGGCCGTTCCTGTCTGGGAACAGATCGAGCCACGCCTGCGCGACCTCGCAGCGATGGCGGCGGATGTGTCGGGAGAGTGCTTCGCGCGCACCGGCCTTGCGCTGATGCGGCGCTTCATGGTCGCGGGCCCGGTCGTCGGCCTTCTGCGCGAAGCGGCGAGCCGCGCTCCCTCGGGCGAGGCGGAGCGAAAGCTCGGCGCCGCGCTCGATACCTTCCTCACCGAGCTTCCGGCGCAGCTTCCCGATGCCGCCGCGCTCGCGCTCCTGCCGCACCCGGTGCAGCAGTCAGTGGTGGCCGATGCGGTCGCGACGGTGGAGCGCGCCGCGGGCGAGATCGGCACCGCTCAGGGCGAGCGGCGCGACAACCTCCGCGAGGGGCAGGCGCAGCTTGCCGCGCTGCTGCGCCGACGCGTCCCCGAGTGCCTCTCGGCGGAGCTGCTCGCACCGCTTGCGCGCATGCATGCGACCAGCCTTGATGAACACGGCGGTCCAGCCTCGCTCGAGGGCATCGAGGCAGCGGCGCGGGCCGCGGCCGCGATGGTCAATGCGGGGCGCCGTCTTGGCCCGGTCGACGATCTCGGACTTGCGCTGCGGCGCGCCGCCGACACGATCGCAGCGCTCGCCGCCTCCGCGCCGCAGGGAGCGCCTGCGGACCGCCTCGGCCGCACCGACCTCGCGCGACTCGTCGAGATCCTCGCCGGACCCGATGCCGCGGCCCGCGTGCTTGGCCCAGCACTCTGACCGCCCCGGCTGCGTCTCGCTGCCGCGCCAACCGCACCGGTCAGGTCGGGATCTGCAGCTCCTGCAGCGCCTGTTCGAGCTCCTGGAAGCTCGGCATGTGTTCGCTCGGCGCCATCTTGCGCCCGGTCTCGACCGCGACCTGCGGCGCGTTGCCATGCAGATGGGCGACGAGCACGGCGCGGATCACCTCGTAGTATTTCATCTCCTCCTCGACGATGCCCTTGAGCCGTGAGGCCATCGGCCCCATCAGCCCGTAGGCAAGCAGCACGCCGAGGAAGGTGCCGACGAGAGCGCCGCCGATCATCTTGCCGAGCACGGCGGGCGGCTCGTTCAGCGAGCCCATGGTCTTGATGACGCCGAGCACGGCGGCGACGATGCCGAGGGCGGGGAAGGCATCGGCAAGCGACTGCATGGCGTGCGCCGGATGCAGCTCCTCGTGCACGAGCTTGCGGAGTTCGCGCGCGAACACGTCCTCGATCTGGTGCGGATCATCAGCGTGCATCCCGACCATGCGCAGATAGTCGCAGATGAGCAGCACGGCGTGATGGTCGGCCGCGATCTTGGGGAATTTCTGGAAGGCGGGGCTTTCGGTTGGTTTCTCGATATGCGGCTCGAGCGCCATCGCCCCCTTGGTGCTCGCGAGCCTGACGAAGAAGTAGAGGAGCGAGAGCAGGTCGACATAATCGGACTTGTGGAAGCGCCCGCCCTTGAGGATCTTGCCAAAGCCCGCAAGCATGTGCTTGACGCCATGCATCGAGTTCGCCATCAGAACGGTGCCGATGCCTGCGCCGCCGATCATCATGAGCTCGAACGGCAGGGCGGCGAGGACGATGCTCATCTTGCCGCCGGCGAGGATGTAGCCGCCGAAGACCATCACGATCAGGAACCCGAAGCCAGCGAGTGTGAGCACGGCCGAGGCCTCAGCCGCCGGGGGCGGGATGCGCCCGCTGGATCAGGATGGCGATGCGCCGGTTTGCCGCAGCGCGCGGCTCTGCCGGCAGGAGCGGGTCGCGGTCCGCCACGCCGGTGACGGAGCGGATCATCGCCTCGGGCAGCCCCGCTTCCGTCAAGAGCCGCCGTGTCGCATTCGCGCGCTCGGCGGAGAGTTCCCAGTTCGTCAGTCCGGCCGAAGAACGGAACGGTGTCGCATCAGTATGGCCGATGATGGTCACGGGGTTGCCGATCGCGGCGAGCGTCGGCGCGACCGTGGCGATCAGCCGCCGCACCCGCTCCGTCGGCACGGCGGAGCCCGGGGCGAACATCGGCGCGCGCTCGGCATCAAGCAGCTGCACCCTGAGCCCCTCGGGCGTGACGTCGATCGCGATCTGGCGGGCGATCTCCTCAAGGCCAGGGTCGCTCGCGATCGCCTCGTGCAGCGCGGCTGCGGCCTGCGCGAGGGCCTCAGCCTCGGCGGCGGCCGCAGCCTCTGCCTCGGCGAGGGCGGCGATTCCGGCGCCGAGACTGTGCTGCCCCTCGCGGTCGGCGGCGCCGCGGTCGGTCGCATCCTCGCCGCCCGAGCCTATGGCGCGGGGATTGGCGAAATGCCCTCCCGTCACGTGCGGCTTGGGCCTGTCGCCGGCGTCGCCGACGCGCTCGGGCCGGTCGTCCGCGGGGTCGGGGGCGTCGTCCTCCGGTGGCTGGGCGCCGAGGGCCTGCGGCTGCACCGTCGGCGTCCCGGCGCGGCCGACCAGGGAGCCGTCATCGAACGGCGAGGAGCCGCCGAAGGGCCTGCCCGTACCGCTCTGGCCTGCGCCTAGGATGCTGGTCGGCGCAAAGTAGTTCGCGATCCCTTGCCGCTGTTCCTGCGAGGTGGCGTTGAGCAGCCACATCAGCAGGAAGAACGCCATCATGGCGGTGACGAAATCGGCATAGGCGACCTTCCACGCGCCGCCATGATGGCCGTGATCCCCCCCCTCCTCGCGCTTTATGACGAGGGTCGCTCCGTCCTTCTCCTTGCCCTTCTTCCGGCTCATCCGCGCCCGTGCCTTGAGAGCGCCACGCCGTGCTGGCGCGGGCTTCGGCCAGCTTGGTGCCGAGGGCTTAAGCCTTGATGAACCAAGCGGCGCATGCGGACGGATGGAGGGCCGGCCACGCGAGGGCGGCATGGCACGGGTTGAAAGCCATGCGTCAGGCGCATATATGGGCGGCGTTCCGGTGGGTTGAGCGGCCGTGGCCGCCGCCTGCGTTTCCGTGTGCGGGGCGGTCCCCCCGCCGCGCCGACGGGGAAGGCGATGCGCAGGCGTGCAGTGCATCAGGTGACTGTGTCGGGAGCGGTCGGGCGCGATGCTATCTCGCGGGGGGCATGTGCCCGGTGCTGACCGTCGTTTTCGCCCCCTTCGCCGTCGCCCTCGCTGCTCCCTTCCTTGTCGCCCGGCTTGGGGACCGGGCGAGCCTCGCACTCGCGCTCGTGCCGGCGGGGCTGTTCGCCTGGGCGGTCGCCAATCTCGGCGCGGCCTTTCCCGGCCGGATCGAGGCGACGCCCTGGGTGCCGGGGCTGTCGGTTGCCCTGTCGTTCAACCTCGACGGTCTCTCGCTTCTGTTCACGCTGCTGATCACAGGCATCGGCACGCTCGTCGTGATCTACGCGGGCGGCTACCTGCGCGGACACGCGCGGCTTGGGGAGTTCTTCGCGATCCTCTTCGCGTTCATGGGCGCGATGCTCGGCGTCGTGCTCTCCGACAACGTGATCGCTCTGTTCGTGTTCTGGGAGCTGACGAGTCTGACAAGCTATCTGCTCGTCGGCTTCGAGGCGGAGAAGCCGGCAGCGCGCCGGTCCGCGCTGCAGGCGCTCCTGATCACCGCAACCGGCGGGCTTGCGCTTCTCGCCGGACTGATCCTGCTCGCCGAGGCCGGCGGGTCGTGGGAACTGTCCGATCTCGTGCTCGCCAAGCCCGCGCTTCAGGCGAGCCCGCTCCACCTGCCAGCGCTCGTCCTCGTGCTCGCGGGCTGCTTCACCAAGAGCGCGCAGTGGCCCTTCCACTCCTGGCTGCCTGGCGCGATGGCAGCGCCTACGCCTGTCTCCGCCTACTTGCACTCGGCGACGATGGTGAAGGCGGGCGTCTACCTGCTCGCGCGGCTCGAGCCTGCGCTCGGCGGAACCGAGGCATGGCTGGTCGCGCTCGGCCTTGTCGGCGGGATCACGATGCTCGCGGGCGCTGTGCTCGCGCTGCTCGAGACGGACCTCAAGCTCGTGCTCGCCTGGACCACCGTCTCGGCGCTCGGCACGCTCGTGTTCCTGCTCGCGCCGAGCCAGGAAGCCTCGGCCAAGGCCGCGATGGCCTTCCTGCTCGTGCACGCTCTCTACAAGGGCGCCCTGTTCATGACCGCCGGCAATATCGACCACGAGGCCGGAACGCGCGACCTCGGCCGCCTCGGCGGGCTCTTGCGCGCGATGCCGTTGACCTTCGCCGCAGCCGGCATGGCGGCCTTTTCGATGGCAGGTCTGCCCGCCGGGCTCGGCTGGGTGGCGAAGGAGATGATCGGCACCGCCACCCTCGCCGACGGCATCGGCCTGACGCTCGCGGCTGCGACGGCCGCAAACGCGATCATCTTCGCCGTCGCCTGCGTCGCCGGGCTCAGGCCCTATCTCGGCCGCCCGACCGAGGCGGCCACAGACGCGCACGAGGCGCCGTGGAGCATGCTCGCAGGCCCACTCCTCCTCGGCGCGCTTGGCCTTGTGTTCGGCGTCACGCCGCAGGTCGTGGCCGATGCGCTGATCGCCCCGGCCGCTTCCGCCGTGGTCGGCACCAAGACAACGCTCGAGATCACCCTCTTCAAGGGCCTTGACTGGAAGGTCCTGCTCACGCTCGCGACCTTCGCTGCCGGCGCCGCGCTCTATGTCGCCTGGCTTCGGTTCGGCGAGACGGCGCGCCTGCGTGCCGCCCCGCTGCTCGATCGCGGCCCCGACCGCGGCTACGACCGGCTGCTCGCCGGCCTCGTGTCGCTCGCCGCCTGGCAGACGCGGCTCATCCAGCCTGGGCTGCTACACCGTTACGTTGCCGTTACGTTCGCCGTGGTCGGCCTGCTCGTGATCGCCACCGCGTTGCGCGGGCCGTTCCAACTCGCCCCCTTCGCCGCGACCGGGTCGGTGATCGAATGGTCCGTCATCACGCTGACGGCGGCCGCGGCGGTGGTCACGGCGGTGGCGGCGACGCGGCTGCTCGCCGTCACCGCGCTCGGCATGGTCGGGCTCGGCGTCGCGCTGCTCTTCATGATCTACGGCGCGCCCGACCTCGCGATCACCCAATTCATGGTCGAGACCCTCGTCGTCGTCATCCTCGCCCTGATCCTGATCCGCCTGCCGGGATTCCGCCTGACCTCCGCCGCCGACCGACCTCGGCCTGGGACGATCGCGATCGCGCTCGGCGCCGGGATCGTCACCACCCTCCTGATCCTGGGCGCCCTGGCCGAGCCGTTCGATACGCGGCTTGCGGAATGGTTCGCGCGCGAATCCGTCCCTGGCGGCCAGGGCCGCAATGTCGTCAATGTCATCCTGGTCGATTTTCGGGCGCTGGACACGCTCGGGGAGATCACGGTCGTCGCCGCCGCGGCGCTCGGCGGACTCGCCGCGATGCTGCGCGTCGGCCGCCGCCGCGCCGACGCGCCGGCCGGTGACAAGTGATGAGCAGCCTGATCCTCCGCGCGGCGACGCGCGCGCTCGCGCCGCTGCTCATCCTGCTCGCGCTGTTTTTGCTCTGGCGCGGGCACAACGAGCCGGGCGGAGGGTTCATCGGCGGGCTCGTCGCTGCCGCGGCGGCAGCGCTGCAGGGCATCGCCTTCGGTCCTGCGGCGGCGCGACGCATGCTCTGGCTCCCGCCCGTGGGAGTTGCCGGGGTGGGGCTCCTCTGCGCGCTGCTCTCGATCCTTCCCTCGGCGATCGCCGGCATTCCGCCGATGGCTGCGCTCTGGGCAAAGGTCGATCTCGGCGGCGCCATCCTGCCGCTCGGCACGCCGCTCCTGTTCGACATCGGCGTCTTTCTCGTCGTCGTGGGCGGCGTGGTGGCGCTGATCGCCGCCCTCGAACGCGCGCCGGAGGACTGAGCGGTGGAACCCGCGCTCGCGGTGCTGATCGGCGTTCTTGTCGCGGTCGCTGTCTGGCTGATGCTGTCGCGCAATCTGATGCGGCTTTTGTTCGGCTTCGCGATGCTCGGCAACGCCGTCAACTTCGCGATCTTCGTGCTGGGGCGGCTGACGCCGGGCGCACCGCCGATCATCCCCGAAGGCCTCGCGAGCTTCCCGGGCGCCTACAGCAACCCGCTGCCGCAGGCGCTCGTGCTGACCGCGATCGTGATCGGCTTCGGCCTGCTCGCCTTCGCGCTCGTGCTCGCCTGGCAGGCCTATCGCCGCCTCGGCACGATCCGCACCGACGAGATGCGGATCGCAGAGCCCGATCCAGCCGAGAGCAAGCCGCGATGAACGGCTGGTTCGCAGCGCTCGCCCCGCTGATCCCGCTCGCAGGGGCGACGGCCACGCTGCTGGCGCAGCAGAGGCCGCGTCTGCAGGTCGCGCTCTCGCTCGGTTTCGCCGCGCTGCTGCTTGCCGATTCGTCGCTGCTCATGGCAGCGGTCTGGCGCGACGGCATCGTGGTCGTGCAGGCCTCGGCCTGGGAGGCGCCGTTCGGCATCACGCTTGCGGTCGACACACTCGGGGCGGTGATGACGCTGATCGCCGCGATCACGGGCCTCGCCTGCCTGCTCTATGCGGTCGCCGAGGTCGGCGAGGCGGAGCGTCGCGCCTTCTTCCACCCGCTGAGCCATGTGCTGCTCGCCGGCGTCTGCGGCGCCTTCGTCACCGGCGACCTGTTCAACCTCTATGTCTGGTTCGAGGTCCTGCTCATCGCCTCCTTCGGGCTGCTCGTGATCGGCGGGACGAAGGCGCAGACCGACGGCGCGGTGAAGTACGTCGCGCTCAACCTCGTCGCCACGAGCCTGTTCCTGCTCGCGACCGGGCTGATCTACGGGCTTGCGGGAACGCTCAACATGGCCGATCTCGCGCGCGCCGTGCCGCGGATCGGCAATGTCGGCGCGCTGAACGCGGCGGCGATGATGCTGCTCGCTGCGTTCGGGATGAAGGCTGCGGTGTTTCCGCTGTTCTTCTGGCTGCCCGCCTCCTACCACACGCCGCTCGTTTCGGTCTCTGCGGTGTTCGCTGGCCTGCTCACCAAGGTCGGCGTCTACGCGCTGATCCGCGTCGTGACGCTGATCTTCACCCACGACCCGGCCTGGACGAACACGCTCCTGCTCTGGACGGCGGGGCTCACCATGCTCACCGGCGTACTGGGTGCGGCGGCGCAGAACGAGTGGCGGCGCATCCTCTCGTTCCACATCATCAGCCAGATCGGCTACATGATCATGGGGCTGGCGCTGGGGACGCGGCT
>Ga0272446_1004025_pt1 | contig 17790 bp, 18 predicted proteins | sample YNPCB0061_FD_194587 | JGI IMG/M metagenome (GOLD analysis project Ga0272446, IMG submission 194587) | Hot spring microbial mat communities from Yellowstone National Park, WY, United States - YNP-CB-006-1 | ecosystem: Environmental > Aquatic > Thermal springs > Hot (42-90C) > Sediment | place... | reverse complement strand
TTCCGGTGGCAGGCAAATTGGCAAGATACCTTTAATCATCTCTGGGGAGGAGGCAGACCGATCGTGGCACCCATTTTGCAGCAGTTGATCTTACCCCAAGCTCCCTACCAGGTCAGGACTTGGCTCGATCGGGTTTGTCAGTGGGACTTTAACCAAATTATTCCCTGTCATCTCAAAGCCCCGATCGGTTGTAGTGCCAGGGAATTGCGCCAAGCCTTTGAACAGAGCGACTTACCCCCAAGCGACACTAAATTTGTGGCAGAACTAGAGGAATTTCTAGTCGATCGGGGTATTGCTAAACCCAGACCCCTAAACTAATCACTATCAATTTGTTGAGAAGTTAAACCAGTTGCATTTTCCAAAAACTTAAGAACTCTCGTCCTTTCTATTTTATCTTTAAAAGACAGACTCTTAGTAAAACTTTTATTCTGAGTTAAATCTCTATATTTAATTGAAAAAGAGGGGCTATCTTGCCCATGTTCCATACCTTCTATAACATTAAAAGAAAACTTATGTTCTCCTTGAGAAAATAGACCTTTGTATTTTCTACTTATTGTTTTCGATCGGTTGTTAATCTGCCAAATCTCTTCCTCTAAAAATGGAATATTAAAAATCGAAAAGGCATAAAGAATGCATAACAAAAGAAAAGATGTATAAATCACCTCATTTTCCATGAAAGCTCTTATTCCTAAAAGAAAAGCTCTCACAGGGTTAAAATCTTTAGTGAGGTCTCCTACTCTATCATCTTTTCGCCAATACAAAGGCTTGTTTCCTTCCCCTAAGATGTATTGATTGATTTTTTGGCTGGTTGATCTAGTGCTGGGACAACTACTGGAGCTTTCAATATTTGTAAATATTTTGATGTTTTTAATTTGAGTTCCGTCTCTTCTGAATAAGGAAATACTACAAGTATAAACTTCTGTAGTTAAAACTGAATAGTTTGCACTCTTAATAGGTGTAGAAAATATTGTTGTCTTTTTACCTTTTACATCTGTGTTTTCTAGTTTGCAATTAACAAAGTTCTTTTCTAGTCTTTCGCAAGTCATTTCCTCTAAATAACCCTTATTAGACCTTTCCTTCAATGAGTTATATTCTCTTGGTATACCAACAATCCCGAAAATTAATGCAATAGGAATGGCAAAAAACAAAGTCATTGAAGGTATGATAGTGATACAATCTATGATTTGTTCTTTAAGCTTAGGAGAATTTAACACAATCACATCTTCAGATAGATTATCGATCGTGAGAGCCATAGCGTCATATTCATCCACTAAAATTTGTTATACTTTATCATACAATAAAAGTCAATTTATGTTTTGATAGTGTAGGTATAAAAATTGACGACTTTTATCTACTTATGGATACAACAGACCCGATCGGGTTTTGACAGATGCTTTATCTCTTAAAGATTTTTAGGATAAAGGTTCTAAAAAGACTAAAATCAAATTAAATAACTCAAGAGATTATCATGTCTAAAGCAGAAGAATTCCTTACCCTAGCAGCCAGAGAAATGACCGAGTACAGCACCGAAGCCCGCAAAATCGAGAAGCTAAAGCCCAAGTTTAGTATTCTGGCTAGCCAGGAACAACGTAAGGCAATCCGATCGGAGCTAGAAGCCAAAATCAAGGCAAATCAGTTAGCCCCCATTTTGCAACAAAATCGTTTTGCCATTGCCCTTCCTTTTTGGGGTGTTGGCGGTTTAGGGCTACTGTTGGGAATTTCAATGGAATATCCCCTTGATTTTATTGCTACTGCTGTAGCTTTCCCTTTAGCTATTTTGATTCAAAAGATTGGCTTTGAATTAGAGACCATGAATCTGGTTATTACCACAATTAACGATATAGAACAAACTTCAAATATATGAGTATTAACAAGGAAGAGAAAATTAGTAAAGATGAAAATCTCTTCCTTTATCAATCATTCTAAAAATAGAAAACCACAGCGATAAATATCCCGATCGAGTTCCTTCTGCCACACTACTTCTGCCACTACAGGGCGCAGGTCTCCTACTTTAATACGGCAACGTTGTCCATCTTTCATCTGCTTACCCTTTGGCAGGTTAAAAACAAGACTACAGCCCCCTTTAGGCGCAACATCAACGATGAGAGCAACTACTTCTTTGACAAAATTATCCCCTTCACAATTAAAATCAATGTAAGCAACTTCAATTGGGTCTGGGGGAAAGCGGAGATAACGCCTTGCTTCATTATGCTCGATAGTCATAGGTTAATTGTTACCGTTATTTATTGTTGATAATAGCCCCTTGGCTGGATTCTGGCTATTTGAGTTCGACAAACTTTGTAATTGTCGGGAGACTTTAGCCTATATTTGGTAAGTCTGCTTAATTTAGGCTTAGACCTATTTGCTTATGTATCATTGCTCCCAAAAATATCAACTATCCTCTGAGTATATTACTACTTTAGATGTTACCCCCGATCGGTTGGTAGTAGGCACAGCCAGCGGCGAAATTATCCTAGTGCCAGGGGGGAAGCTCTTGGAGGAGCAGGACTACTCGATCGATGTGGTTGGCTTTAGTAGGGATGGGGAATGGCTAAGCGGGGTTGGTCAGGGGGGCAGAGTCTGGGTCTGGCACCGATCGGAATTGGTCACTACCCTAGAGCAGGGAGATGCCTGGATCGATCGATTAGCTTGGCATCCCCAAGCCGGAGAATTTGTATTTAGTTTGGGGCGTTATTTGCAGATTTGGAGTAAGGAAATCAGGGATATAGTCCACACGATCGATTTTACTAACTCCGCCGTGCGTACCCTTGATTGGCATCCCCAGGGAGAATGGCTCACGACGGGGGGCTACCAGGGCATCAAGTCTTGGTTCCGCCCAGATTGGGATAGAGACCCAGTTTGCTTTGACCTACCCACTTCTGCAGAAGTAGTAAAGTGGAATCCTGACGGGCACTACCTAGCTGCCATTACCATCGATGGATTGGTGATGATTTTTGATTGGCTCGATGACCAATTTGCCAATTTCCCCTGGCGGCTACAGGGTTTTCCAGGCAAAATAAGGGGCTTAGAATGGTCGGGTAGGCATAAATTAGTAACCTGGAGTGGCACAGAAATTGTCGTCTGGAAGCTCCATTCAGACCCCCTAATTGGCTGGGAACCTACCGTTTTAGAAGGGCATACCGATTTAATCAATGTGGTCAGCGCCTGTACTACAAATAACTTACTAGCCTCTGGTGGTAAAGACGGTTTAGTAATAATTTGGCAGGGCAACAAATTACACCAGACTCTCCTCATAGAACAGGAAATTACCGGTATTAAATGGCGTAATTCAAATCTAATTGTTGCTACGATCGATGGGGAAGTTTGGGAATGGCAAAATACAAGAGCAAAAGGATTTGGTAAATGAACAACAAACTAACTGTTACTTGGGCAGAATATCACCAGTTAATTGAAAAATTAGCCAACATTGTTTACCGATCGGGCTGGAATTTTGATGGAATTATCTGCCTGGCAAGGGGGGGCTTAAGAGTAGGAGACATTCTATCCCGTATATTTGATTGTCCCTTGGCTATTTTGTCTACCTCTTCCTATCATTGTCAGAAACAAGGCAAACTAAAAATTGCCCATTCTATAACAATGACCACCGATAAATTACCCGATCGGATTTTGTTGGTCGATGACCTGGTAGATTCGGGAGAAACTATGAGCCAAACGATCGAGTGGTTACATTCCCATTATGGCGTGAAGAATATTAAAACTGCCGTCCTTTGGTATAAAGATAAAAGTAAATTTTGCCCCGATTATTTTGTCGAGTATCTGCCTGGCAATATCTGGATCGAACAACCCTTTGAAATTTATGAAAAGTTTAGCTTCACAACCGAAAATCCTGAAAGTAACTGATTGTATCAATTACAGGTATTTAATTACTTAGCAATTGTCGCTAAAAAAGTTTTTCTCAATTTTCTGGAATGGTTATCATTATTTCTAACGCAAATGCGATCGGAACTTGTATTTTAGAGAAGGACTTGTTCGGTAACAAGATTTCGATCGGTAGTTTTAGAGTGTAGGATTAAAGAAAACCATTAGGCATAGCCATGATCGGGCAACTGGCAGACCAGCGTTATCGGGTAGTTAGTATTTTGGGCAGCGGGGGATTTGGCTGTACCTACCTTGCCCATGATACCCGCCGTCCAGGGGAACCTGTCTGTGTAGTGAAAGAACTATCCCCAGCCTCGGATGATCCGAAGGTATTGCAAGTAGCCCGCCGTCTGTTTAGCAGTGAAGCCGCTACCCTGGAAAAATTGGGTTCCCATGACCAAATTCCCCGGCTTTTAGCCTATTTTGAGGAGAACGGCGGTTTTTATTTAGTTCAAGAGTTTGTCGATGGCATTACCCTCGATCGGGAACTTAGACAGGGGGACATCTGGGGCACCGATCGGGTCCTGGAACTGCTCCACCAAGTCTTGGAGATTTTAGCCTTCGTCCATTCCCAAAAAGTAATCCATCGGGACGTAAAACCTGCTAACATCATGCGCCGCCATAGCGATCGGAAATTTGTTTTGCTCGACTTTGGGGCTGTAAAAGAAATCCGCCAAGCCAGTGCCGGCTCTCCCGACATTAGCACCGCCCCCAAAACCGTATCGATCGGGACTGTGGGCTACGCTTCCCCCGAACAACTCCAGGGCAAACCCAGGGAAAGCAGCGATGTTTATGCCTTGGGTGTAATTGCCATCCAAGCCCTGACCGGCGAATCTCCCCAAGATTTTTTAGAAGACGAGATGGGAGAAATATTTTGGCAAGCAAAGGAACTGCCCGCCGACCTATATCGCTTGATTCGGAAGATGGTCAAGCGGAACTACCGCGAGCGCTATAACACCGCCCTTGATGCCCTAGCCGACCTCCAGCCCCTCCTAGAGCAACAGCGGGAACAACTCTCTGCCCCTACAGCTATTTTTTTCCCCGATCAACAAAATACCCTTGTGGAAGTCATCCCCGAACCGCAACCAGAGGAAAGTACCAAGGCGGACATTTTATTAGTTGATGACAAACCGGAAAATCTGCGCCTCCTTTCTACCATGTTAGAAGAACAGGGCTATGAAATTAGGGAAGCCATCAATGGCACCCTAGCCCTCAAATCTGCTCAGGCATCCCCCCCCGACCTAATTTTGTTAGATATAAATATGCCAGGCTTAAATGGCTACGAAGTCTGTCAACGCCTCAAGGCAGACCAGACGACTAATCATGTACCGGTAATTTTTATTAGTGCCCAAGATGAGGCATGGGATAAGGTCAAGGCATTTTCGGCGGGGGGAGTAGATTATATTACTAAACCCTTCAAGGTGATGGAAGTTTTAGCAAGAATTGAAAGTCATTTGAAGTTAGGTAAACTACAGAAAAAACTCTATGAAACTCAAAATCAACTGCGTTTAGAAATCCAAAAAAGACAGAATTTAGAAGTTGCTCTCGAACAAGCTAGAAGAGAAATTAATGCCTTGAAAGAACAATGAATGATAATCACGAAACTATCCAAGCATTAAGAGCAGAAATTGAGGCGCTGCAAAGGGAGAAAGCAGACTTAGAGCAACTCCTTGAAACTACAATTCTTCATGCTGATGTTATTCAAGAGAATCTACATAATAGCGAAGCCCGCCTGAAAGCCTTACTAAATGTTGTGCCTGATGTGATTTGGCGCATCCGATCGGATGGCTTGATTTTAGAATTAGTAAAATATCCCAGCGATCCGATTTTGCAACGGCAGTCCCATCGCTTTGATTCTTTGGTTGGCAAAAATATAGTTAATGTCTATCCCGAAGAAATTGCCCAACTTACTTTACGTCATATACAAAAGTCATTGGAACGTCAGACTTTACAAATATTTGAATATCCTTTTATTCTATCAGAAATTACTGCTTACTTGGAAAATCGTATTGTTCCTTTTAGTGATGATAATGTGATTGTTTTTGTGAGGGATATTACCGATCGGATTAAGTTTGAAAAAGAGCTAGAACAGGCAAAGGAAGCAGCAGACAGCGCCAACCGATCGAAGAGTGAATTTTTGGCAAACATGAGCCATGAATTACGCACGCCCCTGAATGCAATTTTAGGTTTTTCTCAACTTTTAGCCCGCAGTTCTAACCTCGATCGGGAACAGAGGGAATTTATTAGTGCGATCGAGCGGGGGGGAGAGCATTTATTAGAATTGATCAATGATGTATTAACTATTTCTAAGATTGAGGCGGGTAAAATTGAGCTTAATCCTAGTAGTTTTCACTTGGGTAGACTACTAGAATTGATTGAAGAAATGATGCAGGTAAGGGCAAAAGCTAAGGGGATTTACCTAAAATTCGCGATCGAAGAAGGCACCCCTTTATTGATCAATACAGACCAGGGTAAACTAAAACAAATTTTGATTAACCTTATCAGTAATGCTATCAAATTTACCAAAATTGGTGGTGTAGATTTATTTGTAAGTTTGCATGATGCAAGGCACTTAAAATTTGCCGTCACTGATACAGGCGTTGGTATTTCCGAAGCAGAACTCCAGACTTTATTTGGCGCTTTTGTGCAGACCAGTTCCGGTAAAAGCTCCCAAGAAGGTACAGGTTTGGGATTAGCAATTTCTAATCGCTTTGTCCAACTAATGGGGGGAGAATTTCAAGTTTATAGTAAGGTCAATTGTGGGAGTTCCTTTCAATTCACGATCGAGTTTAATCCCGCCCAACCCCAAGAAATACCAGAACAAACCTCTAAGCAAAGGGTAATTGGACTGGCACCAGGACAGCCCAAATTTCGTATTTTAGTAATCGAAGACCGTGCCGACAATCGTTATTTATTAACCCAATTGTTAGAGTCTGTAGGCTTTGAAGTTTGTACTGCCTGCGATGGCAGAGAAGGGGTAGAGTGGTGGCAAAGTTGGCATCCCCACCTAATTTGGATGGATATGAATATGCCCGTTATGAATGGGTTTGAAGCCACAAAAATTATTAAATCTTATCCTACAGGCAAGGAAACTAAAATTATTGCCCTTTCTGCTAGTGTTTTTGAAGAAGAAAGAAACAAAGTAATTGCTGCTGGTTGTGATGATTTTGCTAGTAAGCCCCTGGTCGAAGAAGTAATTTTTACCAAAATGTCTGAACATCTGGGAGTAGAATATATTTATGCCCAAGAAACCGACGATGGGGAAGAAACTGCTGAGCCTGATATTTTAACTAAAGAATCTCTCCAAGTTATGCCCCCCCAATGGATTCAGCAGCTTGGTCAGGCTGCTACTGCCCTCAAGAAAAAACAGGTATTTAAGTTAATTCAAGAGATTCCCGATGAGCATAGTAATTTGAAACGATCGTTGTTAGAAATTGCTGAAAGCTATCAGTTTGATGCCCTAGTAGAACTCTGTGATTAGGGTAATTCTACAGAAGTTGGTTTAGAAATATGGGGCAGTCCCCAACCTAATTTCTCCCGCAATACATTAAAAAATTCCCCCGATCGTAATCGGGCAAATCGGGCGGGATAAATCGATCGTTCTAGGACTAATTTGTATTCCGGATAGATATAGCAACCCGCATTGCCATCTAACACCATTACTAAGCGATGTTGGCTAGCCGAAGTAATCACTACTTTTTCGGAATTAGCAAATACCAAAGCCCTAGAAGCCATAGAGTGGGGGCAAATCGGCACTAATTGAAATACAGGAATGCCAGGCTCAATCACCGTCCCCCCCGCCGACAAGGCATAGGCAGTAGAACCCGTAGGCGTAGAAATGATGATGCCGTCCGCTGCTACATCCACTGGGGCATGATTGCCAATCCCGATTTCAAAATGACACATACTGGTCAGGGGTTCGCGGTGCAATACCATCTCGTTGAGGGCTAATGCCTCCCAAAAAAGCTCATCGCCATCGTAGGCACGCACCCGAATCATCGATCGTTGCTCGACTACATAGTTGCCCCGCACCATCCGATCGAGGGCATCCTCCCAATGGGCTAGGTAGGTTTCCGTCAAAAAGCCCATATGTCCCGTATTTATAGCCAGGACGGGCAAGCCCAGGGGAGCAACCTGGCGAAAAGTAGATAAAACTGTCCCATCCCCCCCCAAGGACACCACAAAATCAATATCTTCCTTAAAAGACAGGGGCACTAAAGACTCAATGGGCGTAAAATCTGCCCGATCGGTAGTGGCATAGCCAAGCAAGCCCCCCTGCCCCGTGGTGAGGACCGCCTCCCAGCCCTTTGCTTTGAACCATTCCTCCATCATTAGGGCAGTTTGCTGGGCTACCGGTTTGCTGTCATTAAAAACTACGCCTGCTCTTGGCACTCTATCTCAGCTTCCGTGATTAAGATTGACCCATTATACTGAGGTTATTTGCAGTTAAGACATTTGTTGCGCTTTTTTAAGGGGTAAGTATGGGGCAAATTCTAACCTTTTTGGGCAAGGGGGGGGCTGGTAAAACAACCACCAGTATTGCCGTAGCCAGGGGATTGGCACAGCAACAAAAATCTGTTCTTTTGGTGGGAAACCAGAGCCTAGAATTACATCTGCCCGAATTGGTCGGTGCTAAAATTGTGAACCTATGCCCCAACCTCGATGCCGTGGCACTACGATCGACTATCCTCCTGGCAGACTATTGGGAAAGAATGAAAACGATCGAGAAGCAATACCTCAAAACTCCCTTCTTTCAGGATGTCTATGGGGAAGAGTTAGGGGTATTACCAGGTATGGATAGTGCCCTGGCATTGAGTTTTATTAAAGAACAGGACAGCACCGGTTCCTATGACTACATCATCTACGATGGCAAGGGGGATTTAGAAACCCTGAGAATGCTGGGAATGCCGGAGATTTTAGGCTGGTATTTACGCCGCTTCCGGCAGATTTTGACCAACTCTCCCATAGGAGCAGCCATTAGCCCGGTCGTGGAACCAGTCCTCCGTAGTGTATTGCAAGTTCCTACCCCTCCCCAAAACCTACAAGAGCAGGCGGGACAAATGGGAGATGTTTTGACTAGGGGTCAGGAAGCCGTCAACAACCCCGATCGGGTCAGGGCATACCTAGTCACCAGCGGGGAAGAATTAGCGATTAAAACTGCCCGTTATTTGTGGGGCAGCGCCCAGCAGATTGGTCTAACGATCGGCGGCTTACTTTATCATGGCTTTATCCCGCCCCATACCTTTGACCCCCTGCCCCTGCAAGAACTGCCTATTCCTCCCCTGCCCTGCTTTTTACAGCCAATCGCCCCAGTCCCTGCCCCAGTCACGATCGATCGGGCAAAATACCAAGTTAAGCTCTTTTTCCCCACCTTTAGTAAGGCAGAAGTAAAACTAATTCAACTAGGACCAGAAGTCACGATCGAAGCTGGGGAGCAAAGGCGCAATCTATTCTTACCGCCGGAATGGGAGGGGAGGCAGGCAAAAGGCGCTAAGTTCCAAGATAATTATTTAATCATTTCTTTTGGGTGAATATGGTCACGATCGGGGTTATTCAATGCAGTTTAGGGGGTAGTTTGCCCGAAAATGTCGAAAAAATTACCCACTACACCAAACAGGCAGCCAAAGAAGGGGCGCAAGTTATTTTGCCACCCGAATTATTTGAAGGTTGTTATTTCTGTCGGGAAGAGAAAGAGGCTTATTTTGATTGGGCAAAACCCCTAGAAGGACATCCCACGATCGGGCATTTTCAACAACTCGCCCAGGAATTAGGGATAGCCCTGCCCATTTCTTTTTTTGAGCGGGATGGACAGCATTACTACAACAGTCTAGGGATGATTAACCAACAAGGTATTGTGATGGGAGTCTATCGCAAAAGCCATATTCCCGATGGACCAGGCTACGAAGAAAAATACTATTTTCGTCCAGGCAATACGGGTTTTAAGGTGTGGGATTTGGGCTTTGCCACGATCGGGGTAGGCATTTGCTGGGACCAGTGGTTCCCGGAATGTGCCAGGGCAATGGTCTTGATGGGGGCAGAAATTTTGCTCTATCCCACAGCGATCGGTTCTGAACCCCAAGAGCCGGACCTAGATACCAGACAGCCCTGGCAGAGAGCCATGATCGGTCATGCGGTGAGTAACGTGGTGCCGGTAGGGGCTGCCAATCGCATCGGTAGGGAAGGAGAGCAGACCTTCTATGGTTGTTCCTTTATTAGCAACCAGCGGGGGGATAAGGTAGCCGAATTTGGAGAGCAGGAAGAGGGAGTCTTAATCGCTAGTTTTGACTTGAGTGCCATTCGTCGGCAGAGGGCAGCCTTTGGGTTTTTCCGTGACCGCCGACCCGACTTGTACCAAATTTTGGGCTAAGATGCTCTAAGCGATTGAGAGCAAATCATGGTTGAACGTCCGATCAAAAAATCCGACCTGCCCCCCGAAGAACAGACTCCTAAAACCGATCGACCGGAACGGAAAGAAAAGAGAGAAAGAGGGCGCAAAGAAAGCCGAGAAGAGAAAAAGCCCCCCATCCCCCCCGCCCTGCTCAGGGGACCCAAGCCCCAGCCCAAAAAGGAAGCTCCCCCAGAGGAGGGAGTAGCAGGAGGTGAAAGTCAGGAAGCCCCAGCCGAGGAGTAATGGGCAGGACTTACGCCGAGATTACCCCAGAGCTAACCACTTGGATCGAGTCCCAGCCCTTATTTTTGGTGGCGACTGCCCCCCTCGCCCCCGATGGATCAATCAACTGTTCCCCCAAAGGACTTGACACCCTGCGGATACTCAACCCCCAAGCCTTAATCTACCTGGATTTGACTGGTAGCGGTATTGAAACGATCGCTCATCTGCAAGAAAACGGCAGAATTGTGGTGATGTTTTGCGCCTTTGTCGGCAGTCCTAAAATTGTCCGCATCCACGGCAGGGGCAGGGTCTACTTCCCGGATAGCCCAGAATTTGCCGCTTGGGTAGGGCTTTTCCCGGACTTACCAGGCAAACGATCGGTCATTCACATCCAAGCCGATCGGATTTCTGATTCCTGTGGCTACGGCGTGCCTTTAATGGAATTTAAGAACGATCGGTCTAACCTGCAAGCCTGGGCAGAGAAAAAGGGGGAAGAAGGCTTAGTAATTTATCGCCAACAAAAAAATCGCCAGAGTATTGACGGGATGCCTGGGTTGCCACCAATCGGTTAATACTATTTGTTAATTTTTACGATCGGTTTGTTCGTTAATTTTATTTAGTTTAGTTGCCCTTTTTAGTAGAATTTGAAGCTAGTAATCGAGTCAATCAGCCCTATACAAACATCGATCGTTTATGATGCCTAACCATGAATGATGTAGCTTGTCCATCAATCTTTAAGTACGGTCTTATCAAAAAAATATTCAATTCGGGACTTAATTGTGTGCCAAGTAATTCAGAAACTGTCTCAGCATTTGCCAATGATTTCTTTTTGATTGTGTTTATGCCCCATGACCCTCAAAATTTTGTAAAATGAAGACTGAATCTAGCCCTACTCGATCGTTATGAAATTAACTAGCAAAAATTTATCAGAACGCACCGATACCCTCTACGATGCCATCATAGCCGGTGGTGGTGCAGGGGGGCTTTCTGCCGCAATCTATCTGGCGCGTTATGGTTTGAAATGTCTTGTAGTAGAAAAAGGCAAAGGACGATCGTTTTGGATGCAAGAACTACGGAATTATTTTGGTGTTGATCCGACCGTACCTGGCAGAGAATTACAAAAACACGGCATGGAAACAGCCCTATCTTGGGGAGCAGATTACCTGCGCGCCTTTGTGGAAGATGTCACCGATCGGTCTGATCATTTAGAGGTAAAAGTTAAAGTAGGGAAAGAGAACAGCATCTATCCTGTCTTCAAGGCAAAGTATCTGATTGCAGCCACAGGTATTATCGATATTCTGCCCAAGTTAGAAAATATGCAGAACGTATATGACTATGCTGGTTTTACTCTTCATGTCTGCATGATTTGTGATGGCTTTGATATGTGGGATCAAAAAGCAATTTTGATTGTGCAGAAAGAGTCCCAAATTGAAGCAGCCTTTGTTTTAAGTTGGTTCACTCCTTACATTACGGTTTTGACCCACGGTCTTTGCGAAGTCAGCGATGCCATGAAACAAAAGCTGAAAGACCACGGTTATCCTTTGATTGAAACCCCGATCGCTCAGTTTTTAGGAGAAAATCACCACCTCCAGGGGGTAGAATTCACTGACGGTACTAAAATTGAATGCACAACGGGGCTAATTAACATGGGTTCGATTTACCACAACCATTACTTGAAGGGCATTCCTGAGCTTACTTGGGAAGGGGAAAATCTGGTCACCGATGAATTTTGTCAGACTACCCATCCCCGTATCTTTGCGATCGGCGACCTGAAAAAAGGAGTAAATCAAGTCTCCATTGCAGTGGCAGACGGCACCTTAGCCGCAACCAAAATCTGGCGCATCATCCGCCGTAGTAGCTCCCCCCGCAAGTGGGTAGAGCAACTGACCGCCTAATGGTCTTTACTTCTCCTGGTCCAATTCTGTTTTCTTGGGGCTGGCTCACCATCAGATGGTATGGCTTTTTAATTGCCCTCGGGGTGATTTTGGGGACTTTTGTGGCTCAGCGGGTCACTCAGTTCCGGTTCCTGCAACATTGGTGGCGGGAGTATAGCATCATCCTGCTTACTCCCCTCGATCGGGCTTATTGGTTGGCAGTGATGCCCAAACGGAGTCGGTATTGGCAGAATCTACCCGATCGGGTCGGAGATTTAGTATTTTGGCTGATTTTAGGGGCAATTCCTGGCGCTAGGGCTTATTACGTTATCTTTAGTTGGGAAAGATACCAGGATGTATGGACTAGGGTCAGTCTTGGGGGCTGGCACTTTAGTCTACCTTCGGCTTTTGCTATCTGGGAAGGGGGGATTGCCATACATGGCGCAATTTTAGGGGGCAGTATAGCGCTCTATTTGTTCTGTCGGAAACACAAAATAAAATTCCTCCAGTTAGCGGATGGCATTGCACCAGCCTTGATTTTAGGACAGGGGATTGGCAGATGGGGAAACTTCTTTAATTCCGAGGCATTTGGCGCTCCTACCGACCTACCCTGGAAGCTCTACATCCCCCCCGATCGGCGACCACTAGAATATATGAATAACTCTTTCTTTCATCCTACCTTTTTATATGAATCTCTTTGGAATGTGGGGGTCTTTCTCTTGTTGTTATTCGTTTTAGTTAAATACCCCCGATCGAAAGATGGAACCTTTATTTTTATGTATCTTATCTTTTATAGCTTAGGTCGTTTATGGATTGAAGGACTCCGCACCGACAGTCTGATGTTTGGTGAAATCAGAGTTGCCCAACTAATTAGTTTAGTCGCTATTATTTTCGGTACGATCGGTCTTCAGAAAATCTATGCTCAACGCTAAAGCCCCCCTCCCGATCGTGGAAACTGCCTTCATGGCAAGCACAACGGCGATGTTATTTCTCATTAACTATTATTTTCCGGTTGGTCCTTTATTTAGGATGTTTTTTCCTACCCCGATTGCCCTTATCTTTTTACGTTGGGGTTATCGCTCTGCCTGGAAATGTGTATTAGTGACCGTTTTATTACTCACCCTTTTGATGGGACCTACCCGCAGCATCCAGTTCATGATTCCCCATGCCTTTGTCGGTATTTTTCTTGGTTATGCTTGGAAGAGGGGGATGTCTTGGTCTTTCACTCTGCCGATCGGTTCTGTCATTAACACTTTAGGAGTCTTCTTTCAAGCGGCTTTAGTTTCTGTCTTAGTCCAAGAGAATATCTGGCTATACTTTGTTGTGCAATTTACCCAACTACTAACGAGCCTATTTCAATTTTTGGGCATTTTTACGCCGCCTAGTTTATGGTTAGTCCAGGGTTTTGCGACCGTCTCGATTTTTTGTGGCAATTTTTTCTACCAATGCCTGATTCATGTAGGGGCATGGCTCCTCCTCGATCGGCTGGGCATTGCCATACCCGCCCCTCCCTCTTGGCTAGAAAGTTTACTAGAGGAATGAATTAACTTTTGGCTTCTGGCACCTCTTCGCAATATTCCTCAAAATGGGTTTTGACCAATCTTTCTGCCCTTTGGTGTGCCAATTCCGCTTGCAGTTCTTCCACCACATCCCAAGCAGAAGCACATTCAGGGGAACGGGGACCCTTTTCTTGACAAATTCTCCTAGCTTCTGTTCTTGCCCGATCGATATTTTGTAATAGAGCTAATTCTTGGGGTTGTTCGATAAAATTGCCCCGCTCTAAAATGTCAGTGATACTAATGATGCCCAACAGACGTTCCCGAATGACAGGAGCGCGATGAATCCCAGTTTGAGCAAAGAGGCGGGCGACATATTCCACCTGGAGGTCTGGGTTAACCACAATGCAGGGCTTGGTCATAATTTCAAACACCCGCACCTGTTGGGGGTCTCTGCCGTAGGCTACCACTTTGTAAACCACATCAATATCAGTAACAATGCCATAGGCATCTTCCTCAGAGCGGCGCTCTACAATTAAGGAGCGTAGTTTATGAGTCCGCATTAACTTGACCGCCTCGGCAACGGTAGCTGAACCGCGAATTGTTACCACATTTTCGGTCATAATTTCAGATGCTTTCATGGGACTCCTCCAGAATTTTGTTTAGATTTTAACAGAGTAAGGATTTCTACTCAACTACTTATCATGATTTGATTTACAAGGAATTAGCTAAACTAAAAAAACGAGAGTCTCAGATAAGTAATGATGTTCTGTTGTGATAAACACCCAAAGTCCAGTCAGGGCAAGGAGTTTACTGAAATTATCTCCTATGACATCTTTAGTAAAGTGAAACTCTCAAGAAAACAACGATCGTTCTTTTCTAACTAAACAGCCTCAGCGAAAAGACAAATAAGTTTAGAAGACAAAAGTTATGAAAGAAGAGAGTTTGATTATTCATAATCCATCTTTCATTCTTACAATAAAACATCTTTCAAAAATGATTGTAGGGGACTGCCCCGATCGGTCTTTTGTCTTTGAAATGATTATTGCCTAATGCGATTCAGCGATGGATATTGCTATTGGCTATTTTTGAATCAGGTCATGATACTTGTGCCTCTTTCATTTGAATTGTGCAATAATCCAAACGTTTTACTTCTTCTGGAGTAGAGAGTGATTGATTTTTTGTCCAGCTATTTTTACTTATTTTTTGGGATGGCAGAAACTATTGTTTCGGTTAGTCTTTTGATCAATCCCTACTAAAGCTAAGATAGATTTTATGGCAATTAAAAATCCCAGCTTACCCCAAAAACGCTTCCCCTTTATCCTCCTCACCGCCATCCTAGTGTTGGGGGCGGGTGGTTTTGTTGCACTTAACATCAACCGTCAACCCAAGTCGATCGAGGCAAAAACTGCCTTAGTAGAACAGGTTACAATCCCCGTGAAAATCGAAGCTAGCGGCAAAGTAGTGCCCATCCAAACTGTCAACCTCAGCCCCAAGGTAGGGGGAAAATTAGTAGAACTCCTAGTAGACCAGGGAGACCTTGTCAAAGAGGGGCAAATTGTTGCCAAGATGGACAGTAGTAGCATTGAACCCCAAATCCTCCAAGCCCAATCGGCGGTCGCTAGTGCCAGGGCAAACCTAGAACGCCTCCGCAACGGCTCCCGCCTAGAAGACATCAATGCGGCTAAAGCCCAAGTAGAGGCAGCTAAAGCAAGGGCAGACCTCGCCCAAAAACGCCTCGATCGGTTTCAAGCCCTCTCCCAGCAAGGCGTAATTGCCAGGGATCGGTTAGATGAAATTATTGCCGATGCCGAGGCTGCCCAGGGCAACTTACGGGATCGGCAAAAACAACTAGAACGCCTAGTCAACGGCTCCCGCCCCGAAGATATACTGCAGGGGGAAGCCCAACTAAAGGAAGCCGAAGCCCGCCTCCAGGCTGCCCAAGTCCAACTAGAAGACACCATCATTCGTGCCCCCTTTGATGGGATTGTCAGCCAAAAATATGCCAATGTGGGTGCTTTTGTTACCCCTACTACTACTGCCTCTGTTACTTCCTCCGCTACTTCCACTTCGATTATTGCCCTGGCAAAAGGACTAGAAGTTTTAGCGGAAATTCCGGAAGTTGATATTGGTCAGGTGCAGACTGGTCAGTCCGTAGAAATTATTGCCGATGCCTTCCCCGATCGGGTCTACAAAGGGCGCGTCCGCCTGATCGCCCCTGAAGCCGTAGTCCAACAAAATGTTACTTCCTTCCAAGTGCGAATCGATATTCTTTCGGGGGAAGATAGCATCCGATCGGGTATGAATGTGGAACTAAAACTGACCGGCAAGGAAATTCCTCAAGCCCTGGTTGTGCCCACCGTAGCGATCGTGACCAAGGGGGGACAAAATGGAGTCTACATCGCTAAGCCAGGACAAACAAAACCCGAATTTAGACCAGTCACGATCGGGGCAATCCTCAAAGAACAAACCCAAATTCTGTCGGGCATTGAAGCAGGCGAAAAAGTTTACCTCGAACTACCAAGAACCCTCAGACGTGATTAGTTTGTTTTACATAACTTAATAAAATAAGCTATAGTAGGTTATGATTAACACTTTGCCAGTTCTGCCTCTAGGCGGCTCAGTTTCGTTTTTGATCAAGGAAGGGCTGGGCAAAACATTCACTTAATTTAGGAGCAACTATGCCCAATACTTTTCTTGAGCTTGGCATTTCTGAGAACCGAGTTCAGCACCTCACTGCGATGGGATTTACCTCACCCACCCCCATCCAGTCCCAAGCAATTCCCCATCTTTTGACCGGTAAGGACGTTTTAGGACTTGCCCAGACCGGTACGGGTAAGACCGCTGCTTTTTCCTTGCCCCTCCTCGAATTGATCGACCCCTCCTTGCCTCACCTCCAGGCGATGATTTTAACCCCCACCAGGGAATTGGCACTACAGGTCACCCAAGCGGTCAAGAGCTTTAACCTCAGACCTGGTGCCCGGATTACCAGCGTCTATGGGGGGCAGTCTATCGATCGGCAGATCAAACAGATCCAGCAAGGCACCCACATTGTGGTCGGCACCCCAGGACGCATCCTCGACCTCATGGAGCGGGAAGTATTAGACCTAGAAGAAATTCGCTATTTTGTCCTTGATGAAGCGGATGAAATGTTGAATATGGGCTTTATCCAGGATGTGGAGAAAATCTTGAATGCTATGCCCCAAGACAAACAGTCGGCTTTCTTTTCTGCCACTATGCCCAGCGCTGTGCAAAAACTGGTACGCCAGCACCTCAAAGACCCAGTGAAGGTGCAAATCAAAACGGACAGTGCTGCCAAGAAACAAATCGACCAGCAGGTCTATTTTGTGCCATCCCACCTTACTAAAGAAGAAGCCCTCCTGCCCATTCTGGAGTTAGAAGCACCGGAGTCCGCCATTATTTTTGTCCGCACGAAGGAGACTGCCAGCCGTCTCAACAACCTACTCCAAGAGGCGGGGCATTCCGTTGATGAATATCATGGCAACCTGTCCCAGATTCAACGAGAAGCACTCCTCCGGCGCTTCCGGAGCCAGCAGGTAAAGTGGGTAGTGGCGACGGATATTGCAGCAAGAGGCTTGGATATTGATGGTCTGACCCATGTGTTTAACCTAGACCTGCCCGATGACCTCGATCGGTATGTGCACCGGATTGGGCGCACGGGCAGAGCGGGCAAGACAGGCAAGGCAATTTCCCTACTGTCTAGCCGGGAGCGTTACCGCCTCAAACAGATCGAAAAGCAAATGGGACAACCGATCGAGATTTGTGATATGCCCACCCTCCAAGAACTGCAAGCCTGTTGGATTGCTCGGTTTACCACCGAAATTCACAATGCCCTCAGTGGGGAGCGGTTAGCCTCCTTCTTGCCCCTGGTGTCCCAACTCACCGAGAACTACGATCCCCAGGCAATTGC
>Ga0272446_1004024_pt1 | contig 17793 bp, 20 predicted proteins | sample YNPCB0061_FD_194587 | JGI IMG/M metagenome (GOLD analysis project Ga0272446, IMG submission 194587) | Hot spring microbial mat communities from Yellowstone National Park, WY, United States - YNP-CB-006-1 | ecosystem: Environmental > Aquatic > Thermal springs > Hot (42-90C) > Sediment | place... | reverse complement strand
GGCGCGATTTCCCGGTACAGCGCCAAGTCGCGCGTCGCACCAGCCGGTGCCACACCGAAGCGCTCAATCAGGTCAGGGCGACCGATCTCACCGAAGAAGTAGAGCCGGAAGTCGATGTAGGCCAGCCGCTCGCGCTGGGCGTGGCTCAAGCTCTCGACGCGCTGGGGTTGAGTCACCGACGGCTCCTCATTTAAGACGGACGACTGGCCAGCGGGAAACGGAAGTTCGATTGCTCATCAGTAGGCGAATCACATCATCAAAATGATGACATCATGCGCCAGAGCTTGTGCCCAAGCAAGAAATCGAAGTGGCCAAATCGTCGAATCCACGCCCTCAAGGCCAAGGCGTTACTATCCGGTTCGGATTGCGGGTGCGGGTTCAGCTCCCTGTTCCGCCACCACCATTCAACCTAAAAACCTCAGTTGACCGCTGGGTGGCCATTGAGAAGGCGCATGGATTGTGACGTTTGTGGCTGTGTTCACGCTCACCCGGAAGGTGAGCCCGCTACGCGCCCGCTTTGTGGTCCTGCGGCCCATCCCTCGCTGCGCTCGGGACCAGCACTACGTGCTGTCCTGCGCCCTACGGGCTGGTCGCTCCTCCTTGCAGGGAACGACCCTGCGGCGTCGTCGCTTCGCGCCAGACACCCGCCTGGTCCGGCCTTCGGACGCGTTCAACTGAGGTTTTTAGGGTAACGGAGAAAAACAAGTGAACTTCGCATTGATCCTGTTCCTGGCCCTGGTGATCACCGGCGGCATCTGGCTCATCGACCGCCTGTTCCTGGCCCGGCACCGGGCGGCGGAGGCCAGGCTGCCCATGCTGGTGGACTACTCCAAGAGCTTCTTCCCGGTGATCCTGGTGGTGTTCCTGTTGCGCTCCTTCCTGGTGGAGCCCTTCAAGATTCCCTCCGGCTCCATGCTGCCTACCCTGCTGGTGGGGGATTTCATCCTGGTGAACAAGTACGAGTACGGCATCCGCTTGCCGGTGATCAACAGGAAGATCATCGACATCAGCCAGCCCCAGCGGGGTGACGTCATGGTGTTCCGCTTTCCCCAGGACCCCTCCCTGGACTACATCAAGCGGGTGGTGGGCTTGCCCGGCGACGTGGTGGAGTACCGCGACAAACGCCTTGTCATCAACGGGCAGCCCGTGGCCATCCGGCCCGAGGGCAAGTTCGAGTACACGGGCCAGGGCCTCAACTACATCCGCGGCGACACCTGGCGCGAACAACTCGGGAACCACAACCACATCGCGATGACCATCGAGGGCGAGCCGCCGGTGCGCGTCTACGAGGTGGCGGGCAATTTCCCCTACCGGGACAATTGCAGCTACACCGAATCCGGGTTCAAATGCACCGTGCCGGCGGGGCATTACTTCATGCTGGGGGACAACCGGGATGCCTCCAACGATTCCCGCTACTGGGGCTTCGTGCCGGACGAGAACATCGTCGGGCGCGCCTTCTTCATCTGGTGGAATTTCGATGACTTCCTGCATATGGTGAGCACCTTGTCCAGGCCGGAGCGGATCGGTTCCACCATCGACTGAACCTTGATAGGAGAGACCATGCGTAAACAACTGGGCATGTCCCTTGGCGGACTCATCCTGCTACTGCTGCTTTGCGTGTTCGCGATCTACGTGGCGGCCCGCACCGTGCCCGCCTACATGGACTACTGGACCTTGCAGCACATCATGGAAAACTCCCTGACTGCCCTGGGTGACGAAAAACTTACGCCCCAGATCATTCGTTCCCGCTTCGATAAGGAACTGAGCCTCAACAACATCAAGACGGTGACGGCGGCGGATCTGGAAATCGAGCCGACCCAGGCCGGCTTCAAGCTGACCGCCGAATACACCGTGAAAGAGCCCTTCTGGCGTGAAATCCATCTGTGCATGGATTTCAAGGCGGAAAGGGAGTCCAAGTAGCCCCCCATGCCCGCTGGCACGGCCAAACTGGAGCAGCAGCTCGGTCACGTCTGGACCCGCCGGGACCTGCTTCTCCAGGCTCTGACCCATCGCAGCTACGGGGCCCAGAACAACGAACGCCTGGAATTCCTGGGCGACGGCGTGCTCAACTGCGTGGTGGGCCTCATGCTCTACCAGCGCTTCCCTGACCTGCCCGAGGGCCGTCTCTCCCGCCTGCGGGCCAATCTGGTCAACCAGGATTCCCTCCATGCCGTGGCCCTGGAACTGGATCTGGGCCGCTACCTGCGCCTGGGAGAAGGAGAGATGCGCAGCGGCGGCGCCCAACGCCCCTCCATCCTGGCCGATGCCCTGGAGTCCCTGCTGGGGGCTGCCTGGCTAGACGCGGGTTTCGAAGCGGCCCAGGCCATGGTGGAACGCCTGTTGGGCCCCCGGGTGGGCGCCATCAACCCCAGTACCCAGGGCAAGGATGCCAAGACCCGCTTGCAGGAATGGCTCCAGCCCCGGCGCCACGGCCTGCCCATCTACACCCTGCTGCATACCAGCGGCCAGGCCCATGCCCAGACCTTTCACGTGGAATGCCGCATCGACCCCCTGGGGCTGGTGACCCGGGGCCAGGGGGGCAGCCGCAAGGCGGCGGAGCAGCAGGCGGCGGCGGCGGCCCTGGCCATCCTGGAAAAGTCGTGACCTCTGCAGCGGCTAGCTTCCGCACCGGCGTCATCGCCGTGGTGGGACGCCCCAACGTGGGCAAGTCCACCCTGGTGAACGCCTTGGTGGGCGCCAAGGTCAGCATCGTCTCCAGCAAGCCCCAGACCACCCGGCACCGCATCCTGGGGGTGCGCACGGAGGACGACGCCCAGTTCATCTTCGCCGACACCCCGGGCTTCCAGACCCGCTACAAGAGCGCCCTCAACCAGGCCATGAACCGCTCCGTCACCCAGGCCCTGGCGGAGGTGAACCTGGTGCTGTGGCTGGTGGAGGCCATGAAGTTCACCCCCGCCGACGAGCGCATCCTGCCCCTGCTGCCCCGGGACAAGCCCGTGGTGCTGGTGGTGAACAAGGTGGACACCGTGGCGAACAAGGCGGACTTGCTGCCCTTCCTGCAGAAGATGGCCCAGCGGTTCGCCTTCGCCGAGATCGTGCCGCTTTCCGCCGAGCAGACCAAGGACGCGGCCCGGCTGCCCGCCATCCTCAAGCCCTATCTGCCGGAGGGGGAGCCCTGGTTCGCCGAGGATGACATCACCGATCGTTCCTCCCGCTTCCTGGCGGCGGAGATCGTGCGGGAGAAGGTCTTCCGCCTCACCGGCGACGAGATACCCTATGCCGTGGCCGTGACCATCGAGCGGTTTGAAGAAACACCCGGGCTGTTCCGCATCGGCGCCGTGGTGTGGGTGGACCGGGAGGCCCACCGCCCCATCCTGTTGGGCCACAAGGGGGAGCACATCAAGCGCATCTCCACCGAGGCCCGCCAGGACATGGAGAAGCTCTTCGACCGCAAGGTCTTCCTGGAACTGTGGGTGAAGGTGAAGGGGGGCTGGGCGGACGACGCGCGGCTCATCAAACAGTTCGGCTATGAGTGAGCGGGTCGACGGCGAAGCGGCCTTCATCCTGCACACCCGTCCCTGGCGGGAGACCAGCCTGATCGTGGATGTGCTGTCCCGGCACCATGGCCGGCTGGGACTGGTGGCCCGAGGGGCGCGGCGCCAGACCTCCTCCCTCAAGGCCCGCCTGGTGTCCTTCCAGCCCCTGTCCCTGTCCTGGTTCGGCAAGGGCGCCCTGCGCACCCTGCACGGGGCCGAATGGCAGGGGGGGGACCTGAACCTCCGGGGCCATGGCCTGATGTGCGGCTTCTACCTGAACGAGCTGTTGCTGCGCCTGTTGCCGGAAGGCGATCCCCACGAAGTCCTGTTCGACCACTACCGGACGGCCCTGGAGCGACTGGGGACCTCGGACGACGTGGAACCCGTATTGCGGCGCTTCGAACTCGATCTGCTTTCCGAACTGGGCTACGCCCAGCCCCTGGCCCATACGGCGGCGGGTGAGGCCCTGGAGCCCACCCGCCGGTATGGCTACGAATACGGCGTCGGGGTGGTGCCCGGCCGTCCCAACGCCCCCTCCTTCGAAGGCCGCACCCTGTTGGAGCTGGCCCGGGGCGACTTGAGCCGCCCTGCCACCCTGGCGGAAGGTAAACTGCTCATGCGCGGCCTTCTGGCCCATTACCTGGGCGAGAAACCCCTGGCCACCCGGCAACTTCTCATCGATCTGCAAAAACTATGAACAATGGCTTCATCCCCATCCGACTGGGCGTCAACATCGACCACGTGGCCACCCTGCGTCAGGCCCGGGGCACCCGCTACCCCAGCCCCGTCCAGGCCGCCCTGCTGGCGGAGACCGCCGGCGCGGATTCCATCACCCTGCACCTGCGGGAGGACCGGCGCCACATCCAGGACGCGGACGTCCACACCCTGCGGGGCCTGCTGGCCACCAAGATGAACCTGGAGATGGCCGTCACCGACGAGATGCTGGCCATCGCCTGCCAGGTGAAGCCCCAGGACGCCTGCCTGGTGCCGGAACGGCGCCAGGAGCTCACCACGGAAGGGGGCCTGGACGTGGCCGGCCAGTTCGAGAAAGTGAAGCATGCCTGCGCGGTGCTGGGGGAGGCGGGCATCCGCGTGTCCCTGTTCATCGATGCCGAGGCCCATCAATTGGAGGCTGCCCGGGCCGCCGGCGCGCCGGTGGTGGAGATCCACACCGGCGCCTATGCCGAGGCGGAAGGCCCGGCCCGGGACCAGGAATTCCGGCGCATCCGCGGGGCGGTGGAGAAGGGCCTGGAGTTGGGCCTGGCGGTCAATGCCGGCCACGGCCTGTCCTATCACAATGTCCAGGCCATCGCCGCCATTCCCGGCGTGGAGGAACTGAACATCGGCCACGCCATCGTCGCCCAGGCCCTCTTCAGCGGCTGGGAGGCGGCGGTGCGGGAGATGAAGCGGCTGATGGTGGAGGCGCGGGCATTCAGGACTGAGTAGCCAGGACCGGGTGAAACCTCGCACTACTCAGTCCTCGCCTACAGCGTCTCCTGCCACAGGGTGAAGCACACGTAACCCTCCCGGTTGCTGGATAGTTCCAGCCGATAGCCCTGGCCCTGGGCCTGCTTGGCCGCCTGGTACAGGCCGATGCCCAGTCCGTCGTAGGTGGAGACGGGGGCCTGGAACAGTTTTTTCGCCACCTCCTCGCTGGCGGCATGGCCCGTGTCGCACACCGTCAGGGAGGGCAGGGTGCGGGTCACCAGGGCGACGCGGATGCGGATGTCCGGATCTCCCACCCGCTTGCGCAAGGCATTCTGGATCAGATTGTCGGCCACGCTGTCGAACAGCTCCTGGGGTAGCCACAGGGCGGAGTCCGCATCGTCGATGTCGAATACCAGCCGTTCCTGGGCATAGCGGTTCTTCAGGTTGCGCCACCATTCCCGGGCCAGGATCTGGTTCTTGTCCACCGCCTGGGCCGGCGCCTTGAGCTTGTCCAGCGTGATCTCCAGGCGCTTGGCCACCTGGGGCAATTGTCGCTGCATCAGGGTCTGGAGGGAGGCGGCCTGGTCCGGCTGGCTGTATTCCGCCGCGGAACACAGGGTCTTCAGGGACTGGAGCAGGTTCTTCACGTCGTGGGTGAGGCGTGATCCGGTCTCATACACCGCCTGGGTGTAGGCATTGGCCTGCATCTCCTGCTCGCGGCGCTTGGCCGCGTAGAAATAGCCGATGATCTCAGTGAGCAGGCGCAGGTGTAGGGCAAAGGCCGGGTTCACGGGGCTGTCGGTGTAGAAGGTCACCTCCACCCCCTGGTGGGCGAAGGCTGTGGCGTGGGGGCTGTGGTCGCCCAGTTCATCCCGGGAGCGGGGGCTTTTCCAGGTGACCCCCGTGGACCAGGGCAGGTAGGTGAAGCCCAGCATGGCCGCCCGCAGGAAACGCTCCGGATCGGATACCCTTTCCGCGGCGTCGGAAAGATCCCTGAGCCATTCCTCCAGGGGCAGGCCCAGGGCCAGCACGTAGCGGGAGAACAGGTTGCGCAGCCCCGAATCCTCGCCCCGGGGCTGCCACAGCCAGGTGATCAGAAGCAGGGTGGTGGCCAGGGTCAGCAGGCTGACGAGCACGCCCCGGCCGTAGTCGGTGTCCAGCAGGCGCATGGCGGCATAGCTGCCCAGGGCAAGCACGGCGATGAACAGTTCGAACAGCAGGGTATAGAGCAGGTCCACCACCCCCACGTGGCGCCGGATCTCGGGGGAGGGGAACAGGGCCATGGCCAGGGGGAGGACCAGCAGGCTGTCGCGCCACAGGGAAACATACCGTTCCCCGCCCATGGGCAACCTCAGGCCCTGGGGCAGGAGCCACAGGAACAGCAGCAGGAGCAGGTACAGCACCCCCAGCCACATGCCGATCCGCTCCCGGGGGGAGCGCAAACCCGCTGCCACGCCGGCCAGCAGGCCGGCCAGCAGGAGGGTCCACAAGGCGGCTGCCAAAAGGGAGTTCAGGGCGGTGAGGGCCACCCCCACGGCCAGGACACCCAGGGCACGCCCCCTGGAAAGGCTGTGCAGGCCGCTGAAAAAGGGCTGCCATAACAAAAAAGCCCCGTAGTGGGCCAGGATGAGGGCCGGCGCCCAGGGCGCGTCCCGACCCCAGACGAAGGCGGCATGCAGGAGCAGGAGCATCAAGGCCAGGATACGGTTGCCCTGGCGTTGCAGCCGGGAAGGGGAGAAAAACGGCGTGGGTTTCATATTCCCGCCTTATCGACATTCGGATGACGGACTTGAGTAAACGGGCTGCCCAATGCCGCCCGGTGCGCATGGGTCGACAGGTGTGTTGAACCCAGATTGTCCATTAGGCGGCCCTACGGGCCTACGCACGCCCTGGCGGTCGCTTTGCGGCGTTTTCGCCCCCGTGCTCGTCGCCAATAGACTCGGCTATTGGCTCCTTCCCCGTGCGCGAATCCACTCGCAAACCGCCGCGCCATCTTCGTGCGTCCTAATGGACAATCTGGGTTGAAGCTTCGCCGGAAATCCCCGGCAGATTCCGTCAAGTCATTGATTTGACGTCACGCTGGCATGGCCCGGATTTTGCTGTGAGGCCACGCGTGAAACCCGTGCATGGATATCCCTTATTGGAACTGGCCATCGTCCTGGTGGGCGGCATTCTGCTGTGGCAGAGTGCATAAGGCAGCCCCACATAAGGCAGCCCCAGGGTGCTGCCTGCCGGCGCCAACAGGCCTTCAGCCCTCGCTCAACCTGATTTCCGCGGCGGCCAGGGCGTCCGGCTCGCCACGCAGCACAAGCACATCCCCCGCCTGCAGCACGGCCTCGTCATCCGCGCCCAGGCCGGGTTCGCCGTATCGGCGCAAATTGACCAGGGTAGCCCCGAGGGCGGACAGTTCCAGGTCCATGACCCGCCGGCCCACCGCCCAAAAGCGGTCCCGCAGCATGATGGACGCCAGGCGTTCGCCCCCCGCCTCGTCGTCCTCGTCCGTCAGGCCGCGGAAGTAGCCCCGCAGGGCACCGTAACGGGCCTCCCGGGTCTGGCGGATGCGCTTGAGCACCCGCGCCAGGGGGATGCCGGCCATGAGCAGGGTCTGGGAGGCCAGCATGAGGGCGCCCTCCATGACCTCGGGCACCACCTCCGCCGCGCCCTTTTGCCGCAGCAGGTCAAGGTCGGCGTCATCCACCGTACGCACGATGACCGGCGCATCGGGTTTGAGCCGGTGGGCGGCGTCGATGATCTGCAGGGCCGAAGGGGTGTGGGCGAAGCTCACCACCACGGCCCGGGCCCTGTGCACCCCCGCCGCCATGAGCACTTCCGGCCTGGTGGCGTCGCCGAACACCACCGCGTCGCCGGCCTGGGCCGCCGCGTGCACCCGGCGGGGGTCGTCGTCCAGGGCGATGAAGGGCACGTGCTCCAGCTGCAGCAGGCGGGCCAGGCTCTGGCCGCTGCGGCCGTAGCCGCACAGGATCACGTGTTTCTGAATGCCGAAAGCCCGGGCCGCGATCTCGTGCACCCCCCGGGCCTGGGCCATCCAGGCCCCCCCCTCCAGGCGGCGCGCCAGGCGTACGCCGGCCAGATACATGCCGGGCGCCGCCAGCATGGACAGCACCATGGCCGCCAGGATGGTCTGATGCAGCTCGCGGGAGATGAGCCCTTTGCCCGCCGCCAGCCCCAGCAGCACGAAACCGAATTCCCCCGCCTGGGCCAGGGAGAGCCCTACCCGGGCCACCACGGGCCAGGACTGGGTGAATAGGCCCGTCAACAGGGCGATCACCACCCCCTTGCCCAGGAGCAGCAGCGCCAGCAGCGCCAGCACTTGGGCCCAGTATTCCGCCACCACCTTCAGATCCAGCATGAGGCCCACCGTGACGAAGAACAGTCCCATGAGCACATCCCGGAAGGGGCGGATATCCGATTCCACCTGATAGCGGTACTCGGTTTCGGCGATGAGCACGCCGGCCAGGAAGGCCCCCAAGGCCAGGGACAGGCCGGCCCGGTCTGTGACATAGGCCAGGCCCAGGGTCACCAGCAGCACGTTCAGCATGAACAGTTCGCTGGATTTGGTCTGGGCCACCCACTGGAACCAGGGCCGCATGAGCCGTTGCCCAAGGGCCAGGATCACCACCAGGGCCAGGATGGCCTTGAGGGAAGCCAGCAGCATGGCCTCTCCCATGCCGTGGCTCTGGGCCAGGGCCGGCACGAAGATGATGAGGGGGGCCACGGCCAGATCCTGGAACAGCAGCACCCCCAGGATGAGCCGCCCCGGTTCGCTGCCCAGCTCGTCCCGTTCCGACAGCATCTTGCTCACCACGGCCGTGGACGACATGGCCAGCACCCCGCCCAGGGCCAGGCCGGCCTCCCAGGAAAGACCGGCCAGCAGGCCCAGCACCATGACCATGAACATGGTGACGCTCACCTGGAGACCGCCCAGGCCGAACACCGCCTGGCGCATGCTTTTGAGGCGGGAGAGGGAAAATTCCAGGCCGATGGAGAACATCAGGAACACCACGCCGAATTCCGCCAGGCGGGCGGCGGGGGATTCGTGCTCCATATGGGGCAGGAAAGGCCCCAGGCCGATGCCGATGAGCACATACCCCAGCAGGGCCGGCAGGCCGGCGGCCTTGAGGCCGGCCACGGCGAACACGCCGGCGGCCAGCAGAATGAGGGTCAATTCCAGGGTCGTGGGCATGGATGGGCAAGCGGTAAACGCGGGTGGCAGTGGATCGGGCAGGGAGCCAGCGGGACTTCCGCTCATGCGCACTGCCAGCCCCTCACTCAAACGCTATACTCTCGGCCCATTATGACACCGACTTCCATTTCTCCCGGCGACATCCTCGCCATTTCCCGGCGCACCCTGGAAATCGAGGCCGCCGCGGTGCTGAAGCTGGTCGAGCGCATCGACAACGACTTCCTCCGCGCCGTGGATACGCTGTTGGCCTGCAAGGGCAGGGTGGTGGTGTCGGGCATGGGCAAGTCAGGCCACATCGGTGGCAAGATCGCCGCCTCCCTGGCCAGCACCGGCACCCCCGCTTTCTTCATGCATCCGGCGGAGGCCAGCCACGGTGATCTGGGCATGATCACGGGCGAGGACGTGGTCATCGCCCTGTCCAACTCGGGCGAGAGCCCGGAAATCGCCGGTATCGTGCCCCTCATCAAGCGCCGCGGCGCCCGCCTCATCGCCATGACCGGCAACCCCGCCTCCACCCTGGCGCGGGAGGCCGACATCCACCTCGATGCCGGGGTGGAGCAGGAGGCCTGTCCCCACAATCTGGCCCCCACTGCCAGCACCACGGCCGCCCTGGCCCTGGGCGACGCCCTGGTGGTGGCCACGCTGCTGGCACGGGGGTTCACCGCCGAGGATTTCGCCCGCACCCACCCGGGGGGGGCCTTGGGCCGACGCCTGCTGGTGCACGTGCGGGATCTCATGCACACGGGCGATGCCCTGCCGGTGGTGGAGGAGTCCGCCAGTCTCAAGGAGGCCCTGCTGGAGATGACCCGCAAGGGCCTGGGCATGACGGCCGTGGTGAACCGGGACGGCCGGCTGGAAGGCATTTTCACCGATGGCGACCTGCGCCGCCTGCTGGACCGGGACGTGGACGTGCGCAGCGCCATGATCGCCGATGTGATGAAGCGGGCTCCCATTACCATCTCCCAGGACGTGCTGGCGGTGGAGGCGGCCCACGTCATGGAGCAGACCAAGGTCAACGGCCTGCTGGTGGTGGACGGTACGGGCCGACTCACCGGCGCCCTGAACATGCATGACCTGCTACGGGCTGGAGTCGTCTGAGATGGGTGCCACGGCAAACCCCATGACGCTTGAAGACCGCGCCCGGGCCGTGCGCATGATCGTCTTCGACATCGACGGCGTGCTCACCGACGGCAGCCTGTTCTACGGCGACGATGGCCAGGAGTACAAGGCCTTCAACTCCCGGGACGGCCACGGCATCAAGATGTTGCGGGCCAGCGGCGTGGAGGCGGGCATCATCACCGGGCGCACCTCCCAGGTGGTGCTGCACCGGGCCCGCAACCTGGGCATCAACCACATATTCCAGGGCGCCCATGACAAGCTGGTGGCCTTCGAGGCCCTGTTGCGGGAACAGGGCCTGGACGCCGGGCAGATCGCCTACATGGGTGACGACATCGTCGATCTGCCCATCCTGCGGCGCTGCGGCCTGGCCATCACCGTGCCCGATGCGCCGACGGAAGTGAAGGCCCGTTGCCATCTGGTCACCGGCGCCGGCGCCGGCCGCGGCGCAGCGCGGGAGGTGTGTGAGCTCATCATGCGGGCGCAGGGCACCTGGGCCGCCCAGCTGGCCCTGTACGACCGGTGACATCGGCATGATGGGCGGACACCAGGTCCATTGGCTGCCCCTGGGGCTGGTGACCTTGCTGGCCCTGCTGGGCATGTGGCTGAACCAGCTCACCCACCGCCCCGTGGTGGTGGACAACGGCGGCTTCGCCCACGAGCCCGACACCATCGTGAAAAATTTCAACGCCCTGGCTTTCGACCGGGAGGGGCGTCCCCTGCACCGCCTGAGCGCCACCCGCCTGGTCCACTACATGGACGACGACACCACGGAACTGGACTCCCCCCGCTTCAGCGTCCTGGCGCGCGACCGTGTCCGCTCGGAAGTGACGGCCCGGCGGGGACAGGTCTCCAGCAACGGCCAGCATGTCCATCTGCTCGGCGACGTACGTCTCAGCCGCCTGGGTCCGGGTGACCAGGCCCCTTTGACCCTGGAGACGGAATACCTCTGGATCATCCCGGATGCTGGCATCATGCAAACCCACAAGCCTGTCACCCTGAAGCAGGGGCGGGCTGTCATCATGGCCGGAAATCTGCTGGTCAACGACCCAAACAAGGAAGTCACCCTGTCCGGTGGCGTACATGGAAGCTATGCGAAGACTCATTGAGACCCTGCTGCTCAGCCTGGCCATCCTGATGATGGTCCCCTCCGCCCAGGCGGAAAGGGCGGATCGCGACAAACCCATCAATGTGGAGGCGGACAGCGTCCGGATGGACGACGTGAAAAAGGTGGCCGTCTACGAAGGCCATGTGGTGCTGACCCAGGGTACCCTGATGATCACCGCCGACCGCATCGAGGTGCGCCAGGACGACCAGGGCGTGGTGTCCGGGCTGGCCACGGGCAAGCCGGTGTATTTCCGCCAGAAGATGGAGTCCGGCGCCGAGTTCGCCGAGGGCTGGGCCGAGCGCATCGAATACGACGGCCAGGGCAACAAGATCAGGCTCACCGGCCAGGCGCGGCTGAAGCGGGGCATCGACGAGTTGCGCGGCGACACGATCAGTTACGACAGCAGCACCGAATTCTTCCAGGCCCGGGGTGGCGCAAGCGGCACCTCGGGAAGGGTGCGGGCGGTCATCCGTCCTCGCGGTCAGCCGCAGCCGTGAGCAGCCTGATCGCCGAAGGCCTGGCCAAGCGCTACAAGGCGCGCAAAGTGGTCACGGACGCCTCCTTCCGCGTGGACAGCGGCGAGGTGGTGGGTCTTTTGGGCCCCAACGGCGCTGGCAAGACCACCTGCTTCTACATGGTGGTGGGCCTGATCCGGGCCGACGCCGGCCGCATCCTGCTGGAAGAGGACGGCCAACGGATCGACATGACCGCTTTGCCGGTCTACAAGCGGTCCCGTCTGGGCTTGTCCTACCTGCCTCAGGAACCGTCCATCTTCCGGCGCCTGTCCGTGGCGGACAATATCGCCGCCATGCTGGAACTGCAGGGCTACCGGGGTGACGAACTCCAGGCCCGCCTGGATGGCCTGCTGGCGGACCTGCACATCACCCACCTGCGGGACGCCCCCGCCACGGCCCTGTCCGGTGGGGAACGCCGCCGCGCCGAGATCGCCCGGGCCCTGGCCACATCGCCCCGCTTCGTGCTGCTGGACGAGCCCTTCGCCGGCATCGACCCCATCTCGGTCATCGACATCCAGAAGATCGTAGGCTTCCTCACCGAGCGGGGCATCGGCGTGCTCATCACCGACCACAACGTGCGGGAGACCCTGGGTATCTGCCACCGGGCCTATATCCTCAACGAGGGGCAGGTCTTGGCAGCGGGGACGCCGGACGAGATCATTTACAATGAGCGCGTCCGCAAGGTTTATCTGGGAGAGCATTTCAAGCTCTAGAACCTCGAGTATCGCTTCACCATGAAGCAAAGCCTCCAACTCAAGCTGCACCAGCAGCTCACCCTCACGCCTCAACTGCAGCAGTCCATCCGGCTGTTACAGCTGTCCACCTTGGAATTGAGCCAGGAGATCTCCCAGATGCTCCAGGAGAATCCCTTGCTGGAACGCCTGGATGGCGCGGACCGCTTCGAGAACGAGCACGCGGCCGCCGAGGGGGGCGAGTCCGCTGGCGATGAGCCTCCCCGCCCGGAACGGGATGAGGTCTATGACGAAATGGCCTGGGGCGACCGGACCGTTGCGCCTTCCCACGGCGGCAGCCACGACGACGACGAGGACCACGATTTCCAGCAGGCCGACGCCCACCACGACAGCCTGCACCAGCACTTGCACGACCAGCTTGGCATGACCCCTGTGGGGGAGCGGGACCGGCAACTGGTCCGCCTGCTCATCGAGGCGGTGGACGACGACGGCTACCTCACCAGCAGCCTGGAGGAGCTCAGCGAGCTGCTGGCGGAACTGCCGGCGGGCGGCGAACAGGAGATCGATCCCCTGGAGCTCACCGCCGCCCTGAAGCTGCTGCAAAGTTTTGAACCTGCCGGCGTGGGGGCACGGGACCTGAGGGAGTGTCTGTGGCTCCAGCTCAACGCCCTGCCTCCGGAGACCCCCAACCTGGCCCTGGCCAAGACCCTGGTGAAGGAGCACCTGGGCCTGTTGGCGGAGCGGGAATACGGCAAGATCAAGAAGCTCATGGGCCTCACGGACCAGCAGTTCATCCAGCTGCGCCAGCTCATCACCTCTCTGAATCCCCGCCCGGGGGCCGCGTTCGCCCCTCTGGACGCCCGCTATGTGGTGCCGGACGTGTTCGTGAAGAAGGTCAAGGGCCTGTGGATCGCCAGTCTCAATCCGGATGCGGTGCCCAAGCTGCGCATCAACGAGATGTACGCCGGCATCCTGCGGGCCAACCGGGACGGCGGTGGCCTCTCGGCCCAGTTGCAGGAGGCCCGCTGGCTCATCAAGAACGTGCAGCAGCGCTTCGAGACCATCCTCAAGGTGTCCCAGGCCATCGTCGACCGCCAGCGCATGTTCTTCGAGCACGGCGAGGTGGCCATGCGCCCCCTGACCCTGAAGGAGATCGCCGAGACGGTGGACCTGCACGAGTCCACCATCTCCCGGGTCACCACCCAGAAATACATGATGACCCCCCGGGGCCTGTTCGAATTCAAGTACTTCTTCGGCAGTTCCCTGGCCACCGAGGAAGGCGGCGCCACCTCCAGCACCGCCATGAAGGCCCTCATCAAGCAATTCATCGAGGCGGAAAACCCCGCCAGCCCCCTGTCGGACAACGCCATCGCCGAGCACCTGGGCAAACAGGGCTTCGTGGTGGCCCGCCGCACCGTCGCGAAATACCGCGAACTGATGAACATTCCCCCCGCCAACCAGCGCAAGTCTTGTTAAGCGCATCACACCCAAGGAGTTCTCATGAATCTCACCATCACCGGCCACCACCTGGACGTGACCCCCGCCATCCGTGGTTACGTGGAAGAAAAAATGGGCCGCATCACCCGCCATTTCGACCAGGTCATCGACGTGTCCGTCATCCTGTCGGTGGAAAAACTCAAGCACAAGGCGGAGGTGAACCTGCACGTGCGCGGCAAGGACATCTACGTGGGATCCATCGACGCGGACATGTACGCCGCCATCGACGCCCTGGCCGACAAACTGGACCGGCAGGTGCTCAAGCACAAGGAAAAGTCTGGCGACGTGCACCGGGAATCCGGCGGCGTCAAACGGCAAAATGCCTCCATGGAGTAAGCCTCCGGCAACTCGGCCACCCCTGTCCGTCGCCGCCACAAGCGGCGATGGCAGTGCCCAGCGGATCGAAACATGAACCTCATCACACCCCTCTTGAAACCCGACAATGTCCTGGTGGATCTGGACGTCGGCAGCAAGAAACGCCTGTTCGAACAGGCCGCCCAGGTAATCCAGACCAGCCATGGGGTGGACGCCCAGGAGGTGTTCGAAAGCCTCTTTTCCCGGGAAAAACTGGGTTCCACGGCCCTGGGCTATGGCATCGCCATTCCCCATGGCCGCATCAAGCAGCTGCGTGAAACGGCCTGCGCCTTCGCCCGCCTCAAGACCCCCATCGATTTCGATGCCCCGGACAACCAACCCGTGGACCTGGTGTTCATCCTGCTGGCCCCCGCCGCCGCCACCGATGTGCACCTGCAGATCCTGGGCGAGCTGGCGGCCATGTTCTCCGACGCGGACTTCCGCGCCCGCCTGCGCGCCGCCGCCGATGCCGCCGAGCTCCACCGCCTGCTCAGCGAGTGGACGCCGTGATCTAGTCCCACGCCCGCCGTGACTTCCGACCCCGCCCAGCACATCACGCCCCACCACATCTCCGTGGAGGAACTGTTCCGCCGGGCCGGAGAACGTTTCCGCCTCAACTGGGTGGCGGGCCGCAGCGGCGGCCAGCGCCAGCTCACCTCCGACACGGTGCAGAAACCCAGCCTGGCCCTCATCGGCCACCTCAATTTCGTCCATCCCAACCGGGTCCAGGTACTGGGCTGCGCGGAGATGGACTACCTCAGACGCCTGTCGCCCGAGGCCCTGCAGATGGCGGTGGACAACCTCTTCTCCACGGAGATCGCCGCCGTGGTGGTGGCCAATGGCGAGGTGGTGCCCGAGCCCCTCATCAGTGCCGCCGAACGGACGGGCACGCCCCTGTTCACCACGCCGGAACAAAGCCCCGCCCTCATGCGCGTCATGTCCCACATGATGACCCAGGCACTGGCGCCCTCCACCGTGCTGCACGGGGTGTTCCTGGAAGTGTCCGGCCTGGGGGTGCTGTTGACGGGCGATCCGGCCATCGGCAAGAGCGAGTTGGCCCTGGAGCTCATCACCCGGGGTCACCGCCTGGTGGCGGATGACGTGCTGGAGGTATTCGCCGTCTCCCCCGATACCCTGGAAGGCCGCTGTCCTGCCCTGCTGCAGGACTTCATGGAAGTGCGGGGCCTGGGGGTGCTCAACATCCGCCGCCTGTTCGGCGAGAGTGCGGTGAAGCACCGCAAGAACATCAAGCTCATCATCCACCTCACCCTGGCGGAGCAGTGGCACGAGGTAGACCGGCTGGACATGCGCGCCAGCGACCGCCATATCCTGGGGGTGGCTGTGCCCGAGGTACGCATCCCCGTGGCCGTGGGCCGCAACCTGGCGGTGCTGGTGGAAGTGGCGGTGAGCAACCACATCCTCAAGCTGCGGGGTCTCAATTCCGCCGAGGAATTCATCGCACGCCAGCGGGCCGCCATCGCCGAATCCACCCCCCCCACGTCGGAGGGCGGGGAGCCATGAGACTGGTGCTCATCAGCGGCCTGTCGGGTTCGGGCAAGAGCGTGGCCCTCAAGGTGCTGGAAGACGCGGGTTTCTACTGCATCGACAACCTGCCCGCCCCCCTGCTGCCGGAAACCATGGAGCACATGCGCCTGTATGGCGTGCGGGACACGGCGGTGAGCATCGACGCCCGTAGCGGCGCCAATCTGGTGGATTTGCGGCTGGAACTGGACGCCCTGCGGGCCCGCATGGAGGTGCGAGCCCTGTTCCTCACCGCCCGGGAGGATACCCTGGTGCGGCGCTTCTCCGAGACCCGCCGCCGCCATCCCCTGTCCTCCGGCGAGCGCTCCCTGGAAGAGTGCATCCGGGAGGAGCGGGACATGCTGGCCGCCCTGGCCGCCAGCGCCCACCGCATCGACACCAGCGACCTGTCCGCCAATGCCCTGCGGGCCCAGATCAAGGACCTGCTCAGCCTGGAGAGCGCCGCCTTCACCCTGGTGTTCGAATCCTTCGGCTTCAAGCACGGCATCCCTCTGGACGCGGACCTGGTGTTCGACGTGCGCTGCCTGCCCAACCCCCACTACGATCCGGCCCTGCGCCCCCTCACCGGCCGGGACGCCCCCGTCATCGCCTTTCTGGAATCGGCCCCCCAGGTGGGGGAGATGCTGGAGGACATCCGCGCCTACGTGGCCAAATGGCTCCCGGCCTACATCCGCGACAACCGCAACTACTTCACCGTGGGTCTGGGCTGCACCGGCGGCCAGCACCGCTCCGTGTACTTCGCCGAGACCCTGGCGGCCCATTTCCGCAAGAGCCAGCAGGTCCTGGTGCGCCACCGGCAGTTGGGGTAGCCGCGGAGTGAAACACCCGTGAATCACCTTCGCGCCGGTGACTACCTGATCCTGGCACTGGGACTGGCCCTGGTGGCGGGACTGTGGCTGCACCGGGCCGGCAGCCTGGACGGCCGGGTGCTCATCCGGCTGGACGGCCGCCTCTTCGCCGAGGCCAGTCTGCGCCTCGACCGCGTCATCACCGTGCCTGGCCCCCTGGGGGAATCCCGGGTGGAAATCCGGGACGGCAAGGTGCGGGTGGCCGTCGACCCCAGCCCCCGCCAGTTGTGCGTGAAGCAGGGCTGGATCCCCCCTGGCGGCGCCGCCGTGTGCCTGCCCAACCGGGTGGCCGTGGAAAACGCCGCCGCCGGCTATGACTCCCTCAACTACTGAAAAAACCACGGTGCTGACGGCCACGCCCGAGGATCGGCGGGTGGCCACCCTGGCCGCCGCCGCCATCGGCCTCACCCTGGCGGAGGCGGCCATCCCCCTACCCATACCCGGGGTCAAGCCGGGCCTGGCCAACATCGTCACCCTGCTGGTGCTCTACCGCCACGGCTGGCGGATGGCCGCCTGGGTGGCGGGCCTGCGCATCGTCGCCGGGGCCCTGGCCCTGGGCCAGTTCCTCACCCCCGCCTTCGTGCTGTCTCTGTCCGGGGGCGTCATGAGTCTTGTCACCCTGGCCTGGGCCATGCACCTGCCCCGGCGCTGGTTCGGCCCCGTGGGCCTGTCAGTGCTGGCGGCCTTCGCCCACATCGGCACCCAGTTGATGGTGGTGGACCTGTGGCTCATGCCCGGCGGCAGCCTCCTGGCCCTCATGCCCCTGTTCCTCACCGCCGCCCTCATCACCGGCTTGGCCAATGGCCTGGCCACGGCGCATCTGCTCCAATACGGCAACAGCGACAAGCACGGGGACAGCCATGAACCTAAAAACCTCAGTTGACCGCTGGGTGGCCATTGAGAAGGGGCATGGATTGTGACGTTTGTGGCTGTGTTCACGCTCACCCGGAAGGTGAGCCCGCTACGCGCCCGCTTTGTGGTCCTGCGGCCCA
>Ga0272446_1004023_pt1 | contig 17793 bp, 19 predicted proteins | sample YNPCB0061_FD_194587 | JGI IMG/M metagenome (GOLD analysis project Ga0272446, IMG submission 194587) | Hot spring microbial mat communities from Yellowstone National Park, WY, United States - YNP-CB-006-1 | ecosystem: Environmental > Aquatic > Thermal springs > Hot (42-90C) > Sediment | place... | reverse complement strand
AGCAGCAAGGCGGTGCGAGCAGCGGATTCTCGCACGGGCAGCGCGGGCGCCCTGCCTGCGTGGGTCGCCGCCATTGGGCACGGCGCCGAGATCGCGCTGCACGTACAACCCGGCGCGCGGCGCAACGCGGTGGTCGGCGTTCACGGGGGACGGCTCAAAGTGGCGCTGCAGGCTCCGCCGGTCGAGGGGCGCGCCAACGAAGCGCTGCTGCGTTTCCTCGCCGCGGCGCTCGGCATCCCGCGGCGACAGATCCTGCTCGCGGCCGGCGAACACAGTCGCGACAAGCGCGTCGAGGTGCACGGCATAGATGCCGCCGCGGTGGCCCGAGTGCTGGCGCCAGCCGGCAGGTAAGAACTAAAAAAGGGCAGACCGTCGGTCTGCCCTTTGCGCAGAGAAAACTCCGCGACCGATCACTTCTTGGCTTCGGCCTTTTTCTCTTCTTTCTTCTGCTCCTTCTTTTCCTCTTTCTTGGCAGCCGGCGCGGCGTCCTTCTTCGCGGCCGCCTTGGCCTCCGCCTTCTCCTTCTTCTCTTCCTTCTTGGCATCCGCGGCGACCGCGGTGCCGGCCGCGAACAGCGCGGCGATCAAAGCAGCAAGCAGCTTGTTCATGTCACTTCCTGATAACGGTGGGTTGATCACAAGACAGGGCCCGCTCTTCGGGTCCAGCTGACGCCGGCGCGAAGTCGCGGGCCCGCGACGGCTAACGGGATAGCCGGCGCCGAAGTTGACACAAATGCATACAAAAGTGGTGCGCGCGAGGCCGATCCGTGCGATTCTTTGCTGCCGATGATGCATTTTCGCGACACTGCCCGTGCATCTCTCCGCACACGCGCGCTACAGGGGCCAGTCGACGCCGACCAGCCAAGCACGCCCAGGCGCAGGCTCGAAAAAGCGACTGTTGCCTTCGTTAACGATCACCGACCCGACATAGCGCTTGTCGAGCACGTTGTCGATGCGCGCGAACACACGCGGGCGAGCGGAACCGATCGCGAGGGTCCGTACCGCCGAAACCGCGAGCAGGCCGTAGCCCGCCGCTCGGTCGGTGTTGCGGTCGTTGACGAACAGCTCGCTCTGTGCGCGCCACTGGGCGCCGAGATCGGCCCAGCCGGCGCGGTACTTCAACTCGATGAACGCGGTGCGCGCGGGAATGCCCGGCAGCTTGTTGCCCGCTGCGACGGGAAGCGTCGGCACCGCACATGGCGGCGCACCGCAGGTCAGAAAGTCGGCGTCGAAGCGCGCATCGATCCACGCGACGCTGCCGTACGCCGACCAGCGCCCGGCCGGCCGCCACCCGAGCGATGCTTCGGCGCCGTCGCGACGGGTCCGCGCGACGTTGGCGAACGACGAGCGCCCGCCGACGTTGGTCCGAACGACGATGTCGTCGTCGGTGCGGATCGTGAACGCGGCGAGCGCGCCGCGCAGCGCCGGTGCGATCGAGAACTTGGCCCCGACTTCGACGTTGTGGCTTCGGCTCGCGCGCAGGGCGGTATTGAGACCGGCGCTGCCGTCCGGGCGATACGCGAGCTCGTTCAGCGTCGGCGTCTCGAAGCCGCGTCCGTAGGCCGCGTAGTACGACACGCGCGGCGTGGCGCGGTAGACCACACCGGCCGTCGGATTGGTGGCGCGGTAATCGGTGGCGCCGGAGTCGTCGCCGTTGGCAAGGAAGCGATCGCGCGTCCGAAAGCGCACGTCCGACGCGCGCACACCTGCGAGCAGCCGCCAGCGCTCGCCGACGCGCGCCTCCGTCTGCGCGTAGACGTCGGCCGATTCGATGCGGTTGTCCTCCGCTCGGCGCAGATCGCCGAGCACGCCGACCGCGGTGGGCGCCGCTGCGGGACCGATGAAGTTCTGATAACCGCGCCGGTCTTCGTCCTCGCGCTCGAGGGCGATGCCGGCGCTCGTCGTCCAGGCGCTGCCCTGCCAGGTGACGCGCAGGTCGGCACCGCCGAAATCGCGATCGAAATCGATCACGCCTCCCGGATGGTTGATCGGCGTCTGCGTGGTCGGAGGAATCGACTGGAACTGCGTCACGCTGCGGCGGCCGAGCCACGCGGTCGTGTTGAGCACCGCGCTGCCGCCGAGCCTCGATTCGACGTCGGCGCCGACGGTCGCATGGCGCGTCGACTTGCGCGTGTTGAACTGCAGCGCCGCGGGCGATGCCTGCGTCGGATCGGCCTCGAGTTCGTCGCGCCGCAGCCCGAGCGGATCCTGCGCGTCGGGCATGTCGAGCGCGGCGATGGAGACGCGCGCGCGACCCAGCGGCGAATCGAGGAACGCGGTGCGGATCGAGAGCGTGTCGCGCCGCGCGGCGCTGTGATCGCGCTCGCCCTCGGTGCGGAACCGCATGGCGTCGACCGCGAATGCATACGGCGCTTCGCCGCCGACCGCGTTCAGCCCGATGCGCCACGTGCGGTTTGCGCCGATCGCGGCCGTCGGCTCGAACCGCTGCGGCTGCGGCTTCAGCTCGGTGGTGAGCGCGATCACGCCACCCGACGAATTGCCGTACAGGGCGGAAAACGGACCCCGCAGCACTTCGATCCGCTCCGCAGCGTTCAGCGGGAAGTGCGATACCTGCCCCTGTCCGTCAGGAAACGTCGCGGGGATGCCGTCGACATAAAGGCGCACGCCGCGCACGCCGAAGGTCGACCGGCTACCGAACCCGCGAATCGAGATCTGAAGGTCCTGCGCGTAGTTCTGCCGGTTCAGCACGACGAGGCCGGGAACCCGGCCGAGCGACTCCGACAGGTTGACGCGCAGTTGCGCGTCGCGCAGCGTTTCGCGATCGACCACGTCGACCGAAGCCGGAACGTCGAGCGGGTTGCGCTCGGTGCGCGTCGCCGTGACGACGACCGGATCCAGCGTGGCGGGGGCCTGCGCGTAGGCCGGCAGGGCGGCCCATAGCGAAGCGAGGAAGAACAGTCGGCGTGCGTTCATCGGGGGCTGCACCGGGGTCGGGCCGATGCGCCGGACGCACCGTCCGGCGCATCGGTGGGCTCACTGCGGCACCGTCTTCACTTCGATCTGGATCGCGCTGTAGTAGGCGGCCAGATCGCGGATGTCCTCGTCGTTCAGCGCCTTGACGGCGATCGACATCACCTCGTTGCGCCGTTCGCCGCCGCGGTAGGCGCGCAGCGCCCGCTCCAGATAGGGTGCGGGCTGTGCGGCCAGATGCGGCGCGTCCGGCAACTTGGCCAGTCCGTCCAGACCATGGCAGGCCTGGCAGGCGACCGCCTTGCGGCGGCCGGCCGCGATGTCCTGCGCGGCCGACGGCAATGCGGCGATCGCCGCCGCCGCGCATAGCGCGGCGGCGAACCGGTGCGACCTCATCCGCTCAGGGCTGGTACGAGATGCGATACAGCGCGCCGGCAAAGTCGTCGGACACGAGCAGCGAGCCGTCCTTCATTACCGCGACATCGACGGGGCGCCCGCGATACGTGCCGGTGGCGGCGTCGAGCCAGCCTTCGGCAAAGACTTCGGACTTGTCGGCCGTGCCGTCGGGCTTCAGCGAGACGAAGTTGATCAGTGCACCGGTCGGCGTCGTTCGGTTCCACGAGCCGTGCGCAGCGACGAAGATTCCGCCCTGGTACTTGGCGGGGAACATCTTGCCCGTGTAGAAGGTCATGCCGAGCTGGGCCTGATGCGCGGGGAATTCGATCTGCGGAGGCGTCCAGTTGGCCGGCGCTTTCAGGTCCCTGAGGTCGGGCGCCGCGGCGGTGCCGGCGATCTTGACGTTGCGGCCGTGGATGAACGGATAGCCGAAGTGCTCGCCGGGTTTGGTCACGCGATTCAACTCGCCCGGCGGCGTGTCATCGCCCATGCCGTCGGTCTGGTTGTCGGTGAACCAAAGCGTCTTGTCCTTGGGATTGAAGTCCTGGCCGACCGAGTTGCGGATACCGACCGCGACGACTTCGCGCTTGCTGCCGTCGAACGGATTCATCCGGATGATGCCGCCGATGCCGAGCTTCTCGTACAGCGCGACCTTGTCGCGCGGCTGCACGTTGTACGGCTGCCCGAGCGTGATGTACAGCATGCCGTCCGGGCCGACGCGGCAGGTGCGCGCGCCGTGGTTGAAGGACTCCTCCTCGACCGGGACCAGACCGCCCTGCGGCACGACCTCGATCACCGCGACGTCTGGGCCTTCGTAGAAGAACTCGGCGGCCGGAAAGTTCAGCACGCGGTTGTGTTCGACGACGATCAGGAAGCCGTCGCGGGTCCAGCACACGCCGTTGGGCACGTTGAACTTCAACGACGGCGCGAAGGGTTTCACTTCGTCGGCAACCATGTCGCCGTTGCGGTCGGTCACCGCCCACACCGTCGTCTTGCGCGTGCCGACGAACAGCATGTTGGTGCTTGGGGCCACCGCCATGTGGCGCGCGTCCGGGACGATTGCGTACAGCTCGATCTTGAATCCGGGCGGCAGCTTGATGCGCTTGAGGTTCTCGCGGATCGCGTCCGCATTCTTGCCCGTCTGCGGCACGACCGGGATGTTCAGATCGGTGCCGGAGACCTTGAACTGCTTGAGCTTCTCGAGATTCGGCTGCGCCTGCGTCGCACCGACGATCGCGAACGCGGCAACGGCGGCGGCCGCCTTGAACATGCTTCGCATGGATGTCTCCTGTCCGGTGTTTTCGTTGTTGTGTCCGCCGCGCTGCGGCGCGGCGCATGGAGCCTTTCGTCAGGCTCGTTCAGAGTCTATGCACGGCGCGCCGGTGCGGCAATCGAAGAAGCGCGGGTGCGACGGCGCATCCCGCAAACGCGCGACCGCGCTCAGCGCACGACGAGCACCGGACACTCGGCGTGCGTGAGCACGCGCTGCGTCTCGCTGCCGAGCAACACGGCGCCGAGCCCGCGCCGGCCGTGCGAGGCCATCACGATCAGATCGCAGCCGGCGTCGCGCGCGGCGTCGATGATCGCGCGGTAGGGCGCCGACGATTCGGCCATGCGCGACTCGTAGGCGAGCCCCGCGGCGTGTGCTGCGCGTTCGACCGCCGCGAGCCGGTCGTTGGCCATCGCCGCGGCGTGCGCCTGGAAGTCGTTGTACGCGGCCGGGCTGAACTCGCCGACGGCGACGTACGGATACGCTTCGACGGCGGTCATGCCGACGATGCCAGCGCCGACCGCTCTCGCGAGTTCGACGGCGACGCCGATCGCCTTGTTCGACAGCTCGGAGCCGTCGGTCGCGACCAGGATTTTTTTGAACATCCTTGCCTCCGCACAAAAGCGCTCGCCCGCCGTACGATGCCGCGCGCGCAATGGGCGCGCTTGACCGCCGTCAAGCGAAGCGGCGTACGAACCGCTCGCATCGGCAGCATGGGCGGCCGCGCGAGCGCGCAGCGGCGCCGGGCTACTTGCCGCGCAGCTTGCGGATCGCGGCGAGCTGTGCCGCGAGCGCCGACATCTCGGCCTCGACCTTCGCGATTTCGAGCTCGTTGGTGGCGTTTCTGCGCGCCTCCTCGGCGCGCTTCAGCGCCTCCTGCGCCTTCGCTTCGTCGAGATCCTTGCCGCGGATCGCCGTGTCGGCGAGCACGGTGACGACGTTCGGCTGCACTTCGAGGATGCCGCCGGCGACGAAGACCTGCTCCTCTTCGCTCTGGCCAGCCGCCTTGATCCGGACCACGCCGGGCCGGATGCGCGTGATCAGCGGCGCGTGGCGCGGATAGATGCCGAGCTCGCCGGCCTCGCCCGGCAGCACGACGAATTCCGCTTCGCCCGCGAAGATGCTTTCTTCGGCGCTGACAACGTCGACGTGGATGGTGGCCATGCGGATCCTCTTTGCCGCCTACTGCAGCTTCTTGGCGCGCTCGAACGCCTCGTCGATGGTGCCGACCATGTAGAACGCCTGCTCGGGCAGCGCGTCGCACTCGCCGTCGACGATCATCTTGAAGCCGCGGATCGTCTCCTTCAGCGGGACGTACTTGCCCGGCGTTCCGGTGAACACCTCGGCGACGTGGAAAGGCTGCGACAGGAAGCGCTGGATCTTGCGCGCGCGCGCCACCGCCAGCTTGTCCTCGGGCGACAGCTCGTCCATGCCGAGAATCGCGATGATGTCGCGCAGCTCCTTGTAACGCTGCAACGTGGCCTGCACGCGGCGCGTCGTGTTGTAGTGCTCCTCGCCGATGACGTTCGGGTCGATCTGGCGCGAGGTCGAGTCCAGCGGGTCGACCGCCGGATAGATGCCCAGCGCGGCGATATCGCGGCTCAACACGACGGTCGCGTCCAGGTGGCCGAAGGTCGTCGCCGGCGACGGGTCCGTCAGGTCGTCCGCGGGAACGTACACCGCCTGGATCGACGTGATCGAGCCGACCTTGGTCGACGTGATGCGCTCCTGCAGCTTGCCCATCTCCTCGGCGAGCGTGGGCTGGTAGCCGACCGCCGAAGGCATTCGGCCCAGCAGCGCCGACACCTCGGTTCCGGCGAGCGTGTAGCGGTAGATGTTGTCGACGAAGAACAGGATGTCGCGGCCTTCGTCGCGGAAGCGCTCGGCCATCGTGAGCCCCGTCAGCCCGACGCGCAGCCGGTTGCCGGGCGGCTCGTTCATCTGACCAAAGACCATCGCGACCTTCGACTTGGAGAGGTCCTCCTGGACGATGACCTTCGCTTCGGACATCTCGTGATAGAAGTCGTTGCCCTCGCGCGTGCGCTCGCCGACACCCGCAAACACCGACAGGCCCGAGTGTTCTTTCGCGATGTTGTTGATCAGCTCGAGCATGTTGACGGTCTTGCCCACGCCCGCGCCGCCGAACAGCCCGACCTTGCCGCCCTTGGCAAACGGGCAGACGAGGTCGATGACCTTGATGCCGGTTTCGAGCAGTTCGATCGACGGCGACAGCTCGTCGAACCGCGGCGCCGGCCGGTGGATCGGCCGGAATTCGTCGCTCTTGATCGGCCCGCGTTCGTCGATCGGACGGCCGAGCACGTCCATGACGCGCCCGAGTACACCGGGCCCGACCGGCACCTTGATGTTGTCGCCGGTATTGCGCACCTTCATGCCGCGCTTCAGGCCGTCCGAGGAGCCGAGCGCGATCGTGCGCACGACCCCGTCGCCGAGCTGCTGCTGCACCTCGAAGGTCAGCCCCTGCTCGACGAGCTTGTTGCCCGGGTCGGCCTCGAGCACCAGCGCGTCGTACACCTTGGGCATGTGTTCGCGCGGGAACTCGACGTCGACGACCGCGCCAATGCACTGAACAATCGTTCCGACCGACATAATCACCTCAACATTCGAAATTCGTTTTTGCCGCCGAAACACGGAGAAAAAGACGCCTCGGTGCTCTCCGTGCCTCGGTGGTCAATTCAACCTTCCCCTACGCGACCGCGCCCGCGCCGACGACGATTTGGCTCCGGTCGCTCGCACGCGCTCGCTTGACGTTCGTTTCGTTCACATTGGCCTCGCCGAATCGTCGGGGTTCGCCGCTCGACTACGCAACGGCCGCCGCGCCCCCGACGATTTCGGAGATTTCCTTCGTGATGCCGGCCTGCCGCGTCTTGTTGTAGACGAGCTGCAGTTCGTCGATCAGCTTCTTGGCATTGTCGGACGCCGCCTTCATCGCGACCATGCGCGCGCTCTGCTCGCTCGCCATGTTCTCGGCGACGGCCTGGTAGATCAGCGCCTCGACATAGCGGGTCATCAGCTCGTCGATCACGCGCTGCGCGTCGGGCTCGTACAGGTAGTCCCACGCATAGGCGCGCTTTTCATCCTCGCTCTGCGCCAGCCGTTCGGCCGACAGTGGCAGCAACTGCTCGATGATCGGCTCCTGCTTCATCGTGTTGATGAAGCGCGAGTACGCGAGATAGACCGCGTCGATCCGGCCCTCGGCGTACGCGTCGAGCTGCACCTTGACCGGGCCGATGAGCTTTTCCAGGTGCGGCCGGTCGCCGAGCTGCACGACGTGCGAGACGATATTTGCGTTCAGCCGCTGCAGGAAGCCGTAGCCCTTGTTGCCGATCGCGGTCGCCTGGAACTTCACGCCGTCGGCCTCCCACTGCTTCACGCGCGCGAGCACAGCTCGCTGGATGTTCGTGTTCAGGCCGCCGCACAGTCCCTTGTCGGTCGACACCAAAATGATGCCGACGTTGCGAATCTCACCGTGCCTGACGACGAACGGGTGCCGGTACTCGGGGTTCGCGGTCGCCAAGTGCGCGACGATGTTGCGGATCTTGTCGCCATAGGGACGCGCCTGGCGCATGCGCTCCTGCGCCTTGCGCATCTTGCTGGCAGCGACCATTTCCATCGCCTTGGTGATCTTGCGCGTGTTCTGCACGCTTTTGATCTTCAGGCGGATCTCTTTGGTGCTCGGCATGGGCGGTCTCCGTCGCGCGGCTCGTCAGTACGCGCCGGACTTCTTGAACTCCTTGATCGCCTCGTGCAGCGCGGCCTCGTCGTCCTTCGACAGATCCTTGGTCGCCTCGATGCGGTCGACCAGCGCGGAGTGCTTGCTCTTCAGGTACTCGCGCAGCGCGCGCTCGACCGCGAGCGCGTTCTTCACGTCGACGTCGTCGAAGTAGCCGTTGTTGACCGCGAACAGCGTGATCGCCTGCTCCCAGACCGCGAGCGGGTGGTACTGTGGCTGCTTCATCAGCTCGGTCACCATCCGGCCTCGTTCGAGCTGCTTGCGCGTGGTTTCGTCCAGATCCGAGGCGAACTGCGCGAACGCGGCGAGTTCGCGGTACTGCGCGAGCGCCAGCCGTACGCCGCCGCCGAGCTTCTTGATGATCTTGGTCTGCGCGGCGCCGCCAACGCGCGACACCGAGATGCCGGCGTTGATCGCGGGGCGGATGCCGGCGTTGAACAGGTCTGTCTCGAGGAAGATCTGGCCGTCGGTGATCGAGATGACGTTGGTCGGCACGAATGCGGTCACGTCGCCCGCTTGCGTCTCGATGATCGGCAGCGCCGTCAGCGACCCGGTCTTGCCCTTGACCTGCCCCTTGGTGAACTTCTCGACGTAATCCTCGTTGACGCGCGCGGCGCGCTCCAGCAGGCGCGAGTGCAGGTAAAACACGTCGCCCGGATAAGCCTCGCGGCCGGGGGGCCGGCGCAGCAGCAGCGACACCTGACGATAGGCCCACGCCTGCTTGGTCAGGTCGTCGTAGATGATCAGCGCGTCCTGGCCGCGGTCGCGGAAGTACTCGCCCATCGTGCAGCCCGAATACGGCGCGATGTACTGCATCGCCGCCGACTCCGACGCGCTGGCAGCGACGACGATCGTATAGGCCATCGCGCCGTGCTCTTCGAGTTTGCGCACGACGTTGGCGATCGTCGAGGCCTTTTGCCCGATCGCCACGTAGATGCAGATCAGGTTTTTGCCCTTGGAGTTGATGATCGTGTCCACCGCGACCGCGGTCTTGCCGGTCTGGCGGTCGCCGATGATCAGCTCGCGCTGGCCGCGGCCGATCGGGACCATCGCGTCGATCGCCTTGAGGCCGGTCTGCACGGGCTCCGACACCGACTTGCGCGCGATCACGCCGGGCGCGACCTTTTCGATGACGTCGGTGAGCTTCGCGTTGATCGGACCCTTGCCGTCGATCGGCTGGCCCAGCGAGTTCACAACGCGCCCGATCAGCTCGGGACCGACCGGCACTTCGAGGATGCGGCCGGTCGCCTTGACCGTGTCGCCTTCCCTGATGTGCTCGTAGCTGCCGAGAATCACCGCGCCGACCGAGTCACGCTCGAGGTTCAGCGCCAGGCCGTACGTGTTGCCCGGAAACTCGAGCATTTCGCCCTGCATCACGTCCGACAGACCGTGCACGCGGCAGATGCCGTCGGTGACCGTGACCACCGTGCCTTGCGTGCGGATGTCGACGGTGGCGCCGAAGTTCTGGATCCGGCTTTTCAGCAGTTCGCTGATTTCCGATGGATTGAGCTGCATGTGCAAACTCCGATGTCGTGTTTCAGGCGGCGGTCAGCGTCGCGTGCATCTGCGCCAGCCGCGTCTTCACTGTGGTGTCGAGCACGTGGTCGCCGACCGTGACGCGCACGCCGCCGATCAGTCCCGGGTCGACCTTGACTTCGGGCTTGAGCTTCAGCCCGAACTTGCGCGCGAGCCCCCACAGCAGTTCGTTGATTTGCTGCTCGGTGAGCGGGAAGGCGCTTTCGATCAGGCAGTCGGCGGCACCTTCCGCCTCGTTCTTCAACCGGCGGAACTGGCGCGCGATCTCCGGCAACGCAACGATGCGGTCGTTGTCGATGACGAGCTTCAGGAAGTTGTCGATCGCCTCCGGCCGCGGCGACTTGACGAGCCCCGCGAGCAGCGCATGGATCTGCTCGTTCGTCAGCTTCGGGTCGCGCACCGCTTGGGCGACGTCCGGGTGCGCGGCCACCGCGGCGATCTCCTCGAGAACCGCAAGCCAGCGGTCGAGCGCGCCGGCGGCGGCGTCGGCGCGTGCCGCGGCGAACAGCGCTTCGGCGTACGGACGGGCAATCGTTGACAACTCGGCCATGGCTCAGAGCTGGCCCTTGAGCTGCGCCAGCAGATCCGCGTGCACCTGCGCATTGATTTCGCGCCGCAGGATCTGCTCGGCGCCCGCAACGGCCAGACGCGCCACCTCGTCACGCAAGGCGGTCTTCACGCGCAGCATTTCCTGCTCGGCCTCGGTCTTGGCGGCGGCGATCAGCCGGTCACCCTCGGCCTTTGCGGCCTGCTTGGCCTCGTCGACGATCGCCTGCGCGCGCTTTTCGGTCTCGGCGACGATCGCCTGCGCCTTGGCACGCGCCTCCGCCTCGAGCTGAGCGATGCGCTTCTTCGCCTCGTCCAGGCTCTTGCTGCCGCGCTCGGCCGCGGCGAGCCCGTCGGCGATCTTCTTGGCGCGCTCGTCGAGCGCGTTGCGCAGCGGCGGCCAGATGTATTTCATCGTGATCAAAACCCCGATGAAAAGGACCACCGTCTGTACGAACAGCGTTGCGTTGATGTTCATAGGAAACCCGGAAAACGCCGATCGCGCCCGTCGGCGCGCCGGCAGCTTCAGTCACTGATGCGCGGCCGGTGACGCGGCTAGGCGGCGGCGAACGGGTTGGCGAACGCGAACATCATCGCGATGCCCACACCGATCAGGAACGCCGCGTCGATCAGGCCGGCGAGCAGGAACATTTTCGTTTGCAGCGTGTTCATCAGCTCCGGCTGCCGCGCGGCCGCCTCGATGTACTTGCCGCCCATGATGCCGATGCCGATGCAGGCGCCGATGGCGCCCAGCCCGATGATCAGACCGCAGGCCAGGGCGACGAGAGCAACGTTGGTCATTTGTAACTCCTTGGGGTTCAGTGAGGTTGCGAATCGGGTTGAGGGTCAGTGGCCTTCGTGCGCCTGGCCGATGTAGACCAGCGTCAGCATCATGAAGATGAAGGCCTGCAGCGTCACGATCAGCACGTGGAAAAGCCACCACGCGAGTCCGGCGAGTACGTGGCCGACCGCGAGCAGGATCGAGCCGTCGAGGCGCCATGCCCAGAACCCGCCCATCAGCGCGATCAGGAAGAACAGCAGCTCGCCCGCGTACATGTTGCCGAACAACCGCATGCCGAGCGACACCATCTTGGCGACGTACTCGATCAGATTGATGCCGAGGTTGGCCACGCCGAGCAGCAGCGCGAAGATGGGGTTCTTCGAGGTGCCGAACGGCGCGCAAACCAGCTCGTGCAACCAGCCGCCGAAGCCCTTGATCTTGATGCCGTAGTACAGCATCAGCAGCAGCACGCCGAACGACAGCCCGATCGTGCCGTTGACGTCCGCGGTCGGCAGCGGGCGCAGGTATTCAATATGAAAGACGTTGTGCGCGATCCATGGGAACCACTCGACCGGGATCAGGTCGATCGCGTTCATCACGAAGATCCAGACGAACACGGTCAGCGCGAGCGGCGCGATGAACGTGCGGTCGCCGTGCACGATCGACTTGCTCTGCTCTTCGACCATCTCGACGATCATCTCGACGAAGGCCTGGAAGCGGCCCGGCACGCCCGACGTGACGCGCCGCGCGACCGCGTACAGCGTCAGCAGCGTCAGCATCAGGCAGACGACCGAGAAAAAAAGCGTGTCGAGGTTGATGACCGAGAAGTCGACGATGAACTTCTGCTTGTCGGTCGCGTTGTGCGTCAGGTGATGGACGATGTATTCGGTGGCGGTGGGTGCCTGGCTCGTGGCCATTTTTCGTCCCGTCGTTCAGCGCCAGACAAAGGCGATCAGATAGCTTTTCAGAGCAGCGATGACCGCGACGATCAGCGCCAGCCAAACCACGTCCCGGTAGCTCCAGGCGATCAGCGCCAGAAGCGCGACCGTCGAACCCACCTTGACGAACTCGCCTACGAAAAACGTGGCTGCGCTGGTCCCTTGCGGGCGCCGGCCGGCGATCGCCAGCCGCAGCGCGAACATCGCGTTCGGAACGAAACAGGCGGCCCCGCCCAGCAATGCCGAGATCGCGGCCGCGCTCCCCCCCAGAGGCCACGCCACCAGCGAAACGACCGCAGTCGCCAGTACCTGCAGGCCGACGATCCGGAACATGCTCGTTCGCTCCGAACGCTCGACGCCGTTGCCGTCGAACGCACCGGCTTCTGCGTCGCGCCGCCCTGCGTCGCTTCGTTTTCCGTAAAGCCGCGGGATTCTAAGGGGGCCGGTCAGGCCCGGTCAAATTGCGCGGGACTTCGATTCGCCGGGCGCGCTGTCTATTTCTTCAGGCGCTCGACGATGCCGTCGAGCTGGTCGAGCGAGGAAAAACGGATCTCGATCCTGCCTCTGCCCTTGGCGTCGGCGTGCAGGCGAACCACCGCGCCGAGCGCATCGGCGAGTTCCTCTTCGAGCCGCTCGATGTCGCGGCTGCGCGACGCGGACTTCGCCGTCTTGCCCTTGCGTTCGCCCTGCTGCGCACGCGCGACCAGTGCTTCGGCCTCGCGCACGCTCAACCCCTTGACGACGATCTGGTGCCCCAGCCGGACTTGCGTGGCGGCATCGACCGCGAGCAGCGCGCGCGCATGCCCCATGTCGAGCTGACCGCCCAACAGCATTTCCTGCACAGGTGCGGCGAGGTTGAGCAGGCGCAGCAGGTTCGACGTCGCGCTGCGCGAGCGGCCGATCGCCTGCGCGGCCTGTTCGTGAGTGAAGTCGAACTCGCGGATCAACCGCTGCACGCCCTGGGCTTCTTCGAGCGGGTTGAGGTCCTCGCGCTGGATGTTCTCGATCAGCGCCATCGCGAGCGCCGCCTCGTCGGGCACGTCCTTGACGAGCACCGGCACTTCGTCGAGTCCGGCCATCTGAGCGGCGCGAAAGCGGCGCTCGCCGGCGATGATCTCGTACTGGTCGGCGCCGACCGGGCGCACGAGGATCGGCTGCATCACGCCCTGCGCCCGGATCGAGTCGGCGAGTTCGGCGAGCGCCTCCGCGTTCATCTTCGTGCGCGGCTGATATCGGCCCGCGCGCAGCTTCGCCAGCGGCAAACGGGTCGGCGCGCCGCCGGGCGCGGCCTCGGGCTCGCCGCCCAGCAGCGCGTCGAGGCCACGGCCCAGTCCGCGCACTTTCTTCATCACCACGTGTTCCCCGCGTCCGTCATAGCGTCTTCACGCGTTCGATCATCTCGGCGCCGAACGACAGGTACGCCTGCGCACCGCGCGAGCTGCGGTCGTAGGCCACACCCGGCAGGCCGTAGCTCGGCGCCTCGGCCAGCCGCACGTTGCGCGGGATGATCGTCCTGAACACCTTGTCGCCGAAGTGTCCCTCGAGCTGGTCCGACACCTGCTGCTGCAGCGTCATGCGCGGGTCGAACATCACGCGCAGCAGCCCGATGATTTTCAGATCGGGATTCAGGTTCGCGTGGACGCGCTTGATCGTGTTGACCAGATCGGTCAGACCTTCGAGCGCGAAATATTCGCACTGCATCGGGATCACGACACCGTGCGCGGCGCACAGGCCGTTCAAGGTCAGTAGCGACAACGACGGCGGACAGTCGATCAGCACGAAGTCGTAGTCGTCGGCGACCGGCACGAGCGCGGTCTTCAGCCGCGTCTCGCGATCGTCCAGATCGACCAGCTCGACCTCCGCACCGGCCAGATCGCGGTTGGCGCCGAGCACGTCGTAGCCGCCGGCGTCGGACTTCACGCGCGCCTGCGCGACGGTCGCCAGCCCGAGCAGCACGTGATAGACGGAGCGTGCGAGCGATCGCTTGTCGACCCCGCTGCCCATCGTCGCGTTGCCCTGCGGGTCGAGATCGATCAGCAGCACGCGCTGCCCCTGCGCGGCCAGGCCCGCCGCCAGGTTGACGCTCGTCGTCGTCTTGCCGACGCCGCCTTTCTGATTTGCGATGCAGAAGATGCGCGCCACGGCTCACCCCGTCGCAAGGACGCGATCGGCGGCGCGCTGCGGCACGCCGCATCGTGCGCGATGAGCCTGCGGCCTTCTCATTGCGCGAGCTTGATGCCGAAGCCGATGGGGAACACGCCCGCCGAGCGCTCGAGCCAGCGCGCGGCCTTGCGATGCGTCAGCGCCCCGACCCTCCGCGCGAAGGCGGCGAGCAGTGCGAACGTTCCGCGCCCCGGCAACATCAGGATGACCACAGCGGCAGCGACGAACGCCCAGTCATCGGCAATGCCCAGCATCATCGGGTTTCGAGAATGATCAGATGCCGCTGACCGTCCAGCAGCGGGACGCGAAGTTTAACCGTGCGCTGCACGCGGACATCCGCCGGCAGCGCAGCGATCTCGGACTCGGGTACCGCACCCTTCATCGCGAACCACACACCGCCGGGCGCCTGCAGGTGGCGCGTGCGAGCGACGAGTTCGGACAGCGAGGCGAACGCGCGCGCGACGATGACATCGAAGCGCTCGGCGGGCTGCCACGTCTCGACGCGTCCGTGCACGACTTCGACGTTGGCGAGCCGCAGTTCCGCGCGCACCTGCTGCAGAAACGCGACCTTCTTCCTGACCTTGTCGATCAGCCAGAAGCGCCACTGCGGGCGGGCGATCGCCAGCGGGATTCCGGGCAGACCGCCGCCGGCGCCCACGTCGAGCACACGTAACGGCCGCACACCGGCGAACGCGTCGGCCTGTGGGACGATCGCAAGCGAGTCGAGCAAATGCAGCGGGACGACGTCTTCGGGCCGATCGATCGCGGTGAGGTTGTGGACGGCGTTCCATTTGAGCAGCAGCGCCGCAAAACGCCCGAACTGCTCGGTCTGCGCGCGCGACAGCTCGACCGCGAGCTGCGCAGCGCCGGAGGCAACGGCCTGTGCGACCGCGTCGGCGTCACGCGGCGAGCTTGCCCGCGTCACGTTTGCCGAGCCGCTTCAGGTGAACGAGCAGCAGCGAGATCGCCGCCGGCGTGACGCCGGAGATGCGCGCCGCCTGGCCGACCGTCTCCGGACGATGGGCTTTGAGCTTCTGACGGACCTCGATCGACAGTCCACGCACGGCGTCGTAGTCGATCGTTGCGGGGATGCGCGTCGTTTCGCTCGATTCGTGGCGAGCGACTTCTTCCTCCTGGCGCGCGATGTAGCCAGCGTACTTGACGGCAATCTCCACCTGCTCGGCCACCTGTGGCTCCTCGACGCCGGGCCCGCCGAGCAGCTCGCCGTCGCTGCGGCGCAGCGTAACCAGATCAGTGTAGGTGACGCCGGGTCGCCGCAATAGGTCGGCGAGCGTGTACTCACGCTCGATCGCCTTTCCGAGGACCCTGATCGCTTCGGCCTCTTCAAGTATGCGGGGGTTTACCCACGTCGACTTCAAGCGCTCGATTTCGCGCGCGACGGCGTCGCGCTTGCGGCAGAAGGCAGACCAGCGCACATCATCGACGCAGCCGAGTGCGCGGCCGATTTCAGTCAGGCGCAGGTCGGCGTTGTCCTCGCGCAGACTGAGGCGATACTCGGCACGCGACGTGAACATCCGATATGGCTCGCTCACACCGGACGTGATCAGATCGTCGACCAGCACGCCGAGATAGGCTTGATCGCGGCGCGGGCACCACGATTCGCGCTGCTGAACCTTGAGCGCGGCATTGATGCCGGCCAGCAGCCCCTGCGCCGCGGCTTCTTCGTAGCCGGTCGTGCCGTTGATTTGGCCGGCGAAGAACAGGCCTTCGATCGCCTTCGTTTCAAGCGACGACTTCAGCGCACGCGGATCGTAGTAGTCGTACTCGATCGCATAGCCCGGCCGCAGGATGTGCGCGTTTTCCAGCCCCTTCATTGAGCGCACGATCTGAAGCTGGACGTCGAACGGCAGCGACGTCGAGATGCCGTTCGGATAGAACTCGTTGGTTGTCAGCCCTTCCGGTTCGAGAAAGATCTGGTGGCTCGGTTTGTCGGCGAACCGGTGGATCTTGTCTTCGATCGACGGGCAATAGCGCGGCCCCACCCCTTCGATGACGCCGGCGTACAGCGGACTGCGATCCAGATTGGCGCGGATGATTTCGTGCGTGCGCGCGTTCGTATGCGTGACCCAGCACGGGACCTGCCGCGGGTGCTGGTCGGCGCGGCCGAGGAACGAAAACACCGGAACCGGGTCGAGGTCGCCCGGTTGCTCCTCGCACCGCGCAAAGTCGATCGTCCGTCCGTCGATCCGTGGTGGCGTGCCGGTCTTGAGCCGACCTTGCGGCAACTTGAGTTCTTTCAGGCGTGCAGCGAGCGAGATCGCCGGCGGATCGCCTGCACGGCCTGCCGCATAGTGCTGCAACCCGATGTGGATCAAGCCGTTGAGGAACGTGCCCGCGGTCAGGACCACCGCGCGCGCGCGAAAGCGAATGCCGGACTGCGTGACCGCGCCGACCACGCGCTCGCCTTCGAGCAGCAGATCGTCGACCGGCTGCTGGAAAAGCCAAAGGTTGGGTTGGTTCTCGAGCCGGGTCCGGATCGCACGTTTGTACAGGAGCCGATCGGCCTGCGCCCGCGTCGCGCGCACCGCCGGCCCCTTGGACCGGTTGAGAATGCGAAATTGAATCCCTGCCTCGTCGGCGGCACTGGCCATCGCGCCGCCGAGGGCGTCGACCTCCTTGACCAAATGCCCCTTGCCGATGCCGCCGATCGAGGGGTTGCACGACATCTGGCCGAGCGTTTCGATGTTGTGCGTCAGCAGCAGCGTACGGCACCCCATGCGGGCGGCGGCCAGGCAGGCTTCGGTCCCGGCGTGACCGCCACCGACGACGATCACGTCGAATTCGGTCGGATAGTCCATGGCTGGAATCGTCGGGCGCAGTGAGCGAAACGGTACGAAGGGCGCGCAGTATACGTTTCCTGTGCGTTGGGCAATGGGCCGGGCATCGCAGTTTCACGTGGAACACCGTCGACCGGCGTTCCACGTGAAACAGGCGCGCCGAAGGTCCGACCGGCCCGCCCGCCGGCGCCCCGCGCGCGGCGCTAACGCCCGAACTGCGGCTGCAACAAGGTGCCGCGCACGCGGACGCTGATGGGTGCCTGGACTCGCTGGGCGCCGAGATCGACGCGCAAGGCGCCGCTCAACGTGAGGTCGGGTGCGACGCGAATCTCGCCACGAGTGGCCATGGCACCGGCGCGACCCCGGATGTCCATAACGGTCAGGCCCGCGCGACTTAGAACGGCCGCTGCGTCGAGTTCGCTGAAGCGCGTGATGCCGCCGCCGGTGACGCCCGACGCGCCGCCTCGCGTCGCCGCATAGCCGAGATTGATGCCGTCCAGCGTGCCCCAGCGCACTTGAAGCGGGCCGGCCGCGGCGGTCTGGTCGATCGCCTGCGACAGCGTGTCGCCGCGGCCAGCGACGAGCAGGCTGAGCGCCGCAGTTCCGTGCATGGGCACGGCAGACTGACCCTTCGGCCGTTCCTCGGTCGGCTTGCCGACGAACTGCAGCAAGACCGACTCGAGG
>Ga0272446_1004022_pt1 | contig 17794 bp, 15 predicted proteins | sample YNPCB0061_FD_194587 | JGI IMG/M metagenome (GOLD analysis project Ga0272446, IMG submission 194587) | Hot spring microbial mat communities from Yellowstone National Park, WY, United States - YNP-CB-006-1 | ecosystem: Environmental > Aquatic > Thermal springs > Hot (42-90C) > Sediment | place... | reverse complement strand
CTGGAGCACTTCCCGTAGCAATTCCTTAACAGAGTCTTTGTCACCAGCAAAAATCTCCTGCAGATTGAACTTTCCCCTCGGACACTTTTTCCGGGTCACGGCCTTGCCTCGGTTTTGGCGGATCTGGTGGTCTTTCCTGATACACCGTCTATGCCATGACCTTCTTTTTATGGCAACCCTTTTTGCAGAACTTTTTACATTACCATTGCTTATAAAAGTCACCCGCGAACCATGAAAATATGGGTGACTGCCTGTGGCTGACTTCGGCGGGCACTTAAGGCCCGCCCCACTGAAGAAAAAGGTTTTTTTAAAAAGTTTTTTTTTAGAAACCGGAAACTGGAACCCGGAAATCATCTCGAAACTCGAAACTTTAATTTACTAATATTAACAATAAGATATGAGACAACCGCCAGATTTTTCCTTGCTTTTTGCAGAAATTTGTGCTAAGCAGGATAAACTTAAAGGGAGAGTCAAAAAAAATCGCTCACATCCTGGTTGTTGCCGGCCTCTGGGGAGAGGCGGCAATTTCCCCTCCCTCCCTTGGCAAGATCCTCTCGGGGGGCTTTTGTTAACCTGATCAGGGAGAACTCATGAAAGGATTCGGCATATTATTACTGGTCCTGGTGTGGCTGGCGTCCGGCTGCGGCGGTGGCAAGCAGATTGCCCAAGATTCGGAAAAAGCCATGCCGGCGAAGGCCGAGGACCAAGTGGCCATGGATTGGGAAAATGAGAAAGATGAGCCCTTGGTCGGCTCCATCAGCTCCCAGCGGCTGGAGGAATTATACGGCAAGACGCACATCCCCAGCCTGGATGAAGCCCTGGACCAGGAGATGAAGAAATGGGAACTGCAGAAGACCTTTGACATGCCGATCCAGGTGAATAAAGAGGTGCGCAACTATATCTATTATTTTTCCACCGACCGCAAGGAGATCTTTGGCCGTTACCTGAGCCGCTCCAGCCGCTATCTGCCCATGATCAAAAAGGTCTTTGCCGAGTATGGCCTGCCCGAAGACCTGGCCTATCTGGCCATGATCGAAAGCGGCTACAGCAACAAGGCCCGCTCCACGGCCAACGCCGTGGGCATGTGGCAGTTTATCAAGGGCACCGGCCTGCGCTACGGCCTGACCATCAATAATGAGATTGATGAGCGGCGGGACCCGGAAAAGGCGACGCGGGCTGCGGCCAAGTATTTATTAGACCTCTATAAACAGTTTGGTTCCTGGTATCTGGCCGCGGCCAGTTATAACTGCGGCGAGGGACGGGTGCAACGGGAGATCAATAAGAACGGCAACATGAAAAGTTTCTGGGACCTCTCCAACAATTACAGTCTGCCCACCGAGACCAAAAATTATGTCCCCCAGATGATCGCCGCCACGATTATCGCCAAGAATCCCGAGAAATATGGCTTTAAAAGGATCCCGTTTCAACCGCCCCTGAAGTATGAAGTGGTGAAGGTGACCGAACCCACGACGCTGCAGGCCGCCGCAGTGGCAGCGACGACCAGTTATGAGGAGATCAGTGCCCTGAATCCGGAATTGCTCCGGGAGACGACGCCCAGGGGGTATGGTGCTTACCTGCTGAAGATCCCGCCGGGTAAAAAGGAAGCCTTTGAAAGGAATATTCTGGTGGCCCGGGCTCAGTTCCCCGTGGGCAGCAGTGTTTATTACGCCAGCCGCGAGACTCTGGGTGACGCCAGCGCCTATCCCGCCACTGCGCACCAGGTCCGCAGATCGCGGGATTCCGTGGAAACTGCGGCGGTTGTCGCCGGCGGCAGGAAGACCGGCACGACGAAATACCAGGCTTCTGCGGCTGGCAAACCCGCCGCCAAGACTGCCTTACGGGAAAAAGCCAGAAAATATGAGGACTTGCCGAAACTTGTCGAGCGGCCTGATCGTGAACGTCCTCGAGAGATCTCCAGCAACCGGACTGCCAGCCTGAAGGGCTCCAAAGAGAAAAAAGAGATTGTCGTAGCCCATAATGCTGTCCGGTCAAGCAAAGAAGCGGCCCGCCCGGCTGCCAAAGAGTCGGCCCGTCGCAGCGAGAAGGCGGCAGCCGAGCCGATGACCGCAGGGATGCTGGGAGGCTTGGGCACCTCGAAAAAAGCCAAGAAAGACTCGCCGCCTGCGTTAGCCAAAAAATCCGAGGAGACGAGCAAGAGCAAGAAGAAAAAGAAAGAAAACTGAAGGCACCGCACCGCCCGCCGCTAACGACCGGCCGGGGATGATTTTCCCTGGCCGGTTTTTTTTGGGCTGCGGGCCTGTTTCGCCTTGTTTGTTGGGGCCTCGCCCAGGCAGCGGCGGGGTCAGGGGATGAGTTTGAGGTGTAGGGCGGCCGTGTTCCCCGATCCCTGCCTGCCAGGCAGCTTGGCAACCGCCGGTTAGAGATCGCCGAGCAGGCCGCCGGCCCGTTCAATGACGCCGCCCAGGTCCCGGCGGGATTTTTTCAGTTCATAGGCGTAGATGGTGGTCCCCTGTTGGCGCATGTATTCCAGGGCCGCCGTCAGTTCCAATGGGTGGCTGCCGCTCTGGCGCACCTGCTCCAGGGCTGCAAAGATTTCCGGGGGCAGGAAGTAACGCCCCACGATGGAGCGGGAGGTTTCGGCAGCCAGAATGGGATGCGACAGGGGGGGTTTTTCCAGCAGCTCCTCCACGTGGAACAGGCGGGCGCCGTTGGCAGCTGCTCCCAAACGGACGACGCCGCCTAAAGGCAGCCGGCTTTTGGGCACCGCTTCCACGGCAATGAGGGGGATAGTTGGCCGATCCATAACGGCCCGGCGCATGTGCTGCAGTTCCCGCGGCATGGTGCGGGAGGTGCGGTGATCGACCATTTCATCGGGCAACAGAACCAGGCAGACCTCCTGGCCCACCCACTCGGCCGCCCGCAAGACGGCGTCTCCCAACCCCAAAGGCGTGGGCTGCAGGCAGAAATCCAGTTGATAGCGAGGCGCCGCGGCCATACTCAGCGCCGTCTGCAGGGGGCGGTAGAGGGCTTCTTCGGTACCGGGCGCCAGGACCAGCAGAAATTGGTAAACCCCCACGGCCGCGGCTTCGGCCATGCTCTGTAAGAGCAGGCGCTGCATGATGTGGGCGGCCAACAGCCGGTGCTGCCCGCCGGCTGCCGGAATGATGGCTCGATTGACCGGGGCGGCCAGATAATCAGTTACTATATCCAAGGTGGCGGCCACCATCGCAGCAGCCTGCTGACGGCGTGTGGGGGCGGCGGCCAGGTTTTTGAGGAGGCGGCGGAGACCGTGTTCGTCCAAGCCGATGGCGGCCAAAGCTTCCCAAAGGGCCAGCGGATCAGAGGATGACTGTGGTAGGCCGCCCACCGCCGCCGCAGCCGGCGCCATTGCTTCCCGGGCGGCGCTCAGTCCTGACAACAAGGGTATGGGGGTTAGATCACAGGCGGCAAACCAGGCGTCCAACTCCGGCCCGCTGATGCCCAGACTGGCTGCCAACTTGAGCACGGTGCGCCGTCGAGGCCGGCGTTCACCGCTTTCCAGGCGGTTGATATAACTGACGTCCAGACCGACCCGCTGCGCCAAGGCCCGTTGGCTGAGACCGACGGCTTCCCGGGACTGGCGCACGAGATTGCCGAATGGTGATCTGCTGACTGTCGCCACGAGCAGGTATTCCCAGAATTATGCGTGCTGCTGCCGCAGATAGTTGAGGAGAATATCAGGGGCATTGCTGCCGATATAATCCACTTCCAGGGGCAGCAGGGGCAAGAGGTCAGGCACGGTATCGATATTCCAAACCGCCACCTGCAACCCGGCCTGATGGGCCAGGTGAACCAGAGTGGGGGTCACGTATTGGTAATGAAGCACCAGGGCCTCGGCCCCGGCCTGGTTTGCCAAGGCAGCCGGATCCACCGGGCAGCCGACAAAAAGGACGCCGGTGCGCAGGCGCGGGTCTAATTGCCGCAGTTCTTTTAAGGCCGGATGCCAGAAGGAAATGACATGGGCGTCCTCAAAAAGATGATGGTGGGCAAAAAAGTCCGCCAGGGGTTTGATAGCCCGGAGATCTTTCATCTCCACCAAGAGGTGGGCGCGGCCCCGCACCACCTCCACCACTTCCTCCAGACCGGGCAGGCTTTCGCCCAAACCGGCGTCCAGGCGGCGCAACTCCGCCCAGGTGAGGTCTGCCACCCGGCCGCTGCCATTGGTAGTCCGGTCCACGGTGGCGTCGTGGATAACCACCAGGTGCCCGTCACGGCTCAGATGGACGTCAATCTCCACGGCCTCGACCCCCATCTCCAGGGCCCGACGGATGGACCGCAGGGTGTTTTCCGGTTCGTAGGCCTTGGCACCCCGATGCCCCATAATCTTCGGCATAGTATCCTCACCGTGAAAATGCCGGCTGCCCTGCGGCCTGGAAAACCCTCCCGGCCAACAGGTGGCGCCAGGTTGCCACTCTCGGTGACCCTATTTATTATACCTGAATTTTTTAAAAGATGCAGCCCGCCTGGTGTACCCCCCGGCTTATGCCGGCCACGGAAAAACGCCCTGCCTGACCGCTGACAAGGGGCTACCTTTTTCTCACCGGAACTTATTAATATTTTCTTTCATTGTCATTATTCATAAAAGTCACCCGCAAACCATGAAAATAAAAGGTTGGCCATTGATGGCCAGGCTGGACGGGCACGGAGGCCCGCCCCAGTGAATAAAGAGGTTTTTTAAAAAGGTTTTTTCCGGAAACCGGAAACCTTTTCGAAACTCGAAACTCGAAACTTTATTTTCTTGGTATTGCCATCACTTACAAAAGTTACCCGCGAACCATGAAAATAAAGGTGATTGCCTGTTGCTGACTTGGGCGGGCACGGCCCGCCCTAGAAAACGCCCTTCTCGAAACTCGAAACTCGGAACTCGAAACCTTATTTTCTTGGTATATCTCTAAAAAAGAAGTGAAAAATCTATTTACAAGGGAAATGACTTTATGTATAAAAAAGATTAACAGGGCTTAAAGTATATTATTATTTCGGTTAACTCGGTGTTGCAAGGAGGCAACCATGTCAACGATCAGGACGGATCGCCGAAGTTTGCCGGGAGAAAGATTGCCGCAGAGCGACAGGCAGCGCAGGAATCCACTGACACCCAAGGCAAGTGGCGGCTCGCCTGCCTTTTGGCTGACCCTCAAAAAACCCATCCTCACTCAAGACCCCCGTTTTCAAAAAATTCTGCGACTCATTCCCTTGTATGCCCGTACTGATTTACCGGTCTTAATTACCGGGGAGCCTGGCACCGGCAAGGAGTTGGTGGCCGAGGCCATCTGGGCCCACAGTCCGCAGCCTGGTGGCGAGCTGATCAAACTGAACTGCGCCGCCTTGGTGGAATCAGTGGCCAACAGTGAACTGTTCGGGCATGTGCGCGGGGCTTTTACTGATGCCCATCGCTGCAAGAAAGGCAAGTTTGAACTGGCCCACCAGGGGACGCTGTTTCTGGATGAAATCGGCGATCTACCCTTAGCAGTCCAACCCCGGTTGTTGCGGGCCGTGGAACTGGGGGAGATCGAGCCGGTGGGCAGCGAGACGGTGCTGAACGTGCAGGTCCGACTGATTGCTGCCACGAACCAGAACCTGCGGCAACTCATCGCCCAAGGTCGCTTCCGACGGGATCTGTATGATCGCCTCAGTACCCTGCTGCTGCACCTGCCGCCGTTGCGGGAGCGACCGGCGGACATTTTGTTTTTAGCCACCTATTTCGCTACCCAGACGGCCCAGGAGTATGGTCTGGGACCGGTATATTTAGCCGGGGCGGTGGAAAAAAAACTCCTGGCCTATCACTGGCCTGGAAATGTTCGGGAATTGAAAAATGTCATCGCCCGGGCCGTCTTGCTGCGGGAGGACGTAGCCGTCGAAGAAATCTATCTGGAAAACGATGATTTCATCGCTGCCAGCCAGCCTGGCCGGGAGGAAAACGCGGTGGCCACCCTGCCGACCCGACCGCCGGAGGCCGAACTGCGTGATCTGCTCCGCCTGGAACAGGGGAACATAACTGCCATCTCCAGGAGATTGGGGGTGTGTACCAAAACCATCTATCGCTGGCTGAAACACTATAAGATTGAGCCGGAACAATTCCGGCAGGTCAGCGGCCTCTAAGGTGGCTGGGGCAGGGGAAGCCTCCGGTCTGCGCCATGAATATTCTTGCAATGAATTTCTCCGCCTTGTGAAAGATAGGACGAAGGTGATCTATTAGAAAATAATTTAAGGAAAAGGCAAGATCGGTCGATATTGGATGAAAGGCAGATGAAAATTTTTCAAGAATGCCTCCGCCCCAGCGGCGCCCCGGCAGGAGATTGTTTCTCTCCCCTATCTGGAAGGATTGCGGGCATGGCCAACCAGAAGAAGACCGATCAAAAAAATGCTGAGCAGGCTGAAGAAAAGGCCATACGAGAGGCCCGGCGGGCTCGGAACTATCTGATTACTAGAGAACTGTTGGAAAAAATGACCAAACAACAGGCTGAAAAACGCCGCAAGGCCCGCCGCTTCCAGATATATCGGGAAATCCTTGAGGTCAACGGCAAACCCGGCAACGGCGCCCTGATCATCGACCTAAGCATGAACGGTGCCCGATTGCGCCTGCCTTTTTCCCCCCCTTTCATGAGTCAGATCAAGCTAAAATTCACCCTCCAGAGTGATGCCAAGATCCAGTCGGTGGTCGGCCGGGTGATCTGGTCGCGTCGGGCTATTGAGAGAGACTGGTACGAGGTGGGGGTGCAATTTTATCAGAATTATTGGGAAATCGACCAGTTACTGCGGTTAGCACAGCGCTGAGCCGGTGCTTCGTTGCGGCCCAAGGCTAGCCGTGGCTGCCTGAGTCCTGGGCCCGCTGGGCGGGCCGGCGTTTGAGATAGACCAGGAGCAGGGCAATGGCGGCCGGGGTGACTCCGGAGATGCGCGCCGCCTGGCCGAGGGATTGCGGCCGGATCTCCTGGAGTTTCTGGCGCACCTCATTGGAGAGGCCGGGCACGCCGCTATAATCAAAATCCGGGGGCAGGTATTTTTTTTCCAGGTTGACCATCTGTTGGACGGCTTCTTGCTGCCGATTGATGTAGCCCTCGTATTTGTATTGAATCTCCAATTGCTCTACTACGGCCGGGGGGACGTTCGGCACCTCGCCGGCCCAGGCATACAGGGTGGGCAGATCGAGTTCCGGCCGTTTGAGGAGCTTCAACAACGGCGTCGGTTCTTTCAGGACCGCGGCCCCCCGTTCGGCCAGGGCCGCATTAATGGCCGGCAGGGGAAAGATTTTTTTCCCTGCCAGCCTGGCTTCCTCTTCGGCCAGCAGGCGCTTCTTTTCCCGCACCGCCTCGACCGCCTCTTTGGTCACCAACCCCAGTTCATAGCCCAGTTCCGTCAGGCGCAGATCGGCGTTGTCCTCCCGCAGCAGGAGCCGGTATTCGGCCCGGGAGGTAAACATGCGGTATGGTTCGCGGGTGCCTTTGGTCACTAAATCGTCCACTAAGACGGCCAGATAGGCCTGCCCCCGGTGCAGGAGGAAGGGCGGCCGCCCCAGGACCTGGCAGGCGGCGTTGATGCCGGCCCACAAGCCCTGGGCCGCAGCTTCTTCATAGCCGGAAGTGCCGTTGATCTGGCCGGCCAGGAAGAGGCCTTTGACCAGTTTGCTTTCCAGGGTCGGCAGGAGCTGGGTGGGCAGCACATAATCGTATTCAATGGCATAGGCCGGTCGCATGATTTCCGCCGCTTCCAACCCCGGGACGCTGCGGAACAGTTGCAGCTGGATCTCCACCGGCAGACAATTGCCCAGCCCCTTGGCATAGATCTCCTGGGTCTGCCGGCCCTCCGGCTCAAGGGTGACCTGATGGGAGGGCTTGTCGGCAAAGCGCATGACCTTGTCTTCCAGGGAGGGGCAGTAGCGGGCGCTGGTGCCTTTGATGACACCGCTGTACAACGGGGAAAAATGAATATTGTCCCTGATGAGGCGATGGGTCTGGGCCGTGGTCTGGGTGACGAAGCAGGTGACCTGTTCCCGGGGGCCCAGGGGACTCCGCCAGGAAAAGGGCCGCACCTGTTCAGAACCCTGGAGTTGGCCCATGGCGCTGAAATCGATGCTGGCCGCATGCAGGCGGGGCGGCGTGCCGGTCTTCATGCGCCCCATCTGGAAACCCAGCTCCCGGAGATGCGCCGCCAATGCCGTGGCGGCGAATTCCCCGGCCCGGCCGGCTTGGATCTGATGCGGACCGATGTGAATCAGGCCGTTTAAAAAAGTACCGGTGGTAATCAGGACGGCCTTGGCCCGATAACAGAGCCCGTAGGACTCCACGACGCCCACAACCCGGCCGTCTTCGATGAGGAGGCGGTCTACCATGGCTTCCCGGATGTGGATGCGGGGCTGGGCCTCCAACAGGGCCTTCATGGCCAGCCGATAGGCCTGTTTGTCGCACTGCACCCGGGTGCCCCGGACCGCCGGCCCCTTGGAGGTGTTCAACAGGCGGAACTGGATGCCGGTCTGGTCCGCCAGATAGCCCATGGCGCCGCCCAGGGCGTCGATCTCTTTCACCAGGTGGCCTTTGGCCAGACCGCCGATGGCCGGATTGCAGGCCATCTGGGCGATGGTGTCCAGATTGAGATTAAAGACCAGGACCTCGAGCCCCAGCCGAGCGGCAGCCAAGGCCCCTTCGCAGCCGGCATGGCCGGCTCCGATGACGATCAGATCATAGGTTTGCGGATAAAAGCTCACGGGAGGCGAGAAGATTACTCACTGATCCTGCTTCGCCACAGAGATGGCCACTCGGGGCGATACCCAGTAGATGGACGTGTCTCTGCAGCAAACATGCCGCTGGCAAGTGTGCTGCTTTACTGCCAGTCAACTTCGCGCAGCAGTTCGATAAATTCCGGCGATTCGGTATATTTTTTTAGTGATTCCTGATACTTGAGCCAGTTTTCCCACAATGTCAGCCATTCCTGATTATGGTAGTAGATGGTAGTTTCTTCCCCGGACTCCTTAACGCGCACGTATTCATCGTATTCGTCCTGACAGCTGCTGCAGAAGCGATAGGGGCCGTGATAGCGTTTATACATCTCCTGGGGATCGAACTGCATGCCGCACATGGAACAGCGGGCCAGACAGCGTTTGCATTGCAGAAATTTACGGATAAACTCCAACTTCTTGGCCTTCTCGACCTTAACTTTCTTTTTCTGCTCCTGCTGCAGCCGCTTTTCTAAATCGATGACTTTACTCATACCGGCCTTCCGATGGCAAAAGGTTTCCATTCATTTTTCTTTAAAATAAGAATCATCGGGCGCTCCGTCAATGCACCAGGCGCCCTGCCGGCCAACCGCCTGACTGCCGCCAGTCCATTGGCAGCGGGCAGCGGCTGTGGACCGTGGATCACTCTGCCACAACGGTGGCCTTCAGGATGGTCACCGGTTCTATGGGCACGTCGGCGTGAAAGCCCCTGGTGGTCGTGGCCACCGCCTTGATGGCGTCCACCACCTCTTTTCCCTGGACCACCCGGCCAAAGACTGCGTAACCCCACCCGGCCGGGGTCTTGCTGGAGTGGTTCAGGTTTTTATTATCCGCCACATTAATGAAAAATTGCGAGGTGGCGGAATCGGGCACCGCGGTGCGGGCCATGGCGATGGTATAGGGCTCGTTGCCCAGGCCGTTGTCGGCTTCGTTCTTGATGGGCGCCCGCGTCGGTTTCTGCTGCATCTGGGCGTCGAAACCGCCGCCCTGGATCATAAAACCATTGATCACCCGGTGGAAAATTGTACCGTCATAAAAACCGTCTTTGACATACTGGAGAAAGTTGGCCACGGTGAGCGGCGCCTTCTCCGGATAGAGTTCCAGGGTGATGTCTCCCATGGAGGTCTGCAGTTTTACCATAGGTAAGCTCCGGGCCGCCCAACCGGCCCCGCCGCCAGGCATCCAAGACCAGCACAACAGGGTCAGGAGCAACAGGCGCCAGATGGTCGCCGCCAGGCGGCATGCCAGGCGAGGTGGACGGCATGATTGTGGTTGATTGTGCATTGTCCTTTCCAGACGTTTATTTTTCCTTTAACCGCGAAAATAAAGTTTTGAGTTTCGAGATGGTTACCGGTTTCCAGTTTCCGGAAAATTAGTTTTCTAGGGCGGGCCGTGCCCGCCGTTCAAGACCCCTTCGCCCCCTGTTGGGTTTGGACCGGACACATATCTTGCAGGGGGATAGGTTCTATCCGAGCCCCGACCGTCAGGGAGGGGTCCTGGAGTATTCCAAAGTAATCGCTGACGCTCACGGCTCGGGTTGTGGGATCCTGGACTGGTCACCATTATCGACGCCCCTCCCGTGAGAGAGGTGTTGAACAAATGACCACTCGCTGACGCTCGTGGCCCGGAGACGATGACTCTTATTTGCATGCTTCGCCGTTGATCCCGAGGTACCAAGCCCTGTCGGGTGGGCATCGCCCACCTGACGGTGGCTCCAGACCGGCGTCGGCCCCGCACCAACGGCAAACAGCCACCTTGTCACTCCAGGCCGCTGACTGGGGTGGAAAAGCCACCTTAGTATACCAGGACAAGGTGCCTGAGGCAATGCCAGGTCCTCATCCAGCTGGTATGTTTCAGGAAACGAATAGCTCATGGAGACGGGCGTCGTCCAAGGCCTCGATGATGGCCACGGTCAGGGCGACCAGGGCCTCGACATCGGCCACGTGGATTATGGAGGCTGGGGAATGGGCATAGCGCACCGGTGCTCCCAAAACGATGGTGGGAATGCCGCCATGGGCCACGTGGATGACCCGGGCGTCGGTGGCGCCGCTGCGACGCACCGCCAGTTGGTGCGGGATCTGCCGCTGTTGCGCCAGGTCCACCACCCAGCGCCAGAGTTTTTGGGGCACGATGAGGCTGGGATCATAGAGCCTGATCTGCACGCCGCGGCCCAGAGCACCCTGGGGCGGATCGGGGCTGAGGCCGGGCAGGTCGTCGGCCGGGGGGCCTTCCAAGACTATGGCCAGATCAGGTTTGGCAAGCTCCACCGCGGCAGCGGCCCCCCGACTGCCCACTTCTTCCTGGACGGTGCCGGCGGCCACCAGGGTGTTGGGGTGGGGCCGGTCCCGGAAGTGCTGGAGGACCGCCACCATGGCGGCCACGCCGACCCGGTCATCCCAAGCCTTGTGGACCAGATAATGCTCATTGAGTATGCCCAGACCGGCGTGAGGGACGGCCAGGTCGCCCAGACCCACTCCCAGGGCCTGAACTTCCGGCGGCGAGGCTGCGCCGATGTCTACCAATAATTCTTCCATCTTGAGGGGCTTGCTGTTTTCGGTGCGAAAATGCACCGGCAGGGCCGCCACCACCCCCTCCCGGAAACCGTTGGCCGTCTGGATCAGCAGACGCTGCCCGGGCAAGAGGCTGGCTTCCCAACTACCCAAGGCCTGGAGGCGCAGATATCCCTGGGCGGTGATCCCCTGGACCATGAAACCGATCTCATCCAGGTGGGCTGCCAGCAGCAGGCGCGGCCTGGCCTGGGTTCCGGTCTTGTCGGCCAGCACGGAGCCCAGCCCATCCCGGTGCAGGTGGCAGAAAGATTGCAGGTGTTGCCTCAGGAGGTGGGCCACCGGCCCTTCGCCGCCCGGCGGCCCGAAGCAGTCAGCAAAAGTCGTCAGCAGTTCTCGTAAAGGGAGCATCATAACCTCAGTGGTTGCCCGATGCGAAAATATTCCTTGCCAAGCGTCGGGGTTTATTCCATAATTTACCGTTGATTTATTCAACTCGCTTTTGCCTGCAGCAAGGAAAGGTCGTCATTGCCATGATCCGTTATACTGTCCTGGCCCTGGTCAGCGTCAATATCCTGTTTAATGTCCTGGGGCAACTTCTGCTCAAAACCGGCATGAACAGGTTGGGCAACTTCCAATTATCCCTCAATGCGCTTATCCCGGTTTTTATCCGGGCCTTTTTGAACCCCTACATCCTCCTGGGTCTGGGCTGCTATGTCACCGGTTTTCTTATCTGGCTGATTGTTTTGGCCAAGGCTGAAGTCAGTTATGCTTATCCCCTGATCAGCGTCGGCTATGTGCTCACGGCCGTCATGGGTTGGTGGCTCTTGGGCGAAAATGTCACCTGGCTGCGCATCAGCGGCATCCTCATTACTTGTGTGGGGGTTTTCATCATTTCCCAGAGCTAATCTCTGTTTCGACCGGCTTTTTTCCGGCGCTCCCACAGGGAGGCCAGGAAGAAGAAGCCGGCCAGGATAATGACGATGGTCGCCCCGGAAGGCAGGTCAATCTGATATGACAAGGCCAGGCCGGTTAGATTGGCGGCCATGGCCATGCTGGTGGAAACCACCAGCATGGTCTGAATATGTCGGGTCAGGTTCCGGGCCACGGCCGCCGGGATGACCAGCAAAGCCGAGACCAGGACGATGCCCACCAGATAAATGGCGACGATGATCACCAGGGCCAGGACGGCCAGAAACAGGTAGCGCACGGCTTGCACCGGCACGCCGCAGACCCAGGCCATCTCCTCATCAAAACTGAGAAAGACCAGCTCCTTATAAAAGAACAGGAGAAAGAGCAGGACTATGGCGGTGACGCCGGTAACCTGCCAGAGCTGTTGGGGACCGATGGCCAGAATATTGCCGAAGAGGACCCCGAAGATATCGGCGTTGTAGGTTCGGGAAAAATGTAAAAAAAGGACCCCTACCGCCATGGCTACCGCAAAAAAAATGCCGATGGCGGTATCCTCTTCGACCCGCCCGCGCGTCTGCACCACTTCGATCAGAAAAGCCACCAGGATAGAGAAGGCCAGCCCCGTCCAGAAGGGGTCGACCTGCAGGAGAAAACCCAGGGCCACGCCCCCGAACGCGGCATGGGAAATGCCCGCCCCGACAAAGGCCATGCGCCGCAGGACGATGAAAACGGACAGCAGTCCACAGATGAGGCTGACCATGAGGCCGCCCAGCAGCGCATTCTGCATAAATCCAGGCTGCAGCCACTCAATCATCATGGACCCGCACCACCCGATGGGGAATTTCCCCATGGAAGAGATATTCGACGCTGCAGCCAAAGGTCTTTTCCAGTCCCAGGCGGCCGATGGGCGGCGGCTGATGGACGTAAACCCGCCGGTTCAGGCAGATAATATCGCCCACATGACCGGAAATGGCACCGATATCGTGGGACACCATGATAACAGTAAGGTCCATCTGTTCCTGCAGTTGATGAATGAGTTCGTATAATTCATCCTGCGCGCAGGCATCTAATGAGATGGTGGGTTCATCCATGATCAACAGCCGCGGCTCCACACTGAGGGCCCGGGCAATGAAGACCCGCTGTTGTTCGCCGCCCGACAAGGTGCCGATGATGCTGTGGGCCTGCGCCGCCATACCCACCTCCGCCAGGAGCTTTTGAGCTATCTCCCGATCCCGCCGGGAAGGCCGCCGGCCGATCCCCAGGAGCCCATAACGCCCCATGAGTACGACGTCCAGAGCCGAGACTGGGAAGTGGGGGTTGGTCAACGGCCGCTGCGGCAGATAGCCGATAATCTGCCCCCTGCCCCGGAGTTTTCTGGGTCTCTGGCCGAAGATGAGGACCTCGCCCACGTCAGGCTGAATCAGCCCCAGGATCACCTTGAGCAGGGTGCTTTTGCCGGCGCCGTTGGGCCCCAGAATGCCGACAAAACTGCCGGCCGCAATCTCCACCGAGATATCCTCTAGGACCACTTCACCCCGAAAAGATACCGTGACATTCTTGATGCTGACCGCTGCTGTCCCCATACCTGGTTATTTCATGGCCTGGGCCATCGTGTCAAGGTTATACTCCATGAGCTGGATGTAGGACTCGCCATAGGGCGGGCGACCGCCGATGGGATCCAGGGAAAGAACCCGGACGCCCGCCTCTTTGGCCAAAACCTCGGCAATACGGGGGTTAAATTGCGGCTCCGAAAAGATCACCCGGATGCCGTAGCGTTTAACCGCCGCCAGGATACTTTGGAAGGCCTGAGGCGTCGGCTCCCGCCCGGGCGCCACCTCTATAATGCCCACTTCCCGCAGGCCATAGCGGCGGGCAAAATAGCTGAAAGAAGGGTGGAAGCCGATAAATTCCTTGATCTGGAACTGGGCGGTGGCAGTGTTGATCTTGTCATGCAAAGCCGCCAGCTTCTCCAGATATTGGGCCAGCTGCTGCTCATAGACCGGTCGGCCCTCTGGATCGGCGCTGCTGAAGGCTGCGGCGAGCCGCCGGCAGATGTCCTGAGCCAGCACCGGATCCAGCCAGACGTGGGGGTTGACGTCGCCATGGTCATGATGCTGGCCATGACCAGGCTCGTGTTTTTCTTTATCCCCCGCCTGCTGGCCGCCTTCCTGGACATGGTCGTGCACCTCCCGGATGAGGTCAAGGCCGGCCGTGGCAGTCACCACCACCGGTTTCTTGGCTTTCATAGTCTGCAGGAAGCGGTCCACCCAGGGTTCCAGGCCGGCGCCGTTGACCACCACGACCTTGGCCTGGCGGAGGCCGTTGAGCTGACCGGGAGATGGTTCAAAGGTATGGGGACTGGCCCCGGGGGGGATCAGGACCTGGACCTGAACCCGGTCGCCGCCGATCTGACGGCAGAAATCCGCCAAAGGGATGATGCTGGCCGCCACCGGCAGTTTGGCCGGCTGGACTGCCAGGGCTGTGGCACTGTGCCAGAGCGTCAGCAGCAGGCCAAGGAGAATTACGAGTCCCTTGTTTTTCATTATCCCTTCCTCTGAAATATGGTTAATTTTTTAAGCCAGTTCCCGGCAGTTCGGGCAGAGACCGGCCACCCGGATTTCGACCCACAGGGCCAGATTGCCCTCCGCACCGTGTAAATCTGCCAACAATCGGTTGAGGTCTATGGGTTCCAGGCACTGCACCGCGCCGCAGCGCTGACATTGGAAGTGGGGATGCGGGCAGCGCAAACCTCCGGCCAATTCATAGTAGTCGGCCCGGCCCTCCAGAGAAAGTTTGCGCAGCAGGCCTTTCCGGGTAAAGAGATGTAACATCCGGTAGACGGTGACCTTATGCAAACGCTGGCGGGCGGTCAGGGCTGCCAGCACCTCCGGGGCGGTCTGGGCCTGGGGCGCGTGCAGAAACAGCTCCAACAGGGCCAGCCGGGGCTGCGTGGCTTTCAGGCCGTAGTCAGCTAAATAATCCTTTGATTGTTTGCCGGTGGACATGGCCAGAGTATAGCAAAAAAGCAACTCAGTTGCAACAACTCTGCCGGCGCGGCGGCGGTCGGCAAGGCCGCAAGCTTGCTTGCGCCGGTCTGGAGACCGGCTTCACGATATTTTTAAGTTCTGATTAATGGCCATGACCTCTCGGTCACCCGCGCAGCATGAAAATATCTCGCCCCACTCACCCCAGTCATCGCCCCCCGCAAGCGGGGGGCGATAATCGACTCGCTGACGCTCGTGGCTCGGATAGAACCTATCCCTCCTCGTTCCCAAGTTTAACTTGGGAACGAGGAGGGAAAAATGCAGGTTGGCCATTGATGGCCAGGCTGGGCGGGCACGGAGGCGCGCCCTATAAAACTAATTTTCCGGAAACCAGTTATCATGAGCCTGCGGCTTACCCAATATCATGAAAATTGCCTTTATCATGAGCCCTGGCCGGTCTTTATCCGGAAACTCAAGCTGTATAGGCGCAAGCCGTTGAAGGGCTTGATAAATCAAGCCCCTACAACAGGCGTGCCTTACAACTCGGGCCTTTCCGGATAGATGCCAGCTCACCCAAGCTGCCAGACATTTTCAGGACAGAAACTGGAAACCGGAAACCAGAAACCGGAAACCAGAAACCGGAAACCAGAAACCTTTTCGGAACTCGGAACTTTTTTCTCGGTAGGAAGAAAAAAATCAGGAGGGCCGGATTTTTTTCCGGCTGCGGAGATGCCGGCCGCGCCGGCGTTTTTTGGGGGCCGGAGGTTCCGGGGCGGGAGGGGTGATGGCGGCCTGGGCGGCGATTTTTTGAAAGAACTCCTCGGGCCCGCCGGCCAGGAGATGGGCCAGCAGCCAGGCCTCGGGGAAACAGACCCGCCGGCGCAGACGGGCCGGCAGGCGCTGCCCGGTTGCCCGGGCCCGGAGGACCTGGACCGTGGTCAGCCACAGCAGCAGGATATCCTCCCGCCGGCCCGGGGCAAATTCCAACGGCTGCAGCGCCTGTTCGATACAGGCTGCGACAGTCTCCGGGGGGATCTCCTGGACCGGCAGCTCCAGGAGCAATTCCAGGCAGGGCAGCAGAAAGGTGGTCCACAGGAAAGGCTCGCTGCAGGGGAGGCCCGCCTGGATCAGCCCGTCAAGGCGGCCGAAGAGCTCCTGCAGGCGCACTTGCAGGGATGCCCGCCGGGCCGTCTCGGCATGCGTCTTTTCCAGAAATGGCAGGATGGCCGCCAGCAGGCCGCTGCTGAGCATCAGAGCGAGGAAGGGGGCGCTGGCGCCGCTCTTGAAATCTTTCAAAAGCTCATCCCGGACCCGGGAAGGATTGCAGAGTCTGATGAGGTGGCGTTGCTCCAGGATGGCCGTCCATGTGGCTGCGTCGATGGCAAAGCCGGTCCGGGCCGCATGGCGCAGAACCCGCAGCATGCGGACCGGATCGCGGCGGAAGCGCACTTCCGGCGGGCCGATCACCCGGATGAGCCGATTTTGCAGATCGGCCAGGCCCCCCACATAATCAATAATGGAAAAATCAGCGATATTATAAAACAGGCCGTTGATGGTGAGGTCCCGACGGTGGGCATCCTCTGCCGGGGTGCCGAAGGTGTTGTTGGGCGCCAGGACCTCGTCGGTTCCCTCAAATTCCGAGCGCCGTCGAAACGTGGAGACTTCCACCACCTTGCCGCCCTTGAAAAAAACCTGGACCAGCCGAAAGCGGCGGCCAATGATGCGGCTATTGCGAAAGAGGCGGCGGATTTCCTGGGGATGGGCATCGGTGGCGATATCGAAGTCTTTGGGTTTTCTGGCCAGCAGCAGGTCCCTGACGCTGCCGCCGACCAGAAAGGCCCGATAGCCTTGATGATGCAAACGATAGAGGACCTTGAGGACCTCCACATCGATAAGGGCCCGGGAGAGGTTATGCTCGGCACGCGGGACCACAACGGGCTCAGGATATGTCTCCTCGACGACCGGCCGGTCGTCGCCTAGAGCAGCCATTGCTGGATCGGGAACGGTCATGGAGCTAAAATCTGTCCTGCCACTCGCCTTGGCAAAAGTCAGGCGTCGATCGGGGGGCGCGGTCACTCATGGTGAGGCACAGCCGCCACATTGTCAGGCCCCCTCCGCTGCGCCCGTCTCGGCCAGGACGCCAAGGCTCGCAACTCTTTTTTTCTTGGAAATTTCCGACGGACGTCAAGCGCCACAAAACTGACGTCTCCACGTGGCCCGGTTTTGCTCGTCTGGCAAGAACTGATATTTCATACTATACTATATACCAATTTTTGCCAAGTATTCCTGAGGATGTTATGATTGCCACATGATTATGTGACCCCCTCATTGCAACCAGTTATCATGAGCCTGCGGCTCACCCAATATCATGAAAAATGCATTTATCATGAGCCCTAGCTGGTCTTTATCCGGAAACTTCAGCTGCAGAAGTGGCAAACCCTCTGAGGGCTTGATATATCAAGCCCCTGCAAATGGCGCCCCTTTTCACTCGGGCCTTTCCGGATTGAATCTCGCTCATCCTAGCTGCCAAACATTTTCAGGACAGAATATGTCACCCTCCTGGGTAAGGAAAAGATAACACCCATCTCCAAGGGAGGATGGGTGCAATGAACAGAGAGGCGACCTTTAACCTGAAAGACATGATCCGTCAGGGGGGGCTGAGCAAGTCAGTGGCGGGTGAACCC